>WNEZ01000131.1_pt1 | contig 85324 bp, 97 predicted proteins | sample 5400521 | NCBI WGS metagenome assembly WNEZ01 (sample SAMN13153339, study PRJNA577476) | soil metagenome | isolation source: 120 cm saprolite under Douglas fir tree site 2 hole 1 replicate 1 | place: USA:California | collected 2015-04-18
TGGAAGGGCCATCGCTCAAAGGATAAAAGGTACGCCGGGGATAACAGGCTGATCCTGACCAAGAGTTCACATCGACGTCAGGGTTTGGCACCTCGATGTCGGCTCATCGCATCCTGGGGCTGGAGCAGGTCCCAAGGGTCCGGCTGTTCGCCGGTTAAAGCGGTACGTGAGCTGGGTTTAGAACGTCGCGAGACAGTTCGGTCCCTATCTGTTGTGGGCGCACGAGAATTGAGGGGAGGTTTCCTTAGTACGAGAGGACCGGGAAGCACCGACCTCTAGTGTACCGGTTGTCGCACCAGCGGCACCGCCGGGTAGCTAAGTCGGGAAAGGATAATCGCTGAAAGCATATAAGCGAGAAGCCAACCCCAAGATGAGTTCTCGCTGAAGACCCGTGGTAGATGACCACGTTGATAGGCTGGGTGTGTAAGGTGCCGTGAGGCCCTCAGCTAACCAGTACTAATCGGTCGTTTGACTTGCTCGTAAGGTGTCTTGATCTTCATGAATCTGCAGTCGTGCATGCATTTGTACTCCAGCCCATATTCATTGTTTCTATGATGACAAGTTTCCGGTGGTCATAGAGCGGAGGTCACACCCGTTCCCATTCCGAACACGGCAGTTAAGCTCCGCATCGCCGATGTTACTGCGCGGGTAACTGCGTGGGAAAGTAGGACGCTGCCGGGATAATACAAAGGCCGTTGGGCTCAAACCCAACGGCCTTTCTCTTTATCGCGCAAAGACCGGGATCTCGAACCGGCTGTAATAGTCAATGCCCGGCAGCGACGCCATCGCCTCCAATTGCCAGTAAATGACATCGTCCTCCAGCGCATCGTTCGTCGGCTGCTGATCCCTCGGGATCTCCATGGCCACCGGCAGCCACAAGCCGTCTTCCTTCAAATGGCCGGACCCTCCCCGAACCTCGGTGGACTTCTGCCACAAGACCGTACTGTCGGTCCGCGTACTCGTCGAGCCGTGGTATCTCTCCGTCCATCTCCGGCGTCGGATCGACGTCACGACGATCTTGAATGTCTGCGAAGTCAGCGTCTCCGGCCGCAGTTTCTCGACGATCAAATTCGCGCGCAGCGTCTCGCCGATGTGCGCCGGCGTCTCGTCGAGCGCGAGTTCCGACTTCCCGAATCGCTTTCGCCGCATGCCTCCGCGAATCTTTGCGACCACAAAGCCCACAAGAACGAGCGGGACGACGAGCAGCGCGAGACCGGCCCACGCGCCTTGACGCACTGCCACAAACGCGAAGAAGCCGAAGACGAGCGAAAAGCCTGCCCATACCATGGTCATCGTGTTGATGACGGATCCGGTCTCGACGGTCTGGTCCACAAGACGGCCGGCGCTCCGCTGCGGTTTCCAATGCGCGGGAATCGCGCGAATCTCTTTGTAGAAAGCCTTGCGTTGCGGCTCGGCTTTGATTCCGGCAACGGTCAATAAGATCGGAACGACGCCCACAACGATCAGTCCTACGCAGGTTAGAAATGGGAGGAAATACCCGTCGCTGATCAGTCCGCGCCGCGCCATGTCGACGATCTGATAGATGCCCGTGCCCCACAGCGGCGACGTAAAAATCGCCACGCATCCGATTGCTACGGCCGGCTTCGCTTCTCTCTGTTCAGCCATGATTGCGCCGCCGAAACACCGCCTGATTGAGCCGCGGCCTGTAATAGACCAGCTGCCATTGTGGATCGTTCCACAGCTTCCGAATGACCCTCGTATCCTCCTCGGTCGGATAGCCGGCGAACATGGCCTCGAACGCTTTGCTCAGGTCGGTCATGGCCGGGCTTCGCCAGATCAGATTCCACGTGCGATCCACCATCACCCATTGAGCGTCCGCAGGAATCTGCAGCGTGTCGTGCGGAATGAACTCGAGGCGGCGACTGTGACGCTCGCCGATGGCCGGATAAATCCACGTGTCGAAATCGCAATCGATCGCGACGACGTCATTCGGCCCGGCGTAGTGCTCGAGATAGTTGCCGGCCCGCCAGCGACTGATCCAGATCCATCGCGTGGGTCCTGGCTCGGCGGCCGCCTGTTTCGCATAGATCCAAGGGGAAAAGCGATCGCGATATCCGCATTGGAACGCTTCGTAGCTGAAGTAAAGCGCCAGCGCGATCAAAAGCGGACGCGGATTGCGCAGATGCGCGGCGATCGGCGCGATGCTGCACGCCATCACGGCCGGAATCACAAACGCGATGAACCGCGGCAGCCCGCCGAAGAAGCCGATCGGACGGAACTGCAGCGGCATGATCAAAACACTAGCAAGGAGAGCCGCGATGCAGAAGACCGTACGCTCGCTGTTGTTCAGACGAAACTTGTAAAGACAATACGGGATCGCGCAGATCAGAATCGTGAAGAGCGGCCCGAACCCGGAAAAGAAGAGCTCGTAGCGTGGCCAGAACCAGAATTCACGACGCCACGGCACCCAGACCGCGAGGGGCTCGCGCGAAAAGGGCTCGGCCAGCGCCATGTACGGAAAACGCCAGAGGTTCGCCCAGTCCCCATAGCCGACGAAGTTCGGCGTCTTGCCGATGACGGAGTCGGCGCTGTGCGCGTGCGCGAAGTTGTACGCGTAGACCGCGCCTCCTCCAAACGCAAACGCGACGATCGCAAAGAAGATCGTGAGCGCGGCCTCGCGCCACACCATTTGCCGCTCCCGAACGAGGCGGGCCGCGAGGAACGGTGCCAGCGCCACCAGCACGGCCGCCGCGTGCGGCTTCGTCCCTCCGCCTAACACGAGCGCGATGATTGTCAACAGCCACGGCATCGTGCCGCCACGCACGGCCCAACGCGCTCCGAACAACAATGCTGCGATCGCGAAAAAGCATGTCATCAGGTCGTTCTTATCGGCGCCGCTGTGCAGCAGCAGCACCGGTGTGGCGGCGGTTGCGAGGATCGATGCCATCACGGGCGGTCCAGGCCCTGACCATCGCTCGATGGCGGCACCGGTCGCGATCAGGAACAGCACATAGAAGAGCGTATTGAGCCATTCCGTAATGTGATCCGTTCCTGTGAGAATCATCACGTCGCTCAGCAGCAGCTCGTAATTCGCCGGCAATACAGTCACGCGTGGATCGCCGGTGACGAAATAGCCGTATCCGTGCGTCTGTGCAATGAACGCCGCTTTGGGCAGGTGATAGGCCAGCGCATCGTGATTGTCGGGAGGAAGAATCACCCCGCGCCACAAGACATAAGCGATCCAGAGCGCGATCGGAATGAGCATCAGCAGCGTGAACGGATCGACCCTCGGCAGACGCCAGCGGCGCAGCTCGAAGACCGCCGCGATGACAAACGCAACTGCCGCGACCGCGAGCGTCGTGCGCGTCAGGGTGTGCGTCAGCGCGAGCAGCCAATTGATTCCGATCCACAGCATGGCGCCCATCACTGCCGCCGCCGTGATCCGCTCGAGGGGCGTCGTGTCAAACTCTTTCGCGGTCTCGCGGATGGTCTTCCATCCGACGACGACGATGGCCGCCGAGACGATCGGAAAGAAGATCATGGAGAGCAGACGTCCAATTGTAGCGGTGTGTATACTCAGACTTCCGCATGATTGGCAGGCTGACGGCCGGCGCAGCACTCGCGCTGCTGATCGTGTTGCACGTCGGCTCGCTGGCTGCGCTCATCGCGCGGCCGCCGTTTCTCGATGAAGTCGAATCGCTGCAGGCCGGCGTGCGCATGGCGCGCGGCGAGCGGATCTACAGAGATTTCGCCGAGCACCATCCGCCCTTCCTCTTCGCCGCGCTCGCGCGCCTGGCGCCCGGCGACGGCGCCGACTCTATCCGGCATTACGTGGTGCGCGCGCGGATCGTATTCGCGATCTTCGGCACGTTCGCGATGGGGGCAGCGGCGTCGATCGTCTGGCACGCCTCGAAGAGCATGTGGGCGGTCATCCTCTTCATCGCACTTCTTCTTAACGATCCCAGCCTGTGGCTGCGCGCCTTTGCCGACGTGCATGCGGAACCGGTCGCGCTCGCGCTTTGGTGGGGGGGTCTCGCGCTGATCCTCCTCGCCGATAGCGCGATCGCGCGAGGCATCGGGCTCGGTCTGGTGGCGCACGCCTCGATGTGGAATCCGAAGTGGCCTTTGGCGAGCCTGGTCATCGGAATCGCGTTTTTGCTGTGGGAGCGAAAACGAAGAGATGCCATCATCGCGGCGCTGGTCGTCATCGGTGCAGGAATCGGACTCATGGCGATGTTCGCCGATCTGCGAGTGATGTGGAGCAATGTCTTCGGCCTTACGCGTGCAATGGTGCAGTGGTCCGATCGACTGCAGGCGACGGGTCTCTCGGTGACGGGGCCGCCGGCCGCGCCGTGGGCGTGGTGTCCGGAAGTTTTCTGGCCTCGATTCGTTATTCCGGCGACGCTAGCGGTGATGGTCGCGTTGCGCCACCGCATCGTATGGTTGCTCGGCGCGCTGGTCGCAGCGACGCTGATCGAAATCCGTTTTCTTTATCCGTATCCGACGCCGTGGGTGCAGTACTACATCCTTTATACGATGGCCGCTTCGGCGATATTCGCGCTCGTGCCGCAGGCGATCGCAGCGCTCGTTCCGCGTGCGAAGGCAACCGCCATTGCAATTCCGGCTGCGATCATCGCGATGATTCCGGCGATCAATATCATTCCGCTAAGGTCCGCCGGCGATTCGTATTGGCAGTCCTTCGCGTATCTGCATCGGAATCTGGAGCCGGCCGATCGCGTGTGGATTGATCTGGCGCGGCATCCGATCGGCGCGCATGACGCCCATTACTACTGGTTCGGTTTCGATAGCCTGGTTCCCGTCGCGCTGCAATACGCTCACCAAAGCGAGCAGGATCTTCCGCCCTGCCGGCTCGAGCGCGGACTCGAGCCAAACCTGAAATTTCTCAGCGGCGATTATCGACGGTTGCCGATCGTTGCCGCCTGCTTTGCCCGGTTGCGTGCGGCAGGCCTGGTGGTGCCCTCGCCGGTGCCGGGCGTCTACGGCGTCAGCGGGAAACGCTCTCCCACTTCGTCTCAGCAGCCTTCAAAGCCGGGTGGCTGACCAGAAGATGCCACACCACGGCGCACAATCCTTCGGTGTGGGGTGTGATGCGCTCTGCTGATGCTGTTGGAATGACGACGCATTCATCGGCGACTTTTTTTGTGTGGCCGCCGTCTTTGCCGACGATGCCGAAGATTCGCGCGCCGCGATTACGGGCTTCGTCGATCGCGCGCACGAGATTGACGGAAATATTTTTCTCGACGTTTCCGCCACCCACCGAGAAGACCAGAATCGCGTCCTTCGCGCCGACGCGAGAAATCTTCAGCCATTCCGCGAAGCAGCTCTCCCAACCTTCGTCGTTGACGCGGGCGGTCAATTCCGAAACGTTGTCGGTGGGGGTGTAAGCCTCGAAACGGCAGATTTTGCGGAAATCATTGACGGCGTGACTGGCGTGCCCCGCCGACCCACCCACCCCGATCACGAACAGACGGCCGCCGCCGTCACGAACTTTTGCGAGTCCGGCGGCGAGAGCATCGATCGCGGCGGCGTCGATCCGGCGGACGATGTCGACGGTCTCGTCGAGAAACGTACGGCTGAACGACATCGCTGACATCGTATACTCATTCGTGTCGCGGCCTCGCTTCGCCGGCATGCTGATCGTCATCGCCGCCGCGGCGCGCAGCCTTTCCCTCGGCTGGCTGCATCCTCTGAACTGGGACGAGATCGAATATTTTCGCGCCACCGATTGGGTGAGCCGCGGACTCGTGCCTTATCGCGATTTCTGGGAGCATCACACGCCGCTGCAGTGGTTCGTGTTCGCCCCTGTCGCTGCTTTTGTGCACTCGGCCGGAACATCGGCCATCCTCGCGATGCGCTGGGCCCAAGTTCCCCTGTGGATTGCAACCTTCGTGTTGATGTCGATGTGGATGCGGCGCGCGGGCATTGCGCTTCCGGCAGCGTTGAGCGCGATCCTTCTGGCGCTGTGCAGCTCGATGTTCATGCTGCCGGCCGTCGAATATCGCATCGATTCGCTCGGATGTGCTCTCTACGTGCTGGCCTTGGTACTGTTGCAGGATTCTCCATTCGCCGGCGGCGCAGCGCTCTGTCTGGCCGGCTTCGCGAACATTCGCCTCGGACCGCTCCTGGCGCTGACAGCAGCCGTGTCGCTGATCAGGCGCGTGCGCGCCGCCATCGCGATGGTTGCCGGGGGAATCGCGACCTTGGCATTGGCGACCATTTACTTCGTTGCAACGCACAGCGCATCGATCGCCTTTCGCCGCGTCTGGACGGAAAACTACCTCGGGGATCGATTGTCGGAAGGCACAGCAGGAGTTTTTCTGCATCGTCTGGCGGGCGTATTCGGGTGGCATCCGCTCACGCACACGTTCGAACCCGCCTCGATCGACGTCGCGACAATTTGCATTTTGCTCCTGGGCGTCGTCGGCATCGCTCGCGCACTGATCGTGCATCGCGGTGAGCTTTTCACGCTGGCGATTCTGCAGGTTGGCAGCATTTTATTTATCACGATAATGAAGTTCGTTTATATATATCATTTTGAAATCACGATCCTGTTGATGCTCCCGTTTGTGGCCGCCGAGATTGAACGGCTTGCGGCGCGGCGATGGGCCGTCGTGGCAGCCGGTTTGTTGCTGGCATCGGGAGTGAACGTCTTTGCGTCGATTTTTCGGGGAAAGGAAGCCGACCTCCAGTACCAGGATCTGATCATGCGCGAGGTCGACCGCCTCACACCCCCGGACGGCAAAGTATTCGACGGCGTGGGCTGGGCGCTCGATCGCCATCCTGCCTATCGCTACTGGTTCTTGCCGAAGCTGGTACAGAGTCTCGAGAAGGCGGGACTATTCGAGCATTACGATCCTCAGAGAGATCCGCCGGCGGCCATCATTACGGATCACAATGCTTATGTCTGGCTCGAATCGCATCCACAGACGGCAGCGTTTGCGACGCGGCATTATCTGCCTGTGTGGCGCAATCTATGGCTGCCGGCAATGAGCGCGCGGTTGAACGCCGGAGAATTTACGGATTGGATCGTGCCGGCAAGCGGCACATACCGCGTTTACGCTTCGGGCGCGCTGGCAATGCATCCGTGGTTCCGAAATCCAGTCGCCTATGGCACATTCGAGAGCCGCAATACGCGCATCAATCTGGTCGGATTCCGCCGCGCGAACCTCGGATGGAGGATTGACGGCATTGCCGTGCCGCCCACCGATGTCCTGCGCCTTACGCGGGGACAACATCTTCGTGCAATCTCGCCGGGCGGGCCGTTAGGCGTGATGGTCGTTCCGAACGGCATCAGGAGTCTCTTTCAGCAACCTGCGCCGGGCGTGACGCTCGACGCCGCCGCCCCACCCGTCACGCACGTGCCCTTCCAATGAATCGTGCTCTGTTTTTGGATCGGGACGGTGTCATCGACGGGCTGGTGCAGTATTCCGACGGTTGGGGAGCTCCGCGAACGCCGGCCGAGCTGCGCCTCCTGCCGGGAGTCCGCGACGCGATCGCCCGGGCGTCACACAACGGCTGGTGGATTTTCGTGGTGTCGAATCAGCCCGACGCCGCCAAGGGTTACACCACCGTCGAGTCGCTGCAGGCCGTGCACGCCGAATTGCTCCGTCAACTCAACGGCGCGCCGATCCGCGAATTTTTCTACTGCTTTCATCGGGCCGAGGATCGGTGTGAGTGCCGGAAGCCGCAGCCGTACTTCGTTCTCGAGGCCGCGAAGAAATACGACATCGACCTGGCGCAATCGTGGTTCGTCGGCGACGTGGATACCGACCTCGAGAGCGGGCGGCGTGCCGGCTGCCGCACCGCACTGTTAGAATATCCACACTCGAGCTCGAAGAGAGGCGCACAGAAGCCCGATTTAGTCTGTCGTGATCTCGATCACTTCGTGCGCACGCTCATCGGTCAACCATCGTCGCATGGCCCACAGTCTCAAAATTGATCTCTACGCCGACGGCGCCGACATTCGCGACATGATCGCGGCGCGCGACAGCGGACTCGTGAAGGGCTTCACCACCAATCCGACCCTGATGCGCAAGTCGGGCATCTCCGATTACGAAACGTTCGCGCGCGACGCGCTCAAAGCCGTCAGCGGGCTTCCGATCTCGTTCGAAGTCTTCGCCGACGAATTTGACGAGATGGAGCGCCAGGCCAGGCGCATCACGACCTGGGGCGAAGGCGTGTTCGTAAAAATTCCGATCACGAACACGCGCGGCCATTCGTCGATCGATCTCATTCGCCGGTTGTCAGCATCGGGCATCAAACTCAACATCACTGCCATTCTGACTCTCGATCAGGTGCGCTGCGTGGTCGATGCCGTGGACTCGAAGGTGGCCGCAATCGTGTCGGTGTTCGCCGGACGGATCGCCGATACAGGACGCGATCCCATACCGATCATGACGGAGGCGGCCGCCATTGTGCGCACGAAGCCGAAAGCGCAGCTCTTGTGGGCCAGTCCTCGCGAACTGCTGAATATTTTTCAGGCCGATGCGTGCGGGTGCCACATCATCACTGTCACGTCCGACATCCTCAAGAAACTCGCGATGGTCGGCAAATCGCTCGAAGACTTGTCGCTCGATACGGTGAAAATGTTCTATAGCGACGCGGCAGCGGCGGGATTCAAGCTGTGATCGTCACGCGCACACCATTTCGAGTCACATTAGGGGGAGGGGGTACGGACCTGCCGTCCTACTTCTCGCAACACGGCGGATTCATCTTCGCGATGGGACTCGACAAGTACATGTATGTGGCGGTCAATCGCCCCGTGGTCGGGCATCAGATCCGTCTCCACTATTCGCATGCCGAGGTGGTCGAGCACGTTGGCGAATTGAAGCACGAGCTGGCGCGCGAGGCGCTGAAGGCCCACGGAATCGAACATACGTTCGAGGTCGCATCGATTGCCGATCTTCCCGCCGGCACCGGGCTCGGATCGTCGAGCTGTTATCTGGTCGGGTTGCTCAATGCATTGCATCACGATCGCCGCGATTACGTTCCATTGCAGACGCTGGCGGAAGAAGCGTGTCACATCGAGCTCGACATCCTCAAAGAGGGCATTGGCAAACAGGATCAATACATGGCGGCCTTCGGCGGCCTGACAGTCCTGCAGATCGAACGCGATGGGAGAGTTGCAGTCCGCCAGCTTTCGCCGAGCAGCGGCGACGTTGCCGACTTCGTGGCGCACACGCACATCTACTACACCGGATCGCAGCGCGATGCCCGGGAGGTGCTGGTGGATCAGAATCAGGCCATGCAGCGGAAGGACAGTGTCGACCACGCCCGCGTCGCGGACAGCCTCCACCGCATCAAGGAGCTGGGCCATCGCATTCTGGAAGCCATCGAGGCGAGCAATTTCGATCGATGGGGTGAGCTGCTCGACGAGCACTGGCAGAGCAAGAAGAAGCTGTCGAACAAGATCACGTGGTCGCGCGTCGACGAGATCTACGATGAAGTCCGCCGGCGATTCGGCGTGTTAGGCGGCAAGATCATCGGGGCGGGTGGCGGGGGTTTCCTCATGTTGTACTCCTCGAGGCAGCACGCCGATCTCGAGAAATTCATGGCCGGCCGCAGCATGCCGCGTATGCACTACACCATCGAACCGGAAGGCACGAAAGTGGTCGCGCAGATGGGCCACGGATTTCTCTCCGCGTCGCAGTCGCTGGCCGTCGCTGCGCGGGAGACGGCTTGATCGGGATTCTTGGCGGCGGCATCTCCGGAATCTCGCTCGCTGCCCACCTCGACGAAAACGTGGAAGTCCTCGAGAAGCGGGCGCGCATCGGCGGACTGTGCGGATCGATCAGCGATCAGGGCTTCACGTTCGATGCTGCCGGCCCGCACATCATGTTCAGCAAGAACAAAGACGTCCTCAACCTGATGGTCTCGGTCCTCGGCGACAACGTCCATCAACGCCGCCGCGAAAACAAAATCTGGTTCAAAGGACGGCTGGTCAAGTATCCATTTGAGAATGATCTTGCCTCCCTCCCCAAAGAGGACAACTTCGATTGCATCTACGGATACATCGTCAATCCGCACGCGAATGAGAAGCCGGCGAATCTGGCGCAATGGTCTTATGCGACCTTCGGCGAAGGGATCTCGAATAAGTACTTCATCCCTTACAACCGCAAGATCTGGAATTACGACCCGTCGCGCATCGGCCTCGAATTTGTTTCGCGAATTCCGAAGCCGCCGATGGAGGACGTACTCAAGTCGTCCATCGGAATTCCAACCGAGGGCTATTTGCATCAACTGCACTTTTACTATCCGACTCAGGGCGGATACGAGGCCATTGTCCATGCATTCGCAAAGCGCGTTCGCGGAAAGATCGTAACCGGAACGCCGGTCTTGGAACTTCGTCGCGACCTCGAGAAGTGGATTGTGAACGGACGCCAATACGACATGGTGGTTTCCACGATACCCATTCATGAGTTACTCACCGTCTGGAAGGATGCGCCGAAAGACGCTCGCGACACGGCATCGAAGCTTCGCTACAACTCCCTGATCAACGTTCTCCTCGGCGCCCACAATGACGCCGGCCACCCTTACACGGCGGTTTACATCCCCGACCCGGACGTGATCTGTCATCGCATTTCGTTTCCGCAGAACTTCAGCCCTCGCAACGTCCCGCAGGGCGGTTCGGCGGTCATGGCGGAGATCACCGCCAACGCCGGCGATGGCGTCTGGGAGATGACCGACGACCAGGTACTGGAGCGAACGATTGCCGATCTCGAGAGAATCGGCTTTGTGGATCCGGGCAAGATCGTCTATCGCCGCGTGGTTCGCTTCCAGTACGGTTATCCGGTTTACGACCTCGATTACGCGAAGAATGTCAAAGCGCTCCGCGACTCGGTCGCCTCGACCGGCCTCAAGCTGTTAGGCCGCTTCGCACAATTCGATTACATCAACTCCGACGTCTGCGTCGAGCGCGCACTCGCGCTGGCCTCGGAATTGCGCAATGGATGAATCGGCGCCTTACGCATATTTCGAAGACGTCAATTGGGGCCTCCTGCGCCTTTGGGGCGATCGCACCGGGAAAGACGTTCTCGATGTCGGCTGCGGTTTTGCGACTACATCGCAATTCATTCAGTCGCGCGGCAATCGCGTCGTAGGAATCGAATCGAATGCCGAGGCGGCCGCGGTAGCGCAAACGCGCATCGGCCAGGTGATCGAGGCCGACCTGGAGGAGGCGCCGCGCGGACGTGCGTTCGATACGATCATCTTCGCGGACGTGCTCGAGCATCTCGCCTGGCCGGTCACCGTTCTGAAAAAGTACGCCGACCTTCTCAAGCCCGATGGAACGATCATCGTTTCGCTTCCCAATGTCGGCTTGTGGTCGGTTCGATTGGGACTCCTGTTCGGTCGATTTCGATATCAGGACAGCGGCGTTCTCGACCGCACGCATCTCCGCTTTTTCACGCGTGGCAGCGCGATCGAGATGTTGCGCTCGGCAGGCTTCCGGCCGGTGCGGCGAACCTATAACCCGGGGCTGATGCGTCCGTTCGTCCCGCTCGCGAAGAGGATGTTAGGCGGGAAAGAGGAAGATCCTGCAGCCATTCTCGAATCGAAACCTTACAAGCTGTATTTGAAAACGGCCTATCCGGTCGAGCGAGCGGTCGCGCGTTTGTGGCCGGGCCTCCTCGCGTTTCAGATGATCATCGAGGCGCGTCGCGCATGAAGGTCTCCGTCTCGATGATCACGCTCAACGAAGAAGGCGCAGTCGCCAAAGTCGTCGAGGACATTCGACGCGTCGTGCCTGACGCAGAAATCGTGATCGTCGACTCGAGCCGCGATCGCACCGCCGAGGTGGCGCAGCAGCTCGGATGTCGGGTGATCAAACAATTTCCGCCCAAGGGTTACGGTCCCGCCATGGACCGCGCGGTGCGCGAGGCCACCGGCGAGGTCGTCGTCACGCTCGATTGCGACGACACCTACCCTGTCGAAGACATCCCCAAATTGGTGCGTATGATCGAGAGGGATTTTGATCTCGTCAACGCCACGCGCCTCGCCAGAAGGCCAAAGGCGATGCCGCTCGCAAACTACATCGCGAATCGCGTGTTCGCATGGACGGCGCGGCTGCTGCACGGAATCAAAACCACCGACGTGCACAGCGGCATGCGCGCCTATCGCAAATCGATGATCGATGCGATCGAGTGGGATCCGAATGGGCCGGCGCTGCCGGTCGACATGCTGATCATTCCGCATCGCCGTGGATATCGCGTCACCGAAATTCCGATCGAGTATCGCGAACGCATCGGCGCGTCGACGCTGCAACGATTCAAAAGTACTCTGTGGACATTCAAGCGGTTGTGGAACGCGCGAGCTGTGAGACCCTTCTCCCCGCGCGGCGGGGAGAAGGTGCCGCGGAGCGCTTCGCGCCACCCTCTCCCGCGAAGAGGGAGAGGGACCTCGATGACCAAGGTCGCCATCCTGGCGGGCGGACTCGGCACGCGCCTGGGCGAGCTCGCCCGCGGCATCCCGAAGCCGATGGTGCGCATCGGCGATCGTCCGTTCCTCGAATTCGTCATCGAGTCATTTGCAGCCCGTGGACTGCGGGACTTCGTCCTGCTGACCGGCTATCGCAGCGATGTGATCGAAAAACATTTTGGCGACGGCAACCGCTTCGGCGTTCGCATCGAGTACAGCCGCGATCGCGAGCCGCTCGGCACCGCCGGCGCGGTTGGGCAGGCGCGTGCACTTCTCGGCGATCGCTTCCTCCTCACTTACGGCGATGTTCTTCGCCGCTTCGATTACGATCGCTTCGTGCGCGAACACGACCAGCCATGTCTGGCTGTCTATGGCCGGATCTCGGCCGGCAACACAGACATCGAGGGCCATCGCGTCACGCGATTCGACAAACGGGCGCCGGAGCTGCCGTACATGGACGCCGGTTTTTCCATGATGCCGGCCGGCGTCATCGACTGGCTGCCGGAAAAAGGCTCATTCGAGGAGATCGTCTTTCCACGCCTGGCGGCTGTCGGCAAGCTCGGGTGTGAAGTCGTCGATCATAATTTCTTCGAGATCGGCACTCCCGAGGAGCTCGAGAAAACGCGAAAGGCGCTCGTTTGAAAATCGTGGTGACCGGAGCGGCCGGCTTCATCGCGACCAATCTTCTTCCGCGTCTGTTAGGCGCGGGCCACCAGGTCCACGGCATCGACAACTATTTCCTGGGCAAGCGTGAATTCATCGCGCGCTCGGCCGGCAATCCGTATTTTCATTTCTACGAGCTCGATCTTCTCCATCGCGAACCGCTCATCGAGCTTTTGCAGCAAACCAAGCCCGATCTGGTGTGGCACCTGGCCGCCAACAGCGACATCAGCTTCGGAACGAAATACACCGACTTCGATCTGAAAGGCGGCACGCTGGCGACGTACAACGTTCTGGAAGCGATGCGCATCGCCGCGACCAGGGAATTGATTTTCTCGAGCAGCGGATCGATCTACGGCGAGCCGGCGGTCATGCCCACGCCGGAAGACTATGGGCCGATTCTTCCGATCTCTCTGTACGCCGCCAGCAAGGTCGCCTCGGAGACATTGATCACTGCCTTCGCGAACAACTACGGCATCCGGAGCTGGATCTATCGATTCGGCAACATCGCCGGACCGTTTCCGACGCACGGAGTCATCCACGATTTCGTTTTGAAATTGCAGCGCGATCCGACCCGACTCGAAATCCTGGGAGACGGCAGGCAGTCCAAGCCTTACGTCCACGTCGAGGATTGCCTCGACGGGATGATGTTCGGCTACGAGCGCGCAAAAGAAATCGTCAACTGCTACAACCTCGCGGTTACCGGAGCGACGTCCGTGAATCAGATCGCGCAGTGGACGATCGAAGCGATGGGCCTCGATCCAAAGCGCGTGCGACTCGAATTCACCGGCGGACCGCGCGGCTGGCCCGGCGACGTGCCGCAGGTACGCCTCGACACGCGCCGCATGGAAACGCTGGGATGGCGCCCGAGAATGTCTAGCGAGGAAGCGGTGCGCCGGGCGATCCGGGAGACGGTGGAGGAGTTTCGCGCGCGCTGAGCCACTGCTGGGCCAGCGCGATGTTGTTCTTCGCGTGCGGCGCATCGGGATCGATGGCCAGTGCGCGCTGAAATTGCGAGATCGCGTCGTGGATCTCCGCGCTTCGCTGCGGGCCGATGGGCAGCGGATGCGCGCGCATCATCAGCGCGGTTCCCAGGCCGACGTAAACCTGGGCGTGCCATTTGGCATCGGCGTTGGGCATCTGCTCGACCAGCTCGATTCCGCGTCGCAGATGCTCGACTGCTGCCGCCGGCTTGGTCAGCTCCAGGGTCTGCCCGAGGGAGTATTCGGCGAGGGCGTTAGGCGGGGTGACTGCAATCGTATGCGTGAACAGCGTCTCGCTGTCTTTCCAATATCCGACCTGACGCAATGCGATGGCGCTGAATGCGATGGTTGCGATCGCGGCGAGCGGAATTAACGCGCGTCGTGGAATCGCCCACGCCACCATGATCGACAATCCGATGAACGAAAAGTACGTGTAGCGGTCTGCGATCGCCTGGATGCCGATCTGCACGATGCCGATGACCGGCACCAGCGTTCCCAAAAACCAGAACCAGCCCGTGAAGAGATACGGAATCGCATTGCGGTAATAGAACGCTGCCAAAGAGATCGCGAGCAGCAGCAGCAGCGCGCCGATGGCCATGGCCGTGGAGATCGGCTGCATGGGATAAAGAACTGCAAGGTTGATGGGCACAAAGAATTTTCCGATGTAGCGGAGATAGGCAACCGCCGCGTTGCTGAGGCGCGCCGCCAGCGAGATCGTCTCGACGGTCTGCAGCGTCGCGAGATTACGCTGGCCGATGACCGCCATGACCGCGCCGAAAATTGAAAGCGCGAACAGGGGAAGTTTTTCAAGGATCAATGTGCGAATTCCGCGTCGCGCCAGCGGCCAGAAATCGAGAAGCAGGAGGACGAAGGGCAGCGTGATGTACATCTGCTTGGCCATCAGGCTGAGCGCCAGCGCGACGAAGACCCGCAGGCGCTTCGCCGGCGCGGAGGCGTAGAAAAAAATCGCCAGCATCGCCAAAACTGTGCTGAGCGTGTCTTTGCGCTCGGAAACCCAGGCCACCGACTCGACATGCGCCGGATGGACCGCGAAGATGGCGGCCACGAAGGCACTCGGCCACCTCGCGAGCGTCATGCGTTGCAATGCCAGAAAGAGGAGGCAGGCGCTGAGAAAGTGCAGCGCTACGCTGGTCATCAGGTGCATCCCCGCCTGCATGCGCCACAGATCGACGTCGAGTATGTGCGACAACCACGTGATCGGATACCAGCCGATCGACGTCGACGAGAGCGCCCAGCCGATCGCATCGACGGTCAGCCCGTTGCGGACATGCTCGTTCTCATAGATGAATTGGCCGTCGTCGTAATTGAGAAATGCGTGCGAGGTGACCTGTCCGAAGACGATGAGGATTAGGACCGCCAGGCCGAAGAAAACGAAAAAGTGAGGAGCTGCCGGCTGTGGTTCGACTTTTCGCGGCTTGCGCGGCATGGAGCGGGCTAGTTTAATCGCGTCAAGTGAAATCGATCGATTACGCCGTGGTGGTGCTGCTGATCGCGACGGCGGCTGCCGTGACTTGGCTCGTCCCCTCACCCGGCGCTGCGCGCCACCCTCTCCCCGTTCATCGTCATGTTTTTCGTCCACGATCATCCGTACGTCGTGATGGATCCCTTTCACGAAGGCGAGCACCTCACGCCCGCATTTCTGTTTCGCGCGGGCGAGCGCCCGTACACCGATGTCTTCGTCCTGCACGGTCTGGCATACGACGGCGGACTCGACGCGATGGTCCTCGGCGATCCGCCTTCGCCGCTGCGAGCGCGCCGGCTCGAAACGATCCTCGATTCCGCGACGCTGGCACTGCTCGCACCGATCGCGGCCGAAGTGTGCGCCACCGTGGGAGGCGGAGTGGCGGCGGTGATGGTCGGGTTGTGCGCGATCGGAGCGGGACAGGTGCCGGTTTTCCCGTACTACCGCTTCGCTCCGCTCTACCTGGCGATCCTGGGCATCTTGCGCTACCTGCGAACCGGACGCGGACTCTTCCTCGCGTTTGCGGCATCGACGCTCGGGATTTTGTGGAGTCTCGACACAGGAATGTACGCGCTGGCGGCGACCGCGATCGGTACCGCCATCCTCCGTCCGCCCATCAAGCGCGTTGCGGTCGCGGCGGCGATCGCGATGGCGTTGCCGATCGTGATCCTGCTCGCGCTCCGCGCGAATCTGTGGCGCTTTGCGATCGATTCCTTCGTGGTCATCCCGCGCTCGATCGACGCGATCTGGTCGCTGCCGGCGCGCCGCAGCGTCGATTGGGAATCGGCGCGCTACTACCTTCCGCCGATTTTTTTCGGCTGGCTGCTGGCGGCTTCGATTCGCCGCCGCGATCTTCGCGGAATCGCCATTGCAATTTTTTCCATCATCGCGTTCCGGAGTGCGGCCGGCCGATGCAGTTGGAGTCATACCCGCTATGGCACTCCGCTCCTCGGCGTCGCGGTGGTGGCGTTCGTCTTCGAGCCGCTGGTCATGAAGAGGCGATGGATCGCTGCCATCGCTGCCGCGATTCCTGTCATCGTGCTGGTCGAGCTTGGACCGAATGCCATGGCCGCGACGAAGTTCATCGCGAGCTGGAGCGCGCGCCAGAAACATACCGGCCTGGTGGCTTACCCCGTCGCGACCGGAAGAGGCATCTACACGACGCCCGATGATGCGCGCGATCTCGCGGCTCTCAACGCCTTCATTGCTGCCCATGCCGCTCCGGGGGCGACCATCCTCGATGTCGCGAACGAGCGCGCGCTCTACTATCTGCTGCAGCGACGGCCGCCGATGCGTTGCTTCGACATCCCGTTTCTGGCATCGCCGCCGCTGGCGCGGGAAGCGATCGGGCAGTTGCAAAGGAATCCGCCCGCGATCGTGATCGTGGAAGGATTGCCGGCGGTCGACAACTTTGATGGCAAGCCGAATCGCGTCCGCGTCCCGTGGCTTTTTTCGTGGGTCAATCAGAACTATCCGAGGCGAACGCGGATCGGACGGTTCGTCGTCGCGACGCAGTGACGCGAAACCATGACGCCGTGGGCTCGCTCAGGAGGAACTGCAGCAGCAAGTTAGCCGCCTTCTGAGCGCCTTTGGGAGAAATGTGTTCGCCGTCCGATGCGAAGTCGTCGCGCTGCCATGTCAGGCCGTCGGACCGCGGCAGCGTCCCGTTCGCCCAAAAATAAGGTCCCCACGCCACCCACGGCACTTTTCCGGTTTGGTAATTCACGTCGCCGATGCGCGTGTCCCACAGAAATCCTGTTCGCATCAGCGTGACCTGTCCCAGGATCACCCACCGATTCGAGAGCGCTGACTCGTACGCGTACGGCTCCGGATTCCACGGCGTGGTCGCGTAGCCGCCATAGATCCGGCTCGATAGATATGCGATCTGCAAATTTGGATACCGCAGTTTCAGGGTGAACAGCGCGTATGCGATCGCGCCCTTCAGCCGGTAGGCGTCGGCGTCCGCCGGCGGAAGCGGATGGTACGGTGTGTTGGTGACCATCTGCACCCACGCCACCTGCACCTGATCCTCGCTGAGGCCGGCGGGACGAAGAAGCGTGTCGCGAATGCGGTTCAGATTGGCGGCGCTCATGGGCGGGATCCACTGCTCGCTGTCGGCGCCCTCGCGCGCGCCATTGACGAAGACGACTTGCCGGTCGATGCGCGGATCGTTGCCCGTCATGGCGGTGAAGGCGTTGAAAATCTGCTCGGTCTCGCCGAAGCCAACCGACAGGAAAACGATTTTGCCGTTCCGCGGGGTGATCAACTCCGCGCGCCGCAGCCCGGCCGCGAGATGATCGGGCGGAATCGCGTTGCTACCATTCTCGTATAGGCCGCCGAAGTAGCCGTACGCGTATTCTGTGGGTCCGAGGTCGTTGAACGGGACGAGATTGATGGAGAGCGAAAACAGGATCGCCGCCAGCACGGGCAACGTGTGGTCAAGAACTGTGCCACTGGTCGCGCTTGCGATCTACGTCGCCATCGTGGTGGTCGTCGAAATCCATCACGAGCCGTGGCGGGACGAGGCCGATCCGTGGCTGCTCGCGCGCGACGCCGATCTCTTCACTTTTTTTCATCGCATGGGTCTCTCGGGCACGCCGGGGCTGTGGCACGCCTTGCTGGTCCCGCTCGCGAGAACCGGATTGCCGTACGCGTCGCAAGCGGTTCTGCACATCGTCATGGCGGCGTGCACGGCGGCGCTGATTCTGTGGAAGGCGCCCTTTCCGCTGCTCCTCAGAATCATGATAATTTATTCGTACTATTTTTCGTATGAATATTCCGTGGTGGTCCGCAGCTATGCCCTCGGCGTTCTGCTCCTGGTCGGCATTGCCGCGATGTACCCCCGCCGTTACGAGAAGCCGGTCATCTTCGGGCTGCTGGTGGCGCTGCTCGCGAATGCGAACACGCACAGCCTGATCATCGCCGCGATGATCGGTGCCGGATTTGTCCTGGAGGGCTTGCTGCAGCGAAGGGCGATCCGAGCCGGCGCCGCGGTGATGCTGATCGGCGGTCTGGCGGCAGCGGTGCAGGTCTATCCGCCCCACGACGCCATCGCGCGCGGCGGCGTTTTGCTCTACACGCCGCAGGCCGTGCCGCTGGCGGTGAGCGCGGCATTCTTCCCGACATTTCCGTTTCCGGGCGGCGCCATTGTCGGGGGGGCCGTCATCGCCGTCATCGTGTTTTCGCTTCGCAAGGATCACGTGCCGTTGCTCGTTCTCTGCGGCGCGTATGCCGGCCTGGCGCTGCTGTACACCTTCAAGTGGATCGGTGGCTTTCGACATACCGGGTTCGTGCTGCTGGTGATCGTTTACGCGCTGTGGATTTCGTCGACGAAGAACATCGTGGCGCACGCCGTGCTCCTGCTGACGTTGATGGTGTCGATCTGCGGCGCGTTTCGCGTGGCGCGATTGGACATGGAGTACGCGTTCTCGGGAGCGAAGGAGATGGCGACCTACATTCGCGGTGCGCGACTCGAATCTCTTCCGATCGCCGCGCACAGCGAGACCACCACATCCGCTGTCTGTCCGTGGATCCCACATCCCTTCTGGTATGCCGGCAGTCAGCGCGAGGGCAGCTTCAACATGTGGGACCTGCGGTTCGAGCGCGGCCTCGAGGTTCCGTATCCGCAAGCCGTTGAGAATGCAAAGCACCACTTCGGGTCGACTGACTATCTATTGTTGCTGAACGTCGAGATGCCGAATCCTGCGTCAAACGGATTCCAGCTGGCGTACCAGACCACCATTCCCGTGTTCGCACACCCCGACGAGCGCTTCTGGCTCTATCGGCCGCTGCGCCGGTAACATCGGATCGATGGCGGCGATTCAGCGATGGAAGCGGACGTTCTACGAGCGCATTGCCGACGAAATCTCGGCCATGACGCGCTACTACGACGCCGTGGTCCAGTTCGAGCCAGCCGCGTCCGATACCGGATATCTACTCGAGTGCATCGATGCGCCGCAGAAATCGGTCAGCAGCGCGATCGATCTCCGCACTGAGCGCGAGCGTCGCACCGCCGTTCTGCTCAACGGCAATCTGAATCGCGAGCTGAACATCCAGGAACTGCTCATGCGGATTCGCGAGCGGATGTCGCGGACCTCGCGCGTCGTGGTCGTGACTTACAACCCGTATCTCGCGCTTCTCTATCGCCTCGCCACGTGGCTCGGCCTTCGAGCGGCGGAGCCGAACATGACATTTGTGACGCTGACTGATCTGCGCAATCTGGCGCGATTGTCGGGCCTCGAGATCGTGCGCGTCCGACCCTGCGTCGCGTTTCCGTGGCGCATGATCGGGATCGGCACGGCGATCAATGCGCTGCTCTCGATCCTGCCGTTTTTCCGATGGCGGGCGCTCGTGCACGTGATCACGCTGCGACCGCTGATCGCCGACATCGAGCGTCCCTCTCTCTCCGTCGTGATTCCCGCGCGCAACGAGCGCGGCAACATCGAGGAAGCGCTCCGCCGAATGCCCGATCTGCGCACCAAGGTCGAGATCATCTTCGTCGAGGGCAACTCCAGCGACGGAACATGGGATGAGATTCAACGCGTGGCCGCCGCCTGGCGCGACCGATTCGAGATCAAGGCGCTGCAGCAGGCGGGAAAGGGGAAGAACGACGCCGTCCGGACCGGATTTGCGCGCGCCGGCGGCGAGCTGCTGACCATCCTCGACGCCGACCTTTCCATGCCGCCCGAGCTATTGGTTCAGTTTTATGAGGCATGGGTTCGCGGTCTGGCCGACTTCATCAACGGCAGCCGTCTCGTCTATCCGATGGAAGGCAACGCCATGCGCTTCCTCAATCGCCTCGGCAACGTTTTTTTCGCCAAGGCTCTGAGCTATGTGCTCGACACCTCCATCGGCGATTCACTGTGCGGCACGAAGCTGGTCACCAGGCACGATTACGCCCGGATGACCGTCTGGCGTCGCGACTTCGGCGAATTCGATCCGTTCGGCGATTTCGAGCTCTTGTTTCCGGCGGCGGTGATGTCGTTGGGCGTGATCGACGTTCCGGTGCGCTACCGCGCCCGCCTGTACGGCTCGACGAGCATCAATCGTTTTCGCGACGGGTCGGTGCTTTTGAAGATGACGCTCCTGGGATGGTGGCGCGTCAAGGCCGCCGCCAGATCACGTCGGCGTAGCCGCGCCGATCCACAGCATCCTTGAGGTTCGAGATCCTCTCCAGCCGGCCGCCGGCGCCGATGCGATGCGGTGAAAATTCGCAGAGCGGCGTTTCGACGTCGGCGATGGTGTAGCCGAACGATTGCAACGAAGGCACGTCGACCTCCGTGCTGACGGTGAGGTCCGAATGCAGCAGCTTGTGCATTCCGGCGAGGACTGCCGGCTCGTAACCCTGGACATCGATCTTCACGAAGCGGATCGGCCCCGAAAACTCGTCGAGTGCCACAAGCGGCACCGTCGCCCCGGTTGGGTCGACCTGATGATCGCCGTGATGCAGCGGATTGACGCGAAGGCCGATGGCTCCCGATGTCGCTCCGGCCGCGGCACGACGCGCCGTCACGCGGTCCGCAACTCGGTAGCGCTTCAGATTGCGTTCGAGTCGTGCGAAATTTTCTTCCTCCGGCTCGAGCGCGAACACTTTGAACGCGGCGTCGATTGCGCGGGCGAACAGCACGGTCGTGTAGCCGATGTTCGCGCCGACATCGATGACGTTTCCGCCGCGAAAAATCTCAGGGTGTGCACGAATCAGCGACGCGTGCCGGTCCTCGAATCGCTTGTAGGCGAAGTACGCGCGGCTGAACATCGCGTCGCCCAGCGACGTGTTGAGAAATCCGGTTCGATGGGCCAGCGCATAGGCGCGGAGAAGCGGACGCACGATCGTGCGATGATACGGCGCGTGCCCAAGGTCCTCATCCTCAACGAGCATGAGGTGACCGAGCTCCTCACCATGCGCGACTGCATCCGCGTGATGGAGGAGGCCCTGGCCGACCTCGCGCGCGGAAAGGCCGTCAATCCGCTGCGGAATATGGTTCGCGCGGAAGGGGCGGCCGGGTTTCTCGGACTGATGCCGTCCTATCGTGGAGATTTCGGGCTGAAAGAGATCTGCGTTTTTCCCGGCAACCCGGCTCGCGGCCTCGACACGCACCTGGGCGCCGTGCTGCTGCACAGCGGCGAAACCGGCCAGTTGCTCGGCGTGATGAACGCGTCCGCGATCACGGCCATCCGGACCGCGGCCGTCTCAGCCGTGGCAACGAAACTTCTTGCCCGTGAAGACTCACGCGCCCTCGCGATCCTCGGCGCGGGCGTACAGGCCAAGAGTCACCTCGAGGCGATCCCGCTGGTTCGAAAGATCGACGAGATCCGGATCTTCAGCAGAACCCCCGAGAAAGCGAAAAAGCTGGCCACCGGCAACCGGCAACCGGCAACTTCCGCCGAGGAGGCGGTCCGAGGCGCCGATATCATCGTGACAGCCACAAGCTCGAGGGAGCCAGTCATTAAGCGAGAGTGGATCAAGCCTGGCGCGCACATCAACGCGGTCGGATCGAGCGTCAAAACCAGCCGCGAAATCGACTCCGAGACCATGGCCGTCGCCTCGCTATTCGTCGATCGTCGCGAGTCGACCCTGAACGAATCGGGCGATTACCTGATGGCTGGTGTCGGACCCGATCACATCCGTGCCGAGCTCGGCGAAATCCTCACCGGAAAGGCAAAAGGGCGGGCGTCAAAAGACGAGATCACGCTCTTCAAATCACTGGGCCTGGCGGTTGAGGATCTGGCCTCCGCACAGTTCCTTTTTGGGGAGGCCAAACGCCGCGGAACCGGCACATGGGTCGAGTTTTAGCGGAATAAGGCCCGGCGGCGGGGCGTTGAGTCGCTACCAGACTTGACAGGTCGGAGATCCGCGCTTACAGTACGCGGGTTTGCCTCCTCAGGCAGTCACTTTTCGCTGTATGTGTGTCTCAACAAAGGATTTTTCAACGAATGCCAACGATCAGCCAACTCGTCAGCCAGGGCCGCAGCAAGGTCCGTTACAAGACCAAGTCGCCGGCCTTGCAATCGAGCCCGCAGAAACGCGGGGTGTGCACGCGCGTCTACACTTCGACGCCGAAGAAACCGAATTCCGCGCTGCGTAAAGTCGCGCGCGTCCGTCTGACCAACGGAATCGAAGTCACAACCTACATCCCCGGCGTCGGGCACAACCTCCAGGAACACTCGATTGTTCTGATCCGTGGAGGGCGCGTGAAAGACCTGCCGGGCGTTCGCTATCACATCATCCGCGGCGTGCTCGACACGGTGGGCGTCGCCAAGCGGATGCAGGGCCGCAGCAAGTACGGCGCGAAGCGGCCGAAGAAGGGTTAACGCCGATGCCACGCAGACGCGAAGTTCCGAAACGCGAGATCCTTCCGGATCCCGTTTACAACAGCCAGTTGGTGACGAAGTTCATCAACTCGCTGATGATCCAGGGAAAGAAGTCGGTCGCCGAGCGCGTGTTTTACAGCGCGCTGAAGAAGGTTGAAGATCGGGCCAAGGATGATCCGGTCAAGCTGTTCAAGAAGGCAGTCGACAACGTCAAGCCGGCACTGGAAGTGAAGAGCCGTCGCGTCGGCGGATCGAACTATCAGGTTCCCGTGGAAGTGCGGCCCGCCCGCCGCACCGCCCTGGCCATCCGATGGCTGATCACCTTCGCGAACGGTCGCGGCGAGAAGACGATGCAGGACAAGCTCGCCGGCGAGATCATGGATGCCGCCAACAACCGCGGCAACGCGATCAAGAAGAAAGAAGATACGCACAAGATGGCGGAGGCCAATAAGGCCTTTGCGCATTACAGGTGGTAGGGCAGTAGAAGCGAAATGAAGAATTTCAAATGAAAAATTAAGAATGAAAAATGAAGAAGTTTTTTCATTTTTCATTTGAAATTTGAAATTCTTAATTTGCAGTTTTCCAGGTTTTCCCTTAGCTCCGTCTCGACCGGATAACACAGAAAAGCGGTGGTTCTGCGGTTCCGGACCGAGCAACGGGAAACGAACAAGAGATTGGAATGGTGTATCGGCGCCACGTGTGCGCCGATCACGAGTTTTCGAAGAAGAAAAGAACATGGCACGGCAAGTACCTCTGGAGAAGACGCGCAACATCGGCATCATGGCCCACATCGATGCCGGTAAGACGACGACTACCGAGCGCATCCTCTACTACACGGGCATCACTCACAAGATCGGTGAGGTGCACGAGGGGACTGCCACCATGGACTGGATGGTCCAGGAGCAGGAGCGCGGCATCACCATCACCTCGGCTGCCACCACGGCCTTCTGGGGCGACTGTCGCATCAACATCATCGACACGCCCGGCCACGTCGACTTCACTGTGGAAGTGGAGCGCTCGCTGCGTGTTCTCGACGGAGCGGTCGGCGTCTTCTGCGCCGTCGGCGGAGTCGAGCCGCAGTCGGAGACCGTCTGGCGTCAGGCCGACAAGTACGGCGTTCCGCGCATCGCCTTCGTCAACAAGATGGACCGCGTGGGCGCCAACTTCATGGCGGTCGTCAATCAGATCAAGAAGAAGCTCGGCAAGAACGCCGTCCCTCTGCAGCTTCCCATCGGTGCCGAAGATCAATTCAAAGGCGTGGTTGATCTCGTTCAGATGAAGGCTCTGGTCTTCAAAGACGAGACCCTGGGCGCCAAGTTCGAAGTGATGGATGTTCCGGCCGACATGAAGGCCGACGCCGAGCACTATCGCGAGAAGATGGTCGAGTCGATCGCCGAACAGCACGACGAGCTGCTCGAGAAGTACCTTGCCGGCGAGACGCTCAGCATTAGGGAGCTGAAGTCCGCGCTCCGCGAAGCGACCATCGCGCAGAAGATCACGCCTGTTCTGTGCGGATCGGCGTTCAAGAACAAAGGCGTGCAGCCGTTGCTCGACGCAGTGGTCGACTACCTTCCGTCGCCGGTGGACATCCGGCCCGTGAAGGGCATCAATCCCGATGACGAGTCATTCATCGAGCGCAAAGCGTCCGATGATGAGCCGTTCTCGGCGCTGATCTTCAAGATCATGACCGACCCGTTCGTCGGCCAATTGGCCTTTTTCCGCGTCTACTCGGGGCACGTCGATTCGGGGACCGCCGTTCTCAACACCACCAAGGGAAACACCGAGCGCATCGGGCGCCTGCTGAAGATGCACGCCAACAAGCGCGAAGAGATCAAGGAAGTGTGGGCCGGCGACATCGGCGCCGCCGTCGGTCTGCGAAGCGTCACCACCGGCGACACGATCTGCGACAAGGACGATGCCATCGTCCTGGAGACGATGAGCTTCCCCGAGCCGGTCATCGCGGTCGCGATCGAGCCGAAGACGAAAGCCGATCAGGAAAAGATGGGCGTCGCGCTCGCCAAGCTGATGCAGGAAGACCCGACCTTCAAGGTCCACACCGACGTGGAGACCAATCAGGTCATCATCCGCGGCATGGGCGAGCTCCATCTCGAGATCATCGTCGACCGCATGATGCGCGAGTTCAACGTGCAGGCGAACGTCGGCAAGCCGCAGGTCGCGTATCGCGAAGCGATCACGCGTAGCGCCGATGCCCATGGACGTTTTGTCCGGCAGTCGGGCGGCAAGGGTCAGTACGGCGACGTCAAGATCCGCATTGAGCCGAACAAAGAGAAGGATTACGAATTCGTCAACGACATCGTCGGCGGCGCGATCCCCAAGGAATTCATCAAGCCCACCGATCAGGGAATTCGCGAGGCCATGGAGAAGGGCATCCTGGCCGGGTATCCCATGACCGGGATCAAGGTCACGCTGTACGACGGCGCGTACCACGACGTCGATTCGAGCGAAATGGCGTTCAAGATCGCGGGCTCCATGGCTTTTCAGGAAGCGGCCAAGAAAGCGGGTCCGATTCTCAAGGAGCCGATCATGGACGTCGAAGTCGTGACTCCGGAGGATTACGCCGGCGATGTGATGGGCGACCTTTCGCGCCGGCGCGGAAAGATTCAACACATGGACGAGCGTGGCGGAGCGAAAGTCATTCGCGCACACGTCCCGCTTTCGGAGATGTTTGGATATGCCACCCAACTGCGATCGATGTCGCAGGGTCGCGCCAGCTACACCATGCAGTTCTCCGCCTACGAGCCGGCGCCGAAATCAGTGGCGGATGAGGTAATAGCGAAAGTGGCAGGATAAGAAAAAAGTCCTGAGTCCTGAGTCCTGAGTCCTGAGAGACGAAGGGCGCGCAGGCTCAGGACTCAGCACTCAGGACTCAGGACTGGAGGTAAGAAGCAAATGGCAAAAGAGAAATTCGATCGCAGCAAACCGCATGTGAACGTCGGCACGATCGGTCACGTCGACCACGGCAAGACCACGCTCACCGCCGCGATTACCAAGATCCTGGCGGCGCAGGGGACGGCCCAGTTCGTGGCCTTCGATCAGATCGACAAGGCCCCCGAGGAGCGCGAGCGCGGCATCACGATCGCAACGGCGCACGTCGAGTATTCGACCGCCAAGCGTCACTACGCGCACGTCGACTGCCCGGGCCACGCCGACTACGTCAAGAACATGATTACCGGCGCGGCGCAGATGGACGGCGCAATTCTCGTCGTCTCCGCCGCTGACGGCCCGATGCCGCAGACGCGCGAGCACATCCTGCTCGCTCGCCAAGTCGGCGTTCCCTACATCGTGGTGGCGCTCAACAAAGTCGACGCCGTCGATGACGCCGAACTGCTCGACCTGGTCGAGCTCGAGGTCCGCGAGCTGCTCTCCAGCTACGAGTTCCCCGGCGATGAGCTCCCCGTCATTCGCGTCTCTGCCCTCAAGGCGCTGGAGAGCGGCAATCCGAAGGACGAATGGGGCCAGAAGATCATGCAGTTAATGGATGCGGTCGACAACTACATTCCGATCCCGCAGCGGGCCATCGACAAGCCGTTCCTGATGCCGGTTGAAGACATCTTCTCGATCTCCGGCCGCGGCACGGTCGTTACGGGCCGCATTGACCGCGGGGTGATCAAGGTGGGGGAGGAAGTGGAAATCGTCGGCCTTCGTCCGACGCAGAAGAAGGTCGTCACGGGCGTGGAGATGTTCCGCAAGCTGCTCGATGAGGGGCAGGCGGGTGACAACGTGGGCCTGCTGCTCCGCGGCGTGGAGCGGAAGGACGTCGAGCGTGGTCAGGTTTGCGCCAAGCCGGGCTCGATCACGCCGCACACCAAGTTCAAGGCCGAGGTTTACATTCTGACCAAGGAAGAGGGCGGACGGCACACGCCCTTCTTCAATGGCTATCGTCCGCAGTTCTACTTCCGCACCACCGACGTCACCGGGACGGCGGAGTTGCCGGCAGGGGCGGAGATGGTCATGCCTGGTGACAACACCTCGCTGACGATCAACCTGATTGCGCCCATCGCGATGGAGAAAGGACTCCGCTTCGCCATTCGTGAGGGGGGCCGCACGGTCGGCGCCGGCACGGTGACGGACATTCTGGAGTAAGGGTGTAGCGGCCGTCCCGCCGTGCGGGACCGCCGAACTGTTCTTTAAAGGCAAACAAAAAAATGATGAACGAAAAGATCCGCATCCGACTCAAAGCGTACGACTACCGCGTCCTCGATCAATCGACGTCCGAGATCGTCGACACGGCCAAGCGCACCGGCGCCAAAGTGGCGGGACCGATCCCGCTGCCGACGCAGGTGTCGCGCTACACAGTTCTGCGCAGTCCGCATGTGGACAAGAAGTCGCGTGAGCAATTCGAGATGCGGACGCACAAGCGGCTGCTCGACATTCTCGAGCCGACGACGCAAACCGTCGACGCGCTGATGAAGCTCGAGCTTCCCGCAGGTGTGGACGTCGAGATCAAGGCGTTCGGAAAATGAATAAAGTCCTGACTCACACGAACCGAGCAATCGGCTCCAAGGTGAATTGATATGGCTATCGAAGGAATCATTGGCAAAAAGGTCGGCATGACCCAGGTGTTCGCCGAGGATGGTGCACTCGTCCCGGTGACCGTCATTCAGGCCGGGCCTTGCCTGGTGGTGCAGAAAAAGACTGCCGAAGTTGACGGCTACAACGCCGTGCAAGTCGGGCTGGTCGAGAAGGTCTCGAATCGTCGAGTGACCGGCGCGCAGCGCGGTCACTTCGAAAAGGCCGGCATTCCGCCGGTGCGCACGCTGGTCGAGCTTCCGTACAACGGCGAAGCGAACGTCGGCGACAAAGTGCAGGTCGACATCTTCAAGCCCGGCGATTCGATCGACGTCGTCGGTCAGTCCAAGGGCAAGGGTTTCCAGGGCGTCGTGAAGCGGCATCACTTCAAAGGTGGCCGCGCGACGCACGGCTCGATGTTCCACCGCGCGCCCGGATCGATCGGCGCATCGGCCTTCCCCTCCCGCGTGCTCAAGGGCATGCGCATGGGCGGGCGGATGGGCGGCGATCAGGTGACGGTCAAGAATCTGCGCGTCGCCAAGGTCGATGCCGAGAACAACCTGCTCTACGTTCGCGGCGCTGTTCCAGGCGGGCGCAATGGCCTGGTGGTGGTTCGCTTTTCGAAAAACGGGAAGCGGGGTGAATAGCCATGCCGAAAGTTGACGTCAAAGACTGGAACAACAAGAAGGTCGGATCGGTCGATCTGCCGGAAGACATCTTCGCGTATCCGTACAAGGAGCATCTGATTCACGAGGCAGTGCGCAACTACCTGGCCTCGCTCCGGCAGGGAACCCACAAGGTGAAGAACCGCTCCGAAGTCAGCGGCTCGGGCAAGAAGCCGTTCCGACAGAAAGGCACCGGCCGCGCGCGGCAGGGCGGAAATCGCCCCCCCATTCATCGTCACGGCGGGACGGTGTTCGGTCCTGTTCCTCGGGACTACTCCTACAAAATGAATTCGAAGGAGAAGAAGAACGCGCTGAAATCCGCGCTGTCGCAGCGGGTGAAGGAAGGCAAGCTCGTTCTTCTCACCGATCTTTCGGTGGAAGAGCCGAAGACCAAGATGCTGGCGGACAAAGTCACCAAGATCGGCGTCGATGGAAAGGCGTTGATTGTCGAATCATTCGAGAACACCAACCTCGCGCTGGCTGCCCGCAATAATCCACGGCTGGTGCTTGTCGATCCGCTGCATGTCAACGTCTACGACGTCGTCAACAGCCGCTACATCGTGCTGAGCCAGGATGCGCTGCAGCGTCTGACGGAGGCGCTCGAGTCATGAAGGCGAATCAGATCATCCGACGGCCGCTGGTCACCGAGAAGTCGACGCTGATGCGCGAAACCGGCGCGAACGTGATCGCCTTCGAAGTCGATCCAAAGGCCAACAAGATCGAGGTGAAGGGCGCGGTCGAGGAGCTGTTTAAAGTCAAAGTCGACGAAGTGCGGCTCTTCAACGTGAAGGGAAAAGTGAAGCGCATGGGCCGCTACGCCGGCAAGCGCCGCGACTGGCGCAAGGCGTACGTGCGGCTCAAAGAGGGAGAAAAGGCCCCCGATTTCATTGAGGGCGTTTAAACGATCATGGCGATGAAATCCTACAAACCGACCACTCCCGGCCGACGGGCTCAAACCCATTTGGGGTTTGAGGAGATCACCAAGACCAGGCCGGAAAAGGCGCTGACCCAAGGGAAGCCGAAGACCGGCGGCCGCGGCAACCTCGGGCGCGTGACGTCGCGCTTCATCGGCGGCGGTCACAAGCAGCGTTATCGCGAGATTGATTTTCGCCGCGACAAGCGCGGGATTGCGGCGAAGGTTGCCGCGATCGAGTACGACCCGAACCGCAGCGCGCGCATCGCACTGCTGCACTACGTCGACGGCGAGAAGCGCTACATCCTCGCGCCTAACGGCCTGCAGGTCGGCGCCACGGTGATGTCAGGTCCGGAGGCCGACATCCTGGTCGGCAACGCGCTCCCTCTTTCCGGCATCCCCCTGGGCACGATGGTTCACAACATCGAGCTGAAGGAAGGAAAGGGGGGGCAGATGGCGCGTTCGGCGGGCACTGGCGCGCAGCTCATGGCCCGTGAAGGCGAATGGGCCACGCTGCGGCTTCCGTCGGGCGAGATGCGCAAAGTGCACACGCGCTGCTACGCCACCATCGGTCAGGTCGGAAACCTCGAGCACGAAAACGTCTCGATCGGTAAGGCCGGCCGCAAGCGTCACATGGGAAAGATGCCGCACAACCGCGGTGTCTCCATGAACCCCGTCGATCATCCCCTCGGCGGCGGTGAAGGAAAAACATCCGGCGGACGCCATCCGGTGAGTCCGTGGGGCCAGCCGACCAAGGGCTACAAGACGCGGAGAAACAAACGCACAACGAGGTTCATCGTCAAGCGGAGAACGAAGTAATGGCGAGATCACTAAAAAAAGGTCCCTTCGTGGATGAGCACCTCATGAAAAAGGTGGAGGCGATGAATCGCGAGCGCGAGAAAAAGGTCATCAAGACCTGGTCGCGCCGCTCGACGGTCGTGCCGGAGATGGTCGGCCACACGCTGGCCGTCCACAACGGCCGCAAGTTCGTCCCGGTGTACATCTCCGAGAACATGGTCGGTCACAAGCTCGGCGAGTTCGCGATGACGCGCACGTTCAAGGGTCACAGCGGCAAGAAGGTCGAGAAAGTCGTCACCCCGACGCCGGGCGCGCCGGTGAGCGCACCTGGTGCACCGCCGCCCGCTGGAAAGGCGCCGGCAGCGGCAGGTCCCGGTGGGGGAGCGCCGAAGGCGTAACGGAGATCGAAATGGAAGCGACCGCAACTCTGAAGTACTTGAAAGCATCGCCGCAGAAGGTCCGCCTGGTCGCGGATCTGATCCGCGGGAAGAAAGTCGATGAGGCGTTGAGCATCCTGCGCTTCACGAAGAAGTCTTCGGCAAAGGATCTCGAGAAGCTGCTCCGCTCCGCGGTCGCGAACGCCGAGAACACCGAGAGCGGCGTCGATACCGACGACCTGGTGGTCTCGAAGATTTATGTCAACGAAGGTCCGCGCGAGAAGCGCGTGCAGCCGGCTCCGATGGGCCGCGCCTACCGGATTCAGAAGCGCAAGGCGCACGTGACGGTGCATGTTTCGGACGAAGTCAAGGCAGTGAACGAACGCAGCAGTGAAAGCAAGCGCAGCACGGCTCCACGCTCGCGCGCAGCGAAATAACGGAGGCAAGCTTGGGTCAGAAGGTCAACCCGTACGGATTTCGGCTCGGATTCAACAAGACGTGGCACTCGCGATGGTACGCGGGAAAGAACTACGCCGAGACGTTGCATCGCGATCTGAAGCTTCGCGAGGATCTGAAGAAGCGTCTGTCGCACGCCGGCGTGGCCGAGATCGACATTGAGCGCACTGCCAACAAGATGCGGATCAACATCTACACCTCGCGTCCCGGCATCATCATCGGCCGGAAGGGCGCCGAGGTGGACAAGCTGCGTGACGAGCTGCAGAAGCTGGTCAACGGCGAGGTCTATATCAACATTCAGGAAATCCAGCGGCCGGAGCTCGACGCCCAGCTGGTGAGCGAGAACATCGCCACCCAGCTCGAGCGTCGCATCGCCTTCCGTCGCGCCATGAAAAAGGCGATGGAGAGCGCCTTCCGATTCGGCGCCAAGGGCATCAAAGTTCGCGTGGCGGGACGGCTCAACGGAGCCGAGATCGCGCGTTCGGAGTGGTATCAGGACGGACGCCTTCCGCTGCACACGCTGAAAGCCGACATCGATTATGGCTGGGCGACGGCCAACACGACCTACGGGACCATCGGCGTGAAGGTGTGGATTTACAAGGGTGAGATGGCGAAGACCAGATCGCGGAGGCGGCCATCATGATGATGCCGAAGAAAGTCAAATTCCGAAAACAGCAGCGCGGACGCCGGCGTGGTCGGGCGACGCGCGGGCAGAAAATCTCGTTCGGAGATTACGGTCTGCAGGCGCTCGAGCCGGGCTGGATCACCGCCCGGCAGATCGAGGCGGGGCGTATTGCACTCACCCGCCACGTGAAGCGCGGCGGCAAGATCTGGATCCGCATTTTTCCCGACAAGCCGGTCACCAAGAAGCCGCTGGAAACGCGCATGGGCAAGGGCAAGGGAGCTCCGGAGGAGTGGGTGGCGGTCATCAAGCCGGCGCGCATTCTGTACGAAATGGAAGGTGTGACGCGCGAAGTGGCCGAAGAAGCGTTCCGACTGGCGGCCCACAAGTTGCCGCTCAAGACGCGCTTCGTCAGCCGCGCCATGCTGGAGGTGGCGGAGTGAAATCGAACAACACTGCCGAGCTGCGCGAAAAGTCGGTTGACGAGCTGCACACTCGCGAGCGCGAGCTGGTCGAGCAGCTTTTCAAGCTGCGATTTCAGCGCGCGACCGGACGGATGGAGAGTCCAGCCAAGATGCGACAGGTTCGCCGCGAGATCGCACGAATCAAGACATTGCTAAACGAGAAGTCGAGGGCCTAGCCGATGGCAGAGCAGGAAGAGAAACAGTCGAGAAAGCAGACGAAAGTCGGCGTGGTTGTCTCGAACAAGATGAACAAGACCGTGGTGGTGGCGGTCGAGAACCTGGTCAAGCACGGGATGTACCAGAAGTACATCAAGCGCACCAACAAGTTCCTGGCCCACAACGAGGACCCCAACCTGAGCGTCGGCGATCGCGTGCTGATCGAAGAGACGCGTCCGCTCTCCAAGCGGAAGCGCTGGAACGTTCGGGAAGTCCTGGAGAAGGCGTCATGATTCAAATGCGAACGATTCTCAACGTCGCCGACAACACCGGCGCGAAGAAAATCGCGGCGATCAAGATGCTGGGCGGCTCAACCGCCGGCAAGTACGCCCGGATCGGCGATGTCATCACGGCCTCGGTCAAGGAAGCGGCGCCGGACGGCACCATCAAGAAGGGCGCAGTCGTGAAGGCGGTCATCGTCCGCACGGTGAAGGAGCTTCGTCGCCGCGACGGCTCGTACATCAAGTTCGACGATAACGCCGCCGTACTCATCAACGATCAGAACGAGCCCGTCGGCACCCGCGTCTTTGGACCGGTGGCCCGCGAGCTTCGCGAGCGCAAGTTCATGAAGATCATTTCGCTCGCCCCAGAGGTCATCTGAAATGTACGCAGGATCGAGAAAGGTCAAGGAAGTAACGCCGCACAAGGGCCATGTCCGCAAGGGCGACACCGTCCTGGTGCTTTCGGGAAAAGACCGCGGCAAGCAGGCGAAAGTGCTTCGCGTGATCCCGTCCAAAGGGACGGCCATCGTCGAGCGCGTGAACCTGTTCAAGAAACACACACGTCCGAATCCGCAGAAGAACATCCAGGGCGGAATCCTGGAGCGCGAGGCACCCATCAAGCTGACCAAGCTCCAGGTGGTCTGCCCGAGCTGCAGCACACCGACGCGGACGGGCTCGCACCGCACGGACGAGGGGTCAAAGAGATTTTGTAAGCAATGCGAGACGGAAATGTAGTCCTGAGTGCTGAGTCCTGAGTCCTGAGTGGACAGGGCGGGACTCAGAACTCAGGACTCAGGACTCAGGACTGACGAAAATGGCAGCAAGATTAAAAGAGAGATACCAGAAGGAAGTTCGCAAGAAGATCCAGGACGAGTTCGGGATCAAGAACGTGATGGCCGTGCCGAAGCTCGACAAGATCGTGCTGAACATGGGCATCGGGGAAGCGATCCAGAACATGAAAGTCCTGGATGCGGCCGCCGAAGAGCTGGCGCAGATCGCGGGGCAGAAGCCGGTGGTCACGCGCGCGAAGAAGTCGATCGCCAGCTTCAAGCTGCGCGCCGGAGTTCCCATCGGCACCATGGTGACGCTGCGCGGCGAGAAGATGTACGAGTTCCTCGATCGGCTGATCAACATCGCGCTGCCGCGCGTCCGCGACTTCCGCGGCGTGCCGACGCGCTCATTCGACGGCCGTGGCAACTACACCATCGGCGTCCGCGATCACTTCATCTTCCCGGAGATCGACGTCGCGAAAGTCGACAAATCGAAGGGCATGAACATCACCATCGTCACGACCGCGAAAAACGACGAGCAGGCTCGCTTCCTCCTTCGGGAACTGGGAATGCCGTTCGGGCAGAGGTAAGGGAGACACATGGCAAGAACGGCAATGATCGTCAAAGCGGAGCGGAAGCCGAAGTTCATGACCCGCAAGAAGAATCGCTGCAAACAGTGCGGTCGGGCGCGCGGCTATCTGCGCAAGTTTCAACTTTGCCGGATTTGCTTCCGGCATCTCTCGCTCGGCGGATACATCCCGGGTATCACGAAGGCAAGCTGGTAGGAGCTCACGAATGACAATGACAGACCCAATCGCGGATATGTTGACGCGCATCCGCAACGGCATCCAGTCGCACCACGATCGCGTGGAGATTCCGTCCTCGAAGCTCAAGGTGGAGATCGCCAGGATCCTCAAGAGCGAGGGCTTCATCCGGAACTTTGTGCTGGTCGAAAAGGACAAGATCCAGCCGACGTTGCGGATCGACCTGAAGTATTCGCCGGAAGGCGAGCCGGTCATCCACGGGATCGAGCGCATCTCGCGTCCGGGCCGCCGCGTCTATCGCAATAGACAGGAAATCCCCAGCGTGTTGGGCGGACTCGGACTCGCGATCGTCTCCACCTCGAAGGGGGTGCTGGCGGGACACGAGGCCGCCAAGAACGGCATCGGCGGCGAAGTCCTCTGTCAGGTCTGGTAAGGAGAACATTCCATGTCGCGCATTGGTAACAAGTCGATTCCGCTGCCGAAAGGCGTGGAAGTCAAGCAGGACGGAAAAAGCGTCACCGTCAAGGGGCCCAAGGGCAGCCTGGTGACGGCAATCGTCCCCGGCATCGGAGTGAAGGTCGAAGGGAACGTCGTTTCGTTCACCCGCGGCGATGACGAGAGAAGAACGCGCGCGACGCACGGCCTCATGCGCGCGCTGGTCGCCAACAACGTCCTGGGGGTCACGCAGGGATTCAAGAAAGAGCTCGACATCGTCGGCGTCGGATATCGCGCAGAGGTCAAGGGGAAGGAAGTGGTGTTCCAGCTGGGATACTCCCATCCGGTGCGCTTTCCGATCCCCAAAGGCATCGACATCAATATCGACGGCAAGACCGGTCACATCATCGTGAGCGGCATCGACAAGCAGCAGGTCGGCCAGACGGCGGCCGAGATCCGGGCGCTGCGCGAACCCGATCCCTACAAAGGCAAAGGCATCAAGTACAGCGATGAAGTGATTCGTCGCAAGGCCGGCAAGGCGGCCGGGAAGTGAAACAAGTCCTGAGTGTTGAGTCCTGAGTCCTGAGAAGGGCGGCGGGACTCAGCACTCAGCACTCAGGACTCAGCACTCAGGACTAACTTATGGATCGAGCAAAAGAAAGACGAGTAGCACGCGGCCGCATTCGGGAGCGGATCCGAAGTAAGGTGGCCGGCACGGCCGAGCGGCCCCGTCTGGCGGTGAAGAAGAGTCTCAAGCACATCTATGTGCAGGTGATCGACGATGCCAACGGCAAGACCATCGCCGCGGCTTCGACGCGCGACAAGGACTCCGGAGTGAAGGGCGGATCGAATCAGGCGGCTGCCAAAGCTGTGGGCGCGCTGATCGCGAAGAAAGCGAAGGACAAGGGAATCAAGCGCGTGGTCTTCGATCGCGGCGGCTACCAGTATCACGGAAACGTCAAGGCGCTCGCCGATGCGGCGCGCGAAAACGGATTGGAGTTCTGATGCAGCGTCCAGGTCAAGGTGCACCGCGCGGCGATCGCCGCAGCGAAGAGAGAAGCGAAAGCGGGATGATCGACAAGGTCGTCCACATCAACCGCGTGACGAAAGTCGTCAAGGGCGGCAAGAACTTCAGCTTCAGCGCGCTGGTGGTCGTCGGCGACGGTCAAGGCCGCGTCGGCTTCGGATCGGGCAAGGCGAAGGAAGTCCCGGCCGCCATCAAGAAGGGAATCGAGATCGCGAAGAAGAACATGATCTCGATCTCCATGTCCGGCACGACCATTCCGCACGCCGCCACCGGCCACTACGGCGCAGGACGCGTCCTGCTCAAGCCGGCCGCGGATGGAACGGGTGTCATCGCCGGCGGTCCGGTGCGCGCCATTCTCGAGTCGGCAGGCATCCAGAACATTCTGACCAAGTCCCTGGGCACTGCCAATCCACACAACGTCGTCAAGGCGACCTTCGAAGCGCTCAAGCAGCTTCGCAACGAAAACGAGTACAAGAATCTGCGCGGCCGCAACGGCGAGGAGAGCGAGGGAGGCGAGGCGTGAGCGCGAAGAAAGCGGAACAGAAAAAGATGCTGCGGGTGCAGCAGATTCGCAGCGGCATCGGGTGCCCTCGCGAGATGCGCGAGACCCTCAAGGCCCTCGGCCTCGGCAAAATGCACCGGGTCGCCCAGCGGCCGGATACGAGGGAAGTGCGGGGGATGATCGCCAAGATCCCGCATCTCGTTCAGGTGGTGGAGTAGAGACGAATGAGGGATGAGGGATGAGGGATGAGGGATGAACCGCGACATTCAGCCCTCATCCCTCCGCCCTCAGCCCTCTGAGGAAAGACAATGGAACTAAACAGTCTCAAACCAAAAAAGGGCGCCAGACACGCACGGAAGCGCGTCGGCCGCGGGCCGGGCTCCGGTCACGGCAAGACGTCCGGCCGCGGTGAAAAAGGGCAGAAGTCACGCTCTGGATTCAGCCGCATGCGCGGATTCGAAGGCGGTCAGATGCCGCTGCATCGCCGTCTGCCCAAGCGCGGCTTCACCAACATCTTCAAGAAAGAAAACGTCATCGTGAAGGTTTCCGATCTGGAGCGATTCGACAACGGGGCCACCGTCGATGAAGCGGCGCTGCGCAGCGCCGGCCTGATTCGCGGCCGCGCCGACAGCGTCAAGATCCTGAGCGACGGAAAACTCACCAAGAAGCTGACCGTGCACGCGAACAAATTCTCCGAGGCAGCCCGCAAGCAGATCGAAGGGGCAGGCGGGACCTGTCAGGAGATGAAGCAGGAGACTGGGGAGTGAATTTCGCCGAGACCGTTCGCAACATCTGGGCAATCGAGGATCTGCGCAAGCGGGTCCTGTACACGTTCGGTCTGCTGGCGGTCTATCGCCTGGGCGCGCACATTCCCACGCCCGGTGTCGATCCGATTGCGCTCGCCGAATTCTTCAAGGCGCTGCAGGGCGGCGTCTTCGGATTCCTCGACCTCTTCTCGGGCGGCGCTCTTCGCCGCCTGTCCGTCTTCGCCCTCGGCATCATGCCGTACATCTCGGCATCGATCATCCTGCAGCTTCTGACGGTCGTCTGGCCTTACCTCGAGAAACTCTCCAAGGAAGGCGAGATGGGCCGCCGCAAGATCAACCAGTACACGCGCTACGGCACGATCGCACTGTCGATCATTCAGTCGCTGGGCGTGGCGTTCTGGCTCGAGAAGCAGACCTCACCCGGCGGCGCGGCACTCGTGCCGCCGCACATTCAGGACATGTTGTGGGGCGTCGGCTTCCCGACCATGACGGTGCTGACGCTGACGACGGGCACGGCCTTCATCATGTGGCTCGGTGAGCAGATCTCCGAGCGCGGCATCGGCAACGGAATCTCGCTGATCATCTTCGCCGGTATCGTCGTCAACCTGCCCCACGCCGCGATTGGTCTGATCGAAGACATTCGCACCGGCCAGCGCAACCTGTTCGCGATGCTGGGACTGGTGGTCTTCATGATCGCGGTGGTTGCGTTCGTGGTGTTCATGGAGCGCGCCCAGCGACGCATTCCGGTGCAGTACGCCAAGCGCGTCGTGGGCCGCAAGGTCTATGGCGGCGCGAACACCTACCTGCCCCTGCGCGTGAACACCGCCGGCGTCATTCCGGTCATCTTCGCGTCGTCGATTCTGGTCATCCCGCAGACGCTGGCGTCGATGATCAAGACGCCGTGGGCGGCGGCCATCGGCAATCAGATGAAGGTCGGCGAGCCGCTGTATTACCTGCTGCAATTCATCGGCATCATCTTCTTCGGATATTTCTACACCTCGATCGTCTTCAATCCGGTCGACACTGCCGACAACATGCGCAAGTATGGCGGCTTCATCCCCGGCATCCGCCCGGGGAAGAAGACCTCCGACTACATCGATCGCGTTCTGACGCGAATCACGTTCGTGGGATCGATATACCTTGCGGCGGTGTGCCTGCTGCCCGAGTTCCTGATCACGGGCGTGCACGTGGCGCAGATTCCGTTCATCGGTCCAAACCTCGATCGTTTCCTGCCGGTGTGGTTCACGGAAGGCATGGGCTTCAATTTCTACTTCGGCGGCACATCGCTGTTGATCGTGGTCGGCGTCGCCATGGACACCATCCAGCAGATCGAATCGCAGCTGGTGATGCGCCACTACGACGGATTCATGAAACGCGGGCGGATTCGAGGGCGTCGCGGTTGATGATTTTAGCGACACCCCTCATCCGGCCTTCGGCCACCTTCTCCCCGCAAGCGGGGCGAAGGCCTCACGAGTTCCCTCGCCCCGCGCAGCGGGGAGAGGGTGCCGCGAAGCGGCGGGTGAGGGGCTGATGAAGCTGATCTTTATCGGCCCGCCGGGCAGCGGAAAGGGTACGCAGGCGAAGCGCCTCGCGGCGACGCACGCCCTTCCACATATTTCGACCGGAGACATGCTTCGCGAGGCCATCGCCGACGGAACCGAACTGGGCAGGAAAGCGGCGCCGATCATCGCCTCCGGCGGACTCGTCCCTGACGACGTCATGGTCGGCATCATCAAGGACCGGCTCGCCAAGAACGACGCCCGGAAAGGCTTCATCCTCGACGGTTACCCGCGCACTCTGGTGCAGGCTGAGAGGCTCGACACCCTTGTCGGGAATGGGTCCGGAGGCCTTCGCGTTCTCCAACTGCTGGTCCCTGATGAAGTTATCGTAAAACGGATCGCCCTCCGCCGATCGTGTCCACAGTGCGGAACGATCTACCACCTGGAATCCGCTCCTCCCCGAAGCGATGAAGTTTGCGATCGCGACGGTGCGGAGCTAATCGCGCGTCCCGACGATAACGAGCAGGCTGTCCGGACTCGACTCGAAGCGTTCCACAGACAGACGCTTCCGGTCGCGACGTTTTACAAGACGAAGAGTGTTCTGCGTCAAGTCGACGGGGTTGGTCCCGTCGATGAGGTCTTTGAACGAATCGAAAAATCCCTGTCGTAGATGCTGGACCGAATGAAAGGGCCGATCCTGAAGAGCCGCGATGAGATCGCGGTGATGGATCGTGCCAATCGGGTCGTTCTCGAGATTCTCGAGATCCTGCGCGCGATGGTGAAGCCGGGCGTGACGACGGCGCAGCTCAACGCGGTGGCGGAAGAGGAGCTGGCCAGGCGTGGCGCGAAGTCGCCTTTCAAGAACTACGCGCCCATGGGCCTTCCGCCCTATCCCGCGGTGGTCTGCGCCTCGGTGAACGACGTCATCGTGCACGGCATCCCGAATCGCGCAAAGCTGCAGGAGGGCGACATCATCGGCCTCGACTTCGGCGCAATCCTCGACGGTTTCGTCGGCGACGGAGCCATCACGGTCCCGGTCGGCAAAGTTTCGCGGCGCGCCAAAGAGCTGCTCGATACGACACGCCAGTGCCTCGACCTGGCCATCGAGCAGATGGTCCCCGGCAAACACCTGGGCGACATCGGAGCGGCGGTGCAGGAACACGCCGAATCGCACGGCTTCCACGTCATCCGCAATTTTGTCGGACACGGAATTGGACGCCGGATGCACGAGGACCCCCAGGTCTACAACTACGGCAAGCGGGGCAGAGGGTTGGAGCTGCGCGAAGGGATGGTGCTGGCGATCGAGCCGATGCTTTGCGACATCGGTCCGAAGCTGCGCTCGCGCATCGAGCGGGCGGGGAACAACGGGGCCATGGAAGACGTCCGTACCGATGCCGATCGCTGGACGGCGCGGACGCTCGACGGGACGCTGGCGGCGCATTTTGAACACTCGGTGGCCGTCACCGGGAATAGCCCATTGGTTTTAGGTAAGTAGGAGACATGCCGAAGGAAGATGCAATCGAGGTTACTGGCACGGTCCTGGAGACATTGCCGAACGCGATGTTCCAGGTCGAGCTGGAGAACAAGCACAAGGTGCTGGCCCACATCTCCGGCAAGATGCGGAAACACTTCATTCGAATTCTTCCGGGCGACAAAGTTCTGGTGGAGTTATCACCTTACGATTTGACGAGGGGCCGGATTACATACCGGTACAAGTGACATGAAAGTACGTTCATCGGTCAAAAGAATTTGCAGCAAGTGCAAGATCGTCCGGCGCCGGGGCGTGGTCCGGATCATCTGCGTCATTCCAAAACACAAACAGCGGCAGGGATAAAAAGAAATGGCACGAATCGCAGGCGTCGACCTTCCACTCAACAAGCGAGTCGAGATCGGTCTCACCTACATCTACGGCATCGGGCGGCCGTCGTCGAACCACATCCTCGACAAGGCGGGGGTGAACAAGGACACGCGGGTCAAGGATCTTTCCGAGGATGACGTGAGGAAGATTCGGCAGGTGATTACCGATAATTACAAAGTCGAGGGCGACCTCCGCAAGGACGTCGGCCTCGATATCAAGCGACTGATGGAGATCAACTGCTACCGCGGGATGCGGCATCGTCGCGGACTGCCGGTTCGCGGACAGAGAACGCATACCAACGCACGCACCCGGAAGGGCCCGCGCAAGGGCGCGATCGCAGGCAAGAAGAAAGCGACGAAGAAATAAGGACGCACGATGGCAACGACACCGACACCAGCAGCAAAAGCACCGAAGGCCGGCGCCCGGCGCGCCGGCGCGAAGAAAAAAGAGAAGAAGAACGTGCCGCACGGCGTGGCATCGATCTCGGCCACGTTCAACAACACCATCGTGGCCATCACCGATCCGGTGGGCAACGTGCTGGCGTGGTCCAGCGCCGGCCGCATCGGATTCAAGGGATCGCGCAAAGGGACTCCGTTTGCAGCGCAGGTGGCGGCGCAAAATGCGGCGCAGCTGGCGCAGGAACACGGCGTCCGCACCATCGACGTCAAGGTCAAAGGTCCTGGAGCGGGGCGCGAATCCGCGATTCGCGCGCTGGCGGCCAGCGGTTTGGACATCAAGTCCATCAAGGACGTGACGCCCATTCCGCACAACGGATGTCGTCCACCAAAGCGGCGCCGTGTCTAACAGAGGTACCAAGTTACGCCGAGCAGCAGCCGGCGTATGCGGAACGTTCCATGGTGGGACGGGTCCGAAACATTAGGAGGAGAAGTTGGCTCGTTACTCAGATCCCGTTTGCCGGCTGTGCCGGCGCGAGGGCATGAAGCTGTTCCTGAAAGGGGACCGATGCTTCAAGGACAAGTGTGCGATCGAGCGTCGCAACTACGCGCCCGGCCAGCACGGCCGTCGCCGTTCCAAAGTCCTCGGATATGGTTTGCAGCTTCGCGAAAAGCAGAAAGTGAAGCGCATTTACGGCCTGCTGGAACGGCAGTTCCGTCTGTACTTCAGACGGGCCGCCGAAAGGCACGGCATCACTGGCGACAACCTGCTTCGGCAGCTCGAGCTTCGTCTCGATAACGTCGTCTACTCGCTCGGATTCGCTTCGTCGCGCGCACAGGCACGGCAGCTGGTCCGGCACGGACACATCGAGGTCAACGGAAAGAAAATCAACATTCCCTCGTATCAGGCGCGCAAGGGCGAAGTCATCCAGGTCCGCGAAAAGAGCCGCAAGAACGATCAAATCCGCCAGGCCGTCGAGACGGCCAGCGGTCGTGGCGTTCCACCCTGGCTGGAGCTGACCCCCGATCAGTTCAAAGGCACGGTGCTCGATCTTCCCAAGCGCGAAGACATCCGTCTCCCCATCCAGGAACAGCTCATCGTTGAGCTTTACTCGAAGTAAGAAACAGGCGAGGAGGCCGCTTACATGCTGTGGTCAGATTTCCAGAAACCGAAAAAGCTCGATTACGATCCCGAGACACTCACTCCCAATTACGGGCGCTTCATCGCGCAGCCGTTTGAGCGCGGATTCGGGACCACGATCGGCAACGCGCTCCGTCGCGTGCTTCTCTCCTCGATCGAAGGGGCGGCCATCACCGCCATTCGCGTCGAGGGCGTGCTCCACGAGTTCTCATCGCTCACCGGCGTGGTCGAAGACATGACCGACGTCGTTCTCAATCTCAAGCAGATCCCTTTCAAGCTCCACGGGGAAGGCCCCAAGACGCTGTATCTCGAGAAGAAGGGGCCGGGGGTGGTCACGGCCGCCGACTTCGACAAGGACTCGGATATCGAGATCCTCGATTCGACCGCCCACCTCGCGACGCTTTCGAAAGAGGGAAACCTCAAGCTCGAAGCGCGCCTGAAGCGCGGACGCGGCTACGTGGTCGCCGATCGCAACGCTGACGGCGATCTGCCGCTCGGCTACATCCCGGTCGACTCGATCCATTCGCCGGTGCGGCGCGTGAACTATCACGTCGAAGGCGCGCGCGTCGGACAGATGACCGACTACGACAAGTTGGTGCTCGAAGTCTGGACCAACGGCGCCGTCTCGCCCCAGGAGGCCGTCGGCCTGGCCGCTGATCTGCTGGGGGATCACCTGCGCATCTTCAGTCAGTTCGAGACGCGCGGCGAGGAAGCGGAAGAAGCAGCGCAGCCGGAAGTCGATCCGCGGCTTTCCGAGCTGCTTGCCAAGCCGATCGAAGAGCTCGATCTCTCCGTTCGCTCCGCGAACTGCCTCAAGAACGCCAATATCCGCACGCTGGGCGATCTGGTGCAGCGCACCGAGCGCGAGATGCTTTCGACCAAGAACTTCGGTCGCAAATCACTCGATGAGATCAAGGACGTTCTCGCCAACATGGGTCTTTCATTCGGCATGACGCGCACCTCGCGTGCCGGCGAGATGCGCGAGTGACGGCAAAGCCGTCATGACGGGAGGAGCAAGCAATGCGACACGGAATGGCCAACCGGAAGTTGGGGAGAACCAGCGCGCATCGCGCCGCGCTCTTCCGCAATCAGCTCGCCTCGCTGATCGACAAGGAACGGATCATCACCACCTTGCCCAAGGCCAAAGAGCTTCGTCCGCAGATCGAGCGACTGGTCACGCTGGGCAAGAATGACAGCGTGCACAATCGGCGTCGGGCCGAGCGCGTGGTGGCCGAGGACAGTCTGATCGCGAAGCTCTTCACGACCCTCGGACCGCGATTCAACGAGCGTCCCGGCGGCTACACCCGCATCATCAAGCTGGGCGCACGTCGCGGCGACGCCGCGGAGATGGCCATCCTCGAGTTCGTCGGCTACGAGCCGAAGATCGAAGAGGCGCCCGCTGAGGAGAAGGGCGGGAAGAAGGCCGCCGCTCCGAAGAAGGAAGAGGCGGAAGGAAAAGAGACAGCTGCCGAAGAGAAGCCGAAGAAAAAGACGGCTGCTCCGAAGAAAGCCGCGTCCGCGAAGAAACCCGCCAAGGCCGCCGCGCCGAAGAAAAAGGCGCGAACGCCAGGGACCAAACGAGGCCAGTGAATCGAAGGCCCGCCGAAAGGCGGGCTTTTTACTGTTTGATGATCCAGGCGAACACGGGGTCGCGGCCGGCCACCCAGTCAGCCCAGGTCGCGCGGATCTCTTTATGCGGTGCCACCAGGCCGTCATCGGGCAGGAACTTGTAGTACCTGGTGGAGTATGAAATCTCGATCCGGGCGTTCGGCAGCGTCATCTCGTCGTTCTCGCTGTAGCTATTGGGTCTTTCGCCGATCGTTTCCCCGACCAGGGTCGCATGCGCGATCTCGCGGAAGTCGATAGCATTCTTCAGTGCGGCCGAAAATGTTCTCGCCCCCGTGATGACGTAAGGACGGAGCTTCGGTCTGCGCGCTACCTCGTCGACAAGGTACTTCTTGCCGACGTTAAAATCCCCTCCGCCGTTTTGACGCAGATCGATGACGATTTTCTGGACCGGATGGCTGTCCACGAACGACCACAGCTCTTGCGACTTGGCCCTGAGGTTGTCGTACTTCCGAAAGTTCACATAGACGGTTCCGGACTCCGCCAGCCACGTGAACCAGAACCCTTCGCCCAGACGTTGACGGTATAGCGGAGGAGTCTCGCTTGCGGTTCGCCACTGCGGTGTTGCCGCAATGTCGATCGAGGAGACGTCCGCTGACCGCTCTGTGCCGTCATCGAGTCTCACCTTGATTCGTGCTGCCGCAGCGCTCCGCGTGATCCCCAAACCGTGGAGCACTTCGGCGATGGAAAGCCACTGCGGAGTAAAAGCGACCAACAAAACCTCGCTCTCATCCTGAGGAAGAATCGTCCGGATTCGAGCGACCGCTTCATCGATCGATGTGTCGTCGATTTGGACCAGTTGTCCGCCGACGAGCTCGGCCGCCGACCCGGCACCGCGAACAATGCGGTCAATTTCCTCGATATGGGCGACTGTGAACGGAAACTGATGGATGCTCGACGGCAAGCGAACATAAGTGTGACCGTCCCCGACCTGCGCCGTGATTCGCATCAGTCCGACGATCATCTCGTCGTCGTTCACCTCGCTCGATTTGGCTTGAAGACTGGCCGCCTCGGACGCAAACCGCTCGGGCGTGATCGCATGAAAAGCATTTTTGTGTCGCTTCGGAAGTTCGCGCGCGAAGAAGTCGACGTCGGCGCGCCATTTGGCAGCCGTCATCGGGGGCAGCGGCTGCGGTTTCGCCGCCGCGAAAGCAGCCAGTGAAACGCCAAAGGCGAGCGCAAGCACGGTGGATGTTCGGTTCACCATAACCGTTCCAACGCCTGAACCTGAGATTAGTTCCAATTTCGGTAACGAAAGCCCGCCTGAAGGCAGGCTTTTCGACATGGGGGAAGGGCTAGCCGGTTATCTCGCGGCAAGGATAGCGAGTTCGAATCTCGCGATTAAAGTAGACGCCGATCGATTCAGCGCTGCGAAGCACTTCGTATTCTGAATTTGGAACCAGGAAGTACTGATAAACGCGTCCTGTACGAAACTCCACTTCGAGCAAATTCCGGCGACCATCGTAGCCAAGGGCTGCGATCACGGACGATTCCACCGGCGTTCGATGCATGCCGGTTTGAAGCGCTAGGCAGTCTTGATTATTTCCACCCTGCCATCTATACGTCTACTCGAAGCTGTGGAGCGCCGCGGCCACTTCCTCGCGGCCGAAGCTCTTCGATCGCGCGTTGCCTTCTCGCCAAGGTGATCAGCCGACGGGCACATCCAGCGGATTGCGATGAATCGCCGAATCCACATCACGTATGCCTCTTCGTTTCTGCGGCTGAAATGGAGGATAACGCGATTACCGTCTGCTGAACGCGATCTCGAAATCCGAATCGACCGAAAAGTCTTTCGACTCGCCTTTTTTCAATGTGACGTTTTTCGACGCATGAACGCGGCACTGCTCGCGGTAACAACGCACGCGAACTTTGCCGTTTTGGAGGGGCGTGAGACTGAGATCAGCGTCCTTACCGGGGATGCCGCTTCCGCGATCGTTGATCGCCTGCTCGACGTCGACCTTCCAGCTCAGCATCAGCCACACCCAGTGCGCACCGGTGGTGTGATCGAGGACCATGACCTGGTCTTTTGCCGCGCGGTCGAGCTGCTCCTGCGACATTCGAAGCTCGCTGAATCTTGGATTTGCGAGCAGTCCTGTTCGCCCGTCGGTCTTCGTCAAATGAAATTTGTAGGCGTCCTCGGCAAGCGCCGGAAAGGCGAGCAGCAGCATGAGACCAGCAACACGCATTACTTCACTTTATACGATCCACGCGCCCAAACGGTGTCGCCCTCGTTGCTCGGCACGCCTGACGCTGCCGCGCGCGCTCGCACTTCGGCCGCTGCCTCGGGCGGCAGACCGAACGACCAATCGCTGACTTCAACCTCGAGAGGATTGGAGCCGCGCCGCACGATCTCGATCTGCGCCTCGCTCGCGCCGCGCACGCTGATGGAATGCCAACCCGGCGCGAGCCGGCGCCGAAATTTCGGCGGTTGCTGCGGTGGAGTCACGCCGTTAATGCGCAACGACACGAGATCGGGCGCGTAGAACTTCAGTGCGATCCGTTGCGCGCCGCGCATCGATCGGCAGCGAATGACGTTGCCCCCTTCGCACTGCGGGGGATTGAGTGCGCGGCGTTGAATATTCATTCTCTTCGGCCATTCCGCGGTGTATGGCGGAAGAAGGAGCTGCATTCCGATGCAGGCGATGGCAGTCGTCACCATCGCCGCCACGATGGCGCGATGCGTCGGCGTACGCACGCTGATCAACGCCGTGAACGTTGTCGACACCAGCGCCACCGTCGCGGCGATCGCACCCAGAGCGACATAACCGACGAGATCGTAGAGCGCGCTGATGATCGGGAACCACAGCACTGCCGCCACCAGCGAGGTAACGATGACGCTGACCTCAGCCGATGCGGCCAGCGTACAAATCGCGAACGCCAGCGCCGGCAAAACCGCAAGATAAGCGCCGCCCGGCAAAAAAATCGCCAGCGCGATGCTCATCGCTGTCCAACACAACGCGTGGCCGATGAAGAGCCCTTCGTATCCGGCTCGAGGTCGAAGCCATGTCGCGCAGACAATCGCGGTCGCGGATCCGATCAACCACATTGCAGCGATCATCGGCCCGGGCTGCGCGACCCAGGTGGCTTTCGCCGATCGCATCGACGCAATCCATGCCAAAGCCCCGCCCAGGGCTGCCGCCGCGATCATCGACAGGAAAAATGAGAAGACGCCGAGGGTGATCGCGCGCGCGCGCGTGTCACCACCGCGGGCGCGGTTCGCGGCGCCGATCAGGAGGACGACGAACGCAGCCATCGCCATCCATTTGGTCCACGGCTGCGGCCACCACAGCATTCGGAAACCAAGAACATCGAAGAACACAGCGTCGTCGTTGGTCGACTGCAGCAAGTCGGTGTTACCCAGCGCTCGCGTCATTCCGAGGATGTGATCGCCGTGGTCCTGAACGGTTGACGGTGTGACGTGCCGCAGATCGTCGAGCGGCGTGTGGTAATGCCCGACGCGGCCGATGGCCGCAAAATTGATCCCGGCCATTCCGGCGCGCTTGAACACCGTTAGGTCGGTGTCGTTCGGCAGAAGCTCGTACAGATTGAAAAAGAGTGAGCTCGCGACCGGCCGCTCGAGTCCATGCGCGATGAGCGGCATCAGCCAGCGATTGTGACGGCTGGTCTCGAACAGATTGCTGCGACCCGATGTCCCACGATTCTCGATGTTGATCGCAGCCGCCACGCCGCGCGAGACATTCGGATCGGCGATGAATCCCTCGGCACCCAGAAGTCCGTCTTCTTCGCCGTCGGTGATGACGAAGAGGATCCGGTTCCGAAAATGCTGGTGACGAATCGCGCGCGCGACTTCAATGAGCGTCGCGACGCCCACGCCGTCGTCGCTTGCGCCCGGACCTGCGCCGACGGAATCGTAGTGCGCGCTGAGCATGAGAATGTCGGCGCGAGGATCGCCGGGCAACCTGGCGATGACATTCGCGACGGGTGCGCAGGTCCCGTAGGCGTTGCACGCAAAAGCCTGCTGCAGCGAGGTCTCATATCCAAGCTGACGCAATTGCGCCGCCACACGATCGCGAATCACGTCGTGAGCCGGCGATCCAATCGGATGCGGCGACCCATCGCCGAGAATCGACGCCAGCACGCCCATGGCACGGGCGGCCGAAAAGCGATCGGGCGGGGCACTCGAAGAGAGTGGCTCCGGACCGCGGCGCTGAATGATGACGGTCGCGAGAATCACGGCCAGGATCAGAGAGACAACGGCCGTGGCCCGATTCGCCGACATCGGGGCATTCTATGCAACCTCTCCGACATTCCGACGTATGCTCGCGTTATGCACCGACATCTGCTTTGTCTTTCGACAATCCTTCTGACTGCCGCGACCTCCGGCGCCGCGACGCTCCGCGGCAACTTCGATCGCACTTTCGACGTCAAGCCGGGAGTTCTGTTTGCGCTCGACAACACCAATGGTCATATCGCCATCCGATCGTGGGACCAGCCGCGGATTCAGGTTCACGCCGTGAAGAAGGTGGAGAGCCGGGACTCCGACATTGCCAGGCGGGCTTTCGACAATTTGATCATCGAGCCGTCGGTGACGGCCGACGCCGTTCGCATCAACACGCGCTATCCGAGGCAGAGCCAGGGTCTGTTCGACTGGATCGCCGGAACCAACGTCAACATGGGCGTCGAATACGAAGTGACGGTGCCGCGCACCACGAATCTCGAAATCGATGACACCAATGGCGCCATCGACGTCACGGACGTTCGCGGCTCGCATCGGCTGTCGACGACCAACGGTCACATCGAGCTGCTGCGCTGTTCCGGCGACGTCGATGCCGAGACGACCAACGGCCACATTCGTGCGGAGCTGGCCGAAATCACCCCGGGAAGGTCGTTGCGGCTCGAGACCACCAATGGCGGGATCACCGTCGCCCTGCCGCGCGCAGTTGCGGCGCGGGTCGATGCCTCCACGACCAACGGCTCGATCAAGACCGAACTTCCGGTGACGACGACGGAGTTCAAGCGATCGTCGCTTCGCGGCACGCTCAACGGCGGCGGCAGCGCGGAGCTGCGGCTTCGCACGACCAACGGATCGATCAACATCGAGGCGCGCTAACTATTCCGGAGTCACATAGGCCGCCGTGATCGCACCGTCGACGAGAAACGTCGAGCCGTTGACGTACGACGACTCATCGCTGGCCAGGAACAGCGCGGCGTTTGCGATCTCCTCGGCGCGCGCGAAGCGGCCCATCGGAATGTGAACGAGCCGGCGTTGCCGGCGTGCGGGATCGGAGAGCAGCTCTGCCAGCAGCGGCGTCTCGACCGGTCCGGGGCAGAGCGCATTGGCGCGAATATTTTTCTTCGCGAACTCGACCGCGATCTCACGCGTCATGGCGAGGACGCCACCCTTGCTGGCGGTGTAGGCAATTTGCGGCGCCGCCGCCCCCATGATCGCCACAAATGACGCGGTATTGATGATCGAGCCGCCGCCCGCACGCAGCAGCGCCGGAATGGCGTACTTGCAGCCCAGGTACACGCCTTTGAGGTTGATGTCGATGACGAGGTCCCAGATGTCTTCGCTGGTGTTGGTGACCGAATCATCTTTCGGATGAAAAACGCCGGCGTTGTTGAAGATCACGTTGAGCCGGCCGAAGCTTTTCTCCGCGAATGCGATCATCGCTTCCGCTTCTTTCTCTTTCGAAACATCCGCTCCGAAGGCGTGCGCGTTGCCTCCGATTTCGCGGGCCGTCGCTTCTGCCGTTTCTTTCTTGAGGTCGACCACCACCACTTTCGCGCCTTCGCGGGCGAAAAGAAGGCACGACGCTTTGCCGATGCCGCTGCCGCCGCCGGTGATTAGGGCCACCTTGTTCGTTAAACGCATAGGTTCTCGCAGTGCTGAGTGCTGAGTCCTGAGTGCTGAATCCCGCCCACTCAGGACTCAGAACGCAGGACTCAGGACTCTTCTAAGCCATCTCGAAATAGCGCCGTCGTTCCCAATCGGTGACGGCGGCGTCGAATTTTCTCTGTTCGGTCCGGAAGAAATGCAGATAGTGCTCGACGACGTCCTCGCCCAACGTCATGCGCGCCCAATCGCTCTCCGCGAGCGCGTGAATCGATTCGTTGAGTGAATGCGGAACGTGCGGCAGATCGCGCGCAGCGTACACGTCGCCTTCGAAGGCCGGCGGCGGCTCGACGCGATGCTCGATCCCGTCGAGGCCAGCGGCGATGGTTGCCGCGAATGCGAGATAGGGATTCGCGTCCGCGCCTGGGGCGCGACACTCGATGCGCAGCGATGGACCGTGACCGACGATGCGAAAACCGGCGGTGCGATTGTCGTAGCTCCACGCGATTCCAGTCGGCGCGAACGACCCCGCGACGTAGCGTTTGTACGACGCGGGATACGGCGCATAAAACGCGAAAAGCTCGCGAATGTGCTTCATCCAGCCGCCCAGAAAATAACGGAAGGTCGAGGAACCGTGGACGGGGCCGAGCTCCTCTTTGCCGTCGAACATCGACTTGCGTGCGTCCTTGTCCCACAAGCTCATGTGAATGTGGCAGCTCGATCCGGCGTAGCGCTCGTCCCACTTGGCCATGAAGGTGACCGCGCGTCCGAGCTTCCATGCGATTTCTTTGGCGGCATGTTTGTAGAGCACGTGGCGATCGGCCATCTCCAGCGCGTCGGCGTAACGCAATCCGATTTCCTGCTGTCCGGGCCCCCATTCGCCTTTGGACGACTCGACCGGAATACCGGATTTCTCGAGATGCGAGCGAATCTGGCCGATCAGAAATTCTTCCTTGGTGCCCTGCAGGATGTGGTAGTCCTCGATGACGCGGCCAAACGGCTCGATTTTGATGAAACCTTTCTCGGCCGCGGTTTCGTAGGAATCCCTGAAGACGTACAGCTCGAGCTCCGACGCCGCCATCGCAGTGAACCCTTTCTCCTCGGCGCGCAGAAGCTGCTTTTTGAGGATGCTGCGCGGCGCGAGCGGCACGAGCTCGCGGCGATTGTCGTGGTAGACATCGCATAAGACGATGGCCGACTTGTCATGCCACGACGCGATGCGCAGCGTGTCGAAATCGGGAATGGGACGAAAATCTCCGTAGCCTTTCGCCCAGCTCGTGAAGGCGTACCCGGGCACGGGATCCATGTCGATGTCGCAAGCCAGGAGGTAGTCGCACGCGTGCAGACCGTGGCTCATCACCTCGTCGACGAAGAAATTCGCAACCAGTCGCTTCCCGACCAGGCGTCCATACATGTCGGGAAAAGCGGCGATGACGGTCTCGATCTCGTCGTCGGCGACCATCCGCTTGAGGGTGTCGGTGTCGATTTTTCCGATCATGGTTGCGGGGTTACTCGGTTTCTGGGTTGCTCGGTTGCTGGGTAAATTGAGCAACCAAGCAACTCAGCAACCCAGCAACCTATGTGACATCCAAGTAAATCGTTTTCCATTCCGTGTAGTGATCGAGAGCCTGCATTCCGAGCTCGCGTCCGAGGCCGCTGCGTTTCACGCCACCGAAAGGACCTTCGAGGTGCACGCTGCTGCCGGAGTTGATGGAGAGATTTCCGGTTTGCACTGCCCGCGCCATGCGCATCGCGCGCGCGACATCGCGAGTCCAGATCGAACCGGAGAGCCCGTAATGGCTGTCATTGGCCAGCCGCACCGCATCCTCTTCGCTCTCGAAGGGCATGACCGCCACGACCGGCCCGAAAATCTCTTCACGAACGATCTTCATCTCCGGCCTGGCGTCGAGAAAAACCGCCGGCTTCAGAAAACTCCCGCGATTCGAAAGCGCGCTTCCGCCGGTGGCGAGTGTCGCTCCCTCACGTTTTCCTGCCTCGATGTAACGCATCACGCGATTGCGGTGCGCGTCGGTGACCAGCGGACCCATCTCGGTCGATTCATCGAGCGGATTTCCCACGCGAACCTTCTCGTACCCGCCGACCACTGCTTTCGAGAAGCGATCGTATATCGACTTCTGCACCAGGATGCGGCTGCGCGCGCAGCAATCCTGTCCCGCATTGCCGAGCGAGCTCGAAACCGCCGATTTGACGGCGCGATCGAAATCGCAGTCTTCAAGAACGATGTTGGCGGATTTTCCGCCCAGCTCGAGGCTCACGCGTTTGATGTCATCGGCGGCCAGTTGCATGACGCGAACGCCGACCTCGGTCGATCCGGTGAAGGCCAGCTTGCGAACGAGCGGATGCGTGATCAGCGCTTCGCCAATTCTCGATCCAGGGCCTGTCACGACGGTGAAGACGTTTTCCGGGACTCCAGCCTGCAGCGCCAGTTCGGCCAGGCGCAGGGCCGTCAGCGGCGTTTGCTCGGCGGGCTTCAGCACCACACAATTGCCCATCGCCAGCGCCGGCGAGACCTTCCACGATGTGATCGCGATCGGGAAGTTCCACGGCACGATGATTCCGCACACACCAAGAGGCTCGCGAAATGTCATCAGCACTCCCGGCGCGGCGGCGGGGATAGTCTGGCCGAAAATCTTGTTGGTCGCGCCCGCGTAATACTCGAAGCAGTCGGCGGCCAGCGCCACCTCGTCGCGCGAATCGCGGATCGGCTTTCCGACGTTGCGCGACTCGGCGCGCGCCAGCTCGTCGGCGTTTTCGCGAATGAGCGCCGAGAGTCGCAGCAGGATGCGCCCGCGTTCGCGCGGATTCGTCTTGCTCCACGCCGCGAAAGCCCGATGCGCGCCGCGCACCGCTCGATCGACATCCTCGGTCGTTGCCTGCTCGATCGATGTCAGACGCTCGCCGGTTGCCGGTTCGATCAGATCAAACGCTGTCATGAGCCGTGTCGCCCTTTAGCGTATGCCATGCAATTGCCGTGAGCACGACCACCGCCCCGGCCATCGCGAAGGGCGACGGCCGTTCGCCGAGGAAGAGAAAGACCAACATCGGATTGCAGATCGGTTCGAGCATGCCGGTGATCGAAGCTTGGGTTGCCGTGACGTACGCCAATCCGCGCGCGAACAGGAAGTATGCCAGCGCGATCTGAAAGACGCCCAGGAAGAGCAGGACGGCGAAGGAAGTCGGCGTGAGACCAAGATCCGTCGCGATGAACGGAAGCACGGCCAGCGAGGTGAGGACGTTCCCCCACACGACCGTCGCCTGCGATGCGTGATGCTCCCGACGCAGCGACAGGATCAGCGCCGCGAAGAAGAAGCTCGATAGCAATGCCATGACGTTGCCGGCCATGCCGTGCGATTCGAATTTCCCCACGAAAAAGAGGGCCATGCCGCCGAGGGCTGCCGCGATCGCCAGGGCATCGCGGGCGCGCATCGGCTCATGAACGACCAGCGGAGAAAGAAGCATCACCCAGATGGCTCCGGCGTATTGCAGAAAGATCGCGTTGGCGGCGGTGGTCCACTTCGTTGCGACCACAAAGGTCGTGAGGCATGCCGCGTAACTGATGATCGATCCGATGAAAACCGCGTTTGATGACCATCGCCTGGTCAACCATGCGTTGCGCGGAAGAAACAGCATCAACGCGATCGCCGCGAAGAGCGACCGATAAAACGTGACCTTCAACGGCGACGCGTCGACCGCTTTGATTCCGATTCCGCCGGTCGACCACAGAAGCGCGGCCGCGGCGATGAGGAGCACACCGTGACGCCGCGCGTTCATGCGCGCGGCATTGTACGGGCCGCCTCATCCTGAGCGAAGCGAAGGATCTCTTCCGCGAGATCACATCGCCATCTGCCCGCTCAGGAAGACGCAAGCGTCAGTTCGGCTGCAAATCGTGCCGATCCATCGGCGCCCGGACGTCGCTCTCGGCGGCGGGTGTGCAGGGAAGGGGATCCTCGGGCGGCGAGACGACCAGCGCGCACTCGCGCACGATGTCGGCCAGCGTGTCGATCTCCAACGGCTTGTTGACGATGGCATTCACAAGGCCCGGCTCGAGCGAGGCATCGGCCCGCGGATCTCGGACGGCGAGGATGAATGAAGTCGCCTCCGATCGCTCTTCGTGAAAATGTCGGAGAAAGGCCTCGCTTTCGTGGTCAGGAAGGTCCATATCGAGGAGGATCAATGCGTAGTCGCACGTTCGCACCTTTTTCAGCGCCTCCTCGACGTTCGTCGCGGTATCGACTCCCAGCGGTTGGTGCCGCAGCACCGTAAAAAGTACGGTGCGGAGTGCGTCGTTGCCTTCGATGATGAGGATTCGGGCTTCAGTCGCTGACATTTCGAATGTCCTTTTTGACCAGCAATGAGGTCAAGATTTATGCCAGAAGCTCATCGGTTCGAATCGGTCGACTGTTTTTGGTGGCTGTCCGCGGGCGGGCAGGAAGAGCGCTGTTTGCGGCGGGCGATGATCGCCACGCATCCCGTCACCATATCGTTCAGCAACTCGAGGTCGAACGGTTTACGCACGCTGCCGATGACCAGATCGGGATTGAATTTGCGGGATTCTGCCCCCGCGGTCAGAACGATGACGATCGGTCGGCACCTGGCTTCGATGGTCTCGAGGTAGTCGAGCACTTCCCAGCCGCTGACGACCGGCATCATCAGATCGAGCAGCAGGACAGCGTAGGTGCACTCTTCCAGCTTCCGGAGGGCCTCCTCGCCGTTTTTCGCTGTGTCGACCGGCATTCCGCGTCGCTGCAGGATCCTGTAGATCAGCGTGCGGATGGAATCGTCGTCATCGACGACCAGAACGCGCTTCTCGTCTTCTTGCACCTTGGATGGAAAACGGTGCAATTTATGGGTCAACTATTTCAGGTGACTGGATGTAGGGGCGGCTGTCCTTTCAGGTAACGGTAGACCTCGGTTGCGGCGATGCGGGCCATGGCGCTGCGCGTTTCGAAGGTCGCCGACCCGATGTGTGGCGCCAGCACGACTTGAGGCATCGCGATGAGGCGAGGGTTCACGGCGGGCTCGAATTCGTAAACGTCGAGTCCGGCGCCACTGATGTGGCCGCTCTCCAACGCGTCGCAGAGCGCGTTCTCATCGACGATCGGGCCGCGCGCCGTGTTGATGATGTAAGCGCCACGCTTCATCTTCGCGATGGCCGCGGCGTCGATCAGATGATGCGTTTCGCGATTGAGCGGAGTATGGATCGAAACGATGTCAGCCGTTGCCAGCAAAGGGTCGAGCGGGTCGCCACGCCGCACGCCGACGACTTCGAGTCCAAATGCTTTCGCGCGGGCGGCGACTGCGGTCCCGATCCGGCCGATGCCGATGATGCCGAGGCGCTTGCCCTGTAGCGATACGCCGAGCATGTGCAGCGGTTCCCAGATGCAGCGGCCGGTGGTACGGACTTCGTGATCTCCCTCGACCAGTCGCCGCGTCACGGCGAGAATCAGAGCCATCGTCAAATCCGCGGTCGCCTCGGTCAGAACGCCGGGCGTGTTCGTGACCACGATGCCGAGCTCACGCGCAGCGGCGACATCAATATTGTTGTAGCCGACGGCGCAGTTCGCGACCATCCGCAGATTTGGGTTCGATGACAGAACCCGGCGCGTGAGGGGATCGCTGAGCAGCGTGATGGCGGCGTCGGCCTCCGACAAGATGGTGATGACGTCGTCCTCGCTGCGCTCCGACTCGGTCGGGTGTTCGACGACATCGAATTCACCGGCCAGAATCTCGCGCGCAATCGGCGGATAGGCGGCGGTGAGCACGACGGTGTATTTCACTTTTTTCGCGCCATCAGCCATCCCACCACAAAAAATGCGCCACCGATGAAAAGCAGGCGGACCTCGAGTTGTACTTCATCCTTGAACAGGCCGATCGAAAGGCCGATCGGCAGCAGGATCAGTCCCGCGAGCTGGAAGAATCGGCCGAAGAGTACCGAGGTTGTCATCTCGAGCGTAGTGAGAGATCGGTGTGGGCGGGTGGCACGACCATCGCGCCATCCACCCACGCCGATTCCTCGCTACGCTCGGAATGACATCATCGCCTCTCATCGATCACGATCGAATCGACGCGATCGCCCCGCTCGGTCGGATCGACGACTGCGTTCATGCCGTCGGTGACGCGGCCGAAGATGGTGTAGCCGCCGTCGAGATGCGGCTGGGGCGAGTGCGTGATGAAAAACTGCGATCCGCCGGTGTCGGGGCCGGAGAGCGCCATGCCGACCGCGCCGCGCGTGTACTTCTGCAGATTGATCTCGTCGCGGATGGAGTAGCCCGGACTTCCTTCCATGTCGTTGCGCGGATCGCCGCCCTGAATCACGAAATTCGGGACCACGCGCATGAAGGTCGTGTTGTCGAAAAAATGATTGTTGGCCAGTTGCGCGAAGTTCCAGGTCGTCATTGGCGCATCGTGCGTCAGCAGCGCAATTTCGATCCGCCCGCGCGCCATGCGGATGGTCGCGGTGTGCGGCTGACGCGCCCACTCGACGATCTGCGCGTAGTCGTTTCGCTGAGCTGCCAGCGGCGTGAATTGCGGCCTGCGCTTGCCCAGCTTCTGCTCGATCAGATCCGCTGCCACGCGGCGGACGACCGGATCGGCGTCGCGCAGCAGGCCGCGGAGAAACGATTCGCGATCGGGATAGTCGATCTCCGCAAGCCCGCGAATTGCGGACAGCCGCGCATCATTCTGCCGGTCGCGTCGCGCACGCTCTTCGGCGGCCATCAGCGTCGCGAGTTTTGAAGGGTCCTGCGATTTCGAATAGCGATCGAGGGCGTAGCCGCGAACGATGACGTCGGCGTCATTGAGACCCGCGCGAATCAGCGCCAGGTTTGCGGCCACGCGATCGTCAGCAATCGTGCTGAGCGCGCTGGCGCGGACGAGCGCCTCGGTATCGCGAGCGTACTGCGGCCGCAAGCGATCCGAAACGGCCGAGGCAGCCTCGAGTACGCGAACCCTGGCCCAGCCGCTCAGATCCGCCGGCAGGAGTTTTTCGTCGTTGAGCTGCTTGGCGATCGCGCCGGCGGCCAGCTCGCGTTCCCAACGCGATCCTGTCGTCGATGTCTCCAGAAGGCGTTTTCGCGCCACCTCGTTCCTGGCGGCGTAATAGCCGAGCGCTTCGATGGCCGACGCGCGGACGCCGGAGTCGGGATCTTCAGCCGCGCCGATGATGCGAACCGCATCCTTGGCGTCGACAATCGACGGAGACTTCGCGGCGATTCGCGCAATCGCGACGACGGCATTCGTTCGAACCCACGGGTGCTGGTCGGCGAGCGCGCCGATGACGACCGGCATCGATTCAGGGGCGGCGATGGTGCCGAGGGCGCGCGCGACGTAGGCGCGCGTGAGGACGTTGCTGTCGTTGATGAGAAGCTCCAGCCGTGCCCGCGCGGGCGTGTAGGCGCGCCGCGCCAGCGCGTAGGCCGCTTCTTGTCGAATGGCACTCGAAGGCGAGGCCAGCGCGTTGGCGGCGATCTCCGAGGCGTCGTCCGATCGAAACCGGAAGAGATAGCGAATGGCGCGAGCGCGAACACCTTCGCGTTGATCCTCAGCCGTGAATCGCCGAAAGGAATCGAGCGGAAGTTTCGCTCCCAGTTTCGATAACGCTTCCACGGCCTCCGCTGCGACGTCGGCGCTTTCACGATCGGCGGCCAGCTGCAGCAGCGTGTCAGACGCTGTGACGTCGCCGATCTGCCCCAGTGCAAAGGCAGTCGCGACGCGCACGGTCGGATCGCGATCGTTGGCGAGTCCGGCCAGATCTTCCACGCCCGCTTGCCGCTCGGTAGAATCGCGCTCTCCGTTGCCGTTCGAATCGATGAACGTGTGCGGACCGATGCGGCCGAGGGCCAGGGCCACACGAGATCGGTGAAGGGAGTTCGGATGATGGACCCATTGCTCGACCATCGCTGGATCGTACTCGCGGCGATCCTCGAGCTTCAGAATGCGCGCTTCCTCCTCGATCGTGAAGCCGTAAGGCGATTCTGGCTGCGGCGATGACGCCGGCGGGGGCGGTGATGGCGCGGTGGTGCAGCCGGTGATTGCGATCACGGCGAGGAGTCGGCGCATCGAGGCGTGATGATACCGTTATGCCGATGGAGCCGCTGGCCATCGATGCCGCACATCTGGCGCGGCGATACGGCCGACGCTGGGCGCTGGTCGATGTGTCGTTTCAGTTAGCTCGGGGCCAGGTCATGATGGTCGCCGGCCGCAATGGCTCCGGAAAAACGACACTGCTCCGCATCCTGTCGACCGCTATCCGTGCCGACGGTGGACGCGCAACCGTGGCGGGGCACGACATCGTGAAAGGTCGCGACTCAATCCGTAAAGCGACTGCGCTTCTCGCGCATCAGTCGTATCTCTACGAATCGCTTACCGCTCGGGAAAACCTCGAGATCATTAGTGGAGCGCCGCCGACCACGGCGGCGTTGGAGCGGGTCGGCCTCCTCGAGCGCGCCAACGATCCCGTTTCTAAATTCTCCGCCGGGATGCGCAAGCGGTTGTCGTTCGCTCGCGTTCTGCTGCAGGAACCGGCAATCGCGTTTCTCGACGAGCCCTACGGTCAGCTCGATCCGGAAGGGTTCGCGCTGGTCGAGGAGGTCATCCAGGAACTGAAGCGCGGCGGCGCGACAGTGGTGGTCGCGACGCACCAGGTCGATCGCGTCGAGCGATTTGCCGACAGCAGGTTGGCGCTTGAGAACGGCCGCGTCGCATGATCGCCGCGCTGCGAAGAGAATTCCTGTTGCAGTGGCGGACGCGCGCGCAGGCGATGGCAGTCTTCGTCTTCGGCGCCACGTCGCTGCTGCTGTTCAGTTTCGCGATCGGGCCGAATGCAGCCGCCCTTCGCCAGCACGCGGCCGGATTTTTGTGGCTGGGATTGCTCCTTTCATCGACCCTGACGCTGAGCGAGAGCTTTCATGCCGAGATGGAGAATCGCGCGCTGGAAGGTCTGTTGTTGCTGCCCGTCAGCCCGCGCGTTCTGTACTACGGAAAGGCGCTCGCGAACACGATCCAGCTGATGGTCCTCGGCATCGCGCTCGTACCGGTGATGGTCGTGCTGTACGACGCCGGAACGCCGCGCATCGCGACGATTCTCCTCATCATCGTCCTCGGAACGGCGGGCATTTCCGCCCCCGGGACCCTTTACTCGGCGATGACCTCCCAAGCGCGTGCGAAGCAGACGCTGCTGCCGCTTCTGCTCTTTCCGCTCATCGTTCCGGTGCTGCTGGCATCCGTGAGGGCGACCTCCCTGGCAATCCTTGGCGATCCAATGGAACAGGGCAAATCGTGGCTGGCGCTTTTGTTCGCTTTTGATGGAATATATTGGTCGCTTTGCGGACTACTGTTTGATCGAGTCGTCGAAGATTAATCGCCACGCATGCTTGCCAATCCACGGTTCCCCAAGCTGCCTCACGCGCTGATGACGCTCGGTGTCATCTGCCTTCTCATCGGCTCGTATTTCGGACTCTTCGTGGCACCTCCCGAGCACTACATGGGCGAGGTGCAGCGGATCATGTACGTCCACGTTCCGACTGCCTGGAACGCTTTGCTGGCCATGACCTTCGCTTTTGCGTGTGCGATCGTTTTTCTCTTCACCAGCAGTTGGAAGTGGGATGCGCGCCTGGAAGCCTCGATCGAGGTCGGCGTGCTGCTGGCGTTTCTTCTCTGCTGCCAGGGTGCGATCTGGGCCAAGCCGACGTGGGGCGTGTGGTGGGACTGGGACCCGCGGCTGACCACGACAGCGGTTCTGCTGTTGGCATTCGCGGGCATTCTGGCGCTGCGCCGATTCGTCGATGATCCGGTCAAGCGCGGCGTTTGGTCTTCGGTCGCGACGATCATCGCGTACGTCGACGTTCCCATCGTCTACTTCTCGGTGCGTTGGTGGAATTCGCTCCATCAGATGCAGTCGAGCCCTGCCACGGTCTCGCCGCAGTTCCATCTTCCGCTTCGACTGAACGCTTTCGGGATTCTGTTCCTGATGAGCGGCTTCATTGCGCTTCGGGCGCGGATCGCGTCGCAGCGACTCAGCAGTGAGCTCGCGCCGCCGCCACAGGATTTCGTGGGGGAGCTGGCATGACCGGCGGATATCTCACCGGCGGCTGGCCATTTGTTATTGCAGCGTACGGATGGACGGCGCTGGTGCTGACGGCTTACGCCGTGTCGCTCTTCGTCAGGCAACGAAAATCGCGATGAGCCGATCTCGAATCCTTCTCCTGGCTGCCCTTGTCATCGCCGCCATCGGCTTTGCGGTGATCGCCGGCACGGGAATCAGCCGGAATCTCGTCTATTACTGGTCGCCGACCGACATCACACACGCAGGTGACAAGGCGTATGGAGCGACCATCCGCCTGGGTGGTCAAGTAGCACCGGGATCTGTACGCATGGGAAATGGATCCATGCTCGATTTCGACGTCACCGACCGGCACACCACCGTTCACGTCAAGTCGGATGGTGTGCCGCCGCAGATGTTTCGGGAAGGAATCGGGGTTGTGGTCGAGGGCACAATGACCCGGGCCGGATATTTTCAGAGCGACCGCCTGATGGTCTCGCACAACAACGAATATCGCGCGCCGAAGCCGGGCGAGCAGATCGACGCGAAGAAGCTGATCAAGTCCACCAAGGGAATCGAATGATGTACGCCCCGCAAACAGATCCTTCGCCCCGCGAAGCGGGGAGAAGGTGCCCCGAAGGGGCGGATGAGGGGTCTCGATGACCGCCGCCCTCGGCCGCTTCCTGATCCTCGCCTCCGTCTTCGTCTCCGCCGCCGGCTCCATGATCGCGTTTTCCGCCGGACGCAAAAACTCTGCGGATGGTCTGCGCGTAGCACAAAAGTTTGCGTACGGCTTTGCGGCGCTGATGGCGCTCGCGACGCTGGTGATGGAGTACGCTCTTCTGCGCCACGATTTTTCGGTCGGCTACGTCGCGCATGTCGGATCGCGCGAGGTCCCGACCTGGGTCACAATCGTCAGCCTCTGGTCATCGCTGGAGGGATCGATTCTTTTCTGGGGTCTGGTCCTGGGCATCTACATCGCCGGTGCGACCTGGCTCACACGCGAACAGCATCCCGACTACATGCCATACGCGATCGGGACCTGGCTCGCGTGCGCGACATTCTTCAGCTTTCTGATCGCGGGTCCTGCCAATCCGTTCGTGACGGTTCCTGCAGCTGCCGACGGTCCGGGCCCGAATGCGCTGCTGCAGAACCACATGCTGATGATCATCCACCCGCCCTTCCTATACCTCGGATACGTCGGCATGACGATTCCTTTCGGTCTCGCGTGCGCGGCCTTGCTCCGCGGACGGTTAGGTCATTCCTTCCTGCGGCCGCTGCGATCGGCCCTTCTGCTGCCGTGGATCTTTCTCACGATCGCGATCATGTTAGGCGGGTGGTGGGCCTACGAGGTTCTCGGGTGGGGCGGTTACTGGGCCTGGGATCCGGTCGAGAACGCATCGCTCCTGCCGTGGCTCACAGCGACCGCCGCGCTGCATTCCGCCATCGTCATGGAACGCCGTGGGGTGCTTAAAGGATGGACGGTCACGCTCGTTCAGGCCAGCTTCCTCCTCACCATCCTGGGCACGTTCATGACGCGCTCGGGCGTGTTCAACTCCGTCCACTCGTTCACGCAAAGCCAGATCGGTCCGACCATCCTCATCTTTCTCGCTGCCGCTCTTCTCTTCTCAGTGGTCTTGCTGGCGTTGCGAATTAATTCGCTCGAATCGGAAGGCAAGATCGACAGTCCTGTCAGCCGCGAAGGGATGTTCCTCGTCAACAATCTGCTCTTCGTGCTGTTGACGTTCACGGTGCTGATCGGAACAATCTTTCCGCTCATCGTGGAAGCGTCCAAAGGAAAGCAGATGAGCGTCGGCCGACCGTACTTCGACTCGATGGTCGTGCCGGTCGGTACGGTCCTGTTGTTTCTGATCGGCGTCGGGCCGGCCTTGCCGTGGGGCCGCGCCACGAAGCAGCAGGCGATCCGCTCGTTGCTCATCCCGTTCGTCAGCGGCGCGACGCTGGCACTGATCGGCTTCATCGCAGGCGTGCGGAATCCGTGGACGATCGTGACGCTGCTGTTCGGCGGTTATGCCGCCTGGGTGACCTTCAATCAGATGTTCCTGGGCGGACCAAAGGTCATTCGGCGAGGACGAAGGCGATTTGGCGGATATGTCGTGCACGCAGGGGCAGTGATCGTGCTGGTGGCGATCGCGGTCAGCAGCACCATGCGCACATCGAAAGAAGTGCGCCTGACGCGCGGTCAGGCCGCGAACATCGGCCCGTACACCGTGACCTTTATCGCGGCCGAGGATCGAACCGAGCCGCACCGGCAGTCGACGATTGCGCGATTCGCGGTGACATCGAACGGCAAGCAGGTCACGACGCTCCAGCCGCGAATGAATCAGTACGCCACGATGCGCGAGCCGATCGGCACACCCGACGTCCACTCGACCCTCACGCGTGATTTGTATCTCTCCATCATGAACATCGATCCGGGCACACAGACGGTCTCGGTGTTGATGCTGATCACGCCGATGGTGTCGTGGATCTGGATCGCCGTGTTCATGATGGGGATCGGGGGATTGATCGCGCTGATACCGATGCGACCTGTCGTCATCCTGAGCGAAGCGAAGGACCCGTCACGCTCAGGCGGGGTCGCATTGGCGGCGGATCCTTCGCTCCGCTCAGGATCAGCATGAACCGCACCGTCTTCATCATCGGCGTTGCGATCACCCTTGCGCTGGTCGCAGTCCTGTTCGTGGGCCTGGGAAAAGATCCGGCCGAGATCAAGTCGCCCCTGATCGGCAAGTCGGCTCCGCCATTTGCGTTGAAAGCCGTTGGGACGGGTCAGACGATCGATGTCGCGGCCCTGCGCGGCAAACCGGTGGTCGTCAACTTCTGGGCGACGTGGTGCGTTCCCTGTTACCAGGAGCATCCGGTGCTGGTCGAGAACGCAAGGATGATCCCCAACGTGCAATTCGTCGGCGTCGTTTTCAACGACAGCGAAGACAAGATCAGCGCCTTTCTGCGCGAGCGCGGATCGTCGTATCCGACCCTTCTCGACCAGCAGGGAAAGACCGCGATTGCGTACGGCGTGGGCGGCGTGCCCGAGACGTACTTCCTCAACCGCCAGGGCGTGATCGTCGCGAAATTCACCGGGCCGATGACGACCGAAATTCTGCAGTCGAATCTCGCCAAGGCCATGCAATGATTTTTCTTCTTCTTCTGGCCGTCGCCCTCGGCCCACCGCAGGGAAGGCCGCTCAGCGGCGCGCCGCTCGAACAGCGCACTTACGAGGTCGCATCACTTCTGCGCTGCCCGGTGTGTCAGGGAATGTCGGTGGCCGATTCGCCGTCGACAGTTGCTCTCGATATGAAGCAGCAGGTCCGCGAGATGTTGTCGCGCGGTTACACCCAGGAGCAGATCCTCGATTTCTTCGAGCAGTCGTACGGCCAGTTTGTCCTGCTCAAGCCGCAGAATCCTTTCGTGTGGATCCTGCCGGTCGTTGTGCTATTGGTCGGCATTGCCATCGTTGTCATAAAAGCGCGACGACTGACCTCCGACAACCGAGAACCGACAACTGAGAACCAATACATCAATCGCGTTCGCGAGCTGGTGGAAAAGGAATGACGGACTGGCTCAGCGCGTCGGCGATGCTTCTCGCGGGCGTGATCGTCGGCGCGATGTTTTTGTACGGGATGCGCCGCCGTCAGGGTCGCAGCGATCTCGAACGCGCCGACCTCGAGGCCAAGCGCGATGCCTTGATCGCGCGACTTCGCGAGGCGCCCGATCCGGCGCTCGAGCGCGAGGCGGCTGAGGTGTTGAAGAAGCTGGACAAGATGGGTGTGGCGGCGGGAGCCTCGCTCGCCGCTGGGCCGGCGAGGGCGCCGGCTCCCACACATGCCGCCCTCAAAGGCTTCCTGTGGGGTGCAGGCTCCGTGGGCGCGATCGCGGCGATCGCGTTTTTCGTCATGCAGCAGTCGAAGCCGAAAGAAGCCGCCGCCGCTCCCGCTGATCCGCTGAGTGATCTCGAACGGTCAGTGCAACAGAATCCCGATAATCTGCCGCTTCGCGACGATCTCGCGAAGGCCTATCTCGATCGCAACAACATCGACGGCGTTTCGGAGCAGACGCAGTACGTTCTGCAGCGCAATCCGAACGATGCGCGTGCGCTGACCTATTCGGCGGTTGTGCACATCATCGCTCGGCAGCCGGAGGCCGCGGCCGCGATGCTGCAGCGCGCGACCGAGTCCGATCCCAATCTCGTCGACGCGTGGGTCGGCGTGGCGTGGCTCAACGCACAGGCCGGCGACATGACGCGTGCCGAGGCCGCCATGGCCGAGGCCAAGAGGCGGCATCCCGAGATGGCGGAGCGGCTCGATCAGTTGATGGCGCGTCTGCGGGGACCGTCGAAAGAGGAAGCTGTCCACGTCACCCTGCATTACAGCGGCCAGGCCCGCGGCACGATCTTCATTATCGCGCGCGCCGCCGGCGTGACCGCCGGCCCTCCCGCCGCGGTCAAGCGCCTGGCGCTCTCCGCGTTTCCCATCAACGTCGACCTCTCGGCGTCCGACTCGATGATGGGCCAGCCCCTGCCGCAGAAAATGCGCATCGAGGCGCGGATCGATTCCGACGGCGATCCTATGACCCACGACCCGAAGGATCCGGCGGCGGTGGCGGAGGGCGTGGTGTTAGGGAAGAGGGTTTCGTTGACGCTGAAGTGAAATTTCAAATTTCGAACTTCAAATGAAAAATTAAGAATTGAGAGCTTTTTTCATTTTTCATTTGAAATTCGAAATTCTTAATTTCTGCTTGACAATACTTTCGGTCGGGCGGAGTATCCGTGCAGTAGTTCGGAGCCTAGGGGTGGCCGTAACGGCCTGAGATCAGACCCTTTGAACCTGACCCGGTTTGGACCGGCGTAGGAAAGGCAAAGTGGACCAGCTCTCTCGACCTTCCACCGTCCAGGCCTCCTGATTTTTCTGGAGGTTCTATGCACGCGTTTCTTTTGTTTCTCATTGCGGTCCAGTCGGCCGAGCAGCCGGTGCTCGCCGAGAGCATCGTGGTGGCCGGAATTCGCGCCGACGCCGAGACGCCCGTCACGAAGACGGACCTCAAACGCGCCGACATCGAGAAAAACTATTACGGACAAGACATCCCGATGCTGCTGCGCGACACGCCGTCCATCGCGGCCTACGCGGAGGGTGGGGTGGGTGGGGCGGGGTATTCCTATATCACCATGCGCGGGATCAGCTCGACGCGGATCAACTTCACGCTGGACGGCGTTCCGCTCGCCGACTCGGAAGACATGGCCACGTACTTCGTCGATTTTCCCGATCTTGCGCATTCGCTGGACAGCATTCAGGTGCAGCGCGGCGCGGGGACGTCCACCGTCGGCGCAGGAGCGTTCGGCGGATCGGTCAATCTCGAAAGCGTTCCGCTGGCGACCGCCTCTTCGACCGACCTCTGGCTCGGCGGCGGCTCATTCGGCACAGGCCTGGCCTCGGTCGGTTATCAGTCCGGCTCACTGCCCGGCGGCTTCGCGCTCTACGGGCGGCTTTCGCTGCAGCGAACCAATGGATTTCGCGAACACTCCGGAACGCGCCAGCACAATATTTTTTTGAGTGCCGCGAAACAGAACGCGACCTCGCAACTCAAACTCACCGGATTCGCGGCCCATGAGTATCAGCAGAATTCGTACTTCGCGGCCGACGCCGATACCTTGCGCACCGATCTTCGCGCCAATCCGATGTCGCCGGAAGACCGCGACAGCTTCGGTTACAACTTCGCGCAATTGCAGTACATGCGCTCGAACATGACCGCGTCGGCATTCTTTCAGCGCGGGTACGGATGGTACCGGCTGGACGATGCGCAGTACGGGCTCGACGGTCTGCTGATGGGAACGATGCTGACCTACAGCACGCCCCACGCGAACTACGGCGTCCACTTCAACGAATTCCGCCGCGAGCACACGCGCGATCTCATCGGCGGCGCGCGCGATTACTACAACTACGGCACCAAAGGTGAGGCCAACGCCTTCGCGAAGTTCACCTGGGATACGCAGCGCTGGCATCTGTATTCCGACAATCAGGTGCGCACCACCGACTTCCACTATCACGGCGACGTTGCGATCGATCCGGTCCGCTGGACGTTTTTCAATCCGAAGATCGGCGCCCGCTTTGGAAACTTCTACGCCTCCGCCGGCATTGCGCGGCGCGAGCCGACGCGCACCGATCTCTTTCAGGGCCAGGACAACGCGACCTTCGCTCACGATCTTCATGCCGTCCATCCCGAGCGCCTGATCGACCTGGAGGCGGGGTGGGATCTGCACACCGTCCGCGGCTACATTTCATCGAATATTTATATGATGAATTTTCGTAATGAAATTGCCGCGACCGGCCAGTTGTCCGACATCGGCCTGCCGTTGCGCCGCAATGTCGATCGCAGTTATCGGCGGGGGATCGAGGTCAACGGGTCGTGGCAGATTGCGGCGGCCTTGCGATGGCGCGGAAACGCCAACGTCAGCCGCAATCGCATCCATCAGTGGACGCAGTTCTACGACGTCTATGACGCCAAGGGAAACATCGTCGGCAGCCGGCCAGTCTCTTACTTCAACGTGAATCCGATTCTGACGCCCGACCTGATCGTGAATCAGGCGTTGGAATATGCGCCCTCGCCGCGATGGTCGGCAGGCGCCGTGGCGCGATACGTCGGCAAGGCCTATCTCGACAACACCAACAACAACGCCTTCACGACGTCGTCGTTTGTGGTGGTCGATGGCACCGCCTCAGTCAGCGTGACGCGATCGACGCAGCTCAGCCTGCAGATCAACAATCTTCTCAATCGCAGGCGTGTTTTTCCGAGTGGCTACAGCTATCTCTTCTTCACGCCGGCGGGGGCCATTGACGGCATCTCGTATTTCTATCCCCAGGCCACGCGCAATGCGATCGTGACTCTCCACATGAATCTGTGAGTGCCTTTGAAGTTTCTGCTGCCGTCATCACTCTCGTCAGTATTTGGCTGACCGCGCGCGAGAACATCTGGTGCTGGCCCACGGGCGTGGTCAGCGTGGTGATGTACTTCTGGATCTTCTGGCAGGCAAAGCTGTACGCCAACGCCTGGCTGCAGGCGTTCTACCTGATCCTGATCGCCTACGGCTGGTACGAGTGGCTTCACGGCGGCAAGCATCACGATGTGCTCCACGTCTCGCGGACGCCGCTTCGGGGCTGGATCATTACCATCGCTCTCGGCGTCCTGGCCTCCGCGGTCCTGGGATGGGCGATGCAGCGCTTCACGAATAACTCCATGCCGTATTCGGACGCCGCCACCACCGCCTTTTCAATCGCGGCGGAAGCGATGACGACGAAGAAATGGATTGAGAACTGGATCGTGTGGATCTTCGTCGACGGAGTGACGACCTGGATTCTCTTCGTCCAGCATCTCTATCCCAGCGCGTTGCTGTACGCTTCGTTCCTGGGTCTCGCAGTATTCGGCTGGATCGAATGGAAAAAGTCGCTTGTCCGTTCCGCGTCTGCATGACCGGAGCGGAGTCGACGGGCAAGAGCGAGCTGGCCAAGGAGCTGGCTCGCCAATTCAGTGCTCCCCTCATTCGGGAGTATTCGCGCGAGTACGCTTTGGCCCGCCCGGTGGAGTTGGCCTACAGCGATGTCGGCGCGATCGCGCACGGTCAGATCGAGGCCGAGGATCGGGTGCTGGCGAAAGCGCAGGGGCTGGTCATCCTCGATACCGATCTGCTGAGCACCGTCGTCTACAGCCGGCATCATTTCGGTGCCGTTCCGGAGTGGATCGAGTCGGCCGCGCGGGCCCGCCTGGCCGATTTCTATCTCCTGCTCCACATCGACGTCCCCTGGGTCTGGGATCCGGTCCGCGATTCGCGCGACACGCGCCAGGAGCTGCACGAAGATTTTCTACGCGCGCTCGAGGAGTTCGGTGCGGCTTACACCCTGATCTCGGGCACGTGGGACGAGCGGCTCAAAGGCGCCGCGGAAGCGGTCAGGGCTAAACTCGGTCCATGAATTGGATCGTGAAGAACTTCCTGCGCGGACTCATCATCGTCGTTCCGATCGCCCTCACCCTCTATCTGGTCTACGAGGGATTCACGCGGATCGATCGGCTGCTCAATCTGCCCATCCCCGGAGTCGGCTTCGCGCTCACGATCGTGGTGATGGTCCTGGTCGGTGCGCTGGCCTCGAATTTCTTCGTGCGAAAATTTCTGGAGCTGACCCAGGCCGTGTTCACGCGCGCGCCGCTGGTGCGGCTCATCTACGCCGCCATTCGCGACCTGATGGAAGCCTTCGTCGGCGATCAGAAGCGATTCAATCAGCCGGTGGCGGTTTCGCTCATCGACGGCCTGCGCACGGTCGGCTTCATGACCCAGGAAAACCTCGAGTTTCTATCGATGCCGGGATATGTCGCGGTCTATCTGCCCTTTTCGTACAGCATGGCCGGATCGCTGGTTCTCGTGCCCAGCGCCAGAGTGGAGCGGCTGACCGTCGATAGCGCGGCGCTGATGGCGCTCGTGATTTCCGGTGGTGTGTCGCGAGTCACTGCTTGATATGATCGCGCCGCTGTAATGGCGCAGATTTTTCACCGCAGCACGAACACTCTGTCGCGCGTGACGATCTTCGGCGCGGTGTTCATGATCGGATTCGTGTTGTGGGTGATCGGCGGCATCGTGCGCTCGCCCTACGCCACCGATCAGGGCATCGCGCGCGAGCAGCCCGTTCCCTTCAGCCATCAGCATCACGTGGCCGGACTGGGCATCGACTGCCGCTACTGCCACACCTCGGTCGAAACTTCCAACTTCGCCGGCATTCCGCCCACTGCCACGTGCATGAATTGCCACGCCCAGATCTGGACCTCTGCCGATATGCTCGAGCCGGTCCGCGCCAGCTATTCCAGCGGCCGGCCGCTGGTGTGGTCGCGCGTGCACCGGCTTCCCGACTTCGTGCATTTCAATCACAGCATCCATGTTGCCAAGGGAATTGGATGCGCAACCTGCCACGGTCGCATCGACAAGATGGCGCTGACCTATCAGGCTTCGCCGCTCACCATGCAGTGGTGCCTGGAGTGTCACCGCAACCCGGAGCGATTCGTCCGGCCGCGCGATCAGGTCTTCAACATGGCCTACGTGGCACTCAATCAGGAACAGATCGGACCGAAGCTGGTTCGCGATTACAACATCCAGAGCCTTACGGCCTGCTCGACGTGTCATTACTGAGATGAGCGAACGCAAAACATATTGGCGCAGCCTCGAGGAGCTATCACGAAGCGACAGCTTCGAAGAGACGCTGCGGGACGAGTTCCCGCGGCAGGCCATGGCGCTCGACGCCGGCGTGGACCGCCGCGACTTCGTGAAGCTGATGGGCGCCTCGGTCGCGCTGGCCGGACTGACAGCCTGCAATCGTCCTGCGGAAAAAATCGTCCCGTACATCAAGCAGCCTGAAGATTTGATTCCCGGAAAGCCGATCTTCTTCGCCAGCGCCATGCCGCTCAGCGGGTTCGGCACCGGCGTTCTGGTCGAGAGTCACATGGGACGTCCGACCAAGATCGAGGGCAACCCCGATCATCCGTCGAGTCTGGGCGCAACCGACGCGTTCATGCAGGCCTCGATCCTCGGCCTCTACGATCCCGACCGCTCGCAAGTCGTCCGGCACCTCGGCGAGATTTCAACGTGGAGTGAATTCATCGGCGCGCTGCAGGGACCAATCAAGAGTCCCGGCACTTTGCGACTGCTGACCCAGACCGTCACCTCACCGACGCTCGGCGCGCAGATCGCACAACTCCTGGCGCAATATCCCGGACTCAAGTGGCATCAGTGGGAGCCGGTGAGCCGCGACAACGTGCGCGAAGGTTTGCGGATGGCGTTCGGCGGCTACGTCAACGCCGTTTATCACTTCGACAAAGCGAATGTGGTGGTCGCGCTGGATGCCGACTTCATGGACAGCGGACCCGGACATCTGCGACACGCCCGCGATTTCGCGACACGGCGTCGAGTGCGGCAGGGTGCGACGACGATCAATCGGTTGTATGCCATCGAGTGTTTCCCGTCGGGAACAGGCGCACTCGCCGATCATCGTTTCCCGGTGCGTCCATCGGAGGTCGAAACCTGGGCCCGCGCGCTCGTGAGTGGAGCGCCGGCGACCTCGGCGGCGATCGCTGCGATCGCAAAAGACCTCCAGGCCAATCGCGGCGCGAGCATTGTCATCGCGGGCGACGATCAGCCGGCTGTCGTTCACGCGATCGCCATGGCGATCAATCAGAGTCTGGGCAACATCGGATCGACGATCACGATCACGGATCCGGCGGAAGTCGCGCCGACGAATCAGCTCGAGTCGCTGCGGCAACTCGTGACGGACATGAACGCAGGCGCCGTGAGAGCGCTGGTGGTTCTGGGCGGCAATCCGGTCTTCGATGCGCCCGCCGATTTCAATTTCGCGAACGCGTTCAAGAAAGTTCCCTTCCGCGCACACGCGAGTCTCTATTACGACGAGACGTCGCTGCTCTCGCATTGGCACATTCCCGAGACGCACTATCTCGAGTCATGGAGCGACGTGCGCGCGCATGACGGAGCCATCTCGATCGTGCAGCCGCTCATCGCGCCCCTCTACAACGGCCGCTCACAACATGAAGTCCTGGGCGCGCTGATGGGCGGTCTTGATGTCTCGCCGTACGACCAGGTGCGCCGCACCTGGAGCGCGAAAGTCGGTGCGAATTTCGAGCAGACCTGGCGCCAGTGGCTCAACGACGGCGTGATCGCCGGCTCGGCGTTGCCGGGGCGCAGTGCTGCAGCGTCGATGACCATTCCGACAACCGACCACCGACCACCGACAACCGGTATCGAACTCAATCTCAGGCCCGATCCGACAATCTACGACGGCCGCTTCGCGAGCAGCGGTTGGCTGCAGGAGCTGCCGAAGCCGCAGACGAAAATCACGTGGGACAACGTGCTCCTGGTGAGTCCGAAAACTGCGCGCGAGGTCGGTTACGACGACAAGGAACGCGATGCGCTCGTCAACGAGCGGCACACCATCCTGGTCGATCTCAAATATCACGGACAGAGCCTCCGCCTCCCGCTCTGGGTGATCCCGGGCCATCCGGATGGCGCCGCCACGCTGCATTTCGGAAACGGCCGGAAACGCGGTTTCATGCATCAGCCCGAAACGCTCCTGGGCGGCAGCTACGAGACGTCGCCGGAGGGGATGGTGGGTGTCAATGTCTATCCGGTCCGTTTTTCCGACGCGCTCGGCGGTGAAGGCGGCGCGCAAATCGTTCGGGTGAACGAGCCACCGTATCCGATCGCCTGCACCCAGGAACATCAGAGCATCAACATCAAAGATCTGCACGGCGATCGCAAAATCATTCACGCCGGGACGTTCGAGGAATATCAGAAAAATCCGCACAGCATCGTCGAAGGGGAGGAGTCGAATCCGGAGTCGTTGTATCCGGGCTACCCGTACAAAGGTCACGCCTGGGCGATGGTGATCGACCCATCGGTGTGCACGGGCTGCAACGGCTGCGTGGTTGCTTGTCAGGCCGAAAACAACATCGCGGTGGTCGGGAAGGATCAGGTCTGGCGCGAGCGTGAAATGCACTGGCTGCGCATCGATCGCTACTACCGCGGTCCGGTCGAGAATCCGGAAGTGTTCCATCAGCCCGTGCCGTGCATGCAGTGCGAGAACGCCCCGTGCGAGCCGGTGTGCCCGGTCGAGGCCACGTCGCACAGCGCCGAAGGCCTCAACGACATGACGTACAACCGCTGCGTGGGCACGCGCTACTGCTCGAACAACTGTCCGTACAAAGTGCGTCGGTTCAATTTCCTCTTCTATTCCGATTACGAGACGCCGGCGCTCAAGCCGATGCGTAACCCGGACGTTACAGTTCGTACGCGCGGCGTCATGGAGAAATGCACCTACTGCGTGCAGCGCATCAACGCCGCCAAGATCAACGCCGAGAAGGAAAATCGCCGCGTGCGCGACGGCGAAGTCACGACCGCGTGCGCCCAGGCCTGTCCGACCGAAGCCATCGTGTTCGGCGATATGAACGATGCCAACAGCCGCGTCGCGAAACTCAAAAAGGAACCGGCGCACTATGCCTTGCTGGCGGAGCTCAACACACGGCCGCGGACAACTTACCTCGGCGTGATCCGCAATCCAAATCCGGAGATCAAAGGATGAAAAGCAAATTTCAAATTTCAAATTTCAAATTAAGAATGAAGAATTGTTTTCCATTCTTAATTTTTCATTTGAAATTTGAAATTCTTAATTTCTAAGAGTCATGGCAACAGAACAGGCCCCCATCCACGAAGTCCGCCCCATCACGCAGGAGCTGAAGATTCCCGCGCGCTTCATCCCGCAGCCGGTCCTGGAACCGGGGCACACCTATTCCTCGGTCACCGATCACATCAGCTCGATCGTTCTGCGGCGAAAGATGCCGCTGATCTGGACGATCGGTATGGCGTTCTCCACGCTCCTCTTCCTGGGACTCCTCTACGTCATCTGCGTGATCGTGATCGTCGGCGTCGGCTTGTGGGGAATCAATCACCCGGTCGGCTGGGGCTTCGATATCCTCAACTTCGTCTGGTGGATCGGCATTGGACACGCCGGGACGTTGATCTCCGCCATTCTGCTTTTGCTGCGACAGGAGTGGCGCACCTCGATCAACCGATTTGCAGAGGCGATGACGTTGTTCGCCGTGGCGTCGGCAGGTTTGTATCCCGCGCTGCATACCGGACGACCGTGGTACGACTTCTGGCTCATCCCGTATCCGAACACGATGACGCTGTGGCCGCAGTTCCGAAGCCCGATCATCTGGGATGTCTTCGCAGTGACGACCTACGCGACCGTTTCATTTCTTTTCTGGTACACCGGTCTGATTCCCGATCTGGCCACACTGCGCGACCGCTCGAACAGCTTCTTCGGACGCAAGATCTACGGGATGCTGGCGCTCGGATGGCGAGGATCGGCGAAGCATTGGTATCGATACGAGAGCGCTTACTTGCTGCTGGCCGGTCTCTCCACGCCGCTGGTGCTGTCGGTGCACACGGTGGTCAGCTTCGACTTTGCAGTGTCGCTGCTCCCCGGCTGGCACAGCACCTTCTTCCCTCCCTACTTCGTGGCGGGGGCGGTCTATGCCGGCTTCGCGATGGTGCTGACGCTCGCGATCCCGTTCCGAAAGATCTTCAAGCTCGAAGACTTCATCACCATCAAGCATCTCGAGAACATGGGAAAGGTGATGCTGGCGACCGGGATGATCGTTTTCTATTCCTATTGCATGGAAGCATTCTTCGCCTACTACAGCGGCAACACTTTCGAGAAGTACATGTATCTCAATCGCGCCACCGGCCCGTACTGGAAGATGTTCGTGATGCTGATCATCTGCAACGGGCTCGCGCCGCAGCTGATGTGGTTCAAACGCCTCCGGACCAGTCCGTTCTGGTTGTTTTTCACCGCCATGTTTGTGAACGTCGGCATGTGGCTGGAGCGATTTGTCATCATTCCGACTTCGCTGCACCGCGACTTTCTGCCCTCGTCCTGGGGCATGTACCACGGGACGCACTGGGATTGGGCGATGTTCATCGGCTCGATCGGACTCTTCCTCTTCCTGCTGTTTCTGTTCGTTCGCTTCCTGCCCATGATCTCGATCTTCGAAAATCGGAAGAGTCATCGAAGGGACGTACGGAGTGATCGCCGAGTTCGGCGGCCCGGAGGAGCTCATCCGCGCGGCCGAGGCTGCCCGCGACGCCGGCTACACCGAGATGGACGCTTTCTCGCCCTTTCCGATTCACGGTTTGCACGAAGCGGTTGGCATGCACCACACCAAGCTTCCCATGATCGTCCTGGGTGGGGGCATCATCGGCGCTCTCAGCGGATTCTTCATGTGCTGGTACGCGAACGTCCTCAGTTATCCCATCAACATCGGCGGCCGGCCTTTGAACAGTTGGCCGATGTGGATTCCGGTCACATTCGAATGCACAATTTTGCTGGCGGCATTTGCAGCGGTCTTCGGGATGCTGGCGCTCAACGGTTTGCCAATGCCCTATCACCCGGTCTTCAACGTGCCGCGATTCGATCAGGCGTCGCGCGACAAATTCTTCCTGGTGATACAGGCGCGCGATCCGAAATTCGATCTCGACAAGACCTGGGATTTTATGGAGACGCTCGATCCGCGGGAGGTCACCGATGTCCCGTGGTAAAGGCAGAAGGCAGAAAGCAGAAGGCAGAAGGAAGAGGCGTGTTGCGTCACTTCTGCCTTCTGCCTTCTGCCTTCTGACTTGCTTGTGCCTTCTGACTTGTAGACAGCGAATGGCCGTGCAACCGAAATACGATCCGCTCGAGCCGAGCGACTTTTTCGCCGACGGCATGTCGGCACGCCCGCGAATTCCGGGAACGGTCGCACGCGGCGAGGCCTCCACGATCGGTTACCTCGCCACCGGCAAGGTCAACGGGCAGGATGGCGACGGGTTTCCGTTTCCCATCACGATGGAGGTGATGAATCGGGGGCAGGAGCGATTCAACATTTTCTGCTCGGAGTGCCACGGAAAAGTCGGCGACGGCAACGGCATGATTCCGTCGCGCGGTTATCGCCGTCCGCCGACGTATCACAGCGACATTCTCCGTGCCGCCAGGAACGGACATTACTTCGACGTCATCACCAACGGCTTCGGGGCGATGCCGTCGTATTCCGCGCAGGTGCCGGTGAGCGATCGCTGGGCGATCATCGCCTACATCCGTGCGCTGCAATTGAGTCAGCACGCCACCATCAATGACGTGCCGCCCGAGATGCGGGAGAAGCTTCGCTGATGGCTGAGCAACGCGCACCGACGACCGGCATCGTCCGCTTCCAGCGTCCGGCGCTGATCGTCGGCATCATCGGACTCGCCGCCAGCGCGATCGGGTGGTTCATCAATCCCGAGGAATTCTTCCGCGGATATCTGCCCAGCTTCATCTTCTGGTTCTCGATCGTGGCCGGCTGCCTGGCCGTGCTGATGCTCCAGTACACGACCGGCGGCGAGTGGGGCTTGATGATCCGCCGCCCGCTCGCCGCCGCCGCGCGGACGATGATGTGGATGGTGCTCTTCGCTATCCCCGTCGCGATGGGCATGAAGTACCTCTACCCGTGGATGAACCTCGACTGGGCGCGGCACGATGAAGTCGTCAGCCAGAAGCTCGGATACCTGAACTGGAGACGCTTCGGCATTTTCGCGGTCGCCTACTTCGGAGCGTGGATCCTGTGGGCGTGGCGCATTCGCGCCTTGTCGCTGCAGTTCTACAAGGATCGATCGCCCTACACCGATCTGGCGCGCCGGCGTTGGGCGGCGGCGGGACTGCCGATGATCGTGTTGACGCTGACATTCGCGTCCATCGATTGGATGATGTCACTCGAGCCGAAGTGGAGCTCGACCATGTACGGCATCACCTTCACCGTCGGCTGCGGACTCTCGGCCTTCGCATTCGTAACATTCTTTCTCGCGCGCCTCGCAACCACTGACGCCATGCGCGGCATCCTCAAGCCGACGCATCTCCGCGACCTGGGCAACCTGATGCTGGCGTTCGTGATGTTCTACGCCTACGTCGCATTCTCCGAGTTCCTGCTCATCTGGTATGCGAACCTGCACGAAGAGATCGGACACTACATCGTTCGCATCAAGGGCTCGTGGGGCGCGATCGCGGCGGTCATCATCATCTTCCACTTCTTCCTGCCGTTCTTCATGCTGCTGATGCGGTCGATCAAAGACCGCGCGGAGACCATCTCCGTCGTCACGGTCGTCATCCTGATCATGCGCTACGTTGCCATCTACTGGCTGATCGCGCCGTCGTGGTACGACCACTTCCATTATTCGATCTGGAGTCTCACCTCGCTGGTCGGCATCGGCGGCGTGTGGATCTGGACGTTCATCGAGCAATTGAAAGGACAGACCATCATTCCGATTCACGAGACATGGGTCGAAGAGGCCATTCGCGAGGGAGCGATTCGAGTCAATGCCTGAAATCGTCAATCCCGAAACGCATCACGAGCGCAGCGACGTCAACGTCCGCGCCCTGCTGATGTTCATGGCGATCTTCGTCGTCTTCGCTGCCGTCAGCCACTTGCTCCTGTGGGGAATGTTCAAGTATTTCGCGGAGATGGCGCGGAACAAGACCGCCGCGCCGCTCACCGATGTCGCGCGACCGCCCGATGCCTCGATTCCACAGCAGCCGCGTCTGCAGCCGTTTCCCAATCGCGATCCACGCGGCAACATGACGGCGCCAAACACCACCACGCCCGCCGTCGACATGGAGGACATGCGGGCTGCGGAGGAGCAGGCCCTGCACCTGCCGGGGTGGGTGGACAAACAGAAGGGCATCGCGCGCGTTCCGATCGACGTCGCGAAACAACTAGCGGTGCAGCGGCTGCAGGCCGCCGGAGTTCAGAAATGAAGTGGGCGCTCTGCACGCTGCTGGTCGCCGGCGCCGCATTGGCAGAAAACTCCGCCACGCCGCCCAAACTCCCCGGCAACGTTTCGATCGAACAGCGACTCAACGCCCAGCTTCCGCTCGACCTGATGTTCCGCGATGAGAGTGGAAAGATCGTGCGGTTGCGCGAGTACTTTCACGGCAAGCCGGTGCTGCTCAACTTCATGTACTACCGCTGCCCCATGCTGTGCAGCATGGTGATGGAGGGGATCAGCAGCACGCTCACCGAGCTGAAGTTCGATGTCGGCAGAGAGTTCGAGGTCATCACGGTGAGCATCGACCCGCGCGATATGCCGCCGGAAGCGGTCGCGAAAAAAGACAGGTACATCAAGCGCTATGGACGCCTGGGCGCCGCGAATGGCTGGCACTTCCTGACGGGACACGAATCGTCGATTCGCGCGTTGACGAATGCGGTCGGATTCCATTACGCCTACGATCCGGAACACGATCAGTTCGCACACGCCACGATGTTGATCGTCGCGACGCCGGAGGGGCGCATCTCGCGCTACTTGTATGGTTTCGAATACAAGCCCCGCGATGTACGCCTGGGGCTGGTGGAAGCCTCCGCGAACAAGATCGGTACCGCCACCGATCAACTTCTGTTGCTCTGCTATCACTACGATCCGGCCACCGGCAAGTACAGCCGCACCGCCATGAATTTCGTGCGCGCCGGCGGCATCGCGACGGTGCTGGGCCTGGCGAGCTTCATCGTCATCATGATTCGCAGGGAGCGGCGCGCGGCATGATGCTGACCGACTTCCCGCTCTTCCCCGAACAGGCGTCGACGATGGCCAAGCAGGTCGACGCGCTCTACATCATGCTGACCGTCGTCACCGGCGCGGTGTCGGTGCTGATCTTCACCATGATCTTCGTCCTGGCCATCATCTATCGCCGCCGCCCCGACAACGAGCTGGCCGAGGAGGAAGAGGCGCCCAAGGCGTTGGAGATCGCCTGGATCGTCATCCCGTTCATTTTCTTCATGGCCACCTTCGTGTGGGGATCGTGGCTGTACTTCGAGCTGGCGCGCGTGCCCGACAACGCCCTCGACATCTACGCCACCGGCAAGCAGTGGATGTGGAAGTTCCAGCATCCCAGCGGACAGCGCGAGATCAACATGCTGCACGTTCCGGTCAACCGTCCCATTCGCGTGACCATGGCGTCGGAGGACGTCATCCACAGCCTTTTCTTCCCGTACTTCCGCACTAAGGCGGATGTGCTGCCGAATCGCTATCGCACGCTGTGGTTCCAGGCCACCAAGACCGGCCGCTTCCACATTTTCTGCGCCGAATATTGCGGCACGCTTCACTCCGGAATGATCGGGTGGGTGGAGGTGATGGAGCCGACCGATTATCAGAAATGGCTGGCCGGCGGAACAGAGGGATCGCTGGCCTCGCAGGGCGAGAAGCTCTTTGAAAAATACGCCTGCGCGACGTGCCACACCAACGACGCCACCGGCCGCGGGCCGGTGTTGGTTGGTCTGTTCGGGAAAACAGTGACGCTCTCCGACAACCGGACCGTAGTCGCCGATGAGAATTACATCCGCGAATCGATCCTCAATCCGCAGGAGAAAATCGTGAAGGGGTTCGGTCCCATCATGCCCACATTTCAGGGGCAGGTGAATGAGGAGGACCTGCTCAAGCTGCTCGCGTACATCAAATCGCTGACACCACCGCCACCTTCGGCCCCCCTCTCCCCGCAAGCGGGGAGAGGGGCTGGGGGTGAGGGGCCGAAGGGATAAGCATGACCTCAGTTACCTATCACGACGTCCAATTCCTCGAGCCCGCCAAGACGCGCAATTACCTGAATGTCGATTACGGCGCGCTTTCGTGGCTGCTGACGAAGGACCACAAGAGGATCGGGATCCTCTACATGTTCTCGATCTCGATCATGTTCATCCTAGGCGGCTTCTTCGCGATGATGATGCGGCTGGAGCTGCTGACGCCGGAAGGCGATCTGCTCACCAGCGACACCTACAACAAATTCTTCACGCTGCACGGCATCATCATGATTTTCTTTTTCCTCATCCCGTCCATTCCGGCGGTGCTGGGGAATTTCATCCTGCCCATCCAGCTGGGCGCAAAAGATCTCGCCTTTCCGAAGATCAATCTTCTGAGCTGGTACCTCTACATGATCGGCGCGTTCTTCGGCCTGCTGGTGATCATCCTCGGCGGCGTGGACACGGGCTGGACGTTTTACACACCTTTCTCGACGCAGTACTCGAACATGCATGTGCTGGGGACGACCTTCGGCGCATTCATCGTCGGCTTCTCGTCGATTCTCACCGGACTCAATTTCATCGTCACGATCCATCGCATGCGCGCGCCGGGCCTGACGTGGTTCCGCCTGCCGTTGTTCGTATGGGCCATGTACGCGACCAGCCTGGTGCAGTTGCTGGCCACGCCGGTGCTCGCGATCACGCTGGTGATGCTGATGATCGAGCGCGTGGTCCACGTCGGCATCTTCGATCCGGCGTTAGGCGGAGATCCGCTCCTCTACCAGCACATGTTCTGGTTCTACTCCCATCCCGCCGTGTACATCATGATTCTCCCGGCCATGGGCGTGGCCAGCGAGGTGGTGGCGGCGTTCACGCGCAAGAAGATCTTCGGCTACAAATTCGTGGCGTTTTCTTCGCTGGCCATCGCGTTTCTCGGATTCCTGGTGTGGGCGCACCACATGTTCGTGGCCGGCATCTCGGTGTACTCGGCCATGATCTTCTCGTTCCTCAGCTACTTCGTGGCGGTGCCGTCGGCGATCAAAGTTTTCAACTGGACGGCCACGCTCTACAAGGGATCGGTCTCCTGGCAGACGCCGATGCTCTACATCCTCGGATTCATCGGACTGTTCACGATGGGCGGAGTCACGGGACTCTTTCTGGCCGCGCTCGGACTCGACGTGCACGTCACCGATACCTACTTCGTGGTCGCGCACTTCCACTACATCATGGTCGGCGGCGCGGTGATGGCCTACTTCGCCGGGATCCACTACTGGTGGCCGAAGATCACCGGGCGAATGTACCCCGAATGGTGGGCGAGGCTGAGCGCGCTGCTCGTGTTTGCGGGATTCAATCTCACGTTCTTCCCGCAGTTCATCCTCGGATACGTGGGGATGCCGCGGCGCTATCACGCCTATGCGCCGGAGTTTCAGGTGCTCAACGTGATGTCGACCGCCGGCGCGTCCATCCTCGCGCTCGGATACGCTCTTCCGCTCGTCTATCTGCTCTGGTCGTTGCGATTCGGAAAGAAGGCGGGCGTCAATCCGTGGGGCGCGGTCGGGCTCGAATGGACCACCAACTCGCCTCCGCCGAAGGACAACTTCCACGAGACCCCGGTGGTCACCTGGGAGGCTTACGACTATCCCGCGATGCTGAAGGCGATGGGAGAAACGCAGAACGTATGAAGGCAGAAGGCGGAAGGCAGAAGGCAGAAGGCGGAAGTGCGATGTTGACGATGATTTTTCGTCCTTCTGCTTTCTGCCTTCTGCCTTCTGCCTTCATGGGGGCGCGATGACGGCATTAGCGCACGACGACGACGAACACGTCCACCACCCCTTCCTCCAGCATCAGTTCGAGGACCTCGGGCAGCAGCACGAAGCGTCGATTCTCGGCATGTGGATGTTTCTGTCGACCGAGATTCTGTTCTTCGGCGGTGTGTTGTGCGCGTACTGGATTTACCGAACGATCTATCCGGACGCGTGGGCCATCGGCGGCCAGCAGCAAAACACGCTCGCCGGCGGCATCAACACCATCGTCCTCATCATCAGCTCGCTCACCATGGCGTTGGCGGTGCGCAACGCGCAGCTCGGCAGCCGGCGCGGCACGGTCGCCATGCTGATCGGTACGCTCTTCTTCGGCAGCGTCTTCCTGGGCGTGAAGGCGTACGAGTACACCAGGCACTTCCATGAGGGCCTCTTCCCCGGCGTCCACTTCACATGGAACGAAGTGCCGGCACTCGCGCCGAAGGTCCAGCTCTTCATGGTCTTTTACTGGGGCCTGACCGGATTGCACGCGCTGCACATGGTGATTGGCGTGGGACTGCTCCTGTGGTTCATCTGGCGCGCGTGGCGCGGTCACTTCGGCCCTGACTACTACGGTCCGGTCGAAGTGATGGGACTCTACTGGCACTTCGTCGACATCGTCTGGATCTTCCTCTTCCCGTTCCTCTATCTGATTCCGCATTTTGGGGTGCACCATGGCTGACGAACACGAAGCACCGCATCACATCGCGCCGTTGAGCACCTACATCTTCGTATTCCTTGCGCTCGCCGCCGGGACGCTGCTGACCTGGTTCGCCTCGACCATCGATCTCGGCTGGATGAATACGCCCATCGCTCTGGTGATCGCAACGACGAAGGCGACGCTGGTCATTCTCTTCTTCATGCACCTGATCTACTCCACGCGACTGACGTGGGTGGTCGTCATCGCATCGTTCGTCTGGCTGGGCGTGCTGTTCGTGCTGACCTTCGCCGACTACCTGACGCGATACTGGGCGATTTACTGACGCGGCTCGGCGGACGAGGGATAACGGGTGCACGAGGTTTCCGTCGCAACAGCGCCGCGGCGATGTGTCTCCAAACGAAAATTCGCGAAATGAAACAGCGCACGTAGCCGGTGCTGGCGCGGACTACTTCAACGTGAGCAGGATCGGGGGGAAGAAGCCGTCGTCCGCGTCGTTGCCATGGGCCTCCTTGAGGAGCAACCGGATCGTCTGGCCCGATTTGACTTTGAGGTCCTGGTAGTCGAACGAGCCCTGAACGACGTTGCCCGTGATCGGCGCTTTGGATGACGCTTTCGTCCCCGGGAAGCCCATCCGGTCGACGATGGTGTCCTTGTCGTACTCGCTCTTGCCTTTGTAGCGGGAGAGGTTGACCGCCGCCCAGTGCGCCTTCGGTTTGGCCTTCGAGCCGCCCGCGCAGGCGCTGCTTCCGTCCGCGTAGTCGACGCACGCGTTCAACTGGCCTTTGTATTCGAACCCGCCGATGTCCGGATAGGTGATTTTCGCGCCGCTCTTCGCGTTGTTGTCGGTGTCGAAGTAGAGCTCGACGACATCGCTGGCGAAGACTCCCGGAGGGTCCTTCAGCGTGGCCACGACCGCGATCTGCTTCCCGTCGCTCTTCACGGAGAGCTTCACGATGTCGAAGCCGGGATAGTCGACATTGTCGGAGGTGTGAATCGGTTGCACGTCGCCGGTCGGATCGGTGAGTTCAATAGAGCCCGCCGCCTTCAGCGGCTTCTTCGTTTCCGCCGCGCCCGCATAAACCACGATCAGGGCCGCCGCGGCGGCCGCCAGCCATCGACTGCAATGCATCGTCATCTCCTTCGCCGAGTTTCGGGCGATTATAGCCGCGCGCGATCTATCTCTTCGTCAGCGTCCTCTTCGGTGCCATCGGCGGCGTCTACGTCGCCTACGCTCCTGTGAAGGCCTGCGCTGCCCCGGTTTCGCCCACCTCGAGCCGACTACCTGACGCGCTTCTGGGCGATTTACTGACGCGGCTCGGCGATCACGATGGTGTAGAAACTCGGTCGTCGCGCGTCCCATTCGATCAGCCGCGCGATCCAATGGTCAGGCTTCGTGCGCAGGTTCGGATAGAGGATGGCGAGGAGGCCTCCGCCGTAATCGCGGCGATCGACGATGCGAAATCGCCGCTCGGTCGCCGCCATGATCTTGCTGGACGCGATGGCCTCGGTCGGATCTTCGCGGTTGATCGGCGCGCGAATCAGATGCGGCCGTCGCATCGCTGAGGGCAACCGGTAATAGGCGATGTTTGCCGGCAGCAACTTCCACAAATTCCATTCGTTGCGCGAGGGGCCGACGTATTCGTCGTACCAGAGAAACCCGCCTGGTCTCAGCGAGCGGGCGACCAGATCCATCAGCGCGTCAAGGCAATCGAAGTGGTGCATCGATTGATGGAAGAAGATCGCGTCGAACGATTTCTCGCGAAGAAAGTCTCGCGCGTCGGCCGCGATGTATCGGATGGGCATCGAGCCTGCCGCACGGCGCGCCTCCTCCAGCGCCGTTTCGCTGACGTCGATGCCGGTGACGTCGTACGAGATCTGCTCTTCGACCAGCGACCGTTCCAGGCCGCCCAGGCCGCAGCCGATGCTGAGAACCGGGCCGATTGTTTTTCCCAGTCGTCGCTTCAGAGCGGCCACGGGCCAGACATGAGGATCGCCGCTCACGCGCCGGTTGATCGCGGCGCGCACCAGCGGATGCGCCATCCAGATCTGGTCGTAATCGACGTGGCGGCTGACGTCATCCCAGTAGTTCACGGCTCAGGATAAACTCAGACGGCATGCGTTATCTGGTCACCGGCGGGGCTGCCGCGGTGATTTTTGCAATCCCTGCGTTTCTTGCTGCAGTCGAGCTTCCCCGGACGAATGAGCGATGGACAAAGACGGAGTTCGAGAACTTTCTGATTTTCAGCAACGCACCTGATCGACAGGTTCGGCGTGTTGCTGAGGATCTGTTGCGACTCCGTCAGACTCTGGCGGAAGTCTCGAAGCTTGAAACGCGCTCCGCTGTTCCGACTTACGTCTACGCATTTCGAAATGAAGCCTCGTTTGCCCCTTTTCGCGAGGCGGCCGTCGGTAAAAATCGAAAGGCGGTTCAAGGCATCTTCGTCGAAAACTCTGATGCGAATCGCATCCTCCTTCCTGCGGATTCGGGAGTCGACGAAGTGATCTATCACGAGCTAACGCACTATTTCGTTCGCAATACAGTGGTCGGAGTTCCCCACTGGCTCGATGAGGGTCTCGGCGAGTTTTATGGGACTTTTTCTCCTGGCGGCGGTTCAAACTCTGTTCGTGTCGGGCTGCCTAACAAGGTGCATCTCACTTTCCTGCAGGAGAAGGGTTTGATGCCACTGTCGGCGCTGCTCACTTTCGATCCGTGGAAGTACAAATCGAGCGATCCAATCATGGAGCAGTTCTATGGCGAGTCATGGTTGTTCGCGCACTACCTTTTGATTGGAAATCCCAAACGCGGCGCCGCCCTCGGTCAGTTCCTTTCGCTCCTCGATCAAGGCGAACCGGTCGTGGAAGCATTCGAGCGGGCGTTCGGGACGACGATGCAAACCGTCCAGGGAGAACTGAACAGTTATCTCCAGCGCGGCCGCTATAACGCGACGACATACACGCTTTCACAAACTGGCCTTGCGAACGTTCCCGAGCCGGCGCAGATGGCGCGCGACGAAGTTCTTACCGTTCTCGGCGATCTGCTTCTTCACACCGACCCGCGCGAGGGCGCAGACGTTTTTCTTCGGCAGGCCGTCGAGATCAACCCGCGCAATGCTTTCGCCCTTGCTGATCTTGGTGTGTTTCAGTGCGCACACGATCGCTGTGGCGAGGGCGAGAAGCTCTGCATGAGGGCAGTTGACGCGGCCGGAAATGATCATCGGCCGCTCGTCTTGTACGGTGCACAGCGCGTCGCGGAACTCCAAAAGAGAGCTCGGGATGGCGAAAAAGTCACGTCGGAGTCGATCGCGTTTGCCAGGGATCTAGCTAATCGTGCAGTCCGAATGGCACCAAATGATCCAAACGCGATGGCGATTCTCGGCCAAACGTACAGCTTCCCCGGCGAAGATCCGCAGATCGGCATGAAGGCCCTCGAAAAAAGCTTCCAATTCGCTCCTTCTCGGCTCGACATCGCCGTTGATCTCGTTCTTTTGTACGAAATTGCCGGCCGGGACAATCTCGCCCGATCGATCATTGCGAGAGTCGTGAGGCCAGCGGGCATTGACCGCTTCCTCAACGAGTCGCAGGAAAACCTGACTTTTGGCGAATACGTTCGAGGGCTTAATCTGCTCCAATCTGGCGCGAAAGCCCAAGCCAAGGATCATCTGCGTCATGCGCTGGAAAGCGTTACGAATCCCAAGTTAAAACACACGATTGTGACGATTCTCGCCACCAACGCCGGCGACTGATCGTAAGCAGCTCACGGCTCAGGATAAACTCAGACGGCATGCGTTATCTGGTCACCGGCGGGGCCGGCTTCATCGGATCGAATTTCATCCGCTTTCTCTTTGGCAAGTACGGCCAGGGGGCCGAGGTCGTCAATCTCGACAAGCTGACCTATGCCGGAATCCGTGAAAACCTCGCGGAATACGAAGGAAAGAAGAACTACCGATTCATCCACGGCGATATCACCAACCCGGCCGACGTCGCTGAAGGGTATGGCAGCGGAGTCGACGTGGTCGTCAACTTCGCGGCCGAGACGCACGTCGATCGCTCGCTGATGGAAGCGGGGTCGTTTATCCACACCGACATCCACGGTGTGCTGGTGCTGCTGGAAGAAGCGCGCAAGCATTCGCCGAAGTTGAAGCGTTTCGTACAGATCTCGACCGACGAGGTCTACGGCTCGATCGATCGCGGCTCCTTCAAGGAGACCGATTCGCTCAGCCCGCGCAATCCATACTCGGCATCGAAGGCCGGCGGCGATCGCATGGCGTATGCCTACGCCCAGACGTACGGGCTGCCGATCATCATCACGCGAGCATCGAACAATTTCGGTCCCTGGCAATATCCCGAGAAGCTGATCCCGCTCTTCGTCACCAACGCCATCGACGACCTCCCGCTGCCGCTTTATGGCGATGGAAAAAATATTCGAGACTGGCTCTTCGTCGAAGACCACTGCGCCGCCATCGATTTCCTCATCGACCACGGTGAGAACTCCGAGGTCTACAATATCGGCGGAGGGAACGAGAAGGAGAATCGCGACATCACGCGCAAGATCCTCGAGATTCTCGAGAAGCCGGAATCGCTGATCAAGCCCGTCGCCGATCGTCAGGGTCACGATCGCCGCTATTCGCTCGACACCAAAAAGCTGGAGCGCCTCGGATTCAAATGCGACGCGAATTTCGACGACGCCCTACGCCGCACGGTGCAGTGGTACGTCGATCATCAGCCGTGGTGGCGCGCCATCAAAGAGCGGAGCGCGGAGTTCAAGGAGTACTACGACAAGCAATACGGCGCCCGCCGTTAACTAAGGAAAAAGGGGGATCTCATGCGTCGAATCTTTCTTCTGCTCGTGTTTCTCGTCGCGCCGGCCGCGATGGCTCTCAGGACCGGCGACTCCACTGTCATCCTTCCGATCATCGGCCGCTTTCCCGGCGCGGGCGGCACGCAATGGCGCACGGATGTCTTCATCGCCAATCCGTACACACCGGCGGCCACCGTGACCGCCACGTTCTACGTCGCCGGCGGCTCACCGATGACGGCATCGCTGACGATCGGCGCGTTTTCGACGGTCTCGTTTCCCGACATCACGCTGAACACGTTCGGACTCAGCAACGCCTCGGGCCAGTTGGTGTTGACCACCTCCCTCTCGATCGAGGCGCGCGCGCGAATCTAAAACGCCGGCAATCCGGCAGGTCAGTTCGGCCAGAATGTTCCCGGCCTCGGGATGGTATTGCTGAATCGGCAGGCGTACCTTTACGGCGTTTCAGGAATCAATGGAAATCGCGTCAACGTCGGTGCTGCGAATCCGAATGCCGAGACCATCAATGTCGTCGTGCGCATCGCCGACAAAAACAACGTGTCGCTGGCAACCCAGGGGTTTACGCTGCAGCCGCATGAGACGCGGCAGTTCAACGACATCTTCGCGACGTTCGGAATCGCGCCGCAGGCCGATGTTCTGGTGCAATTCAACTCCGGCAGCCCGATCTACGGCTATGCCTCCGAAGTGCGCAACGATACCGGCGACGCGATCTTCGTCTTCGGGACGAGTCCGAATTCTTAGGTGATCGCTTTCGCGATCAGGAACGCCGCCGTCGCGGCCAGGCCGCCGGTGATGGTCGTCTGCAAGGCGCTCTTGAGTGGACGCGCGCCGGTGTAGCGCCCTTTGATCAGGCCGAAGACGAAGAGCGCGACCAGCGTCACCGAAACTGAAAAGACGAGCGCCGTCCGCGCGTTGTGCAAGAGCATGTAGGGTGCGAGCGGAATGAGTCCGCCCACGATGTACGCCGTGGCGATCATGGCGGCGCTGGTGCGCGCGCGTCTGGGATCGGGGCGCTCCAGGCCGAGCTCGAAGCGCATCATGAAGTCGACCCACTGCTTCGGCTTCTGCGTCATCGCATCGACCACCGGCTTGATGTGCTCCTCGGCGATGCCGTATTCGCGGAAGACGTCGGCGACTTCCTTCATCTCCTCGCGCGGCATCTGCTTCACTTCCAGATGCT
>WNEZ01000066.1_pt1 | contig 85258 bp, 75 predicted proteins | sample 5400521 | NCBI WGS metagenome assembly WNEZ01 (sample SAMN13153339, study PRJNA577476) | soil metagenome | isolation source: 120 cm saprolite under Douglas fir tree site 2 hole 1 replicate 1 | place: USA:California | collected 2015-04-18
AAAGGTCACAAACAGATGAAACGCCTGATCGACATTCTTGATCGAGCGATCGATGCTAAACAGTCGCTCGCGAAGACGGCTTAAGCCACAATGGACAGGAATCGCCTCTCAGATTTCAACTGCCGAAGGGACATGCTCCGACAGGGAAAGCCGTCGGCATTCTCTCATTCAAGCGTGCCAACGCCGAAAACCTAAACTTTGCCATTCCTATCAACTACGCTCGTGGCTTACTCCCATCAAATCGAAGCCTTTCTTTCGAGCAACTACGGTCTGAACTTTCGAATAATTCTGACGTTTTCAAGGCAGCGACGTCTCACTTTCCAGCGCGTTGGAAAAGCCTATCAACAGGAACATCGCGGCTTATCCGTGTCGACGGCGACTTCGTTTACGTGGAAGTAATTCCCGACGAACGTCACAAGGCCGCGGGTGACTTTACGATCGGTGAATTCAAAAAGTCTGGTGAAAAATACGTTGGAACTTTTCGTGGCCGGTTCACATGCAGTTGGCCGAGCGCCTGGGACGGATCGACGCAATACAATACGTGTCCCGTTTCGAATCCCGCAACTCTGACGCTGCTCACGCCGACACGTATCGAAGGCACAATCATTAAGCCGCAGCCGAGTGCGAAGCTGAATTGCGGCAAATGCTCGTGGTCTGTTCCCCCTACCGAAGAGACCTTCGCTTGGATACCCGAATTACCAGTGGCAAACGAGTAGGGGGCGGGCTAACTTCCAACTGCAACACTGACGGCGCGCGGAGCCGTTCGTTGGCCCGGCGCTTCCGCGCCTGGTTCAGAGGTAATATGCTCATCTGCTCGCTTCGGCACGTGAAGGCACCGCGCCGCTGAAACCAAGATCCGCTAGGCATACACTGCACGTCGGCGTGACGAGGCGCGTCTATCTTGACTCTCGTGACCTGATCGAACTCGTCGGTAACAACCGGCCTGGTACGCCTCCCGAATTCGCGACATTTCTCCACGAGAAGGATTGGGTTGTCGTGTACTCCTTCGCCAACGTCTGCGAAACGACGATTCCCGAAGACCTCGGCGAAACAGCGCGTCGCGCGGACTTACTCGCGTCTCTACCTCACACGTTCGTTCGAGCCATGCCGCCGATTCGCTGCCTCGAATTCGCAGCCGCGACCCAGGCGTTTGCTGCAGGCATGGAGCCGTTGCCGATCAATCCGTACGTCGGTCACTGGTTCGAGACGTTTCTCTACCCGGAGCAGGACGCCGAGTTGGCTGGCGCGCGGCAGTTCTCGTTTCAAAAGCAGGTCATTTTCATGGTCACGCACAATCCTGACGTGTGCCGGAATTTGGCGGAGCACACGGAGCAGGTTCAGAGCGCCGTAGATCAGGATCGAACCGTCACGGACGCCGTGAGAAGAAATCGTGAACGCTTCGAAGGCGGTGTAGCTGTCGCACTCGCCGAGTGCGGCTTGTCCATGCCCTCGGCTGGGAAGAAAGCGTTTGCTCGGTGGATACGCGATAACCCAATTCGCTGCCCTGGCTGGCGGTTATTCGACGAAGGCTACTTGAAATTTGCCAGCAACACTGCCGACACCGTCGACCATGGGGATTCCAACGATTGGTCGCACGTAAGCTGCTTGCCTTACGTAGACGCGATTACACTCGATCGACGCATCGCTGGCTATGCTCGGGCCGCCGTCGATAATTTGCGAAATCTGAATCCGTCGTACGCCTTCGCCCAAAGGATTTTCAGAGACTGCGAAGATTGGATGAAGCGGGCGTGACGCCTGGCTCCGCGTAGCAGCCGTCGAGCGGCCGTTCGCTGGCCCGGCGCCGAAGCGCCTCGTGCATCTCTAACTTGCTCGGCGTCTCGGCAGCTGCAGATGCATCGGACGATCGACGGCAGCCGCCGTGCCCCTCTGCCGCTGGCTCGTGATGGCCGCTCGCGGCTGAACGCGCGGTACGTTGGGCCGACCAGATCGCTGCTAAGGGTTTGGTAGGCGGCTCATCGCAGCGGCAACGAGCTTCTGCCACTTAGAAAGCTTGAGACGAACGTCCTGCACGTTGTCCCTGGATAGTGGATTCATGTGACAGAGCACGCATCGTGACGGGTAAAGCTCGCGCATGAACTGCTCAAACCACAGCTGGTCACCGAGAATGTCCGGAAAGAAAAGATTGGGTTTAGACACGGCGATGATTCGTAGGTCATCCAGATCCACATAATCGATGGGATGCGCGCCCCTTCTCTGATGCCAAACTTGTAGATCTTCTTTCTTGATTCGATCGTCCGCTCTGTCCTTGAGCTGCTTCGATTTACCGGATGTGAAGGCGGTATTCCACCAATCGTTACCGAACTGCGCCGTCATCACACGGCGAATGATTTCGCGCAGCGAGTTCTCCAGTACGTACAACACGGGATAGATCTGCGCCATCTCGCGTGCTTCGTTCAAAGTCGCAGCCGGCAGTAACGGATCCTTCAATCGGAACTCACTCGGAAAAACTATCGTGCGCTCACTCGCACTTCGGGCTACGTCGGTACGACGAGGCCGTCCAGGCGCATTGGCCGACACCGTTGAGAATCCGCGAAGCTTCGCTACCGTCTCCTGCGCTTCACGAAGGTCGTCGCCGTCGAGAAATCTACCGAGTCTTAACCCTTTCTCGTGAGCGATCACAGCCTGCGCGACCTTTGTACTCATCGGCAGCTGGCCGTGCTTCTGCTGCACTACTTGCGATAGTCGTTGTTTGGACCATCCTGTTTTCTTCATAAGCGCTTCGCGGAGCGCCGCAGGCCCCTTCACCGACTTAGTCGCCATCGCTGCCCGCCGTGGCTGGTTTTCGTCCGGCACTTCGTCGTTTTCGGAACAGGGTGAGAGCGACCGCGTTCTTCGTTAATCCCAAGATCGATCCCGCCTCGCTCTGCGTATATCCAGCTTTCGTGAGCATCACTACGGCATCGCGCGTTTCCACGCCTCTCCTAGCGACAAGCGCAAGAAGTCGATTCATTCGACGGAGTTCAGCAAGGAGAAGGTCTTCAGTCGCCATGACTTCACTTCTCCACACTAGCAACCGTCGAGCGTGCTCGCTTGCCACTTCCATCCGGAAACATGCGACTGACAGAACTCTGGCTCATGCCCAATGCTCTTGCCACGTCCTCTTGCGACATGCCCTCGGTGAGAAACTTAAACGCGAGCAGTCGTTTGATTGCTATGAGCTCAGCAACAACATCATCCAGCGATTGCGGCTTCTCCATTCTTTACTCCTGTTCAGGTGTCGTCGAGCCTCGGCGCTTGACCGACTGAGTCTTTCGAATGTTGTGCAGGGCCACATTCACGGTGTTCGCCGTGGTACCAAGAATGCGAGCAATTTCCGCTGGTCCAAATCCGACGTTAGACAGCAGCCGAATGCGTTCGATTTGCGGTTTCTCCTCCGTCATCCAAAACACCAGCAACTGGATAATCCGGTCGAGCCGCCGGGTGATCTCTTCCGCCCCGTTCATTTCCGTTTCGCCGCTTTCTGCTGCGAAAGCGTCGCCGTCACGTAGTTCATAGGTTTGCCGACGATGCCGGTGATGTCCGACGCGGGCACGCCGATTTCAGACAAGCGCCTGATCTTCGTAGCCACTGCCATGCTGGCACCACCATCCATGGTATCTAAAGTCAAGGAAATCAATATGTTAAGCCTGCGTACCACCTGTGCGGTCTCATCGAGTGATCGAGCCATCATCACCTCAAATTGCCTTAGTAACGCATCGCCTCTCGTAACTATTTCACAACCCTAGACTTCGGCTAGGGCTCATAGGCAATGCACACGCGAATGTGCACTAGTCTACCCGGAGGAGACCGACCATCGGTGCCTTAGTAAGTATGCCCCTGACGCCAGGCGGCGTTACTCTGCATAGCAGCGGACGAGCGGCCGTTCGCTGGCCCGGCGCCGAAGCGCCTCGTCCATCTATCGCTGCACGATGTCACGGCGGCTGGAGATCGCTCCTGCCGACGTATCGTTAGTCGCTGCAGCCGCCGCGCCGCTTCGGCTTTTGCACCTGGTGGCCGCTCGCGGCTGAACGCGTGATCCGTTCTATGAAAGCGACTGTCAAGTGCATAGTTCTTCTCATGTACTGACGCATTGCCAGTCAGCCCCGAAGTAAATTCGCCGGGTTGGGTGTGGGGAACAGATTCCGATGAGGCGATTCGCGAATGCGCGAGTCCTCTGACTTCCTAAACGTTGATGATCTGACCGAACTTGGCGAACCACAGTTCTATCTGAGGCTCATTGCGGCCTATCGCTTTTTCTGGTTCTCCGAGGGGGCATAGGGTTAGGCGAGGACCTCGGCCGACTTCGTGGCGCTCGGGTCAACGGATCTGATGATGCTCACCCTCGAACCGGTCAGATGGATTTCACTCTCGCTGTACCGCGCCATTGGAGATGCCCTCAAGCCCACGGCCCGGTCAGCGAATCACGTGTTTTGAGCGTTCAGGATTCTCGGATCGAACGGCACTCCTTTCTTCCAGACAGCGAGGACGATCGAAGCGATCTTTCGGGCGATGGTCAGCCGCGCGAGCTCTGGACGCATTCCTCTCGCGAGCAGTCGCTGGTAGCAGTCGTGCAGCGGTCCGGGCGAGTAGACGGCTGAAGCAGCCGCTTCCTTGAAGACCTTCTTCAGCGTCCGATTGAAGTTCCGGTTGAGACCTCGATTGATTGTTTTTCCGTTGCGTACCGCAGTGCCACGATCGAAACGGTGATCGGCACTTGATCGTGTGGTCACTGCCAGCCCAGCGTATGGCCACAGTTGCCGCCGTGTTCGAAAGCGTTCAGGAGTAACCATGATGGCCACGATCTCCGCCGCTCGGACTGGGCCGATGAACGGAATGGAACGGAGCAGACGCACGGCCGGATGACGCTTCGCTTCCTCGAGCATCTGATGTCGCGCCCGTGCGCGCACCGCGAGCAGGCCATCGAGCGCAGCGTAGAAGTGTTCAGCTCGCAGCCGCGCGCCGCGATCGGACAGTGCAGCCAAGAATCGGAGGCGGTTCTTGGGGTGATAGACCGCGATGCCGCTGCAGTCAATCCCGCGAGCGCGGAAAATCGCCTTGACCCGCAGCATCATGCGGGTGGAGTCTTCCACGAGCGTGTTGTAACTGCGGACCAGCTCGCGAAGAGCGGCCACCGCACTGCGCTCGTGATACACCGCACGAAGAGCGCCGAGACGCAGTAGATCCGAGAGCTTGTCGGCATCGATTCGATCGCTCTTGTTGCCGGCCGCGAGCAAGCGGTTGTGCCGCGGATCGCAAACGATCACTCGCGCCACGCGCGAGACCAGCTGATCGTAGATCCACTGCGACAGGGTTCCTTCCTCGAAGGTCACGTGAATCGTGCCGCCGGCGGAGTCGATCGCCTCGACGATCCGGGCCGCCGAGGTCGGAACAACCTCACGTCGGATTACTCGTCCGCGAGCGTCACGAATAGAGATACTGGTGCTTGCCTGGTGAAGACCGAGAGCTACATACTTAACAGCCATGAAAGCGCGCTCCTTTCTCCGAGTCCCTTGAAGTCGGTCAACTCCAAGCTACTCGCCAGGGGCGTGCTTTCATAATGCGTTAGGCCGGCATGACGATGGCATTTCCGCAAGACGAAGTCGAGAAGCTTCTTGTTGCCGTGCATCGCCGCTGCTGTGTGTGTCACCGATTCTGCGGCGTCAAGATGGAGACTGACCACATCGTGCCGAAAGGCGAAGGTGGACCCGATACCATCGACAACGCAATTCCGCTGTGCTTCGAGTGTCATGCTGAGGTACACGCTTACAACGACAAACATCCTCGCGGTCGGAAGTTCAGGCCCGACGAACTTCGCATACACAAAGAGCAATGGCTCGAGGTCTGCAAGAACCGGCCGGACATTTTCGCCGCTCCTCCTCCGGCGTCCGACGTAGGGCCACTCCAATCGCTAATCGACGAGCTCGAATTCGATGAGGAAGTGGCCAAGCACGCCACGCATGATGTGCAGGGGTGTCTTTTCCTCGAGGATCAATTCAAGAGGGCCATCTCGGAAAGCGCCATCGCATTGGTCAAGGACGAACTGAAAACGAAGTTAATCGAAGCGTATGCCGCGATCGGCCGAGCCAACCAGCACATTCTCGCGGTCATGCCGCATGCCAAAGACGGCAACGCGTGGGCCGGCGCGGTTAATCGGGCCAAGAAAAGTATTGATGAAGCGGCGCCGAAAATCACCACCGCGAAGAAAGCACTCCTCGAATTTCTCGGGACCGAGAGTGCGGCCTAACTCCGCGTAGCAGCCGGCGAGCGGCCGCACGCTGGCCCGGCTGAAGCGCCTCGTTCATACCAACTTGCACGGCGTCACGGCGGCTGCAGATCGCTCCTTCCGATATCATCATCGTAGTCGCGGCAGCCGCCGTGCCGCTCAGGCTTCGCCACCAGGGGGCCGCTCGCGGCTGAGCGCGTGGTCCGTTGGGCTGACGCAACTTCGATTACGTCGTGCGTTAGCATACGGGCGTGGCAATTCCCACCTCCGACATGCCTGGACACCGGGCGCTGCACGAGCGCGTCTACGGTGCGCTCGATACGTGCATCGAATCGCAAAGCATTGAGTTCAAGGAATCTTCGCCCTGGCCAACTCTTCAATACAAAATCATTAAGACCGCCCTCGCTATGGCCAACCTGCGGGACGGTGGCGTAATCGTTATCGGAGCGAGCGAAAGGGAAAAGCGTTGGGATCTCACCGGAATTTCGGCGGAGGACCTGGCCTCGTACGACGTAGATGACGTTATTGATGGCATACACCGATTTGCCTCGCCTGCCATCAAGACCGAGATCGTCCTCGTGCCGTACCGGAACGATCAGACATTCCTCGCAATCAACGTTCACGAATTCGATGAAACGCCAATTGTTTGCCGACGCGACGGACCATCTCAAACAAACCTCAAGCAAGGAGTTGTTTACATCCGTCCTGCTGGTCGTGCACGTACGTCTGAGGTGAGATCCGCCGAAGAGATGCACGATCTCCTCGAACTAGCGGCCGAGAAACGAGCGCGGCGCTTTCTGGAGACGTCGCGGCGAATCGGTTTGGAAGCACCTTCACGAAAGAGCTTCGACGAAGAGCTTCAAGGTTTGTGAATGGAAGCCGAGAAAGAATTGCCAGTTCCGGTCAAAGCCCACCCGCACTGGCGGGTCAACTTTCGACCAGCGGTATATGAAGAGAATCGCATCAAGACGCTGACCGAATGTCTTGATTTGTTGCGGAAGACGCGTGTGCGGCTTCGCGGCTGGGACTTTCCTCATATTCCTCCTCGCGAAGATGAACTTGAATTTGGCGAAAGATGGATCGCCGCATGGAGCGACTTCATGGGGCATCTGGAGTACTGGCGTTTCTACCTGAGCACACAGTTTCTGTACCTCGGAAGTGTACGAGAGGTGACCGAGACCGAGTGGTTGGCCAAACTGCGAAAGACCATGGAATGGCACGCGCACGCGAGGCACGACATCCAGTCCGTACCTGGTTTCCTCTCGATTACGAATTTCACATACAACGTCACCGAGATATTCGAGTTCGCTGCTCGCCTCTCGCAAGCAGAAATTTATGTTGACCCGGTAGCGATCAACATCCGAATTACCGGGATCTACGGTTTCATGCTTGCTGCTGACGAGAACCGCATGTGGTCGAGCGACTACGTCACATCACAGAACGAGCTCACATATGCGGTAACGCTCGCCCCCGCTGAACTCGTTGCGACTGCTGCCGAGCAAGCGATTAGCTGTGTCGTTTGGTTTTTCGAACGTTTTGGTTGGCTCAGACCAAACATCGACGCAATCCGAACCGACCAACAGAGGTTGCTCACACGGCAGATCTAGTCCGGCGCAGCCCAACTCGGCTTAGCAGCCGACGGGGCTCGCTTCGTGGCCCGGCGCTTCCGCGCCTCGTGCGAGCTAACTTGCCCGATACACGTGCTAATCTCTGGGGCCGGGCCGCACAGCTGAATGCCAGGCCCGTTAGGCGCACCGGAGAACTACTGACCACGATCAGACCGTCATGGCGCTGGCGCTAGAAAGCGCAAAAGCAAAGCTTACGCGCGCTGAAGAAACGGCGGGGACACTCGTCGCGGAAGTGGATGCATTCGTCCGCGCAAATCCGAATCCGTATCGCGTTACTGGCGAACTAAGGAACGGAAACCGCGAATACGTATTCACCGCTTTCGGCGAACTCGACATCCCAATTCGGTTCAGCGTGCTCGTGGGCGAGGTCATGTATCAGTTGAGAACAGCGCTCGACCACGTGCTCGCAGCGCTCGTTGTGGCAAACGGTAATGTCCCGAGCGACAGACATCAGTTTCCCATCTGTTCGGCGCCCGAGAAATTCGCCGAAGCGTCAAAACGTGGAGACATAGCTGGCGTGTCCACGACAGCCAGCAAGTTGATCGAGCTCTTCCAACCGTATCAAGCGGATCATCCCGCTCCGCGCCTGCTCGATCTGCTGAGAGAGTGGAACAACGCAGACAAGCACAGACTCTTGGTCGTTGTAGGTGGCGCTGCCGCAATCGGCAACGAATTGAGAATTCAGGAGGTAGACAGCAACTTTTCAATCGCAGGGCTCTCGCCGCCGCACATCAAGAGAGTTACGAACTCTGGCGCGGACATCTTCACAATTTTTCTCGGAGAGCCGCATTCAAAGTTCGTAGCAACGGCGAAATTCCAGACACACGTGGCTGTCGAAAACGTCGGCCACGTAGAATGTGCCGGAGTGGATGAAGTGGTCACCAAGATGATCGGCTTCGTTCGGCACATCCTCAGCACATTCGAGAATCAAGCAACGTAAACGTCGAGCCAGAAGCCGGGCGCCTGCCGCCGCGCGAACTCCCGCCGAGGTTCGGCTTGTGTTGAACTGCTCCGAGCCGTGAGAAAGCAAACAGAAGGGCCACTTTCACGCTGGAAGTCGCTCAAACGGCGGTCGTCTTCGTAACCACGGTCGTTAACGGTGGCATGTCAGCGACGAAGTCCACGGTGTCCGTAGTGAATCGGAGATGCAGATCCAACCGTCGCTCTCGCTGCTCGGCTGTCAGCAGTGAGTCGGTCCCGCTAATCAATTGTTGGAGAACGCGTCGCGAAAAAATTGGCGGGGCTAAGTTTAGCGCTGCCCGCCGCAACATCGTGTCGCACCAGGGCGCGAACCGCGTCGCGAATGTACCAAGTGCGGAATTTTTTTTTGGGCCAAGCTTACCGGCGCATTTTTCAAGCCCGTCGATCGAGCATTGACACCCCTCCCGCCCCGGGAGTAAGTTCGCCGCCTCCATCGCGTTCCCTCCAACCCTACGGAGGTTCACATGAAGCATGCCGTCTCCCTCACCGTCAACGGCGCGAAGCACACCGCAGAAGTCGAGCCCCGCCTCCTGCTCGTTCATTTCCTCCGCGAGACGTTGGCTCTGACCGGCACGAACGTCGGCTGTGACACCAGTCAATGCGGCGCGTGCACCGTGATCATCGACGGCCAGGCGGTCAAGTCATGCACCGTCCTCACAGTGCAGGCCGACGGCGCCAAGATCACCACCATTGAAGGACTGGCCACCGACGGCAAGCTGCATCCGATTCAGCAGGCGTTCTGGGAAAAGCACGGCCTGCAGTGCGGCTACTGCACGCCGGGCATGATCCTGACCGCCTTCGACCTGCTGCAGCGCAATCCCCGTCCGAGTGAAGCCGACGTGCGGCACGGCATCGACGGGAACCTGTGCCGCTGCACCGGCTACCAGAACATTGTGGCGGCGGTCCAGGAAGCGGCCGCGCGTCTCAAAGCCTGAGAGGTCATCCGATGGCATCGCGAATTTTTGGATCGGGCATCAAGCGCCGCGAAGATCCGCGGCTCCTCACCGGGCAGGCCCGCTACACCGACGACTTCGTCCTGCCCAACATGGTCCACATGGCGGTGGTTCGCTCGCCGTACGCGCACGCAAAGATCAAGAGTATTGATACGAAAAAAGCGGCATCGATGCCGGGCGTGGTCGGCGTGTTCACCGGCAAGCAGATGAAAGAAGCCGGCTTCGGACCGATTCCATGTGCCTGGGTCGTTCCAGGCTCCGATACCAAGACGCCGCCTTATCCTCCGATCGCAATCGATACCGTTCGCTACGTCGGCAATGCGGTGGCCATCGTCGTGGCCATGGATCGCTACCAGGCTCGCGATGCCGTTGATGCCGTCGACGTCGACTACCAGGCACTTCCGGTGACAGTGGATGCCTTCAAAGCGACCCAAAAGGGTGCGCCACAACTGCACTCCGACGTTCCCAACAACGTCTGCTTCCACTGGCACGTCACCGGCGGCGATGTCGAATCGGCATTCAAGAGCGCCGACGTGGTGGTGAAAGACAAGATCATCAATCAGCGGCTGATCCCCAACGCCATGGAGCCGCGAGCCTCGCTCGCGCAATACGGCTCCGCCTCAGGCGAAGTGACGCTGTGGACCACGACGCAGAATCCACACATCGTCCGCTTCCTCCTTTCGCTCGACACCGGCATTCCTGAGCACAAGATTCGCGTGATTGCTCCGGAGGTGGGGGGAGGATTCGGAAGCAAGATTCCACACTATCCGGAAGAGTCGATGGTCATCTTCGCCTCCAAAGCTCTCAATCGGCCGGTGAAGTGGACGGAGAGCCGCAGCGAAAATTACCGCGCCACCATCCACGGCCGCGATCACATCCAGGAAGTGGAGATCGCTGCCAGGAAAGACGGCACCATCGTCGGGCTGCGCGGAAAAGTGTGGGCCAACCTCGGCGCGTATCTATCGACGGCATCGACCGGCATTCCGACCATCCTTCACGGTCTGATGCTGTCCGGCGCCTACAAGATCCCCAACATCCACGAGGATGTCTACGGCGTCTTTACCAACACGACTCCGGTCGACGCCTATCGTGGAGCGGGGAGGCCGGAAGCGACCTTCATCGTCGAGCGGCTGGTCGATCTGCTCGCGCGCAAGCTGAAGATGGATCCGGCCGAGCTGCGCCGCAAAAATCTCATCCCGCCCTTCAAGGACGGATACACCGTCGCCACCGGGCTGGCCTACGACACCGGAAACTACGAAGCGGCGCTCGACAAGGCCCTCGAGATGGCGGACTACAAGGGCCTGCGCAAGCAACAGTCCGACATGCGAGCCAGGGGTCAATACCTCGGCATCGGGCTGTGCACCTACGCCGAAATCTGCGGGCTCGGTCCATCGCAGGTGGCAGGGGCAGTCGGATTCGGAGGCGGATTGTGGGAGAGCGCCATCGTGCGCTTCTATCCCAGCGGCAAGGTCAACGTCTTCGTCGGCGTTTCGCCGCACGGTCAGGGGGAGGAGACGACCTTTGCGCAGATTGTCGCCAGCGAGCTGGGTGTCTCGGTCGATGATGTGGAGGTGCTGCACGGCGATACCGATCAGACGCCGATGGGATGGGGAACCTACGGCAGCCGCACCACTGCCGTCGGCAGCGGCGCGCTGATGGGCGCGATCAAGAAAATCAAGGACAAAGCAAAAATCGTCACCGCGCATCTGCTGGAAGCCTCGCCCGATGACATCGACTACGCCGACGGAAAATTCTTCGTCAAGGGCTCACCCGACAAGTTCAAGACCATCCAGGACGTCGCGCTGATGGCCAACGTCGCGTGGAATTACCCGAAGGGACTCGAGCCGGGACTGGAAGCCTCGGCATTCTTCGATCCGCCCAACTTCGTCTATCCCTTCGGCGCACACATTGCGGTGGTGCAGGTTGACGCCGAGACCGGCGAGGTGACGCTCGAGCGCTACATCGCAGTCGACGATTGCGGGAAAGTGATCAACCCGATGATCGTGGAGGGGCAGGTGCACGGCGGGATCGCCCAGGGCGTCGGGCAGGCGCTTTGGGAGGGAGCTGTCTACGATGAGGACGGTCAGTTGCTGACCGGGTCGATGATGGACTATGCCGTTCCAAAGGCAGCCTACTTCCCGAAGTTCGAGCTGGCCATGACCGAGACTCCCACCAGCGTCAATCCGCTGGGCGTGAAGGGCATCGGCGAAACCGGCACGATCGCATCGGCTGCGGCGGTCTACAACGCCGTCGCCGATGCCCTGGCGTCGTTAGGCGTCGAGCGGATCAACATGCCGCTCACTCCGGAGCGAGTCTGGCGCGCCATCCGCGACCAGAGGAGGGCCTGATCATGTTTCCGGCACCATTCGAATATCACCGACCGAAGAACGTCAACGAAGCGCTGAAGCTGCTGCGCACCGTCAAGGGCGCCCGACTTCTCGCCGGCGGGCACAGTCTCCTTCCCGCCATGAAGCTTCGCCTTGCAGCGCCGGCGGCGCTGGTCGACATCGCGCGCATCAAGGAACTGAGCGGAATCAAGTCCGTGAAAGGCGGCCTGCAGATCGGGGCCATGACCACGCACGCCGCGATCGCGACGTCGGGCCTCGTCCGCAAGAGCTGCCCCGTTCTGGCCGAGACCGCCGGAAACATCGGCGACCTGCAGGTGAGAAATCGGGGAACAATCGGAGGCTCGATTGCGCACGCCGATCCGGCCGCGGACTATCCCACTCTGATGCTTCTCCTCGGCGCAACGTTCAGCGTGACCGGTCCGAAGAAGAAGCGTGAAATCGATGCCGAGGACTTTTTCGTCGATCTGTTCACAACGGCGCTCAAGCCGGGCGAGATTCTGACCTCGGTCTTTGTGCCGGCCGCATCATCCGCCGTCTACCTCAAGCATCGCCATCCTGCCTCGAGCTTCGCCGTCGTCGGTGTTGCCGCGCTGGTGGCAGTGAAGAACGGCAAGTGCGACCGCGTGGCCGTTGCCGTCGGCGGCGCGACGGCGGTTCCCGTTCGCGCAGACGCGGCAGAGAAAGCGCTCACCGGCAAGGAGCCGAATAGTTCCAACATCGAGCGCGCCGCCGCGGCGGTCGGGCAGGCGATCGAGAACCCTCTGAGCGATTCGTACGCCTCCGGCGAGTTTCGAACGCATCTGGCGACCGTCATGGCCAAACGCGCCTTGACACAGGCGGCGGCGAAGGCGTCGTCGTGAGACCCCTCGCCCCGCGAAGCGGGGAGAGGGTGGCCGAAGGCCGGGTGAGGGGCTGTGTATTTTTGTGAGGAGCCCCTCATCCGCCCCTTCGCTACGCTCAGGGGCACCTTCTCCCCGCTGGCGCGGGGCGAAGGATCTCGAGCAACTGAACGTCGTGAGACCCCTCGCCCCGCGGAGCGGGGCCGGGTGAGGGGCCGGTTCTTCAAATCGTAGACTCGAATCGCCGAACCGATATCCTCGGCTGGATGCGAGTGACGAGGAATTTGCGCGGCAATGCAAAGTCGATGCGGCATTGGCCGACGCGCAGCGAAGGTCGATTGTGGACCTGGCTACGTAATCGTGAGTTTCACGGCGTCAAGTTTCGACGCCAAGTTCCAATCGGCCGATACATCGTGGACTTCTATTGTCCGGAACTAAAGTTGGCGATCGAGATAGACGGGCGGCAGCATGACGCCGTGTGGATGTCGGAACACGAGAGTGAGAGGACGGTCGAAATCGAAAGGCATGGAATCGAGATCGTTCGAATCGAGAACGAGTTGCTCATTCGCGATCCACGCACAGTTGAGGACATCCTCGAGCTGGCGATTTCGCGACGGCGCAAGAGGTAGTTGCCCCTCACCCGGTCCCGCTCCGCGGGACCACCCTCTCCCCGCTCCGCGGGGCGAGGGGTCTCGAGTGGCATTGAGTGGTCTAATTCGCTCGTATGTTCGCCTCCATCGACGAACTCCAGGCTGCGCTTCGCGGCAAGCGCTACTTCGCGAGCCGCGGGCTGGCGACCACCATGTTCCTTTCGCTCAAACTGCGCCGCCCGCTTTTTCTGGAAGGGGAAGCGGGCGTGGGCAAAACGGAAGTCGGCAAAGTTCTCGCCGATCTTCTCGAGACGGAATTGATCCGGTTGCAATGCTACGAGGGACTCGATGTGCATCACGCCGTCTACGAATGGAACTACACGCGGCAGATGATGCACATCCGCTTGCTGGAAGCGCGGGGCGAGGCGCCGGCGGAATCGGAGCTGTTCGGTCCCGAATTTCTGTTGCGCCGTCCGCTGCTGCAGGCCATCGAGAACTCGCGCAAGAAGCCGCCGGTCCTGCTGATCGACGAGATCGACCGCAGCGACGAAGAGTTCGAAGCCTTTCTTCTCGAGATCCTCTCCGATTTCCAGATCACCATTCCGGAGATCGGGACCATCAAAGCCGCGCAGCCGCCGGTGGTGATCGTGACGTCGAACCGCACCCGCGAAGTGCACGATGCGCTCAAGCGCCGATGCCTCTACTACTGGATCGACTATCCGTCCTTCGAGAGCGAATTGCAGATCGTGCTGGCGAAAGTTCCCGACGCGCCTCAACAGCTCGCGCGGCAGGTCACCGGCTTCGTGCAGGAGTTGCGTCGGGCCGAGCTGTACAAGGTTCCCGGCATCGCGGAGACCCTCGAGTGGACCGCGGCGCTGGTGGCGCTCGATCGCGACGCGCTCGATGAAACGGTCGTCGAAGAGACTCTCGGCGTCGTTCTCAAGTATCAGGACGACGTCGAGAAGGTGCAGGGAGAAGCGGTCACCAACATGCTCAACCGCGTCCGAGCGGGGATATGAACGGCGCCCCTCATCCGCCGCTTCGCGGGGAGAGGGAGTCTCGCCCCGCGAAGCGGGACCGCACAGCCCCTCATCCGCCGCTTCGCGGCACCTTCTCCCCGCAAGCGGGGCGAAGGACTCTCGCGCGAGATCCCTCGCCCCGCGAAGCGGGGAGAGGGTGGCCGAAGGCCGGGTGAGGGGTTCTTCCACAAAATGCACAGCCCCTCATCCGCCGCTTCGCGGCACCTTCTCCCCGCAAGCGGGGCGAAGGACTCTCGCGCGAGGTCCCTCGCCCCGCGAAGCGGGGAGAGGGTGGCCGAAGGCCGGGTGAGGGGATGAACGGCGCCTTTCTCCGCAACCTGCTCCTGTTCGGCCGTGTGCTGCGCGCGCTGGGCCTCGACGTCAACCCGGGCCGCATGATCGATCTGGTGACGGCGCTCGGATGCATCTCGATCGGCAGCCGTTCCGATTTCTACCATGCCGCGCGCGGACTGCTCGTCCATCGCCGTGAAGACATTCCGATCTTCGATGAGGCCTTCGAGGTTTTCTGGCGGAGTCGAGGCCGAAAATTGACCTCGCTCGATCTGCGCGCTCTCGGCGAACGGAGGAGATTTCGCAAGCCGCGCTTCGTCCCACCGTCGCTCGGAGAAGAATCGGCTGCCGGCAGCGCGCTGTCATCGCTGCAGAGCGACGAGCCCCCTGTCATTCAAGCGACGCTCACGTACAGCGAACGCGAGGTTCTGCGCCAGAAAGATTTTTCCGATCTGACTGCCGACGAGTTGAGAGCCGTGCAGTGGCTGATGGCGGAGATCGTGTGGCGCGTTCGCGAGCGGCGTACGCGGCGCCGTCGGCCGGGACACGGCCGGCTGATCGATCTTCGGCGTACGGTACGCCTCAATTTGCGATACGGGGGCGAGCTGCTCGACTGGGCGGAGCGCGAACCGAAGTCGAAAGCGCGGCCTCTGGTCATCATCGCCGACGTCAGCGGCTCGATGGAGCGCTACACGCGGCTGCTGCTGCTGTTCACGTACGGTCTCGCAAAAGCGCTCGAGCAGAAAGTGGAAGCGTTCGTGTTCAGCACGCGCTTGACCCGTATCACCCGACAGCTCCGGGAAAGAAATCTCGATCGCGCCTTGCGCGAGGTGTCGCGCACCGTTCCCGACTGGTCGGGAGGCACGCGCATCGGCGAAGCGCTGCGGACGTTCAACTTCGAGTGGGGCCGCCGCGTGCTGGGCAGTGGAGCGCTGACGCTGGTGATCAGCGATGGCTGGGACTGCGGCGACATCGGCGTGCTGCGCGATGAGATCGCGCGCCTGCAGCGGAGCAGCCGTCGTTTGATCTGGCTCAATCCGCTCCTCGGCTCGCCGGAGTATGAGCCGCTGACGCGCGGCATTCAGGCATCTCTGCCATTCATCGACGATTTCCTCCCGGTGCACAACCTGGCCAGCCTGGAAGATCTTGCGGAACATCTCGCGAATCTCACCGAGCATCGTCCGGAGCGCCGGCAGATTCGGGTTTCCCGCTCGATGCCAACGCCGCTGGAAGCATCTCCGTATTCTCAATCGTGAAGCTCTTCGTTGCGCTGGCGACCGTCGCGGTCGGAGGCGTTGCATCCGCACAGTTGACGCAGCCGGTCGCGTTTGGCCATGCCGTGATTGTCGAGGCCAGCAGCCCCGGCCTCGTTCCATCGATGAAGTTCAACTACATCAACTTGTACGGACCCGATCTGGAATACGTGCGAACTCTGGCCAGCGCTCCGCTCCTGCGCTCTTTCGGAGCGATCGCGTTTTCCTCATCCGGCGACATTTTTCTGGTCGAGCCTTGCGACCCACTGTGCGTACAAATCAAACGCTACCAACAGTCGGGTTCCGTCACAGACTTCGGCGCCCCCTACAACGATTCGATTCATGCGATGCAGTTCGTCGCTTCCGGTGAGCTGATTGTGGCGTTCAGCGTCGTGTTCGCGCGATTCGACGCCAATGGCGGATTGATCCAGACCACAGCTTTGCCGGAGCGCACCTTGTTCGGCTTCGACGTCGACCGCGATCAATGCACTGTGATCTTCTCCTCGGTGCACGTTCTGGTGGCCACCAACATTTGCACGGCCGGCCATGATGTGCGCCTGCCCGGCGATTTTTCAGGTGTGCGCTTTCTCCCCAATGGCAACATCCTGGCGAGCTCGCGTGGAGTGGTCTACGAGCTCGACCGGCGTGGAGCGATCGTGCGGCGGTTCATCACTTCGTATATCGATTCCGGCGAAGTGGCGGTCGATCCTGATGAAAAGTCCTTCTGGGCCACCAGCGGCAACCGATTGTTTCGGTTCGACCTGACGACTGGCAACGTCATCGCCGGTCCGGTCTGGCTTCGTACCGCCGCCTACGGCGCGCGTTCGATGGCCATTCGCGGCGAGTGGCGCGCGGCGATGCATCCGGTGTCGCGTCGCCGGTCAGTCACGCGCTGATTTTCTCTGCGCGCTTCTGCATCCAGATCATGAGCGCGTACAGCGCGCCGATCACCAGCGCGAATCCGATCAGCCAATAAGACTTCGACTCGAGCGCGTGACGCAGCGCTGCAGGGTCCTTCATCAGCGCGGGCTGATCGCCCAGAACCTTGATGCCGAACCACGCCAGCGCGCCGTTAAAAACGCCCGCGCCGACGATCGTCATCACCGAGAACGTTCGGAAGTTCATTTTGAACAAGCCGGCCGGAATCGAGATCAGGTGACGAATTCCCGGAAGCAGGCGCGCGACGAAGATGCCGCCCGCTCCGTAGGCATCGAACCAGCGATCGGCGCCTTCGATCTTCTTCTTCGACAACAGTACGAAGCGTCCGTAACGCTCGACGAGTGGCCGGCCGAGTTTCGTCGCAACCCAGTAACTCGATGCCGATCCGGCCCACGATCCAGCGGTGGCCGCGACGACGATCAACGCGACGTTGAAGCGCCCCTGCGCCGCCCAGTACGCTGCCGGCGGGATCACGACTTCGGCCGGAATTGGAACGGCGGTGCTCTCGAAAAACATCATCACGAAAACGCCGAGGTAGCCCCAGTCGAGGACGAACTGCATCCAGACGGCGAGGAGGTGGTGCAGGGTGCCTTCCATGGGACGGCGGAGTCGATCACATCACCACATGATTGACAACACGCGAAGCGCCGCCATACGATCAATGGTAAGACCATTGATTTGCATGTCCGACCTCGTTCCGCGCTTGTCGTCGGGTGAGATGCCGCATGATCTCGCGGAGTATCTGCGGCCGCGTGTCGAGCGTCTCGGCTACCTGGGGGAGTTTTTCCAGTGCGCGGCCCATCAGCCCAAAGCGCTCCTGGCGTTCATGACCTTCACCGAGGAGCTGCGCAAGGCGCTTCCCGAGAATCTGACGGAAACCGTCGCGCTTTCGGTCTCGAATCTGATGGATAACGCGTACGAACGCGTGCAGCACGAGCGGCTGTGTCTCAAGCTCGGCTTCGACCAGGAGTGGATTCGCGAGGTCAACGCCATCGCTCCATCGAAGGCCGGGAGAATGACGGAGCAGGAGCAACGCGTACAGACACTCGTGACGGCAGCCATCGATCGCGATGGTCACGATTGCCAGAAAGAATTCGAATCGGTGATCGACGCCATCGGCCACCAGCAGGCCATGGCGGTGCTCCTCCTCATCGGCCGCTATATGACGCATGCCTTGACGGTGAACTGTCTGGCGCTACAACCGCCGGTCGCGTCGCCGCTGGAGAATCGATGAGCGAATTTCTCTGGATCAGCGAAGCGGATGTCGTGTCGGTCATGGACCTCGCCGACGCCATCCACACCATTGAAGTCGCGCTGCCGGCCGAGGCGCGCGGCGAGGCGAAAAATCTGGAGAAGACAGTCGTGGCGTGGGAAGGCGGAACTCTTCACGCCCTCGGCGGAATCGCTCCCGGATCGGCGGCCACAAAAACATGGGCGCACACCGACGCCGGTGCGACGCCGCTGCTCGTGCTCTTCGACAGCACCAACGGATCGCTCAAAGCCGTCATCGAAGCCCTGGCCCTCGGACAGCTCCGCACCGGCGCGATCTCGGGCGTCGCGACCCGGTGGCTTTCCAAGCCGGATGCCGAGGTCGCGGCCGTCATCGGCACCGGGAGGCAGGCGCTTCCGCAGGCGGCGGCCATCGCGGCCGTCCGTCCTCTGAAACAGATTCGAGTTTTCGGCCGCAATGAGGAAAAACGCCGGGCAGTCGCGACGCGCATCCGCGAGGAGCTCGGGATCGAGGCCATCGCGACGCGCACCGTCGAGGAAGCAGTCAAAGACGCGGCGGTGATCACGACGGCCACGCGGGCGCGGGCACCGTTTCTCACTTCGCGGGCGGTTGCCGATGGGGCGCACATCAACGCCATCGGCGCGATCATTCGCACCGGCGCCGAGCTGATGCCCGACATCGTGGCGCGGAGTGCACGCGTCGTCGTCGACAGCGTCAGTCAGGCGCAGAAGTTATCGCGCGAGCTTGAGGGCGTGGAGTGGGATCGCGTGCAGACGCTTTCGCGGCTGCTCGTTTCTCCATCGCCGCGGAAAGCGAGCGACGTCACGCTTTTCAAGTCTCTCGGCATCGGCGTGGCCGACCTCGCCCTGGCGTCCGAGATTTATCGCCGCTCCGTGGAGCTGGGTCTCGGACGGCCGCTTCCGCATCCGCAGAAGGCATCGCCGCGACTGCGCATCGGAACGCCGCCAAAACCGCGTCGGGCATACTCCTTCGTCGATCAAAGCGGCGCTCCGGCGCCGAAGCACAGACCGCAGGATCCGGTCGTTATCACGCGCGAAGAAATCGAAGCGGAAACGGCGCGCCTGGCGGGCATTCCGCAGCCTGCGAACGGCCGTCGCATGTCGCTGATCGTCAATCCGAATGCCGGAGTCGGGAACGGACTCGCGCCGGGGACGGCGGTCTCGCTGTCGGTTCTCAAGCCCGGCGAGCGCACCAAGCCGATCCGCCACAACGTGTCGCTGATGAATTTCTGCATCGGCGGCCGCGGCACGGCCATCGTCGATGGCAAGCGCATTCAATTCTCGCAATACGACGCTTGGAACATTCCGCCGTGGTCGATTTATCAGCATGTCAATGATGGGAACGAGCTGCAGGTCCGGTTGACGTACAGCAACTCCGCGCTCCTCGAGAAGCTCAATGTCCATGTGATCGACGAAGAACCGAAAGAGACTTCGGCCGGAGTCTCCGAGGGCGACGACGAGCGGCAGCCGAATCCATACGGTACACAGCGCCTCACCGACGAAGGCGCTTACATCATGCCGTACGAGAAGTTGATCAACCCCGACGTGGTGCACATGGACGCGCTCCACTGGCCGTGGGTCAAGGTCAAAGAGCAGCTTGACAAACTGGTCGCGTTAGGCAGCTCTTATGTCGGCCGGCGCTTATATCTTCTCTACAATCCGGCGACCGGACGCACAAACGGCACATCGCACACATTTTTCGCAACAATCTGTCTGCGCCCCGCCAATATTGTCGACAAACCGCATCGACATACTGCATCGGCCATCAACTATTTCTTCAAGGGCAGCGGCTGGAGCGTCATTGAAGGAAAACGGTACGAGTGGAAAGCCGGCGATCTGATGCTGACCGCGCCCGGATGGGCCATCCACAATCACGCCTCGCATGGCGAAGACGTCTATGAGCTGACGATTCAAGACAGCCCGCTGCATATCGCGATGGGATCGCTCTTGTGGCAGGAGGACCTAACCAAGCCTCCCCAAGTCCTCGGCACAACGGGCGGATTCGCGACGAACCGCGACGCCCAGGAGGTCGCGCGGCGATGAAGCTCGACCCCACCTTCCTTCGCGGGTCGTACACGCCGGTGGTGACGCCGTTCCGCAACGGGAAAGTGGATCTCGATCGATTCGCTGCACTCATCGAAGGGCAGATCGAGGGCGGCTCGCACGGAATCGTCGTGGCGGGGACGACCGGTGAATCGACAAGCCTGTCGTTGAAAGAGCGCGCGGAGCTGTTCAAGGCGGCAGTCGGCGCGAGCAAGAAACGCATTCCGGTCGTCGCGGGAACGGGCTCCGGCTCTTACGAGGAGACAGCCGAGCTCTCCGACGCCGCGGAAAAAGCAGGGGTTGACGCGCTGCTGGTCGTGACGCCCTACTACAGCCGGCCACCGCAAGGCGGCCTGGTGGAGTATTTCGTTCAGATCGCGAAGCGCACTTCGCTCCCGGTGCTCATCTACCACATCCCCGGTCGCGCAGCGGTTTCGGTGACCTCGCAGACGGTCGCGCAGATCGTCGATCGATCGCCGAACGTCGTCGGCATCAAGCACGCCGTCCACGAGCTCGATCTCGTCAGCGAGCTTCTCGTGCTTCTCGGCAAGGATTTCCGCGTCTTCTGCGGACTGGAATCATTGAGCCTGCCCATGCTGGCACTCGGTGCGGCGGGCGTCATGAACGCAGTCGGGAATCTCGATCCGAAACGCGTGGCGCGATTGTGTGATGCCGCGTTAGGCGGAAGGTGGGACGAGGCTCGCCGGCTTCACTTCGAATTGTTCGCGCTCTCGCAGGCGATTTTCCTCGACACCAATCCCATCCCCCTCAAGTACATGATGACCCGGCTCGGGCTGCTGGCAACGCCGGAAGTTCGTCTGCCGCTCGTGCCACTGAACTCGGGACGCGAAAAAGCTCTCGACGAGGTCCTTCGCAAGGCAGGCCTGCTTGACCACTGACACAATGACTGAAAGCGCGCCCGCCGCAGCCTTCGAGCTCCGGCCGCCCATGTCGGTGGTGGTGTGGGGGAGAGTGCTTTGCGTCCTCGTGCCGTTGGCGGTCTGGTTTGCGCCGCTGCAGCTCGAGCCGCGCGCGAAACACGCCCTCGCAATCACGTTGGGCGTTGTCATCGCGTGGATCACGCAGGCGTTCGATCATGCGCTGGCCGGTCTGATGGGCTGCTATTTGTATTGGGCGCTGGGCGTCGTCAAGTTCGAAGTCGCGTTCTACGGCTTCTCAAACTCGACGCCATGGTTTCTCTTCGGTGCGCTGCTCTTCGGAGTGATGGCGACCAAGTCGGGGATCGCGCGCCGCCTGGCCTACCTCGTCATGCGCAGCGTGGGCCACAGTTACACCCGCCTGCTTCTCGGCCTGATCCTCTCCGATTTCATTCTGACCTTCCTCGTTCCGTCGGGCATCGCACGCGTGGTATTGATGGCCGCGGTCGCGCTCGGGCTGATCGAAGCGTTCGGGGTCGGTCCCGGCAGCAACATCGGCCGAGGGATGTTCATCATCCTGACGTACACCGCGACGGTCTTCGACAAGATGGTCATCGCCGGCGCCGCGTCCATTACAGCGCGCGGAATCATTGAGAGGATCGGACAGGTGCCGGTCCTGTGGAGTCAGTGGTTTCTCGCGTACCTGCCGTGCAACTTATTGACGATCCTCATCGCGTGGCTGCTCGTTCTCAAGCTCTATCCACCCGAAAAACCCGATTTGCCCGGAGGGGCCGAGCACCTCGATGAGGAACTGCGGCAGATGGGACCGTGGTCGACGCTGGAGAAAAAATCTGCAGCGCTGATGTTGATTGCGGTCGCCTTATGGATGACCGACTTTTGGCATCACATCCCCGCACCCCTCATTGGCCTGGGCATCGGTCTTATCGCGACTCTGCCGAAAATCGGCGTCCTCGACGTCAACGACGTGAAGCGCGTCAACTATCTCGCGATTTTCTTTGTAGCGGCCGCGTTGAGCACGGGCGAGGTCTTGCGCAATACGAAGGCCCTCGACTTCCTCACCGGCATCATGGTCGCCTGGATTCAGCCCTTTATGACGAACCTCTTCACCGGCAGTCTCGCGCTGTATGTGACGGCTTTCGTCTATCACATCTTCCTCGGCGATGAAGTAGGAATGCTCGCGACATCGCTTCCGCCATTGCTCAATTTTGCACATGCGCACGCACTCAATCCGCTGGTCATCGGAATGATCTGGACGTTCGCGGTCGGCGGAAAGATCTTTATCTATCAGTCTGCGGTTCTGGTGGTGGGCTATTCCTACGGCTATTTCGACGCCCGCGACATGCTGCGCGTGGGCGCGTGGCTCACCGTCGCGCAGGCAATCATTCTCGTCATTATGGTTCCACTGTATTGGCCGCTGATCGGCCTGACATGAGCAGGGGAGAAGGGATAACGCATTGATGAATGGATTGATCTGGAGCGCGGGCGGAATCGGATTTTTGCTCGGGATAAGGCATGCACTCGATCCCGATCATGTGGTTGCCGTCTCGACGATTGCCACTGAACAGCGAAATCTGCTGCGCTCTTCGCTGATTGGCGGGTTCTGGGGTCTCGGCCACGCGCTGGCGTTGATGATTGCCTGCAGCGCGGTGCTGGCGCTCAAGCTGAATGTCAGCGGCGCGGTGGCAGTGTGGCTGGAGAGCGGCGTGGCGTTGATGCTGATCGTGTTAGGCGTCCGGGCCATTCGGCTTGGATTTCGTGACTGGACCGTTCACGCCCATCGTCACAATCACGACGGCCAGGAGCACGTGCACCTCCATCAGCACCACAAGCAGGAGGCCCACAGCAATCATCAACATCGCCACATTCTCGGATTCGGCTTGCGGCCTTTCTCGGTCGGCTTAGCGCACGGACTGGCAGGCAGCGCGGCACTCGCGATCGTGGCGGCGGCAACGACGTCCTCGCTCGCGGCCGGGCTCTTCTACATCGGGATGCTCGGCATCGGCTCGGCAGCCGGAATGATGATGCTGACCGCGGTCATGAGTCTGCCGCTGGTCGTTCTCACCACGCGATTTCGAACCTTCCGCGCCGGAGCGCAGCTGGCGGCCGGCATCGGCAGCATCGCGTTCGGCCTGTGGTGGATGTGGGTGGCCCATGCCTGAGAGAGGGATGAAGGATTGGATGGGCAGCTACCGCGCCGGACGCATCTCGCGCCGCGAGTTCGTCGAACGGGCGTCGGCGGCGGGATTCGGACTCCTCGCGACCGAAGCCGTGCTCGCATCGGTCGATGGCAAAAAGCTCGCGCCCCACCATCACGATCACGGCGTCGAGAAGCACGACAATCCGAATCAGACCAACGTCAATCCGTACATCGAATGGCGCAAGGGCGAAGGAATTCCGATCATCACCGATTACTCGATCGCGAATCTGCGAGCAGTCGAGGTCAGGCCCTGGAAGCGGATGAGCGCCAGCGGCGCATACATCGATCTCAAGGGCGGCGAAGGCGTCAATGACGGCTATGTGTGCGAGATTGCGCCAAACAGCAAGACATCCTCACAGCGTTATCTGTTCGAGGAGGTCGTTTACATCCTCAGCGGCGAGGGCGAGACGATCATACGCAGCGGCAATCATCGCCAGACTCTCAAATGGAGAGCCGGATCGGTCATTGGGCCGCCGCTCAACGCATGGCGGCAGCATGTAAACACAGGCAACAAACCGGCTCGCTTTCTTGCCATTACAAATGCCCCGGTAGTCATCGATCTTTTTCACAATACCGACTTTGTCTTCAATAACGATTACGCCTTCCGCGATCGCTATGACGGCGATCCGTCGTTCTTTGGCGCCAGCGGCGACAAACTCCATCACAAGCAGACCTCTGTGGAGGAGAGCGAACAGTCGGGCGGAGTGTATACGTGGGACAGCGGATTTGTGCCCGACGCGCGCGCGATCGGTCTCAAAGTCAGCAAGGAGCGCGGGGCGGCGAACTCGCGCATCGAGCTGCAGCTCTCAGACAATACCATGCAGGCGCATATCTCGGAATTCGAGGTCGGGACGTACAAGAAAGCACATCGGCATGGCCCCGGCTCGCACGTGGTCATGCTCAATGGCACCGGCTACACCCTGATGTGGAAAGGATCGCCGAAATTTTCGGACGCCCCCGAACACGTGCGCGTCGACTTCACCGAAGCGAGCCTGTTTGTCCCGCCGGACGGATGGTTCCATCAGCATTTCAACACCGGCCGCGATCCGGCGCGCTATCTCGCCGCTACCTGGGGTGGCGACGGCAAATGGTTCATGCGCGCGTTGGGCGGCGGCGGGCGTACCCATCGCCTTGGCAAGACCAGCATTCGCAAGGGCGGAAATCTGATCGAGTACGAAGACGAGGATCCGGCCATTCGCGAGATTTTCGAATCCGAGCTGCGGAAGAACGGCGTCGAAAGCCGCATGAAACCGAAGGGAGCTTGAACGTGGCAGACATCAACTTCATCGACGAGTTGTGCATCGGGACGGTTTCCCGGCGGGCGTTCATGGAAAAAATCGCCGCCGCCGGCGCGGGAGTTTCGCTGCTGGCGGCATCGGCGTTCGGGCAGGAAAAGCCGCAGCCCGACGCCGACAATCCGAAGTACAGCCCCGAGAACATCGGCGGCGGCGGCCGGCTCGAGCGCAATTTCTATCGCGACTGGATCCGCAAGAGCAAAGTGCCGATGGTCGAGGGTTACTCGATCTACGACGCCCGCGACCAGGAAGCGCTGCCGTGGCCGGAGATCGGCGGCAAGGGTCTCTATCTCAATTTCTCGGGCAATGTCCACATGGACGGCGTGATCGTCGAGATCCCGCCCGGCAAAGCGCTCGTGCCGCGTCGACACTTATACGAACAATTGCTGTACGTACTGAAAGGGCGCGGCCACACGCGTCTCGGCGAGACCAAGAACGGTCCGAAAGTGTCGTGGGGGGAGGGGAGTCTTTTCACCGTACCGCTCAATGTCGTGCACCGTCACTTCAATGACGACACGTCGCATCCGGCGCGAATTCTGGCGGTGACGACCTTCCCCTTCATGATCCAGGTCTTCGGCAGCCTCGGCTTCATTGAAAACTCCAAAGCCGAATTTCCGGAGCGCTTCAGCGGCCAATCCGATTTCTATTCAGCGTCGGCGCAGACCCACAAGCGATGGTGGAAGACGAATTACGTGCCCGATCTCCGAAGCACGAAAGTGATTCCGTGGGAAGAGCGCGGCAAGGGGAACGAGAGCGTGTTCTGGGAAATGGCGGGTAACAGCATTCTCGAGCCGCACGTCTCGGAATTTCCTGTCGCGACGTACAAGCTCGGCCATCGCCATCCTTATGAAGCGATCATCCTTACGCTCAATGGGAAGGGATTCTCGCTCTTCGGCAGGAACGGCCTGCGAGAGACTGACAGTCCGGGGAAGATTGATTGGAAAGCCGGCTCGATCATTTCGCCACCCTACTTCTGGTATCACCAGCACTTCAATACCGGCGATTCGAAGGTGCGTTACTGGGCCATTACAGAAGGCGATTTTCCGAAGCGGCTCGGCATTCCACTCGATGTCGAGCAGATCGAGGCCCCGCAGGAAGATCCCGGAATCAAGAAACGATTCGAGCGCGAGTTAGGCCGTCAAATGGTCGGTGCCATACTGCCGAATCCCGGCCTGCATCACCATCATCATCACGATCACGATCACCATCATGGAGACGATCATCGCCATGCCTGATGCCTTAGAGGGCCTGCGGGTGGTCGAGTTCGGCGCTTACGCCGCCGGACCGGCGATTGGGAAATACCTGGCCAACTTCGGTGCGCAGGTCGTCCACGTCGAGTCGCATGAGCGTCCGGACGGATTCCGTTTGCAATACCCGCCGTTCAAGGACGGCGTCGTCGGAATCAATCGTTCGGCATGCTTCTCATACTTCAACGATTCCAAGTACGGCGTGACTGTCAATCTCAAGACAAAAGAGGGGACCGACGTTGCGCGCCGGCTGTGCGACTGGACCGATATCATCATTGAGAACATGCGGCCCGGCGTGATGGAGCGCCTCGGCCTCGCATACGATGCGCTCAGCCGCAGCAATCCCGGTCTGATCATGCTCAGCACGAGCAACATGGGCAAGACCGGACCGCAGGCAGGACATCCTGGATTCGGCTCGCAACTCTCGTCATTGAGCGGCTTCACTGAGCTCATTGGCGAACCGGAAGGCGCGCCCAATCTGCTTTATGGCCCTTACATCGATTTGATTGCAGTGGCCTATGGCGGTACGGCGGTGCTGGCGGCTCTCGATTATCGACGACGCACCGGCAAGGGCGTTTACATCGATCTCTCTCAGTACGAGACCGGCCTGCAATTCCTGAGTCCATCCTTGCTCGATTACGCGGCCAACGGCGTCATTGCAGCGCGGAGCGGCAACCACGATTCGTCGGCGGAGCCACACGGCTGCTATCCATGTCGGGATGGTGAATGGATTGCCATCAGTTGCTGGGACCCGGCCGAGCGCAAACGCCTCGAGCAGTTGACCGTGGGCCACACCCTCGCCGCCTGGACCCGCAATCGTGACGCACGCGAGTTGATGGATCGACTGCAGAGTGCCGGCGTGCACGCGGCCATCGTCAACACGATGAAGGATCTTTTCTCGGATCCGCAGTTGAGCGCCCGCGATATCTGGCAATCGATGGATCATGGCGAGATCGGCGCGCAGCACTACCGAATGACCTCTTATCAATTGAGCGAGACGCCCGGACGCATCCGACGTCCCGCCCCGCTCCTCGGCCAGGACAATGACGAAGTCCTCACGAATTGGCTCGACTCCGACACCAAGGAATACCGGGAGATGACGCGATGACGACACTGGTGGAAGAAAAAGAAACAACTGCGCGTGCGACGCGGGATGTGACCTCGCTGCGCAAGGCGCTCGACTTCCTGCAGTCGCAGGGCGACGTTCTGACGACCGATGTCGAGGTCGACCCGGACCTCGAGATCACCGGACTGCAGAAGCATCTCGACGGTGGTCCGGTCCTTCTGTTCAATCGCGTGAAAGGCAAGCCGAATACGCGTGCGATCACGAACCTCTTCGCCGACATCAACGTCGTGGACAAGATGTTCGGCTTCGAGAGCCCTACCGACCGCGTAAAGAAGATTGCTTACGCACTGACGCATCCGTTGAAGCCCGCCGAGGTGCCACAGAGCAGCGCGCCATGCCAGGAAGAGGTCATTACAGACGACCTGGATGTCAACAAGTACATCACCGCCATAAGACACACAGCGTTAGAGACCGAGCTCACTGTCGGAAGCGGCATCAGCTGTGTCGTCGGTGAGTACTTCAAGGGCGGCAGCCACATCGGTTACAACCGCATGAACTTCCGCTGGGGCAATGTGGGGACGTTCCAGGCTTCGCCCGGGTCACACATGTGGCAGATCATCACGGAGCACTATCGCGATGAGAAGCCGATCCCGCTCACGATGTGTTTTGGCGTTCCTCCGGCCTGCACGCTCCTCGCGGGCGGCGGTTTCGACTATGTGATCCTGCCCAAGGGCTGCGATGAAATCGGATGCGCCGGCGCGGTCCAGGGTCAGCCCATCAGCATCGTCAAGGCCCGGACCGTCGAGGCATGGGCGATTGCCGAGTCGGAATACGTTCTCGAAGGCCTGCTATATCCGCGCGATAAACGCTTTGAGACCGCCGAATCTGAAAAGGCCGGCGTTCAGGGTAAGTACGCGTTTCATCCGGAGTGGGCCGGATACATGGGCAAAGCGTACAAAGCACCGACGCTCCACGTCACCGCGATCACGATGCGCAAGCGCTCCTCCCGGCCGATCATCTACCCGTTAGGCGTGCATACCGCCGACGACAGCAACATCGATACGACCGTTCGAGAAGCCGCCATTTACGAGCTGTGCGAGCGCCTGCAGCCGGGCATCATTCAGGATGTTCACATCCCGTACTGCCTCACCGATTGGGGCGGTGTCATCATCCAGGTCAAGAAGCGCAACCGGATTGAAGAGGGATGGCAGCGTAATTTCCTGGCCGCAATTCTCTCGTGCAATCAGGGCATGCGACTGGCGATCGCGGTCAGCCCCGACGTCGACATCCGCAGCATGGACGACATCATGTGGTGCCTGACCACGCGCGTGAATCCGCACACCGATATTCTCAACCCCCTTCCTGGCGGAATCGGTCAGACGTTCCAACCCGCGGAGCGCATGACCGCCGGCGAAAAGGAGTGGACTGCGTCTAACACGCGATTCGAGGGCGGAATGGGGATCGACGCCACTGTGCCGTTCGGCTATGAACAGGATTTTCAGCGGCCGGTCTATCCGGTCGACAGAGTGGATCTATTCAAATTCTTTACATCTGCACAAGTCTCAAAAGCCAAGGAAAGGATGCGAGGTTGGGTAGAGGTGCTGGCCCGTACCGGGCGGTAGGACGAGCCGACGATCACGGTACCGCAAACACAAAATCCAAGGAGGTCAAGAATGTCTCGAGTATCAGGGGTTCTCGTCGCGATCATGGCTCTGCTTTGCATCGCGCCCCTCGCACATGTCTGCGATGCCCAGGTCATCACCGGCACCATTCTGGGCACAGTCATGGACGAGTCCAAGGCGACACTGCCTGGAGCGACGGTCACTCTGAAGAACGTCGACACCGGCCAGACGCGCACGCTGATCACCGATCAGGGGGGCGTCTACCGCGCGCCTGGACTGAGCCTCGGGCAGTACGAAATCCGTGTCGAGCTGTCCGGCTTTCAACCCAGGATGCGCAAGGGCATCAACCTGACTGTGGGCCGGGAGGCGGTCGTCGATTTCCGCCTCAATCTGGCCTCGGTTGCCGAGACCATCGTGGTGCAGGGAGAAGCATCGACCGTGAACACAACGGAATCGACGGTCAGCTATCTGGTCGATGAGAAGAAGATCCGCGACCTCCCTCTCAATGGCCGCGATTACTCGCAACTCATCCTTCTGCAGCCGGGCGTCGTTCAGAGCCGCGCCAGCGTCGGCTCGTCGGACGTGGGATACGGAACGAAGATCTCGGTGGCCGGCTCGCGTCCGAATCAAAACCTTTTCACGCTCGACGGCACTGATTACAACGATGCGCTGAACAACACTCCTGCCAGCGCGCAGGGTTACATGACGGGCGTCGAGACGATCAAGGAATTCCAGGTCCTGACCAACACCATGAGCGCCGAATACGGCCGCGCATCAGGCGGCGTGTTCAACGTCGTCACCAAATCAGGCACCAACGATTTCCATGGATCGGTCTTCGAGTTTCACCGCGACAACAATCTCGACTCGAAGAATTTCTTCGCCGATGAGAAGCCGGAGTTTCGCCGCAATCAGTTCGGCCTCTCGTTCGGCGGACCGATCGCACGCGACCGCACCTTCTTCTTCGGCAGCTACGAAGGACTGCGCGAGTTGAAAGACATCACCAGCGTCGCGACAGTTCCTGACGAGAACGCGCGCCAGGGCATCCTTCCCGGCACGGCGCAATTCACCGTCAACCCCCTCATTCAGCCATATCTCGCGCTCTTTCCCCATGCCAACGGACCGCTGATCCTCGACAGCAAAGGCCAGCCCACCGGCGTGGCGCAGTTCACGGGCGTCAATGCCCGCAATTCGACACAGAACTTCGGCGTGATGCGACTCGATCAGAATTTTTCGGAGCGCGACACCGCCTTCGTCCGGTGGCTGATGGACAAATCGAACATCGACCAGCCGGTGTTTTATCCGCTATTCCCGAACATCGTCCGCAACAACAAGACGGTTGGGACACTAGAAGAACGGCACATGTTCTCATCCTCGATTCTCAACGAGGCGCGCATCGGCATCAATCGCTCCAGGCCGCTGGAGGACGTCAATCCGGCCGATCCGCATACCGATCTGGCCTTCGTGCCCGGCAAGTCGATGGGGTCGATCAACGTCTCCGGCCTGACCGAGATCGGAACCGATCGCACGAACCCGAAACAGTTCGCGGCCAATGAATTCCAGGTCACCGACACCGTCTCGTTCGTCTCGGCGCGCAACCAGATCAAGACCGGGTTCAACTTCGCGCATTTCAGCTACAACGGATTCTCTGAATCGCGAAGCCGCGGGCGTCTCAATTTCAGAAATCTCTCTGACTTTCTGCGCGGCCGCGTGCGGACATTCGAGATTGCCAAGCCGGGATCCGATTTCGTGCGCAACTACCGTCAGAACCTGATCGGCACATTCGTGCAGGATGACTTCAACCTGACGCCGCGGCTGACGGTCAACGCCGGCGTTCGATGGGAATTCGTGACCGATCCCACCGAGGCCAACGGCAAGATCTCGAATCTGCGCAATCCGCAGACTGACAAGACGGTCACGGTCGGTGGGCCGCTGTTCAAGAATTCGACCAAGAAGAACATTGCGCCGCGACTCGGCTTCGTCTGGAACATGACCGGCGACGGCCGGACGGCGCTGCATGGCGGATACGGCATCTTTTACGATCAGCCGCTCTTTTCGACGTGGCGCAATCCGATTTTCCGCAGCCTGCCGTATGTCGACCGCGCGACCATCAGCAGCCCGTCGCTGCCCATCGATATCAGCAGAGTGGCGACGACCGGCGTTTCGGACACCGAGGCGTTCGTCTATGACCTGCATCCGGTGTACACCGAGCATTACAACTTGAACATTCAGCGCGAGCTCGGCATCGCGAACACCGTACTGCTGGTGGGCTACTTCGGATCGCGCGGCCGCAACCTGCTGGGCCAGGGGGACGTCAACATCGCGATCCCGCAGGTCGCTGCCGATGGCAGCGAGTTTTTCCCAGCCGGGTCGACGCGTCGCAATCCGAATTTCGGCACGGTCCGCATGATCATGCAGGGATTCAGCTCGAAATATAACGGCGTGCATGTCGGCCTGCAGGAGCGGCGTACCCGCGGCTTCCAGTTCCAGATCGCTTACACCTACGGAAAGTCGGAAGACAATCGTTCGGGGTCGGGTGGAAGGCAGGAGTACGAGAACGGGCAGGCGCGAACGTTCGATCCGTACCACATCAATCTCGATTGGGGTCCTTCGGATTTTGATGTCCGGCACAATTTCGTCGCCAATGCCTCTTACGACCTGCCGTTAGGCAAAGGACGTCTGCGTGAGGGCTGGCAGCTCAACATGATCAGCACTTACGCCAGTGGCGTGCCGTTCAGCCCCGTGCTCGCCGGCGATCCTGATCGCGACGGCTCGACCGACAACATTGGCCGGCCTAACATCGTCGCCGGTTGCAATCCGAACAGTGTTCCCGGTGGACGCAGTGTCAATCACTGGTTCAATGAGCAGTGCTACACCTTCCCCGCCCTTGGAACGCGCGGCAATGCAAAACGCAATAGTCTGCGCGGGCCAGACCTGCGATTGATCGACATGGCTCTTGTGAAGACCACGCCGATTGCCGCCGGTTATCAGGCCCAGCTGCGATTCGAGATCTTCAATCTTCTCAACAGAGCCAACTTCGACCTTCCGAGCAATACGACCGACGGCGAAACAGTTTTTGACGAGGCTGGAAATCGGCTGCCGGACGCTGGAAAGATCTTCAACACGATCACGGACGGTCGTTCGTTCCAGCTGGCAGTGAGGATCATGTTCTGATGCGGAATCTGATCGCCCGGCTGTTTCGAGGTCGCATCGCGTCTCGCGATTTTTCAAATCGCCTTTCGGAGATGGACTACGGCCGGGCGACATCAGAATCCATTCAGGATTCGCTTTCGAATTTCAGGGCCGAGCCGTACAGCGAAAAAACACCGTACCGTCAGTGGATCGAGAGCGAAGGCGTTCCGATTCATACCGGTTACCACATGTCCGATGTACGGACTCTTGCGCTCGGCAAGTGGGACCGCCTTGGTGCCGAAGGAGCGCATGTCGTTCTCGAGGGCGCCGAGGGCACCGACGGCGCGTATGTCTTTGAAATGCCGGTCGGCGGAAAGACGAAGCCGCAGCGCTATCTGTTCGAGGAAGTCATCTATGTTCTCGAGGGAGAGGGAGAGACAACGGTCTGGCACGAGCGAGAAAACAAATACGCCTTCCGCTGGAGCAAGGGGGCGTTGTTCTCTCCCCCTCTAAATGTATGGCGCGAGCATGTGAATCGCGGTCGGGTCCCTGCGCGCCTGATTTCTGTGACGGATCTGCCCATTGTGATGGATCTTTTTCACAATGCGCGCTTCATCTTCAATAACGACTTCGTCTTCACGGACCGCTACAACGGCCAAAAGGACTTTTTTGAGTGCGGACCTCACAAGATTCGCAAGGGTGGAAGCGCGCCCGGCGTTACTGGCGCCGCCAAGACACGCGATAGTTACGAGTGCAGCCTGATCCCCGATGCCCGGACGCTCACTCTGTTCGACGCGCCGGCACGAGGCCGCAAGAATCGCAACGCGGAGATTCAGCTCGCGGATAACACGCTGCAATGCCACGTCTCCGAGTTTCCGGTCGGGACGTACAAACGCGCACATCGACATGGCCCAGGCTCACATGTTCTCGTGATCGGCGGTCGGGGATACACGCTCTTATGGAAGGACACGCCGCGTTTTTCTGACTCACGAATTCAGATGCGCCTCGATTGGGGCGACGGAAGCATGTTCGTTCCGCCCGACCACTGGTTTCATCAGCACTTCAACGGCGGCGCCGACCCGGCGCGCTACATGGCGTCGACCTGGATCGGCGGAAAGTATTTCGCGGAAGGGTTGGGCGGCGGGGGGAGGACGCACCGGTTGGGCACGGTGTCGGTGCACCACGGCGGCAACATGATCGACTATCCCGAAGAGGATCCCGCTATCCGGCAGTTGTACGAGGAAGAGTTGAAGAAATCCGGCATCGAGATCGAGATGCCATGAAGACGATCGCGGCGGCTCTCCTATTGTGGGGTGGTCTAAATCCCGGGCCGGGGAAAGATCTCGTTCTCACCGCATGTGTTCAATGCCACGATCTCCGCTGGGTCGTCTCGCAGCAAAAAAGCGAGGCCGCGTGGCGGCGGACCGTCAATGAAATGATCTGGCGCGGCGCGCCTCTGATGCCGGGCGACGTCGATGTCATTACGCGGTATTTGTCTCAGCCGCGGGCCGCCGAGGTCGGCGGCGCCTCCACTGCCACAACCCTTCCACCCGGTGCCGGCCGCAACCTGGTCATCGCAACGTGTGTGCAATGTCATGGCCTCGAGACCACGACATCGCAGCGCAAGACCCCGAAGGAATGGCATCAATCGGTCGAGCGCATGGCGCATCTCGGCGCAAAGCTCAATGGGCGAGAGATCGAGACCGTCGCGCAATACCTCGCCAAGGAATTCGGCCGATGAGAGAGCTCGCGCGCGAATTCCTGAACGGCCAGCTGTCGCGCCGCGATTTCGTGCGGCTGTCGACGGCGGCCGGATTCAGCGTGGCGGCCGCGCGATCGGCAGCCGGCGCGCTCGAATCAGTCGTGGGCAGCACCGCCCCGTCAACCCGAACATTTCAGGGAACGGGCGGCGAGCTTGTCGCCGAACAACTCCGGGCATTGGGCACGCGATTCGTGTTCGTCTCCAACAGCTCCGGCATGGGAGCGCTGGCCGACGCGCTTGTCGACCGCGCCGATCTGCAGTTCATCCAATCGCCGTCCGAGCACCAGACGATCGCGATCGCCGATGGATATGCGAAAGCGACCGGACAGCCGTCGTTCGCAGGGTTCAGCCGCGTTGGCGGACCGCTCGCCAGCGCGAACATGTTCAACGCCATGAAGGATCGGACGCCGCTGGTGGTGATGACCGATCACACCGATACGGGGGCCGACGGTCGCGATGGCGCCGAGGACATCGACGACTGGCTGGAGGCCTTCAAGCAGTACACCAAGTGGCGATGGATCGCGAAGGAAGGCAATCGCATTCCGGAGTGGCTGGCGCACGCCTTCAAAATCGCGTCGACGCCGCCCGGAGGCCCATCGTTCCTGCGCGTGCCGAGAAACGTTCTCTATCAAAAGGACATCAGCGGCGAGATTTTTTCGAAGGAGAGCGTTTCCGTTCCGATGAATCTCGTCCCCAACCCGCGCCTGGTCGAAGAAGCGGCGCGGATGTTGATCGAATCCGAAAGTCCGATTCTGTTTCTCGGCTCGGAAGTGTCGAGCTCCGGCGGCCGCGCCGAGGTCGTCGAGCTGGCGGAGCTGCTGGCAATTCCGGTGACGCAGGGCTGGAGCTGGACGGCCGATTTTCCAACCGATCATCCCCTCTACCTGGGCGGCTATGTCTACCCACTCCGTTATCCGAAGGAGATCGATGTCTTCGTCAACCTCGGCGTCAAGATGCCCGATCAGGGAAGCGGTCCGCCGCTGGTGCCGCGCAGCGCGAAGATCATTCACGGCCGCATCGAGAGCAGTCAGATCGGCATCAACTATCCGACCGACGTCGCCATCGTCGCCGATGTCAGGGAGACGGCGCGATCGATCGTTCAGGCCATCAAGTCGATGGCCACTGCCGAGCGACTGGCGTCGATCAAAAAGCGTCGATGGGACGAGGCAACCCGCGCCATCGCGGCCATGCGCAAGGCGTACATCGATTCGGCACACGAGGAATGGGATTCAACGCCGGTCACCTGGCCGCGATTGTTGCTGACACTCAATGACATGCTGGATGAGGATGCCGTGATCGTCGAGGAGGTCGGCACCGAAGATTGGATCCTGCGCTCGTTCAGCTTCGGGGACGGCAAGAAGATGAAGATCGGGCGCACGTTAGGCCGCGCGTTAGGCTGGGGCGTCGGCGCTGCCGTGGGCGTGAAGCTGGCCATGCCCGATCGTCAGGTGGTCGCGCTGCAGGGCGACGGCGGGTTTCTTTTCGGACAGTCGGAAGCTCTCTGGTCGATGTCGCGCTACGACGTTCCGATCATCACCGTCATCGGCAACAATCGCAGCTACGACGAGCCGCGCAACAACATCTTCATGCGCGGCGGCGCGTCGCAACAGCAGAAGAAAGACATGATCTGCTATCTCGGAAGTCCCGATGTCGAGTTCAGCGACATCGCGCGGGCGTACGGGATCCGCGGCGAGCGCGTGAACAATCCGGGCGAGCTCGCGCCTGCCATGCAGCGCGCCATCAACACCACTCGCGACGGCCGTCCGTATCTGCTCGACGTTCGCGTCGCGCGAACCGGCATGGGCGCGGACTCGACCTGGTATCCGCATTATTCGGTCGCGGCCATGAGAAAGCGAAAGGTCTGAGATGCTGCTGGCACCCTACCGCGTTCTCGATCTCACCGGCCCGCTGGGCTACGTCTGCGGCAAGGTCATGGCGGACCTGGGGGCCGACGTCGTGAAGATCGAGCCACCCGGCGGCGACGCTCGCGATCTGTATTGGGTGGCATCGAATGCCGGCAAGCGCTCGGTGGTAGTCGATCTCGATTCCGAGGGCGGACGCGCGACGCTCCGGCGCCTGGTCGCCAAGGCGGATTTCCTGATCGAGAGTTTCAAACCGGGGACGCTCGATGAGGCCGAGCTGCGCAAATTGAATCCGCGGCTGATCGTGGTGTCGATCACGCCGTTCGGACAAACAGGACCGTACGCAAATTACAAGGCATCCGACCTCGAGATCATGGCGCTCAGCGGCGCGATGTCGCTGGCCGGTGAAGAAAACGGCGAGCCGATGCGCGTCTCGGCGCCGCAATCGGCGTGGTGGGTGGGGGTGGAGGCGGCCATGGGCGCACTGACCGCCCTGGAGTGGCGGGCCCACAGCGGAAAAGGTCAACATGTTGACGTTTCTGCCCAGGTGGCGGTGTTGTCGGCGATCGCCCATGCGCCGGCGTTCTGGGACATCAATCGCATCAATCCATTGCGGGCCGGCATCTACGTGACCGGCCGCAGCGTCACCGGCGCGAAGATGACCGCGCTTTGGCCGTGTCGCGACGGCTGGATCAACTTCATCATCTACGGCGGCACCGCCGGACGTCACACCAATCAACAGCTCGTGGCGTGGATGGATGAAAAGGGATTCGCGTCCGACTGGTTGAAAGCAATCGACTGGTCGACATTCACCGTCACGTCGCTGACGCAGGAAGAGGTCGATCGTCTCGAGAAGCCGATCGGCGCGTTCCTGGCCACGATGACCAAACAGCAATTCCTCGAGGCCGCGCTGCAGAGAGAGATGCTCGGCTATCCGGTTTCCACAGTCGCCGATATCTTCCATGACCGGCAACTGGCCGCTCGAGCCTTCTGGAGTGAAGTGCTCGATGCGACCTCCGGGAGGACGATCAAGGCACCCGGCGGATTCGCGATCGTCAATGGATCGCGAATCCCCGCCGGCCGGAGAGCACCGCGCGCGGGCGAGCACAATGATGAGATCCTGATGGGGAAGGAAGGTGGCGTATGAAAGCCCGAAACAAGAAAACATCGGCGGCGGCGGTCGCGACGGCCGGCGACGAATCGTCCGGTCCGGAGCAGGCCGTCAAGGCAGCGGTGGAAGTGCAGCCGGCCGAGCCTGGCGCTTCACGCCATCAGTTCCGTTATCGCGACCTCCGAGAATGGATCGCCGAGGCCGACAAGCTCGGTGAAGTTCGGATTGTGAAGGGGGCGACCTGGCAGGAAGAGATCGGCATGTGTGCCGACATCGTGATGCATTCCGACGCCGCCCCTTGCGTCATCTTCGATGAAGTTCCGGGCTGCAGGAAGGGTTTCCGCGTTCTAACAAACTTTTTCGGCGGCAAACGCAAGAACATGACCCTTGGATATCCATTGGAATTGAACAAGCTCGAATTGAGCGAGGCGTTCTTACAGGACTCGCTCAAGGAGATGAAGACAATTCCATACCAGGAAGTCGACGACGGTCCGATCCTCGAGAACATCATGATGGGTGATGATGTCGACGTCACCAGGTTTCCGACGCCGGTCTGGCATGAAGGCGATGGTGGTCGTTACATCGGCACCGGCAGCTTCAACGTCACCCGCGATCCCGAGGAGAACTGGGTGAACCTGGGCACGTATCGCGTCATGATTCACGACCAGAAGTCGGTCGGCTTTTACATTTCGCCCGGAAAGCACGGGCGCATGCATCGCGACAAGTATCAGGCGCGCAACGAGCCGATGCCGACCGTCATTGTGTTAGGCGGCGATCCGCTCACCTTTCTAATGGCGTGCAGTGAGACGCCTTATGGCATCTGCGAATATGACATTGTGGGCGGATTGCGCGGCGAGCCGGTCCGCGTCGTTCGCGGCAAAATCACCGGATTGCCGATTCCCGCCAATGCCGAGATCGTGCTGGAGGGTTTTGTCGATCCCCAGAAGCGGAAGAAAGAGGGACCGTTCGGCGAATGGACCGGCTATTACGGCAGCGACATTCGCGAAGAGCCGGTCCTCGACATCAAGGCCATCTATCACCGCAACGATCCCATACTCCACGGCTGCCCGCCCCTCCGCCCGCCCGACGAGCTGGCGCGGTATCGCGCCATCACGCGATCGGCGCTGATCCGCCACAACGTCGAGAGCGCCGGCGTGCCCGATGTCAAAGCGGTGTGGGCCCACGAAGTCGGATCGTCGCGGATGCTGGTCGGCATCGCGATCAAGCAGCGGTATGCCGGACACTCGAAGCAGGCGGGGCACGTGACCTCGCAATGCCACGCCGGCGCGTACTGCGGCAAATACGTGGTGGTGGTCGATGAGGACATCGACGTCACCAACCTGGAAGAGCTGATGTGGGCGATGTTGACGCGCTCCGATCCCGCCACTTCGATCGATTTCATCACCAACGCCTGGAGCACGCCGCTCGATCCGCGCATCACTCCGGAGGAGAAGGCCAAAGGGAATTACACCAACTCGCGCGCCATCATCGACGCCTGCCGCCCGTTCCACTGGCGTGACAAATTCCCCAAGGTCAACATGCTGAGTGCGGAGGCGGCGCGCAAGGGGATGAAGAAGTTCGGGTATCTGCTGCGCTGACGCGTTAGCCAGCCGCTGATACGAGCAACGTCGCTTTTTGAAGAACTTCGCGGATTACCGCCGGTGGAAGCACGCCGATGCGGACAGCTTTTCTCGCACGCCAGTCGAGACTCTTCATCTGATCGGCGAGAACGGCGCCGCCGACATCCAGACCAGCCGGAAGAAGAACCTCGAACGGGTAACCCTTCACGCGACTGGTGACTGGCGCAAATACAGCGAGGCCAGACCGGACGTTGTAATTTGCGGGCGAGAGAACGACAGCAGGACGGCGGCCTGCTTGCTCGTGACCGGCTTGTGGGTCGAAGGTCAGCCAAACCAGATCGCCACGACCCGGGGTGTACGTTCGGCTACCAGACTTCGTTGCCAATGGGACCGCCGGTTTCGGTTTCGCGGTGACGATTTCTCGGAGTGATCTTGCGGACGAGTTCCTCGAGCGTTGGCGTCGGGTCGGCCACCGGCACGACGATGAGTTTGCCGTTATGCAGCGACACATCGACCGTGCAGTCCTCGTGCAGGTTGGTTTCCTCAGCGAAAGGTCGCGGAATGCGAACGGCAAGACTGTTGCCCCACTTCTGGATTCGCGTTTTCATCGTGTCTACAAAGTATACACGAAGGCGTGGTATTCCCGAGGTGAGAAATCCGGTCCGGCGAAGGAATCATTCGCTTAGCCCGCGTGGCCGGTTCCGAGTGGCGAAGCCGGCAGTCATCTTTAGCGTGCGACCTGGTCGGCTGCGGCGCGTTAGCCGGCGCTTTTTAGCGCTCGTCCGGAACGAGCAGTTCTGTCAAATCGACTTTGCAGGTGACGCCGAATTCGCGCGCGGCGGCACGCCACGAAGGGACTTTGCGCCTTGTAGTCCGGGTTTCGCGCTCCACAAAACGCGAACCGTTCCAGCGCAGCGTGGTTACGGTGAAGTAGTGTGGCGAGTAATGCGCTTCATCAGTCCATGAGAACGTCAAGACAAGGATTTCCGTTGAGTCAGCGCTCGCATCCGACCCCCCGTGAGATCCAACTGTAGCGACGACCAGTGGCGTGTTAAGACCGCGGACCCGTACGACTGCGAACCGGGCTGGAAATGGAGCATCCATAATATCTTCCGGCGCGACGTCGTTGCCCATTTCAAATTGAAAGCGGGCCACCTTTCCATCGGGCCGCTGAAACTCGAGAAATGCCAACGGCGTATGGTCGTATTTCGGCGAGCGCACTCGGACGGTGACCTGGCCAACGGCCGGGAATCTGGCGTGCGCGTTTGTTCTCGCCTGACCGATGCTGAGTGACAGCAATGTCAAAAGAAGGGGCAGCAACTACTTCCGCGCCTCGCGCTCCGGCAACTGCCGCTCGAAGGCTTTTCCCAGTCGCGACTGCACGTCGTGGACGTGCCGCAGCATCTCGTCGTAGGCCGCCTGGCCGTCGCGACGCCGGATGGCATCGAGGACGCGCTGATGAAAGTCGACCACGTGGCGCTTGACGTCGCGGGTGATATCGATTTTCGCGAACGCTTCCAGGGCCAAATCGGCGAGCGAATTCATCATGATGATCAGCGGAAGGTTCTTGGTGCAACTGGCAACCAGGCGGTGGAACTGCAGGTCGTAGCGCCGCGGATCGCCGTCGCCCTTGATGGCCGCTTCCTGTTTGTTGACCAGGTCCTCGATGCGGCGGATGTCGTCAGCATTGGCGCGCAAAGCCGCCAGCCGCGCGATGGGCGGCTCGAGCATCACCCGGGCCTCGGTCAGCTCCCCATGCGATGTGCGGCCGAGTCGCAACATGAGTGACAGAGATCGCGTGACGGGCTCGTGGTCGACGTCCGCGATGAACGCCCCCCCCTCCGCGCCGCGCTTCACGCTCAGCAGTCCGATCTCGGCCAGCGAGCGATAGGCTTCCCGGACCGAAACGCGGCTGACGCTGAGCTTTTTGGCGAGATCGCGCTCGGCGGGCAGCTTTTCGCCCGGTTCCAGCCTGCCGCTCGAGATCGCGCGTTGAATGCGTCGCGCGATCGTTTCGGAGACGCGTCGAGGCTTCATTTTTTCTTTGCTCCCCAGCGCCGGAACAGGTGATGTGGAATCCGAAACTGATCGAGGATTTTGCCGACGGTCTGATTGATGATGTCGTCGACTGTCTTGGGCGCGTGATAGAAAGCGGGCATGGGCGGAAGGATCACAGCGCCGATCTCGGAGGCCCGCTCCATGTTGCGCAGATGGCCGAGGTGCAGCGGAGTCTCGCGCGGCACAAGGACGAGTTTGCGCCGCTCCTTCAAGGTGACATCGGCGGCGCGCACGAGGAGATCGTCGCTGAACGAATGTGCGATCGCCGCCAGCGTCTTCATCGAACAGGGCGCGACCACCATCCCGTCGGTCATGAAGGATCCGCTGCTGACGGCTGCCGCAAGGTCGTGATTGTCATAGACGACCGAGGCGAGTTTCTCGACATCTTTGACTTTGCGCCGGGCCTCGATCGGAATCGTCCGCCGCGCTCCGTCGCTGATGATGAGGTGGGTCTCCACGCCCGCTTCGTGCAGGACCTCCAGCGTACGAATGCCGTAGATCGGGCTCGACGACCCGGCCAGACCCACCACGATTCGCACGGTCATAGATTATCGCGCCACCTTTTTGATGGCGTCGGCCGCTTTGCGCGCCGCGTCGGCGGATTGGAATCCGTAGACCGATGCGTATCTCTTTCCGATCACCTGCGTGACGTCGAAGCTGATGCTGACGCCCTGGTCGGCGATCGCTTTCGCGATCTCGAATCCGAGTCCCGGTCGATCATCGCCTTCGATGAACAACGTCGGCTTCGTTGACGCCGCGAATCCCGCCTTGGTCGCGGCGTCGGCGAACTTGCCGGCCAGAGGACCGACTTCGATGAATCCGCGCTCCTTCTCAGCGTAGGCCATGATCACTTTGAGATCGGCTCCCGCCTTCGCGAGCGGCTCGAGCGCTCGCGCCAGCTCGCCTGCCTTGTGGGGTACTTCCTTGCGCCAAATGGTGACGTTTTCCACAGTGACGGCCATAAGCACCTCCGTTAGATACACTTGAATGGTCAGACCATTGGAGAGTAGCACAACGCAGCGGGGGGGTTACAGCTCGGCCAGCGCCGATCGGGTGATCTTCCCGCGGTCGTCGACCGGCATCGACTCGATCAGCTTCACGATGCGTGGCACCTTGTGAGACGAGAGCCGCTCCTGGCAAAACGCGCGGACCTCTTCGCGCGTGACGTTCGGATTCGCGACGATTGCCGCCGCCACGACTTCCCCGCGCGCCCCCGCCGGCTCTCCGTAGACTTTCACCTGGCGGACGCCCTCGATCTGCAGAATGACCTGCTCGACCTCGCGCGGATTGACCTTCTTCCCGGCGATATTGATCAGATCGCTCACCCGGCCGGTGAGAGCGATTTCGCCATCGCGCACTTCGACCAGATCGTCGGTGACGAATTTTCCGTGCTCGAAGGGCTCGAAATTCGAGGCGTCGTTGAGGTAGCCGAGGGCGGCGGCGGGGCTGTGGACGACGAGGCGGGCGGTGTGCGTCGAGAGGCGGACGCCTTCCATGGCGCGTCCGACGGTTCCACGCTCGACAGCCGCCCCTTCGCGATCGTAGGTGATGCCGCCGCATTCGCTGCAGCCGTAAAAGGAGTGAATCGATTTGCCGAAGCGCTCGCGGAAGTGACGCGAAGTCACGGCGGGCAGCGGCGCGCCGGCAGAAATGAGAAGACGGACAGTATCGAAGCTGCCGTCCTGCCGGTCCGTCGACGCGAGATGATCGAACATCATCGGAATTCCCGGCAGCACGGTGCACCGATGCCGATTGCAGAAATCGATGATCGTCTGCGGCAGGTAGCTGTTGGAGATCACCAGCGCCGTTCCCTGCGTGATCAGCGGCGTGACGAGATTCGAAAAACCGTACGAGTGCGAAAGCGGAATCGCGCCGAAATTCACATCCTCCGCGCCGATGCCCATCGACCGGCAGATGTTCTCGCAATCGGCGAGCAGATTCTCCTCGGTCGTGACGATTCCCCTTGGATTGCCGGTCGATCCGGAGGTCAATTTGATGATGCGTGCCCCTTCGGGCAGCCTGGGCCGTCGCCCGAAGTGGGCCGTGATGCGCGCGACTTCGGCGTCCGATGCGTCGCGATCGATCAGCATCGCGATGGCGCGCTTGCGCATGACCGCCAGAATGGTCGCGACGAAGTCGACGGAATTCGGGAGCTGGAGCGGCACCAGCTCGCCGGCGTGCAGTCCGGCCGCAACTTCCAGCCCGCGCGCCAGCAATTCGCCGCGCGTCGTGACCGTCCCGCTGGTGGCCTCGATGATGGCGGGCGTGCCGGGCGCTTCCGCCGCCAGGGTCTCGAATCTCTGGAACATCAGACCATTGTGAGAATAGCATGGCACCTTACATGCGCGATGTGGTCGTCATCGGCGGCGGCCCGGCCGGGTCGACCGCGGCTACGCTGCTGCGTCAGCGCGGATTCGACGTGCTGCTGGCCGAGCGCGAGAAGTTTCCCCGCTTTCAGATCGGCGAGTCGCTCCTCCCTTACAACAACGAGCTCCTCGATCGCCTCGGCGTCACGCCCAAGCTGGAGGTGGGGGAATTCCATCCGAAATATGGCGCGGAATTCGTGACGGGCGACGGTACGATCGGATACACCTTTCGCTTCGATCGCAATCTGCCACCCCAGTACCACCGAACGTTTCAGGTCCGCCGTTCCGAATTCGACCACGTCCTCTTGCGCAATGCCACCGAGCAGGGCGTTGAAGTCCGTGAAGAAACATCGGTCGCCTCAGTACAGCTCGACGATCCCAAACGCGCCGTCGTGCAATTGACGAACGGAGAAAATCTCGATGCCCGATTCGTCATCGATGCCAGCGGACACGGCTCGATCGTCGGTCAGCAATACGGCGGAAGGTCGGAGATCGAGGCGCTCAAGAAAGTCGCTTTCTTCGCGCACTATCGCAACGTCCCGCGACCCGAGGGCCGCGACGCCGGCAACACCATCATCGTCGTTCTGCGCGACGCGTGGTTCTGGCTCATCCCGGTCACGGCCGACATCATGAGCGTCGGCCTGGTGGTGGAGCGCGATCACTTCCTGCAATGCGGTCTTCAGCCCGAGCAATTGCTCGAGAAAACGATCTGCGAGACGCCGTGGACGGCCGAGCGCATGAAAAACGCGGAGCGCGTCACGCAGGTCTACGCCAGAAAAGACTTCTCCTACGCCATGAAGCGAATGATCGGGCCGAACTTCGCGCTGGTCGGCGACGCGGCCGGCTTCATCGATCCTATTTTTTCGACGGGAGTGTTTCTGGCCATGAAAGGGGCCGACGTCGCGGCCGACGCGGTCGAGCTGCGGCTGCGAGGCGGCAGCATGCGGCTGTTGCGAAAGTACGAACGAGCGATCAACCGCGCGCTGCAGCGCTATTCGCGTTTTATCGAGAATTTCTACCGCCGCGAATTTCTGGAGGTCTTCATGCAGCCACAGCCGCATTTCGGCCTCCTGCAGGCCATCGTGGGCGTGCTGGCGGGCAACATTTTCACGAAGAGCTTTGCCGATCTGATGCGCCTGGAGCTGTTTTTCATGCTCATCCGCATCCAGCGGCGGAACGGCATGATCGCGCCGCGGATCCATTGGGAACGCTTGAATGCCGCCGCATCTGTGTAAAATGAAAAAAAAGTCCTGAGTTCTGGGTCCTGAGTCCTGAGTGGGTTGGTCCGGTCTCAGGACTCAGCACTCAGGACTCGGGACTCAGGACTACCTGATGACAGATCTCAGACGAAAACTGAAAGAGCTGCTGATCGAACGCTTGAAATTCGAGGACATGGCGCCCGAGGACATCGGCGATAACGACCTGCTGTTCGCCGGCGGCCTGGGCCTCGACTCCATCGACGCGCTGGAGATCGTGGTCATGCTCGAAAGCGAGTTCGGCATTCGCGTGAAGAGCGAAACATCGGCGCGCGAGAACTTCCGGACCATCGCGGCGCTGGCCGATTTCGTCGAACAACGGACGGCGGAGCAGCAGCCGCAGGCCTAAGGAGTGCTGAGTCCTGAGTTCTGAGTCCTGAGTGGGTTGGATCTCAGGACTCAGGACTCAGAACTCAGGACTTCGATGAGTTGGCTTTCACAATTACCCCACCAAATCCCCTTTCGCGCGGCCTCGTCGGCGCGGCAGATCGACGCAACGACGATCGAGGGCGCTTTTCTGTGCACCGCCAACGACGACGCGCCCATCGAGATCATGGTTGCCGAGGCCATGGCGCAGCTGGCAGGTGGACTGGTGTTCCGAGAGGCGCACGGATTTCTGACCGGCATCGATGATTGCGTCATCGATCGCGCCATCGAGCCGGGCGATGTCATCACGTTCACCGTGACGCTGGACGCGCAGTTCGGCGGAACGTATCGGTTCACCGGAACGGGCGCGATGGACGGACTACAATGCTGCCGGGGCCGTTTTTACCTTGCGCAAACCTGATCCGAACGTCCGTATCGCAGTCACCGGCGCCGGAATCCTCTGCTCGATCGGCCGCAACAAAGAGGAAGTCTGGAAGGCGGTTGCGGAGTCGCGCGCCGGAATCCGCAAGCTGACGCGATTTCCGGGCGAGACCTTTCCGACCGATCTGGCGGCGGAAGTCGACCAGAACATCGACGCGATGATGCCCGTCGACCGGCGGGCTGCCAAGCGGATGTCGCGCAGCGACAAGCTCGCGGTGATCGCCGCGGCGGAAGCGATCGAACAGGCGGATGGAGTGCCTGTCGATCGCGCCATCGTGTCGACCGGCACTTCGACCGGTGGACTGGTGGAAGGGGAGGACTACTACTTCACCAGGCTGCTGCGCGGACGTCGTCGCGCGCCCGCGTCGCTGGTTTTGCAACAGCCGACCTCCGGACCCAGCGACGCCGTCGCGCGTGCCTTCAACCTCGGCGGCGGAGTGGTCTCGAATGCCACGGCCTGCGCGTCGGCCGGCGCTGCCATCGGAATGGCGGCCGACTATCTTCGCGCGCGACACGTGGACGCCGCCATCGCCGGCGGAACCGATGCGCTCTGCCGTCTGACCTACAGCGGATTCAACGTGCTGCAGGCCGTCGATTGCGAAGCCTGCGCTCCTTTTTCATCGCGGCGCAAGGGAATCACGCTCGGTGAAGGGGCCGCGTATCTCGTGCTCGAGCGCTGGGACGACGCCACCGCCCGCGGCGCGCACATCATCGCGGAGCTGTGCGGCTACGGCGCGACGTGCGACGCGCATCATCCCACAGCGCCGCACGAAGAAGGGCGGGGGGCGGAGGCCGCTATGCGCGGGGCGCTGTGCGATGCGCGATCGACGGCCGAGGCCATCGACTACATCAACGCCCACGGCACGGGGACGCTGCTCAATGATTCTTCCGAAACGAAGGCCATCATCGCGGCGGTCGGGAGGGGCGTTCCGGTTTCGTCCAGCAAATCGTATTTCGGTCACACGTTAGGCGCGTCGGGCGCGGTGGAGGCGGTGATCACCGTTCTCGCGCTCGCGAATCAGATCGCGCCCCCGACCCTTCGCCTCGAATCGGCGGCTGAGGACTGCCCCCTCGACTACATCCCGCACACCCCCCGGCCCATGCGCATGCAACACGCGCTGTCGAATACCTTCGGCTTCGGCGGAAGCAACGTATCGCTGCTTTTCAGGAGGGCGTGAGTGGAGGGCCCCTCATCCGGCCTTCGGCCACCTTCTCCCCGCAAGCGGGGCGAAGGATCTCATCAAAGGTGCCGCGAAGCGGCGGGTGGGGGGCGATGACGCGCATCGCGATCACCGGAATCGGCGTGATCGCGCCGGGCGCCATCGGCGTCGAGGCCTTCTCCGACTTGTTAGACCGCGGCCAGACGGCAGCGACGAAAATCGATCGCTTCGATACCGGGGGCCTGACCGCACACTCAGCGGCGGTGGTGCGCGATTTCGTGCCGCGCGATTTCATCGCGCCGATGAAACTGCGGCGCATGAACAATCTGTCTCGATTCGGCGTCGCGTCGGCCCGCCTGGCCATGAACGATCGGGGCAGCGAGTTGACAACCGCCGCCGGCGTCGCGATGGGGAGCGCGTTCGGCCCCGTGCAAACCTCCGTCGATTACATGCAGGAGTACGTTGAGAAAGGGGCGGCGCTGGCCCCGCCACAACTTTTCGCGGAGTCGGTCGCCAATGCGCCCGGAAGCCATGTCGGCATCGAATTCGGGCTTCGCGGATTCAACATCACCGTCACGCAACGGGAGTCGTCGGCGCTGGCCGCGCTCATGTACGCCTGTTCGCAAATCGCAAAAGGCGTCCTGCCGGCTGCAATCGTCGGTGGAGTCGACGAGGTCAGCGAGATCGTCTTCGCCGTCCTCGATCGCGTCGGCGCGCTCGCGCACCAGAACGGCGGCATCGACGAGTGCGCACGCCCTTTCGATCGCCGGCGCAACGGGATGGTCGTGGGCGAAGGAGGGGCGGTTCTGATCGCGGAGGCTTCACCGCGAAAACAGCCCTACGCCTTCGTGTCGGGCTTCGGGATCGCACGCGACACCACCGCCACCATCTCGGATTGGGGGTCCGGCGTCGACGCGGTGGCGAATGCCATGCGAGCTGCCGTAGAAGATTCAGAATTATCATTACATAATATCGATGCTATTTATTCATCGGCCAACGCCACAAAGAGCGCGGATCAGCTCGAGTCGCGCGCGATCCAATCGCTTTTTCGGGAAGTGCCGCCTGTCGTCGCCACCAAGGGCTGCTTCGGCGAATACGCCGCCGGCGGCGCGCTGCAGCTCATCGCGGCATCGCTGGCGCTCCGCGATCAGAGGCTGCACGCCTCGGCCGGATTCTCGGAACACGACGACGCGATGATCTCGCCCACCCGCGCGCAATCCAGGCGCGAGCTGCGCCACATCCTGGTCAACTCGGTTTCGGCAGGCGGCGGCATCGTCTGCGCCGTCCTCTCGCGTGAGGCTTCATGACCGAGCGTGCCGTGGTGCTGATCCCGGCATTCAATGCCGCCAAAACCGTCGGCGATGTGGTGGCCGCGACGAAGAAAATCATCGACGATGTCGTGGTCGTCAATGACGGATCACGCGACCAGACCGCCGCGGTCGCGCGGGAATCGGGCGCAATCGTGGTCGATCATCCGCACAATCGTGGAAAAGGTGGCGCCCTCAAAACCGGATTTGCCTACGCGCTCCAGCAGGGATACGACGTCGTCGTGACTCTCGATGCCGACGGCCAGCATCTTCCGCGCGAAATTCCGAAGTTTCTGCGGAGCCGCGAAGAGACGAAAGCCGATCTGATCATCGGCGGACGGGCCCATCTCTTCGGCGAGATGCTGCCGCGCCGCCGCCTCGCCAATCGATTTTCGGCCTGGTCGATCGCAAAAGCTTCCAAGACCGGCATCACCGATTCGCAGAGCGGCTTTCGGCTCTACTCCGCCAATCTTCTGCGCAACGTTCGCCTGCGCACGGAAGGCTTCGATCTGGAGAGCGAAGTGATCGTGCGCGCCGGCGTGGGCGGCTTTCGAGTCATCACCATCCCCATCGACCTCGGCTTCGTCGACGGGATCTCCACCAGCCATTACAAGCCGCTCAAAGACACGCTGCGGATTGCCTGGACCGTCACGCGCGCGCGCCTATTTTGGCGGTAGGTCTTTTCAACTAAAGTCGAAGTTCGAACTTCATTTGTCACAGCGCGGACCGCTCAAAGACACGCTGCGGATTGCCTGGACCGTCGCGCGCGCGCGCCTATTTTGGCGGTAGGTCTTGCAGCGAAGGTCGAACTTCGAACTTCATTTGCCCTAGCGCGGCACCGGCGCGGGCGTAGGCGTCGCGGTTCCCTCCATGTCTGCTTTGGTCAGCGGCTTTCGCGGCAGCATCTCCGGCCGGTTAGCGGCTTCCCAGACGAAAGTGGCCATGACCACCACCGCCTGCATCAAATCGTCGCGTTGGAGCCTTTCGTAGACGTCGTAGTTGGTGTGATGCGTGCGTTCCGAGTAATCGAGAGGATCCTGAATGAACTGAAATCCCGGCAGGCCGACGGCATCGAAGGACAGATGATCCGTCCCGCCGGTATTTCGCATCGTGACTGTCGTTGCGCCGAGGTCTTTGAGGGACTCGAGCCACGACTGAAAGATCGGAACGACGGCGGCGTTTTCCTGGGCGTAGACTCCGCGGATTTTTCCGCTGCCGTTGTCGAGATTGAAGTACCCAGCCAGTTTCGCGTGCTCGGGCTTGAGGGTGAGCGGACCGAGGTTGCGGCGGAACGCCGACGGCAGATCGCGCTCTTCCGGCGAGGGTTCGGGCCGCGATCCGAAATGTTCGGAGACGTACGCGCGCGATCCGAGGAGTCCTTCTTCTTCGCCGCTCCACAGCGCGACGCGGATCGTTCTTCGCGGCGGAACTCCGATTGCTTTGAGAACGCGCATCACTTCCATGGCCACCACGCTTCCGGCACCGTTGTCGGTCGCTCCCGTTCCGCCGTGCCACGAATCGAGATGCGCTCCCAGCATCACGATCTCGTTTTTCTTGTCGGTCCCGGGAAGCTCCGCGATGGTGTTGAAGACTTCGGCTTTGTCGACCGTGTGCGCGCGCACCTCCAGCTCGAGCTCCGGCGTCTTTCCCGAATCGAGGAGTCGAGCCAGCCGGCCGTATTGCTCGTCGGAGAGCACGACCGAAGGAACCGGATATTGCTCGGCCTCGCGATAGGTGCCCGCCCCCTGAACGTGATAGTTGCCGTAGTCGCCGGTGCCCGGGACAATCACCGCCAGCGGTTTTTCCTCTGCCAGAAATGGCAGCAGTGCCTTGAAGAATGCCCGGCGACGCACCGCTTCTTCGCGGGTTACCGGTGGCCGGGTGGGAATCTGATATTGACCGACGTCGGCCAGGGACTTGTCGTCGTAGCGCACGAATTGCGTTTTCTCGTGCGGCTTCAGGTCAGGCGCGTCGCCGAGGAGAACGAATTTTCCGGCCAGCTTGCCTTTGTTTTTTTCGAGGTCTTCCTTCGTCTCCATCTTCACCTTGACCGGCACGCCGCGAATGATTCCGTTCGTCGATGGAGTCCAGGCGCGCGGCAGCACCGAGAGCTGCACCGTGTCTGGCGAGGTCATCCGCATCGAGACGTACTCGTAGCTCCAACCCTTTCCGAAAGGAGCCCACGGCTCGAGGTGCGCGTTGGAGAGGCCGAATTCGGTCAGTTTGTCGCGCGTCCACTCGTTGGCGCGCTTCATGTTCGGCGATCCGGTGAGGCGCGCGCCCACGAAGTCCATCAGACCGGAGGCGATCTCCATGGCCTTGGAGTTGCGGAACTCTTCCTGCCGGATGCGGGTCTGCATGGTCAGGTCGGGAGATTCCGCAGCCAGCGCTGTCGCGGTGACGAGGAGCAGGGCGGTAATGGCAGTTCTCATAGCGGGCGCAATGATACGATTATGTCAACGTGCTACATCCCTCTTTTTTCAGGAAGTTCGACCTCTTCGCGGAGCTCGACGACCGCGAGCTTTCCTCCATCGCGGCGGTGGCAAAAGTCCGCCGTTACGCCAAAGACGATGTCGTTTTTCACGCCGACGAGAGCGGCGACATCTTCTGCCTGATCAAGGAGGGACAGGTCAAGGTCACCATGATCTCGCCGGAAGGGAAGGAGATCATCCTCTCCATGATGGGGGCGGGAGAATTTTTCGGTGAGATGTCGCTGCTCGATGATGCGCCGCGTTCGGCGACCGTCATCGCCACCGAGCCGCTGGAAGTCGTGACGATCTGGCGTAATGATTTTCTGCAGATTCTCCAGGAAAACTTCTCAATCGCCAGGAAAGTGCTTGCCGAATTGTCGAAACGCCTGCGCAGCGCCTCGAATCGCATCGAATCGCTGGCGACCATGGACGTCTATGGACGGCTGGCGCGGTTCTTCCTCGATTTGGCAGCGCAAAGCGGCAAGCCTCTCGATAACGGATATGTGGCCGTCACCCGGCCGACGCATCAATCGATCGCCAACATGATCGGCACATCCCGCGAAACGGTCTCCCGCCTGATCCATGATCTGATGCGGCAGAACCTGCTGCTCTCGGAGGGAAAGACAATCTATCTCCGCAAGAGCGCGCTCGATCAATTTCGCGCGGAGTTATAGGTTGCTCGGTTGCTGAAGGTTGCTGGGTTACTGAGCAACCAATGCTGACCATCCCAAATCTCCTCACGCTCCTGCGCCTGATCCTGATCCCGGTGTTTTTGTTCGCGTCCTTCCGCGGGATGTTCCTGGCCGCGCTTATTCTGTTCGTCACGGCCGCGGTCACCGACATCTTCGACGGCCTGATCGCGCGGCGGCTCAATCAGCGTTCGCGCCTCGGTGCCATCCTCGATCCGGCCGCCGACAAGATCATGCTCGTCTTCGGCTACCTCTACTACACATTGGCGCCCAATCTGCCGATGGTCCGCATCCCGGGATGGCTGACCTTCGCGGTCTTCGTCCGCGATTTTCTGATCATGATGTTCGCGTATCTGCTGTACACACGCGTGCGGGTGAATAAGTTTCCGCCATCGACGGCCGGCAAAATCTCGACCGTTCTTCAGGCCGTCACCCTCGGCGCCGTGATCGGTGCCAACGCATTCGTACCGCGGCTCCTCTCGTTCGCTGAGCTGATGTTCGGGATTGCACTGCTGGCCACGCTCATTTCGGGAGGCGACTACATCCGCCGCGCCAAGAGAATGTTGCTAGAATCCGCGGCTGCCTAGCCCGAAATAGTTGTTGCCCTGCAACAGTTAACAGGCTCCCGGCGCCTCCATAGCTCAATTGGTAGAGCAGCAGACTCTTAATCTGTTGGTTCCAGGTTCGAGTCCTGGTGGGGGCACCAAAAAGATCGAGTTGTCGGTGGTCGGTTGTCAGTTGTCGGGAATCGGTCGAAACTTGCGGACTGACAACCGAGAACTGACAACCGACAACTGGTTTTATGCGAAAGTGGCGGAATTGGCAGACGCGCTGGACTTAGGATCCAGTGGCCCAAAGCCGTGGGGGTTCGAGTCCCCCCTTTCGCACCAGCCCCGAAATTAAGAATTTTAAATTGCAAATGAAAAATTAAGAAAGGCCGTTGGCATCCTTCGTTCATTCTTAATTTTTCATTCGAAATTTGAAGTTTCTATGCTTCTAAATTACGAAGATCTTTCCTCCGTCAAGAAATCAGTGGAGGTCGAGATCCCCGCCGATCTGATCTCCAACGAAGCCAAGCGTGTGACCACCGAGTTCACGCGCCAGGCGAAGCTGCCGGGCTTTCGTCCGGGCAAGGTTCCGCCCAGCGTGGTTCGGACGCGCTTCGCCAAGGAGATCCAGGACGAAGTGATGACCCGTCTGCTGTCGCGCAGCTTCCGCGACGCGATCTCCGAAAAGGGCGTCGAGCCGGTCGGCGATCCACAACTCCAGCACATCGATCCGTTCATCGAGGGCGCGCCGGTCAAGTACAAAGCGCAATTCGAGGTCAAGCCGCACATCGAGCTTCGCGAGTATCGCGGCATCGAGATCGACGACCCCAAGATCGAAGTCTCCGATGACGACGTCGACAAGATGATCGAGCGCCTGCGCGATCAGGCCAGCGCGTATCGCGTCGAGAACGATCGGGGCCTTCAGAACGACGACATTGCCGTGATCGACATGACCACCGGCGGCGAAGGCCTCGACAGTGAAACGCGGACGGGACATTTCCGGCTGGGTGAAGAGACTCCCATGCCGGAATTGCACGACCTTCTGCGCGGGAAGAGGCCGGGTGAGAGCGGATCGTTCCACAAGAGCTACGGCCAGGATGCGTCGAACGAGAAGTTTCGCGGAAAGAGCATTCATCACGAAGTGACGCTGAAGGAAATTCGCGTTCAGGAGAAACCGGAAGTCAGCGACGAATTCGCCAAGAGCGTGGGGGGATGGGAATCGGTGCAGCAGATGCGCGAGACCATCGCCGCCGACATCCGCAAGCATCGCGAGTTCGATGCCCTGCGCGTCAAGCAGAATCAGATCGGCGAGCATCTCCTCGGCATTCACGACTTCGAAGTTCCCGATGCGCTGGTCGAAGAAGAGCTCGGGAAATCGCTGCAGAACTACGCGCGTTTCCTGGCATCGCAGGGAGTCGATGTCGAGAAAGCGGATCTCGACTGGAACAAGGTCGCTGATGACTTCCGTCCGGAAGCGGTCAAGCGCGTGAAGCGTTCGCTGATTCTGGAGGCCATCGCGAAAAAGGAAAACGTCGAGGTCAGCGACGTCGAAGTCGATGCCGAGATTCGGCGCGCCGCCAACGAGAGCGGCCGGGACGTTGCCGAGGTCAAGCATCGGCTCCGGCACGATGGTGGCTATGAAGCGCTGCGTGCGTCGCTGGCGCAGGAGAAGGCGCTGGCGCTGGTGTTGAAGAACGCCGTCACGAAGTAGCGCGGTCTCGAGGTCTCGCAGTGCCGCACCGCGAGACTCCGAGACCTCGAGACTTCGCTACCTCCCCATCCGGCTAGGTTTCACCGCGAAAAGAGTCCTCTACACTTCCTCCATGGTCCTCATTCCCATGGTTGTGGAGCAGACCAGTCGAGGCGAACGGGCCTACGACATCTACTCCCGTCTCCTCAAAGACAACGTCATCTTCCTTGGTCAACCCATCGACGACACGGTTTCGAATCTGATCATCGCGCAGCTTCTGTTTCTCGAAGCTGAGAATCCCGAAAAAGACATCTCGCTCTACATCAACTCGCCGGGCGGATCGATCACCGCCGGCCTCGCCATTTACGACACCATGCAGTACGTCAAGCCCGACATTCAGACGATCTGCATCGGACAGGCGGCTTCGATGGCGGCGGTGCTGCTGGCCGCCGGCAAAAAGGGGAAGCGTTACTGTCTTCCCAATTCGCGCGTCGTCATTCATCAGCCGCTGATCATGGGCGGAGGCCTCAGCGGACAGGCGACCGAGATCGACATCCACGCCAAGGACATCATGCGGATGCGGCAGCGGATGAACGAGATTCTGTCAAACCACACCGGTCAGGCTGTGGACAAGATCGATCGCGATACCGATCGCGATTACATCCTGCAGGCCGGCGATGCCGTGACGTATGGGTTGGTGGATCAAGTGATTGCGAAGCGCGAGTGACCAGAGTGGAACAGGCAGCTTCTTGACAGTGTTGGAGTCGCGTAGAAGAATCTGAAGACCGCAACAAAACGAGGGCCCAAGGCGAATGTCGAAGAAGGGGAACAGCGGCGACGTCCTGCGTTGTAGCTTCTGCAACAAGTCGCAGCGCGACGTCAAGAAGTTGATCGCCGGACCGACGGTCTACATCTGTGACGAGTGCGTGGACATCTGCCTCGACATCATCGCTGAGGATCGAAAGGACGAGCCGGGCACCCTGGAAGGCTCGGGAGCGCTGCCGAAACCGAAGGAGATCAAAGAGTTCCTCGATCTCTACGTCATCGGACAGGAGCGCGCCAAGAAGAAGCTGGCTGTCGCGGTCTATAACCACTACAAGCGCATCGATTACCACAGTCGCAATTCGCGGCAGGACGTCGAGCTGCAGAAGTCGAACATCCTGCTGATCGGGCCGACCGGCACCGGCAAGACCCTGCTGGCGCAGACGCTCGCGCGCATGCTGTCGGTCCCGTTCACCATCGTCGACGCCACCACGCTCACCGAGGCCGGTTACGTCGGCGAGGATGTCGAGAACATCATCCTCAAGCTTTACCAGGCCGCCGGGAACGACAAAGAGAAGACCCAGCGCGGCATCGTCTACATCGATGAGGTCGACAAAATCTGCCGCAAGGGCGACAACCCGTCCATCACCCGCGATGTCTCAGGCGAAGGCGTGCAGCAGGCGCTGCTGAAGATTCTCGAAGGAACCGTTGCCAACGTTCCGCCGCAGGGCGGACGCAAGCATCCCCATCAGGAGTTCATCCAGATCGATACCACCAACATTCTGTTCATGTGCGGTGGAGCATTCGTCGGCCTTGAGAATGTCATCGAGCGCCGACTGTCGGCGACGTCGATGGGCTTCGGCGCGAAGATCGCGTCCAAGCGCGACAAGCGGACCGGGGAGCTCCTGGCGCAGGTGCATCCGGAGGATCTCATCAAATTCGGGCTGATTCCCGAGTTCGTCGGACGGCTGCCGGTGGTCGCGACGCTCAACGAGCTGGACAAAGGCGCGCTCATCGAGATCCTCAAGGAGCCGAAGAATTCGCTGGTCCGTCAGTACCAGACCATCATGGGCTTCGAGAATGTGACGCTGAAGTTCACCGATGACGCTTTGGAAGCGATCGCGGGAGAGGCTCTGAAGCGGAACGTCGGCGCGCGCGGGCTCAAGATCATCATCGAAGAGCTGATGCTCGAGATCATGTACACGATCCCGTCGCAGGACGCCATCAGCGAGTGCGTGATCACTCGCGAGGTGGTCGATAACCGGAGTCAGCCGATCACCCTCTATCGAAAGGCAGGGTAGGGAAGGAGTTGCTGAGTTGCTGGGTTACTCAGTTGCTGCGGGTCACACGCAGCAACCGAGCAACCCAGTAACCCCGCAGGTGGGGAATGGGCCGTTGTTAGAGAGATAGAGAGTTCAATGTCCGATCAAACAATCCAACTTCCCCTGGTGCCGTTGCGCGACATGGTGGTCTTCCCATCGATGATGGCGCCATTCGTGGTGGGCCGGCGCGCCTCCATCCAGGCGCTGGAAGCGACGCTGTCGACATCCGAAAAAAGGATCTTCCTGGCCACGCAGCGCGATCCGAAGGTTGACGATCCCAACATGCAGGAGATCTACACCGTCGGCGTGATCGCGACGGTGGTGCAGAACCTCAAGCTCCCCAACCAGAACGTCAAGGTCATGGTGGAAGGCCTCACCCGCGCGGAAATCGTCAACTCCGAAGAGGCCGGGGGCTACATGACGGTGTTCGTGCGCGAGATCGATACCAAGGTCGCGCTGACGTCGGAAGTCTCGCAGTACATGCAGAAGCTGGTGGAGATCTTCGAGCAGTACGCCAAGATGTCGCATCATCTGGCCTTCGAAGGCGTGATGTCCACCCTCAAGCTCGACGATCCCGATCGCTTCGCCGACACACTGGCCTCGCACATCCTGATCACCACCCAGGAGAAGCAGCAGCTCCTGGAGACCATTTCGCCGTACGAGCGGCTGCAGAAACTGCAGGACTTCCTGGAGATCGAGATCGAAAAGATCAACATCGACAAGCGCATCAACTCCAAAGTCAAAAAGCAGATGGAGCGCGCGCAGAAGGAGTACTACCTCAACGAGAAGATCAAGGCCATCCACCACGAGCTGGGTCGCAAGGACGATCGCTCCGATGAGATCGAGGAGCTCCGCCAGAAGATCGAAGAAGCGGGCATGCCCAAGGAAACCAAGGAGAAGGCCATCCAGGAGCTCAAGCGCCTGGAAGCGATGCCGGGAGTCTCGGCGGAAGCGACGGTCTCGCGCAACTACATCGAGTGGCTGGTCTCCGTTCCGTGGAAGAAGGCGTCCAAGGAGATCAAAGACATCGACGCGGCCGAAAAGATCCTCAATGAGGACCACTACGGCCTGGAGAAGATCAAGGAGCGCATCCTCGAATTCCTGGCGGTCCGTCAACTGGTGAAGGGACCGAAAGGAACAATCCTCTGCTTCGTCGGACCTCCGGGCGTCGGCAAGACCTCGCTGGCGAAGTCGATCGCCCGCGCCACCGGGCGCCGCTTTGTCCGTCTCTCGTTAGGCGGCGTCCGCGACGAAGCGGAGATCCGCGGACATCGGCGGACTTACATCGGCGCGTTCCCGGGACAGATCATTCAGCGGATGAAGAAGGCCGGCACGATCAACCCGGTCTTCCTCCTCGACGAAGTCGACAAGATGTCGATGGATTTCCGCGGCGATCCGTCGGCGGCGCTGCTGGAAGTGCTCGATCCCGAGCAGAACAACACCTTCACCGATCACTACCTCGATGTCGAGTACGACCTCTCCAAGGTGATGTTCATCGCCACCGCCAACGTGACCCATACCATTCCGGCGCCGCTCAAGGATCGCATGGAGATCATCTCGCTCTCCGGCTACACCCACCTCGAGAAACTCGCGATCGGAAGGCAGTTCCTCGTTCCGAAACAGATTGCGGAGCAGGGTCTGGAACAGACGAAGATCACGTTCGACAGCAGTGCGCTGGAAGAGTTGATCGACTCGTACACGCGCGAAGCGGGCGTGCGCAACCTGGAGCGCGAGATCGGCTCGGTGCTGCGCAAGATCGCGCGTCAGGTTTTGAAGCAAGACGGCGCGTTCGAAATGGCTGTCGAGCGGAAAAAAGTGCGGGAATTGTTAGGCAAGCCGAAGTTCCGCTCGCAGCAGATCCACGACAAGGCGGAAATCGGACTGGCCACCGGTCTGGCGTGGACAGAAGTCGGCGGCGAGATTCTGTCGACCGAAGTCGCGTTGTCCCGCGGCAAAGGAAATCTGACGCTGACCGGCAAGCTGGGCGACGTCATGCAGGAATCGGCGCGGGCCGCGTTGTCGTATGTCCGCTCACGTGCAGAGTTGTTCGGACTCGATCCCGACTTCCACTCCTCGCTCGACATCCACATTCACGTTCCGGAGGGAGCGATCCCCAAGGATGGACCGTCGGCAGGCATCACCATGGCAACCGCGCTGCTGTCGGCGGTCACCAAGATTCCGGTGCATCGCGACTTCGCCATGACCGGCGAGATCACGCTGCGCGGCAAAGTACTGCCGGTCGGCGGCGTGAAGGACAAGATCCTGGCCGCCACCCGCGCCGGGATTACCAAGATCATTCTGCCCGCCGAGAACGAGCGCGATCTCGAGGACATCCCGCCCGACGTGCGCGAGAAGATGGAGTTCCATCTCGTTGAGTCGATGGACGAAGTGGTAACGCTGGCGCTCGATGGCACGATTGTTCCATTAGCTGCCAAAGCGAAACTAACCGAACCAAAGGTCATCGGCGACGAGCCGCCCGTAACACACTAGTTGGCATGTTAGGACGTTAGGATGTTGGGCGGGTTGGACATCCCAACTGCCCAACGTCCCAACCCGATTTGACAAGTGCCGTCCGCATCAGCAGAATCACTAGCGATACCTGCAAAACTTCAGTAGCGCCTCTGCTTCGCTTGCCGAAGCGTGAAATCAATTGGAAATCCGATCAGTCGAGTTTTTCAGGGCGGCGTATCAGGCCGCTGATTTTCCAACCGATCAACGACCGCAATTCGCAATGGTAGGACGCTCCAACGTCGGAAAGTCGAGCCTGATCAACGCCGTCCTCAAACGGAAAGCAGTCGCACGCGTGAGTCAGACACCCGGTAAGACACAAGCCATTCACTTTTATCTGGTCAACGAAAAGTTTCACATCGTTGACCTGCCCGGCTACGGCTACGCCAAAGTTCCGAAACCGACCATGGCGTCCTGGCGTCAACTGGTGAATGCCTACCTCCAGGAAGCGGACATGCTCCGCCTGATGTTTCTGCTCCTCGATGTGCGCCGCACTCCCAGCGAGCAGGACACGCTGATGCACGACTGGACGGTCGGTGCCGGCATCGACGAGCGCATCGTGCTGACGAAGTCCGACAAGCTTTCCAACAGTGCACTCGCAAAAAACAAGACTTCCATCGCACGCGACCTGGGCGTCGATCCGACCGCCCTGATCCCGTGCTCGGTAGTGTCAAAAAAAGGAATTGAAGAAGTACGACGTGAAATCGTCACGAGGTTGAAATGAGCGAAACAGAATTCGAAAACGAAGCGGCAGCTGCAGCGGTAGAGACTCCACCGGAGGAGAAGGCCGAAAAGCCCGCGCGCAAGCCGCGAAAGGCCAAAGCCGAAAAGGCAGCGGAAGAACCGGTCGCGGAAGCGAAGCCGGATGGCGAGGGCGAAGCGGCGGAAGTCGCCGTAGTCGAAGCCACCCCGGTCGAGGCGCCGCCGGCGCCAGTCACGGAGGAGCAGCGCCCGCCGCGCCGTCCCGAGCAGACCCAGGCTGCCGAGACGATCGACATCCGCGTGCTGAAGGAGATGAAGCTCCCCGATCTCTCCAAGCTCGCCAAGGACCTCGGCGTCGAAAACGCGACCGGCATGCGAAAGCAGGATCTGATCTTTTCGATCCTGCAGGCGCAGACCGAAAAGAGCGGTCTCATCTTCTCGGAGGGCGTGCTGGAGTGCCTGCCCGACGGATTCGGATTCCTGCGCGCCCCGGAATATAACTATTTACCAGGACCAGATGATATATATGTTTCTCCTTCACAAATTCGGCGATTCGATCTGCGCACCGGCGACACAGTCTCGGGCCAGGTGCGTCCGCCCAAGGAAGGGGAGCGCTACTTCGCGTTGATCAAGGTCGAGGCGGTCAACTTCGAGCATCCCGACATCGCTCGCGAGAAGACCCTGTTCGACAACCTCACGCCGTTGTATCCGGACAAGCGCGTCAAGCTCGAGACGCAGACCAACATGTCGTCGCGCGTCCTCGATCTGATCGCGCCGGTCGGCAAGGGGCAGCGCGGACTCATCGTGGCGGCGCCCAAGACCGGCAAGACCATGCTGCTGCAGGCGATCGCCAACGCCGTCACCGCCAATCATCCCGAGATCACACTGATCGTGCTGCTCATCGACGAGCGGCCCGAAGAAGTCACCGACATGCAGCGCTCGGTGAAGGCCGAAGTCATCTCGTCGACGTTCGACGAACCGGCATCGCGTCACGTGCAGGTCGCGGAAATGGTCATCGAGAAGGCCAAGCGCCTGGTCGAGCACAGGCGCGACGTGGTGATCCTGCTCGACTCCATCACGCGTCTGGCTCGCGCCTACAACACCGTCGTTCCGCCGTCGGGCAAGGTGCTGTCAGGGGGCGTCGACTCCAACGCCTTGCAGCGGCCGAAGCGTTTCTTCGGATCGGCGCGCAACGTCGAGGAGGGCGGCTCGCTGACCATCATCGCCACGGCGCTGATCGACACCGGCTCGCGCATGGACGACGTGATCTTCGAAGAGTTCAAGGGCACCGGCAACATGGAAGTGCACCTCGACCGCAAGCTGATGGAGAAGCGCGTCTTTCCGGCGCTCGACATCAACAAGTCGGGCACGCGAAAGGAAGAGCTGCTGCTGGAGCGCAACGAGCTCAATCGCATCTGGGTGCTGCGCAAAGTCTTCTCGCCGCTGTCGACGGTCGAGTCGATGGAGCTGCTGGTCGAGAAACTCGAGAAGACGCGGACCAACGCCGAGTTCCTGAACGCCATGTCAAGCATGTGAAGTACCGGCTTCTCGCGCGGCTTCGCATCCTCGACGACAACCAGACCATCATCCTCGGTCCCGGCAAAGCCGATCTTCTGGAAGCGCTGGCGCGCAGCGGATCGATCCGCGACGCGGCCGCGGAGCTGGGCATGTCGTACATGCGAGCGTGGAGCCTCATCCGCATCATGAACGCGCGTTTCCGCGAGCCGCTGGTGGAGGCCGTCCGCGGAGGTTCGAAACGCGGCGGGGCGACGCTAACGCCCGCGGGCAAGGCGGTGCTGCGTCTCTACCGCCGCATGTCGAAACAGAGCGAGCGCGCGTCGGCATCCGACTTCCGTGAGCTCCGGCGCAAGCTGCGACCGTAAAAGCGGTGCCAAGGCACCGCACTCCAAAGGCCGATATACTTGACCGTAGATATCGGCCTGTGCTCTGCTTGAGGCGTGCGCCGGATCCTGATCCTTCTCGCTCTCGCTTCCTCCCTGCGCGCCGACACGATCGAAGACCGCCTCAAGAAGCTCGAGGACGAAGTCGTCGCGCTGAAAGCCGAGAACGAGCAGCTCCGCCGCGACCTCGGCCTGGAGGTCGTGGCGCGGCAGGTGGATGTCAGGACGAACGGCGCCGCCGAGAACATGCAGATCGGCGGCCTGATCCAGGTGCAGGGTGAAACCGGAGATCGCGGCGACTCGCGATTCAGCAGCTCGAACTCCCGCCTCTTTCTCCGGCGTGCGCGCGTGAACATCGGCGGCCGTTTTGTCGAAGAGTTCAACTTCCGCGCCGAGCTCGAGCTGGCCGGCAGTCTCGCCGACACCTCCGGCCTTCGCGCGCAGCTCACCGATGCGTATTTGAATTGGAATCGATTCGACTCCGCCAACATCCGGCTCGGCCAGTTCAAGACGCCATTCGGGTTCGAGCAGCTGGCTCCTGATCCGCGCCAGTACACCATTGAACGATCGCAGGTCAGCGACCGCCTGACGCCGGGACGTCAGATCGGAGCGCAGGTCGGCGGGCAATGGTGGGTCGACCGGATCAACTACGCGATCGGAATGTTCAATGGCAACGGAACGAATTCCAACTTCAACGACAACGATCGCTTCATGACCGCCGGCCGTTTCTCGATCGTTCCGTTCAGCGGACGCCTGCGCGACACTACCGCACGCTGGTCGGTCGGCGCGGACGCATTCCGGACTGTCGATGCAAACGCGACGTTCACCGGGCGGCGCAGAGCGTTCGGAATCGACAGCCAGATCGAGATCGGTCGCCTCGAGCTGTGGGGCGAATCGCTGCGAGAGAATTTTGATCCGCGCGGCGGCGTGGCCACCCGTTCCAGCGGCCGCTATGGCCAGGCGGCGTATTACGTTGTGCCGGACAAGCTGCAAGTGGTCGGGCGCTACGAGACGCTCGATTCGAATCGCGAGTCGACGCTGGGCATGAACTACTACTTCAAGCAACATGATGTGAAACTGCAGCTCGATTTCATGCACGCCCCGAACGATCAGAAAAAATTCCTGGCGCGGCTGTAGACGGCATTCTGATGGGCGCCGCTTTTTTCCTCGCCGCAATCCTGCACGTGTCGGCTGCCGCCAGCCTCACCGACGCGCTGCGTGAAATCGGCGGCAATTATCAAAAGCAAACCGGCGACACGGTGCTGTTCAATCTGGGCGCGTCGAGCCTTCTGGCGCGGCAGATCATGGAGGGGGCGCCGGCCGACGTCTTCATCTCCGCTGACGAGCTCAGAATGGATCAGCTCCAGCAGCGCGGCTTCATCGTCAACAGAAGCCGGCGCAGCATCCTGTCGAACACGCTGGTGATCGTGGTTCCCAGCGACAGTCCGTTGAAGATCAAGTCGGCAAAAGATCTCGCCGATCCGGCCATTCGCAATGTCGCGGTCGCGGAGCCACAGACTGTGCCGGCCGGAATTTATGCCAAGGAGTACCTCCGCAAGCTGAGGGTCTGGGACCGCATCACTTACAAGATCATCCCGACCGACAACGTCCGTTCGGCGCTGGCGGCTGTCGAATCGGGCAACGTTGAAGCCGGAATCGTATACAAGACCGACGCTCTGATCTCGCCGTCAGTGAAGGTCGCGTTTGAAGTGCCGGTTGCCGAGGGGCCGAAGATTTCGTATCCCGCTGCGGTGGTCGCGGATTCACGCGACAAGGCGGCCGCGCAGCGATTCCTCGACTACCTGCAGCGCCCATCTGCCCGCGAAACGTTCAAGAAATTTGGTTTTCTTTTGCCGTGATCGAGACGTCGGACAGCGCCATCGTTCTGTTCACGCTGCAGTCCGCGCTGATCAGCACCGCCATCGTCGTTCCGATCGGACTTGCGATCTCGTGGGCGCTGGCGCGGCTGGAGTGGCCCGGCAAATCGATCGTCGAGACGATGGTGGCGCTGCCGTTGGTGATGCCACCTGTCGCGACAGGGTTGATCCTGCTGAAATTGTTTGGGAGAAGAGGACCCTTCGATGGCTTTTTCGACATCGTCTTCACCTGGCGCGCGGTCGTGATCGCGATGATCGTGATGTCGATGCCGCTCTTTGTGCGATCCGCGCGCGTCGCCCTCGAGGAGGTCAACGTCCGCTACGAGCACGTCGCGCGCACCCTGGGAGCCTCCGAGCCCCGCGTCTTCTTCGCCATCACGCTGCCGCTGGCCTTGCGCGGCATCGTGGCCGGAACCGTGCTGGCGCTGGTGCGCGCGATCGGCGAATTCGGCGCGACCATCGTTGTAGCCGGTAACATTCCCGGACGCACGACCACGATCTCGCTGGCGATTTTCAATCGCATTGAGCTTGGAAAGGATGCCGAGGCCTACAGGCTGCTGGTGGTTTCGGTGATCATTGCCTTCGCGGCCTTGTGGATCAACGAAGCAGTCGTACGCCGGCGACCCCATGCTCGCGCTTGATCACGTCCGGTTGCCGCTCGCGCATTTCGAGCTCGACGTCACGTTCGAAACGAAGACGCCTGCCACCGGAATCTTTGGACCATCCGGCTCCGGCAAGACCACGATTCTCGAGCTGATCGCGGGCATTCGACAGCCGCGAGGCGGCCGCATCGTGATCGATGACGTCGTCGTCAACGAAGTTCCGGCACGCAAGCGGGCGGTCGGATACGTGCCCCAGGGCGAATCGCTCTTTCCGCACATGACGGTCGAGCGAAACATTCGATTCGGTGTCCGCGACCATCAAGCCGAGACCTTCATTCAGCGCGTCGTGGAAGTGCTCGAAATCGCGCCGCTGATGCGTCGCGGCGTGGGCGCGCTGTCAGGCGGCGAGGCCAAGCGCGTCGCTCTCGCACGCGCCCTGGTCACATCGCCGCGGCTTCTTCTCCTAGACGAGCCTCTGGCGGGCCTCGATCGCCCGCTGCATGCCCGGGTGATCGAGTTTCTGATCCGCGTGCGCGACGAGCTCAGTGTGCCCATGCTGTACGTCTCCCATGACCCGGCTGAGCTGCAACAGGCGGTTTTCGAGACCATTGTGATCGAGCGCGGTACTGTCGTTCGCTAGGCATTCGCGCGACAATTGAGTTGTTCTAGTTGCCTGAGCTCGGATGGCAAAGCGATCCCGCATCAAAGACTTCCTGTGGCGCCACTCGGCCGGCATCGCCTTCACGGTGATGGTGGTCTTCGTCGCGGTGATCGGATACGTGGGCTACACCTACGCCGTCATCACAAAGAAGTTCGAGTCCAGCCGGCGTTGGGATCTTCCCAGCCGCATTTACTCCGACGCCACGCCCATCGTTCCGGGCGTGAATTATCCTCGCGCGCTTCTCGAGCCGAAGCTCAATCACGTCGGCTATCACGAAGTTCGGATGCGCGTTTCCAATCCGGGCGAATACCGATACGTTGGCGGCGATCTCGAGATCTACCTTCAAAATTTCGAGTATCCCGACATCGAGTTCCGCGCCTTGCCGGTCATCATCGATTTCGACGGCCCGACCGTGCGCTCGGTCAAGCGCCTCGACGACGGCGTCACCCTGCGCGGCATTCGCATCGAGCCGGAGCTCATCACGTCGATCTACAACAACGAGATGGAGGACCGCGTCCCGGTCTCGCTGAGCTCCGTTCCGAAGTCGGTTGCCGACGCCATCATCGCCACCGAAGACAAGAACTTCTACCACCACGAAGGAATCTCGATCCGCGGAACAGTCGGCGCGCTGATCACCGATATACGGCAAAAAGCGCTGACGCACGGCGGTTCGACGCTCACCCAGCAGCTGGTGAAGAATCTCTTCCTCAATCCTGAGCGCACCTGGCGCCGCAAGGGCACCGAGGCGCTGATGGCGATCCTGCTCGAGCTGCGCTATCGCAAGAACGAAATCCTCGAGGCCTACCTCAACGAGATCTATCTCGGCCAGAACGGTGCCGTGCAGATCGCGGGCGTGGAGCAGGCGTCGCAGGTCTACTTCGGCAAACACGTCACGTATTTGACGTTGCCGGAAGCGGCGACTCTGGCCGGGATGATCAAGTCGCCCAACGTGCTGTCGCCGTTGAAATATCCCGATCGGGCAAAGTCGCGGCGCGATCTCGTGCTGAAGCTCATGCTCGATCAGGGAAGGATCGAGCAGGCCGAATATGAGAGGGCAGTGGCGTCTCCGCTGACGACAGCACGATTCCCGAAAACGTCGCGCAGCGCGCCCTTCTTCGTCGATCTCGTGCTCAAGCAATTGCGCGAGACGTATCCCGAGACGCAGCTCAAGACCGAAGGTCTGCGGATTTTCACGACGCTCGACACGATCATGCAACGCTCCGCCGAGCAGGCGCTGGAGAGCGGGATCGTCGATCTCGACAAACGCTATCCCTATCTGAGGAAATCGCCGACGCCGCTCGAGGGCGTGATCCTCACCATTCAGCCTGGAACGGGATACGTGAAGGCGCTGGTGGGCGGAAGGAATTACTCGAAGACGCAATTCAATCGCGCCATCCAGGCCCGCCGTCAGCCCGGCTCGCTGTTCAAGCCGTTCGTTTACGTCACCGCCATGGATCCCGCTCGTGGCCAGCAGGCGCTGAGCGCCGCCACGGTTCTCGATGATTCGCCGATCACCGTGCGCACCGGCAATGCCGTGTGGCAGCCGCAGAACTACGATCTCCGCTTTCACGGACACGTCAGCGTTCGCGAGGCGCTGGCGCACTCCTACAACATTCCTGCGGTTCGCGCGGCCATCGACGCCGGCGTCGGAAACGTGATCAAGGAAGCGTCGGCGATCGGAATCGAGAGCCGACTGGAGCCATATCCGTCAGTGTCTCTCGGCGCATTCGAGGTCACGCCGCTCGAAATCGCCTACGCCTACTCCGCCTTCGCCAATCTCGGCGTGAAAGCCGAGCCGATCTCGATCCTGGCCGTTTCGACGCGCCAGGGAAAACTTCTCGAAAGCCGCGAAGTGAAAATGAAGCGCGTCGCCCCCGCCAGCGTCTGTTACGTGATGGATGACATCCTCCAGGACGTGTTCAGCTACGGCACCGCCGCGCGCGCGCGCTCGCTGGGATTTGAGCGCAAGTTCGCCGGCAAGACCGGGACCACCAGCAACTATCGCGACGCCTGGTTCATCGGCTACTCGCCCCGGATTCTGAGCCTGGTGTGGATCGGGTTCGATGACGGACACAGCGTGCGGCTCGCCGGCGGCGATGCCTGCGTGCCGATCTGGACCACGCACATGAATCGCATCGTCGGAATGGTCCCGGACGTCGACTGGAAACGTCCCGATGATGTGATTTCTCGCGAAATCGATCCCGAATCAGGCTTCCTTGCGACGCCCTATTGCCCGCAAACGCACGGCGAGATCTTCGTGGCCGGCACTGAGCCGACGCAGCTCTGTCCGCTTCACGCCGGCAGCGGCGAGCCGAGTCCGTTGTGGCGCGACAACGACAATTTCCCGGGCGAGCAGCCTTCCACGACGCCGGGTCAGCGGCGCGATGACAAAAAAGAGCGCGATAAGGGAATCCGGCGGCTGCTCCGCATCCTTTTCGGGAACGGACAATGAGCACCATTGCCGAGACCCCCGTTGAAGTCCCGTCGATTCCGAATCTTTTTCAGCGCGCCAAAGACCGCGGCGAGCGTGCCCTCCTCTATGCCGGCGGGATCACCGACCTCGGAATCCAGACCGTGCGCGAGATTCTTCGCGGATCGCTGGAAACCAATCTGCTGATCGCGCAATTCGAGCAGATCGGCGTTCGCTCGCTTTCCATTGTCGCGATCACGTCCCTGTTCATCGGAATGGTCCTGGCGCTGCAGACCGCGTATTCGCTCGAGCAATTCGGCGTGAAGCTTTTCATCGGCAAGGTCGTGTCGCTTTCGCTGGTGCGCGAGCTCGCGCCGGTCATCATGTCGTTCATGGTGGGGGGGCGGGCCGGAGCGGGCATCGCCGCCGAGCTCGGAACGATGAAAGTCACCGAGCAGATTGACGCCTTGCGCGCGCTTGCCACCAGTCCGGTCAGGAAACTCGTCGTCCCCAGGGTATTGGCGAGCACCATCATGTTCCCGGTCCTGACCGTCGTCTCGAATGCAGTCGGCATCTTCGGTGGCTTGATCATCGCGGTCGCGAACCTTCACCTGACGGCGAACTTCTACATGCGCAGCGTGATCGATACTGTGAAATACAACGACCTGGCCTCGGGCATCGGCAAGACGGTGTTCTTCGGATTCGCCGTCGGCTTGATCTCCTGCTACAACGGCCTCCGCACCACCGGCGGCGCCGACGGCGTGGGCCGCGCCACGACCCAAACCGTCGTCATGGCCGCCATTACGGTTTTGATCATGGACTTTTTCCTCACCAAGCTGTTCCTGCTCGCTTTCTGATGACCGACCTGACCACAGACCGGCGCGGCGAACCTCGCGGCATTTCCGATCGGCGGCGCTCGACGCGCGAGCCGTTCGTGGAATTCCACGACGTCTACAAGGCGTACGGACCGAAGCAGGTGTTGCGCGGCGCGAACATGACCGTCAATCGCGGGGAAGTGATGGTCATCCTGGGCGGATCGGGCTCTGGAAAATCGGTCACGCTGCGGCACATGCTCGGTCTCGAGCTTCCCGACTCCGGAAGAATCATCGTCGAGGAAGAGGACATCACCGATCTGCCGGAGGAGGAGCTGTATCGGGTGCGAAAGAAATTCGGGATGCTCTTCCAGAGCGGCGCGCTTTTCGACTCCATGACGGTTTTCGAGAACGTCGCCTTTCCTCTGCGCGAGCACACCGAGATGAGTGAGGAGGAGATCCAGCGCGCCGTGCGCGAGAAACTCGAGCTGGTCAATCTGCCCGGCACCGCGCATTTGATGCCGGTCGATCTTTCGGGCGGCATGAAGAAGCGCGTCGGCCTGGCGCGCTCGATCGTGCTCGATCCCAAAATGATCCTTTACGACGAGCCCACCACCGGTCTCGATCCGATCACGGCCCAGAAGATCAACGAGCTGATCATTGACCTCCAGTCGAAGCTCAACGTGACGTCGGTGGTCGTCACGCACGACATCCAATCGGCCTTTTCGGTCGGCGACCGGATCGCCTTCTTGAATCACGGCGTTTTCGAGTGGGTCGGCCCGATGGAAGAGGCCCGCAACGCCGAGCATCCCGGCCTGCGTGATTTCTTTAAAGCGAGTATGGTATCCGCCGCCCAACCCACCGAGTCCTGAGTCCTGGGTCCTGAGTCCTGAGTGGGTGGTGGCTCAGGACTCAGCATTCAGGACTCAGGACTGAAATGTCGTAGACCACACGAGGGTTCGTAAGTTACAGATGGTCACCAAACAGAAAGAGAGCACTATCCGCGTCGGCGCCCTGGTGACGGCCGCGGCCGTTGTGTTGATGGTGTTCCTGTTCTTCATCGGATCGCAGCAGAAGATCTTCTCGCGCAAGAACGAATACAAAGTGCGCCTCGACACCGTGGCCGGACTCGCTGAAGGCAATCCGGTCAAGATTTCCGGCGTGACGGTGGGGGTGGTCAAGGACATTTACCTCCCCCCCGATCCGAAGCAGAAGGATGTCGACATCACCTTGATGGTCGATCGCAAGTACGCCGATCGCATCCGCACCGACTCCCGCGCGCGCATGAAAAAACTCGGATTGCTCGCCGGCGACAGCTACATCGACATCAGCCCGGGCAATCCACGCTTCGATCCGCTCGAGCCGGGCTCTCAAATTCCGGCCGCGCGACAAACGAACGTCGATCAGCTCATCTCTTCAGGTGAGGACCTGGTCGACAACTTCGTGCAGATCTCCTACTCGCTGAAGAACATCCTCTCCCGCGTCGACCGCGGCGAAGGACTGCTGGGCGAGTTGACCAGTCAGCCCGAAACGAAGCAGCGAATCACCGACACGTTCCTGGCCACGCTCAACAAGACCAATGCCATCCTGTCCCATGTCGAAAGCGGCAAGGGTCTGGTGGGCCGGTTGGTGTACGACGACAAGTACGCCGATCAGTTGACGGGCTCGCTGGCCTCGTCAGCCGCGTCGCTGCAGTCTGTCACGGCGAATCTGCAAAAGAGCTTCGAGACCGGGCAGGGCACGATTCCGGCGCTGTTGACGGATCCGGATGGGAAGAAAAAGGTCATCGAGCTGGTGGAAAACCTTCGAGTCACTTCTACGAACCTCGCGGAATTCAGCACGGCCATGAAGAGCGGACAGGGACTGGTTCCGCGCCTTCTCAATGACAAACAGTACGGCGACCAGGCGCTCAACGAATTCACCCGTCTGGTGCATCAGCTCAACGAAGCAGTCACGAAGCTCAACAACGGGCAGGGAACCGCGGGACGCATCATCAGCGACCCATCGGTCTACGAATCGATCAACGATATCCTCATCGGCATCAACGAATCCAAGCTGCTGCGGTGGCTGATCCGCAATCGGCAGGAACGCGGCATCGAGAAGCGCGTTGAAACGCAGCAGAAGATGTCTCCGCCGCCCGTCACACCCGCCAGTGTTCCTCTGAGCTCGAACGGCAACACGCAGACGACCAGCACCAGCCCGCCGCCGAAGCCCTAATGGTTGTCGGTTCTCGGTTGTCAGTTGTCCTGAGGTCCGACAACCGACAACAGACAACCGAAAACCAATGTTAGGATTTCTGCCTTGAACATCGCAGTCATTGGGACGGGCTACGTCGGCCTGGTCACCGGCGCGGGCCTGGCCGACTTCGGCAACGACGTCATCTGCGTCGACATCGACGCCAAAAAGATCGAGGCGCTGAAACTGGGGAAGATCCCGATCTACGAGCCGGGCCTCGACAAGATCGTCAGCCGCAACGTCAGCGAAGGACGCTTGCAGTTCAGCACCGATCTTCCTGAAGCGATTCAATCGAGCCGCGCGATTTTCATTGCGGTCGGAACTCCGCCCAAGCCGGACGGCTCTGCCGACTTGCAGTATGTCGAAGAGGTCGCGCGGACCATCGCGAAACACATGAACGGTCCCAAGCTGGTGATTACGAAGTCGACGGTGCCGATCGGTACCGGCCGTATGATCGAGAGAATTCTCGGCGAAGCCGGCAATGGATTCCGCGCCTCGGTGGCCTCCAACCCCGAGTTTCTGCGCGAAGGCTCCGCCATCGAAGACTTCATGAGGCCCGATCGGATGGTCATCGGCACATCCGATCGCGAATCGATTTCGCTGATGAAAGAAATTTACGCGCCGCTGCATTCGCTCGAGATTCCGTTCGTCGTCACCAACGTGGAGTCGGCGGAGCTGATCAAATACGCCGCCAACGGTTTCCTGGCCACGAAAATCTCGTTCATCAACGAGATCGCGGTGTTGTGCGAGCTCCTCGGCGGCGATGTCCAGGATGTCGCGCGCGGGATGGGTCTCGATTCGCGCATCGGCTCCAAATTTCTTCAGGCCGGCCCCGGCTTCGGCGGCTCCTGTTTCCCCAAGGACACCTCGGCAGTGGCGGACATCGCGCGCCAGTTCGGCTACGAATTCGAGATCATCGAAGCGGTCCTGCGAGTCAACGACAACATCAAGCAGCGCATGGTAGGAAAAGTGATCAAGGCGCTTTGCGGGTCGGTGAGGGGCAAAACAATCTCCATTCTCGGACTGGCGTTCAAGCCCGAGACCGACGACATGCGCGACTCGCCGACCATTCCGCTGATCGCGGGCCTGCAGAAAGAGGGGGCGACCATTCGCGCCTACGATCCGCAGGCCATGGACAACGCCGCCCGCATTTTCAGCAACGTGAAATTCTGCCGCGATGCCTACGAGACCGCCGAAGGCGCCGACGCTCTGGTGATCGCGACGGAGTGGAACGAGTTCCGCGCTTTGAAGCTGGAGCGCATTCGCACGCTGCTCAAGCAGCCCGTCATCATCGATCTCCGCAATGTCTACGATCCGCACCGCATGAAGAGCGAAGGCTTCACCTACGTTTCCGTCGGCCGCGGGGACAAGCCCTGATGTCGCGTGCCTTGATCACGGGTGGGGCGGGCTTCCTCGGATCGCATCTGTGCGAGCTCTTTCTCGATCGCGGTCACGAAGTGATCTGCATGGACAACCTGATCACCGGCAACACTGCCAACATCCAGCATCTCTTCGGGCGCAACGGATTCACGTTCGTGAAATACGACGTCACGAATTTCGTCCATTGCGAAGGTGCGCTCGACTACGTCCTGCACTTCGCCTCGCCGGCGAGTCCCATCGACTATCTCGAAAAGCCGATCCAGACCCTCAAGGTCGGCTCGCTCGGTACGCACAAGACGCTCGGACTGGCCAAGGACAAGAAAGCGCGATATCTCCTCGCGTCGACATCCGAGGTCTATGGGGATCCGCTGGTGCATCCGCAGAAGGAAGACTACTGGGGCAACGTCAATCCCGTCGGTCCGCGCGGCGTTTATGACGAAGCGAAGCGGTTCGCCGAAGCGATGACCATGGCCTATCACCGGTTCCACCGCGTCGACACTCGCATCGTCAGGATCTTCAACACCTACGGCGAGCGCATGCGCGTCAACGACGGTCGTGTCGTGCCGGCCTTCATTTCGCAGGCCCTCCGCAATGAGCCGCTGACGGTTTTCGGCGATGGTTCGCAGACGCGCTCATTCTGCTACGTTTCCGACCTCGTCGAAGGCATCTACAAATTGCTCATGTCGGACGAGACCACGCCCGTCAACATCGGCAATCCGTCCGAGATGACGGTGTTGCAATTCGCCAAGGAGATCAAGCGCCTGACCGGCACGAAAGCACCGATCGAATTTCGTCCCCTTCCTGAAGACGACCCGAAGATCCGCCGCCCCGACATCACCAAAGCCAAAAAGCTCCTGGGCTGGGAGCCGAAAGTGCCGTTGGAAGTAGGTTTGCAACGCACGATCAACTACTTCAGGCAGGTGCTTTTATGATGCGAAAAATCCTCCTGGCCTTCATCGCCGGTTTTCTTGCCACCATCATCTTTCACCAAATCGCGCTCGAGCTTCTGCATCTCGCGGGCATCGCACCGCACGCAGCGTGGTCGACGCAGCCCACCAGGCCATTCGGAGTGCCGTCCGTCATTTCGCTTTCATTCTGGGGCGGAGTGTGGGGGATCATCATGATTCCCATCATCGATCGCTTCCGCGGCGCGGCTTACTGGATTTGGGCGATCGTCTTCGGCGCGATCGCGCCCACGTTGGTGGCAGCGTTCGTGGTCGCACCTCTCAAGCACCAGCCCATCCCGCACACGCCGAAGATGGCGGTCATCGGGTTGACCGTCAACGGCGTCTGGGGACTCGGCACCGCGCTCTTCTATAAACTTTTTGCACGCAAGTGACCTACCGCTTCGCCATCAATCCGCGGTGGGCGGATCTGCCGCATTGTTCGGCATTGCTCAACGCCCGTCCGCGCGACTACACCGTTTCCGATTACAAGACTACCTTGTCGATCAAGTGGGTTCGTCGCGGAGAGGCGTGGTACGAGACGCCGCAAGGTCGCTATCGCGTCACGCCCGATGCGTTTCTCATCGTGAATGAAGGACAGCAGTACTCGATGGAGGTCGACGCCGCGTCGAACACCGAGACCTTTTGCCCGTTTTTCCAGCCCGGATTCGTCACGGGCGAATTTTACGAACGGCTTTATCCCATGGCGGGACGCTTCGCGCAGGCGATGCGCGGCTTCGGCAGCGTTCCGGTTGAAGACTCCTTCTTCGATCTCGCCGAAGCGCTGCATGCGCTGCGGGGCGACACCGAACGCGAGGCCTGGACGTTTCCCGGATTGCGCGCCTCGACGCGGGAGGAAATGTATCGCCGGCTGTATCGCGCCCGCGATTTTCTCCACTCCTGCTATGCCGATTCGGTCAGCGTCTCCGATGCCGCGAATGTCGCCGCGATCTCGACCTTTCATTTTCAGCGCACGTTCAAGTCGGCCTTCGGCGTCTCGCCGATGCAATTCCTGCAGCGGCGCAGACTCGAGGTCGCGCGCGAGCTTCTCACGCGAACCGACGACGATGTGACGTCGATCTGCCTGGCGGTCGGCTTCGAGAGCCTGGGCTCCTTCAGCGCGCTCTTCAAACGGACGTTCGGAGTATCGCCGACACGCTGGCGCTCGTCATCCTGACCCCGCGAAGCGGGGGAAGGATCTCAAATCGCGGAGCTCGAGATCCTTCGGCGTCTGTGCGCCTCAGGATGGCGGTTTCACCGCTGAATCGTCTCTTCCCGCCGCGGCCCGGTCGAGATGATGCTGATCGGGCACCCGGTCTCGTCCTCGATGAAGCGGACGTAGTCCTTGGCCGCCTGCGGGAGCTTGTTGAAATCGGTGATGCCGACGGTCGACTGCTTCCAGCCTTTCATCACGCGATAGTCCGGTTTGTAGTCGTGATGCGCGACGGCGAAGGCCGGGAACGTCCTCCAGCGGTCGCCATGGACGTGATAGCTGGTGCAGACGGGGATCTCTTCGAATTCGTCGAGAACGTCGAGCTTCGTCAACGCGAAAGTATCGACGCCGTTCAGCATCACTGACGTGCGGAGGACCGCCAGATCGAGCCATCCCGTGCGGCGCGGGCGGCCGGTCACTGTGCCGAATTCGTTGCCGCGTTTTCGGAGATGCTCACCGGTCGGGTCATTGAGCTCAGTCGGGAACGCCCCGCCGCCCACCCGCGTCGTGTAGGCCTTCACCACGCCCATCACGCGGTTGATGTGTTTCGGCGCGATGCCCAGTCCTGTGGAAACGCCGCCGACGACGGTGCTGGAGGACGTCACGAACGGGTACGTACCATGATCGATGTCGAGCATCGTTCCCTGCGCCCCCTCGAACATCACGCGCTTGCCATTGCGAATGAGACCATCGAGGAGGACGGGGCCGTTGGTAATGCGATCGGCGAGCACTTCGCCGTAACGCGTATAGTCGTTGAAGAGTTTGCGCGGATCGAAGGTCGCCTTGCCGTACACCGTCTGCAGCACCGGATTTTTTTCGGCGCACGCGAAGTCAATCTTTTCGCGGAGCACTTCAGGGTCGCGCAGATCGGCGATACGGATTCCATAGCGGCTGACTTTCGTTTCGTAGGCCGGTCCGATGCCGCGGCCGGTCGTCCCGATCTTGGCCGCCCCCGCCGCTTCCTCCCGCGCCAGATCGAGCGCCTTGTGATACGGAAGAATGCAGTGCGCCGAGTCGCTGATCTTGAGGTTCGAGTCGATCTGGACGCCGAGTCCGCGAAGGCTTTCGATCTCTTCGAGCAGCGCCGCCGGATCGATCACCATGCCGTTGCCCAAAAGACAGAGCTTGCCGGGATGGAGGATGCCTGACGGGATCAGCCGCAGCGAATAGTGTTTGTCGCCGAAACGAACGGTGTGGCCGGCGTTGTGGCCGCCCTGATAGCGGGCCACCACATCGAACGACTCGCACAGCAGGTCGACGATCTTCCCTTTGCCTTCGTCGCCCCACTGCACACCGATGACCGCGAGATTCTGCTTCTCTGGGGCCATAAAAAGACGGCGGAGCCTAACACACTCACTTCAGCGCGGCAGTGACCATGCGCGAAAGATCGGGACGGTATACCACCGTTCGACGATCGAATCGGCGCGTGATCGCCATGGCGCGCGCCTGCAGCGGCAGCACGTCCGAACCAAGGATTGAGTTCACGCGCTCCTCGGCGGCCGACTGGTCAGACGCACTTTTTGCCGGAATCCCTGCCACCAGCAGTGGCAGGTCATTTCCGGTCACATCCATGTAGATCGTAAACGGCTCGGTGATGTTCTTCGCCTTGAACAGCGCGATGTAATCCTTCGCGATGGCCTCGGCCTCGGCCTGTTTTCCAGGTACGAGGTAGTAAAAGTCGAGGCGCACGAATTTCTGTTCTTCCGCTTTGAGTCTCGGATTCGCTGGAACGTAGGAGAGGTCAGGCCGGCGCATGGTGACGAATTCGTTGTAGGAGACGGTGGCATCCGCCCCACGTCGCTCCAGCGCGGCCCAGCGGTCGGCGCCGATGGCCGCCTTTGCCTTATCCCATTCGATTTGCGAGCTGTCGAGCGCCGCCAGATTCGCAATCGAGAAGATGTAGTAGTAATGGAAGTCGTCCCGCATGTACGCATTCCAATTCAGAGCAGATGACATCAGCTTCTTTTCGGCGAGGGCCGCAATGAAGTCCTTGCTGGCGGCCTCGTAGGCCATGACCGCGCCCGGCTTGACGATCTCTTCATGAATCAGGAACAGATCCGGTTTTGGCATGTCTGCTGCGAAGCCAGCAGAGGCGAGCAGCGAAACGAGCAGAATCATCCGCTTCATAAAGGCTCCTTTTTCGTTGAATGTCTCGGGAGTGCGCGACAGTCTACAATACAAACGCCATGGAAATGCCGAAGCAAGCCACTGCAGTCGCAGCTCCGACTCCGGTTCCGGTTGAGAAGTTCATCGACGGTCTCCGCGAGATGGCTGCCGGCGTCATCACCAAGCAGAAGATGTACGACTATCTGGTGGGGTACGAGATTCGGTCGAAAGATCTGGAGCGCTACAAACTTTGGCTTCCCGATCGGCACACGCGCAACAAGATCTTCCGCAACGACATGCTGGAATGCATGTTGATCTGCTGGCCGGTCGGCTCCATCACGCCGCTGCACACGCACAACGGACAGCTGGGCTGGATGACGATGATCGAAGGGAAGCTGCTGGTCGAAAACTTCCGCAAGATCGACTGCAATCGCCCCGAGAATCAGCAGGTCGTCGGCATGGACTGTCTGGCCGGGGCGACGCGCATCGAGATGCAGCAGCTTGGCACCGAGCTGTGCGTGCCCGGCGGTCCGCTCAACACCGTCGACAAGAAGCAGACCATCCATCGCATCAAGAATCTGACGGAGTGGAACGAGCGCGCCGTCAGCCTGCATGTCTACTCGCGTCCGATCGATTCGTGCGTGGTGTTCGATCTCGATGCCCAGAGCTGTTTTCGGCGGGACCTCAAATACGACAACGAGGGATGAGGGCGGAGGGATGAGGGCTGAACCGTCCACTCACTTCATCCCTCAGCCCTCATCCCTCATCCCTTTCACGCGATGTCGCTGCTGACCACACTTTCTGCCGAAATTGAAGAGATGCGCCGCGCCGGCACGCTGAAGCGCGAGCTCGAGATGAAGTCTCCGCAAGGTCCGGTGGTGGAGGTCGAGGGGAAAGGCGAAGTCATCATGCTGACTTCCAACAACTACCTCGGCCTTGCCGATCACCCCGCCATCATCGAGGCGGCCGAGAAAGCGGAGCGCGATTTCGGATACGGGCTGGCGTCGGTGCGGTTCATCTGCGGCACGCAGACGATCCATCACCGGCTCGAGCAGCGCATCTCGAAATTTTTCGGCACCGAGGACACCATCCTCTACGGCTCGTGCTGGAACGCCAATGAAGGATTGTTCCAGACCATCGCGCTCGAGCAGGACGCCATCATCTCCGATGAGCTGAATCACGCCTCGATCATCGACGGCGTCCGATTGTCGAAGGCGAAAAAAGAGCGATTCAAGAATCGCGACATGAACGATCTCCGCCGCGCGCTGGAGGCCACCAAAGACGCGCGGAACAAAGTCGTCGTCACCGACGGCGTCTTCTCGATGGAGGGCTCGCTCGCGCCCCTGCCCGAAGAGATCGGGCTATGCCAACAGTACGGCGCATTTTTCGTGGTCGACGATTCGCACGCCACCGGCGTGATCGGAAAGACAGGACGCGGCACGGGGGAAGAGCTGGGCGTCTTCGGAAAGATCGACGCCTACACCTCGACGCTCGGCAAGGCGCTGGGCGGCTCGCATGGCGGCTTCACGACCGGCCCGAAAACCCTCGTCGAATACCTCCGTCAGAAATCGCGGCCGTATCTGTTCTCCAACAGCCTCCCCCCCGCGGTGGTGATGGGATCGCTGGCGGCCTTCGATCTGCTCGAGCAGGACAGCAGCATCGTGGCGCGCCTCCGCGAAAACACAACGTATTTTCGTAAACAATTAACATCTAAGAATATTCGTGTCCGCGAAGGGGTCCATCCCATCGTGCCCATCATCATCGGCGACACCGCCAAGGCCATCGCCATGTCGGCGCAACTGCTCGATCGCGGCGTCTACGTCTCGGGATTCGGATATCCGGTCGTTCCGCAGGGTCAGGCGCGCCTCCGCTGCCAGATCAGCGCTGCCCACACCCGCGAGCATCTCGATCGCGCCGTCGCGGCGATCGTCGACGTCGCGCAGCAGAACGGCGTGCTCGCGGCCTAGAAATGTGGGACGGGCTTCAGCCCGTGCGGTCGGGCTAAAGCCCGACCCACATCGCTCTCGGAGTGAAAAAAAACTGAATTCGGCTTGATGTGTTGAGTAGGAACGAGCTCAGCTGCTCCACCGGAGATCCTTCGCTCCCACCCATAGACCCACCCTCGCTCAGGATAAACTTATCGACACAAAGGTGCGGCCTCCATCGACATCGGAAGCGGGCGTGGCGCGCGGGTTTGTCCACCTGCGGGAGGGGATCGATTCCTTCCTCCGCTTCGCGCGCGGCAAACTGTGGAACGAGGCTTCGCCGCGCGAAAAGCTCGAGGCGCTCTCGGTCGCTGTCCGCCGCCCGGCCCTCGACGCCATGCGCGAGAGCGAGCGACGCTACGTCGAGCAGGATGCCAAGCGGCTCTACTACCTCTCCATGGAATTCCTCATGGGCCGCACCCTCGGCAACAATCTCGCGAACCTCGGCCTCTACGACGACACCAAAGCGATCATGGGCGAGCTGGGCGCCGATCTCGAAGAGCTCGAAGCCCTCGAGTCCGATGCTGCCTTAGGCAACGGCGGACTCGGACGCCTGGCGGCGTGCTTTCTCGATTCGCTGGCCACGCTCGACTATCCCGGATTCGGCTACGGCATCAACTACGAGTTCGGACTCTTCAAGCAGGCATTCTTGAGCGGCTTTCAGCACGAGAAGCCCGATCACTGGCTGGAAGGCGGATCGCCGTGGCTGATCGAGCGGCCTGACGAAATCGTCTCCGTGCCGCTGTACGGAAGTCTCGCCGACACAAAGTGGGTCGATCCGAAGGTCATCATCGGCGTACCGCACGACATGCCCATCGTCGGTTACGGGGGAAAAACGGTGAACGTGCTGCGGCTTTTCTCGGCGCGCTCATCGGCGGAATTCGACATCGGTATCTTCAACGCCGGCGACTACATTTCGGCTGTGCAGCACAAGATCAGCACCGAAGCGATCTCGAAGATTTTGTATCCATCCGACATGGTCGCGTCGGGACGCGAGCTGCGTCTGCTGCAGGAATACTTCCTGGTCGCGTGCGCCGTGCGCGACATCTTCAAGCGCTACCGCGAGGGCCACGACGGCTTCGACGACTTCGCATCGAAGGTCGCCATTCATTTGAACGACACGCATCCTGCGCTCACCGTTGCGGAGCTGATGCGCACATTCATCGACGAGCATGCGCTGCCGTGGGAGGCCGCATGGGCGCTGACAGTGCAGACGTGCGCGTTCACGAACCACACCCTCCTTCCGGAAGCGCTGGAGCGATGGCCGGTCGAAATGCTCGAGCGCATGCTGCCGCGGCATGTGCAGATCATCCACGAGATCAATCGCCGCGTGATTGCGGAAGTCGAGCGACGCTTCCCCGGCGACATGGCCATGCAGCATCGCGTCTCGCTCTTCGAGGACGGCCGCGTGCGCATGGCCAGCCTGGCCATGGCCGGCAGCCACTCCGTCAACGGCGTCGCGGAACTGCATTCGGAGCTGGTCAGGAAAACTCTCGCGCCCGATCTCTACAAACTGTGGCCGGAGCGCTTTAACAACAAGACAAACGGCGTGACGCCGCGGCGATGGCTGCTGCACGCCAATCGTCCGCTCGCGTCGTTGATCACCAAGGCGATCGGCGATCGCTGGGTGCGCGATCTGCGCGAACTGAAGCGCCTCGAGCTCTTCGCCGACGATAGCGGCCTGTTAGACCGGCTCGATGCTGTCAAGAGCCGCAACAAACTCGCGCTCGCGAAACTGACCAGGGACCTCACCGGTATCGTGGTTGATCCCGAATCGCTGTTCGACGTGCAGGTCAAGCGCATTCACGAATACAAGCGGCAGCTTCTCAACATCCTGCACGTGATCCACCGATACTGGGCGATCGTCGAGGATGGCGCGACGCCGATTCAGGCGCGGACGTTCTTCTTCGCGGGGAAAGCCGCTCCCGGCTATTTCGCCGCCAAATTGATCATCAAGTTGATCCATTCGGTCGGCGAGGTGATCAACGCCGATCCGCGCACGCGCGACTGGCTACGGGTGGTCTTCCTGCCCGACTATCGCGTCACGCTGGCCGAGGCCATCATGCCGGCCGCGGAGTTGAGCGAGCAGATCTCGACGGCGGGGAAGGAGGCGTCGGGGACCGGCAACATGAAGCTGGCTCTCAACGGCGCGCTGACGATCGGCACGCTCGACGGCGCCAACATCGAGATTCGCGACGAAGTCGGCGCCGAGAACATCTTCATCTTCGGTCTGAAGGCCGACGAGGTCGTGCAACTGCTCGCCGACGGTTACCATCCGCGGTCGAACCGCGTGGTCGACTCGATCGCCTCGGGCCATTTCTCGCGCGGCGACAAAGACATCTTCCGTCCCATCGTCGCGAAGCTCCTCAGCTCGCGCGACGAGTACGTGCACCTCGCCGATTTTGATTCGTACGTCGAGACCCAGCAGCAGGTCGACATCGAGTACAAGGACCGCGCGACCTGGAACCGCAAGGCCCTGCTCAACATCGCGCGCATGGGCAAGTTCTCCTCCGACCGCACGATTACGGAATACGCGCGCGAGATCTGGAAGATCAAGCCGGCCGTGATCGGCGCCTTCGCGCACGCTGCGATCGACGAGTAGGCGAGCTCATCAATAGACTTTCTTTCGAGATGGGGTAGCAGTTTGCCCGCCTCGGTCACTCCTCCTTAGACAACTTTTGATTCGCGGCGATGCACCCACAAGGAGGAATCATGCGCACCCGTCCGATTTTGTCTTACCTGCGCTATCTCGTCGTCGTTCTCATAGCTCTTTTTGCGTTAGACGTTCACGCACAATGGCTAAACAACTTGAACCCGGACGTCTACACCTATGGAAACGTGGCGATCGGATACACACCGGCTGCCGGTACCCCGTTCTTCATCGGGAAGGATGGTGTTGCGTTGTACGGCACCGCGAAATACAACGCACGAATAGCACCAGCTTCGGGAGATCGCGGCGTGCTTCTCGGATACGACACATCAGTGCCGGGAGGGATCATTGCCGGGAGTGGTGTTCCATCCAATTTGATATTTGCAACAAACAACGGCAGCAGCTTTGCCGAACGTATGCGGATCGACCCAGCTGGGAATGTCGGCATCGGCACCGCACCCTCCGCCGCGGTTCGTTTGCGGGTGAGCGGGGCATCGCAAACGAGCGCGGATTATTCGTTCGCCGCACAGGACAGCGGGCTTAACAATCTTCTAGTTGTACGAAATGATGGCAGCGTCGGCATCGGGACCTCGGCTCCGGGATCAACCCTCGACGTGTTTGATCAAACCGCTCCAAGCGCAGGCGGTCAACGCATCCTTACGCTCGAGTCCGCCTACCTTGGTACAACGGTCGGAAGCGGCGGACGGTTGGTTTTCAAGTACAACGCCGGTCCTCAAGAGGTGGGAGATATTCGAGGCTACACATTTGGGCCCGCTGCGACCGGCCTTGCGTTTGGAACCGGTTTCGGCAATGTCCAACCTCGGATGGTGATCGATAACGCCGGAAATGTCGGCATTGGAACTGTAGCCCCAAACCAGGCATACAAACTCGACGTTGCGGGCAACGCGCATTTCAGCGGCACTGTCACCGGCGGAAACATTCAGGCTAACTACCAGGACGTCGCTGAATGGGTTCCATCCGATGAAGAGCTATTACCTGGGACTGTGGTTGTTCTTCAAACCGGCCAAACAAACCGAGTGATTAGCTGTCACGAGCCCTATGACACAAAAGTGGCCGGAGTCGTGTCTGCTCAACCTGGGATTCTGCTTGGCGAGGGTGGAATCGGGAAAACCAAGATCGCAACGACCGGTCGGGTGCGCGTCCGCGTCGACGCTACACAATCGACGATTCATATTGGCGACCTCCTGGTCACAAGCGACAAGTCAGGCATGGCGATGAAATCCGAGCCGATGGAAGTCAATGGCCGGCATTTTCATCAACCGGGGACGATTCTAGGCAAGGCGCTGGAGCCGCTCGATCATGGCTTTGGCGAGATTCTGGTTCTGCTTTCATTGCAATAAGAGGGCTTGCAGATGCGCAAATTATTGCTCCCTCTTCTTCTCAATTCATTGGTCGCGACGACGAGTGTTGCCGCTCCTTCGCAATTGTCGATCTCGCTCTCAACGGCCACAGTCAGAATTGACGGTGCCACTCCTGGGACGTCCCTGCTCCTTTTCAGCGTCGCCAACGAGCCGGCCGGCTACTACAACGCTGTCGTAAGGCGTGAAGAACTAATCACGGCGGATCGGTCTGGCGCCGCCGAGGTCCAGCTTCAAGAACCTCTCCCGAGGCGATCGGTATGGTTTGCTGTGAACGTCCGGACTGGTGAGTACGCAGTCGCGACCCCTTCACGCTTCCCACGTCTCGCCACTCTCGTTGCGCCACACGCGCTTCCAGACGCGATGGGCATAGAGCGGCTCGCCATCGTACGGGACTATGTTGAGGTCGCGGTCATCCGTCCTGGCACTGGTGTGTGGGTGGACTCTCTTTCGAAGGGCGGCCCCAAGGATACGAACAAGGGAGGAGGCCCGCTCCACGCGACGATAAGCTCGTTCAAATCGCTCGACAAATCGACCAGAGGTCCCGACCACCTGACACCGGCCGACCTTCTGATCATTGTCGATCCTCACACACTGCAGTACTACGTTGGCAGTGCGTTAACGCGATAGAAAGGCGTGGCCATGTCTATGATGAACATCGCGCGCCGAATTCGCATCGTGATTGCGATCTGCACCGTTGCATTCCCGGCGCTCGCGCAACACCCCAACCTTGACCGCGGTATTTCGGCGGATAAGATGTACCAGTTCGGCAACATCGACCAGATCAACATTTTCAACGGAAATCTCTCGCTGTCGATCCCGATTGGCGGCGATCGCCCGGTCAGCGATCGTCTGTCTTACGGTCTGACGCTAAGCTATAACAGCAAAGTATGGGAAACAGAGGTCGTTTTCCCGCTTCTTCCGGATGATCCGACACCCTATTATCGAAAAAAGCCGCTAACGCTTCCGAACGTGGGGCTGGGCTGGATGCTTTCGTTAGGCCAACTCCTCGATCCTCAACAGAGCTTTGACAATTCTGCAAATACAGTACAGGGCTGGAGATACGCGGGCTTTGACGGAAGTGTTCACGACTTCTTCGGAACGCTTCATGACACCGACGCTGTTACAAGCTCGCTATACAGTAGAGACAACACTTACCTTCGTCTGACGCCGTCGGTATCGAGCAATACCGATTGCATTACGCCAAGCGCCGTGAACTGCCTTCTCGAGTTTCCAAATGGTCTGGTCCATGAGTTCGAGCCGTACGACACGCTATCGGGCAGACGCTGGCGTGTCCACCAGCTTCGTGATCGATTCGGAAACCATGTTGACGTTAGCTACAGCGCTAGCCAGTGGCAACTCACGGATCAGTACAACAGAGTCACAACTGTTCATCTTCGCACACTCTCGGACGATCCGAACTTTTCGGAAATTCAGGCTAACTATCAGACTGTAGTGGACTCCGTCGACGTACCGGCCTTTCACGGCGTCGACGGACAGGTCGCCCCTTCAACGATCGCGCATTATGCATTTAATTACGCGGTGAAGTGGATTCCTCGTGGCTTTTGCTCCGAGATTGATTTCGCAGCTCCTGACTCGACCTTCGTTCGCGTTCCCGTCCTTGTGTCGGTCACGCTTCCCGACGGAACGTCCTATGCGATGGACTACAGCGCTCTCTACGACACAAACAACGGCATACCCAACGGAGATATCTGTCTCGCGGGCGAGATCACGAAACTGACGCTTCCAACGGTTGGTGAAGTGAGGTGGACCTACCAGGAGTATCAGTTGCCGGCACGTGGCTGTGATCCGGTGAATGTCAGCTCGGGAGTCATGACACGCACCCTTCACGACCAGGTCGCCGGTGATGCGACTTGGACCTATACGCCGAGACCGAGCAACGAGCCCAGTACGCAGTGGCAGTGTGCACCGCATCAAATCACGTTTGGTCCTCTTCCGTCCGAAGAACTTCAAAATCTGGTCACAGCGCCGTCTGGCGATCAGACGATTCACTACTTTTCCGTGTGGCCGTTGACAACTCTGCCACCGGACAGCGGATTTACGCGATTGGAATATGGCCTCCCGCTTACACACAAGGTCGCCGCCAACAATGGAAAGTATCTTTCCACGCAGATCTGTTCGGGCCAGTGTTCTACTGGCAGCCCGAAACGAACGTCCTACCTTCGCTACGAACGAGACTTCGTACAGTTTGGGGCTCCATCGACGCAGTTTGACGCGAATCGCCGTCTTGTCGCCACTCGGACCGTCTTCAATGATGACACCGACAATGCTATCGACTCCGACTCGACGGATTTTGATGGGGTCGGCCATTATCGAACGACCACTCAAAGCGGCACCTTCACCGGGACGGGCGGTTCACGGGCGACGACTGTGCCGTACAACACACGCGACACCGCAATCAACAACGACGCCTCAGTAGTTACGACCGGCACATATGCGCCGGAGAATGGCGCAAATAACGCGACGACATTCCAAATTCCCCTCACAACCACGCCATGGGTGCTCGATCTGTTTCCTCGGCGAACGGTCACGGAGAGCGGTCTCTCGGCGACGCAGCAATTCTGTTTTACGCCTGCGAACGGATTTCTTCGAGGAACTCGAATCCTGGCAGCGTCAGCTCCTTGCGACCAGACGACAACTTCGCCGCCATGCGGTGATTTGGTAGCCTCTTATTCTTCTTCAACAGATTCGTCAATCAACGGCGGTGCTCTGGGAAACGTTACAACGGAGCAGTTTTTCGGAGGGGATGCCACGCCGCTTTCGAATCAGGGAACGACCCTCTGCGGCATTGTCGATAACCCAGGTACCGCGACGTACGACCTTCGGAATACCTACGGCTACGGCGTCAAGAAAACAAGTCAGTATTACTCCGGCGGTATTGCCATGAGCTTCAAGATATTCGACGCCGACATCGACGGAAACACTGGCCTGGCTTTTCGTTCTCGCGATACTGCCGGTGTGCAGACCACATATGCCTATGACACATCTCGCCGGCTGACTTCTCAAGAAAGGCCGGGGATGACGACGATTGCGTATTCATATACAAACGCGACAAACGCGACTCAGCCAACACCGGCAAAGGTCAAAGCGGAACAAATCTCGTCGACCGCGGGCACGGCACGTTACGAGGTGGAATTTGACTTCCTGGGGCGCAAGTCTCTCGAGAAACGGCTGATGCCCTACAACGACAACTGCCCGGCAGATTGCATCAGCTCGCGCCGCACTTCGTACAACGGGATGGGATGGGTCACGTCCGTATCCGAATGGCAAACCGGGACGATCGGTTATCCGTCTTCGATCAACTGCAGCTCATCGAGTCCGTCGCCTGCCAACGCGACAGTATTCTGCGGGTTCGATCCGTTTGGCAGAGCAAGCACAGTGCTCAAAGCCGACGCGAAACAAATGACGAATAGCTTCAAGGGAGCTCGTGAAATCACTCGTACTGTCGGAGTTCGCACGAGTCTTTCCACTCCGGTCGAAACCGACGCCACAACGACCGAACACTACGACATTCACGGCCGGCTTTTCGAAGTCATCGAACCCGATCAGAACAGCACGGCAACATACACCTACGATGTCGCGAACAGGCTCGCTCGCGTCGACGTCTCGTCTTCCGGCCTGACAACGCAGACGCGATTGTTCGCATACGACCAGCGTGGCTTTCTTCTCAGCGAAACCCATCCTGAAACCGGCACGACGACTTATGGAAGCTACGATGCGCGCGGTCACGTAGGCACGCGAAGACTGCCCACGAACGACATCTTCGATCTGAACTACTTCTATGACTCTGCCGAGCGATTAACGACCGTTAAGTCACGGCACGATCCGACCTCGGCGACCTTTCGCGACTCGAAGGCCTTTCACTTCGCAGAAGACAATGACTATTCGACCTCTCCAAACAACCTGAAGCGGGGAAAGCTCGACACGGCGACTCGCTACAACTACAACAACATTTCAAGCGGTACGACGAAGGTGACCGAGACATTCAGCTACAAGGACGTCGCCGGCCGGCTCACCGACAAGAATACTCAAATCATCGATATGCCGTGGACGAACATGTCCCTGTCTCTATCGTATACGTACAACGATCTCGACCTACTCTCCAAGATCACGTATCCAACATGCGACGCAGATCCAGGCTGTGGACAGCCGACCTGGGGCGACGTACAACCGGCATATAGAAACGGAGCCCTCTACACAATTCCAGGATTCGCGACGGCAATCACCTATGCGCCCAGCGGAACGGTCAACGTCGTTACGCACGCCAAAAATGGCGGGACCGCCGACGGCATAAAAGACACCTATGAACCCGATCTGAATGCACTTGCCCGCCCGCGATCGATCGCATTCAGCCCCTACACCGCTTGCACGCCGCCGTTGTCGCCCTCGATCACAGTCACTCCGTCGAATCAGATTCTCTATGGCGGCTCGGCTTCATTGTCGGCGACGGCAGGAGGCACTGCGCCGTTTACATATTTCTGGTTTCAGGGCTCGGCTACGACGCCATTTCAGACAGCAGTGTCCCCCAGCATTACGGTTTTCCCTACACAGACGACGTCTTACTGGGTGCGGGTGTCGAATGCGTGCGGCTCAAAAGATAGCGCGACAGTCACCGTCACGGTGAAACCTGATCCGCCTGCGGGCCTCGTTGCGACGAAGGCAGGCACGTCGGTCTCAGTAAGCTGGAGTTCAAGCAGCGGCGCGGATCATTACGAACTTCAACGGCTGTCGAACAACGCATGGCTACCATCGCCGATCATTTGCCCGACTCAGAACGTGTGCTCGGCGACAGCCTATCTGGACAACGGTGTCGCCGCGAATACGACTTATGTTTATCAGGTGCGCGCGGTGGCCGGTGACGGGACACCTTCCGATCCGAGTAATCGAGACCTCGCGACCATGATGACCTTCGCTAGTGTCGGCACGGGTACTGCCATCGCAAGCGACCCGTTGAACGAGGTTCTCGCAGCTATTAACACGATCCGCGCGGCATCGGGAACCCTACCGCCGATCGATGCATCGTACTTTCAGGGCGGCGCAAGCTTCGCCCCGGATCACGGTCGCATCGTTTACGCGAACCACATCATGACATTGCGGTTTTACATGGACGACGCGCTCAGTCGTGTCGGCATAACGCCGTGGGGTTATACCGATCCGAATCTTGTGGCGGGCGCGACACCGCGAGCGGTCCATGTGACGGACTTGCAGGGGCGTGCGCAATGAAGACGAGAACTTTCGTCACGCTCGTGTTCGCAATGGCCTTCGTAGCTCAGGCTCACGCGGCCGCCACGAATACGCATCAGCACAT
>WNEZ01000341.1_pt1 | contig 84804 bp, 69 predicted proteins | sample 5400521 | NCBI WGS metagenome assembly WNEZ01 (sample SAMN13153339, study PRJNA577476) | soil metagenome | isolation source: 120 cm saprolite under Douglas fir tree site 2 hole 1 replicate 1 | place: USA:California | collected 2015-04-18
CGCGGGATCGTGTGGGTTACGACCGGTCCACCCGCGCGATTCGTGAACGCGAGCCGCAGGGTGAGCGCGCGCGGGGCGGGGTCTTCCAGACGCACGTCGACGCCGACCCCCGCGAGGTCGGCATGCGGCGTGAAATGCACGAACTCCAGCGGATCGCTGCCGCGCGCCTCGAGATACACGGTCTGCCACATCCCCCGCGCTTTCCCGTAGCCTTGTTTTCCCTCGAGCTTGAACGGGTGGGGCGTATCGTCCACGCGGACGACGAGCCGCTGGCGTGCGCCGAAGCGCCGCTGTTTCAGCTCGAAGGAAAACGGAGTGTAGCCGCCCTGGTGCTCACCCAGCTTCTGGTCATTGAGCCACGCGGTGGTGTGCCAGTCCGACGCCCCGAACACGACGAAGACCCGTCGCCCGCGCCACGCCTCTGGCACCGTGATGTTGCGGGCATACCACCCGATGTCGCCACTGTCGGGAACGCCGGAGAGGGGCGCGCCCCAGGAAAACGGCACGACGATCTCGCGTCGGCCGCGGGTCGAGTCCTGTTGGTCGAACCAGAATTGCCAGCGGCCGTTGAGATTGAGCCATTGGGCGCGCTGGAAGTCGGGACGCGGATGTTCGGGAAGGGGGCCTTGGACGAGCGCGAGGACTACGCTGAGGCAGGCAGCGCTAGGAGTCATGGTCCTAGATTTAGCACGAAAAAAACAACGGCGCCCTCGTGAGAGAGCGCCGTGCGTTACTGCTGTACCGCAGTGGTTACGAGAGCTTGACGACGTTCTGCGCCGCCGGGCCCTTTTGGCCCTGAACGACTTCGAACTCGACGCGCTCGCCTTCGGCGAGAGACTTGAAACCCTGCGCCTGAATTGCGGTGTGATGCACGAAGCAGTCCTTCTCGCCGTTTTCGGGCGTGATGAAACCAAACCCCTTCGCGTCGTTGAACCACTTCACGGTACCGGTGATACGTGCCATCTGATGAAACTCCTGTGCTAAAAACTGTTCCCGGCGTCGCGCGTCGTCACCATGCGGTGCGCCGCGTACTGTGATTCCGGCGCCGGTGAGCGAGGCCATAAAGAAAGAGGACCTGAGACGCTGTCCCAGGTCCTCGATCGGTCTGGCTTGTTCGCTCGGCAGAATAATCCGCAAATGGACGACGAAAGTCAAGCCGCCGCTGTCACCGTCCTGCAGGGCGAGTCGGACCAGGATGGCGCCGTCCTCGTGGCCCGCACCGTATCGGGCCGTCGCCTGGATACCGTCGAGATGTCGGATCAATGCCACACTCACCAATCGAATCGAGCGGAGCTCGATTGTGCCCCCCGAGGTGGATGTCGTCGACATAGATCTGAATGATGCCGCCTGGTCCGTGGCGGTTCAGCCAACTGGGCCGCAGCGCCTCGATCGCCTCGAACGCGGAATTGAACTGGCGCTGGCTGAATTCCTCGCGGGTGAGGGTGTTGTGATCCGTGGATGGCGCACCGCCTGCGTGTGTACCGGCGGCGCATGCCGACCCCGCCATCAGGAGCGCCACCCACACGAGCGCGAAATCGAGTCGTTGCATTTATCGGTTGGTCGTGTTGTCCAAAAACGGCCGATTCGTGGCCGTGGTCGAGGTGATGGTGATGTCTCCTCGCGCCCCGACGGTGTAGACCCGTCCCGGGAACAGCGACACACCTGTCCTCGTGACCTTGTTCGTCGTCGAGTCGGTGTAGCGCGCGAACAGGTCGTAGACTCCCGGCGGCAGGGCCGTGAACGCGCCGCCGCTCTGGTAGGCGACAGCACCACCGACCGGCAGGGTGTCATGGGTTAGCGTGTTTGCGGCATACAGCGTGAGCGGACTTGCATTGGGGATGGTGTGGACGAATCGCAGCAGCGCCACGGACCAATCGATTTGCGCGGGATAGGTGTCTTCGAGGACGAAGGCGTCGGAGGTCTTCGCCGTGGTATTGTAGAATCCGCACATATAGTACGAATAGAATTTCCCGTCGGCGATCGTCGTCGTAACCGTCGCGATTGGCAGGTCTTTATCGGTTGTCGCCGCGATCCGCCCGGTCAGGGTGTGTGATCCGGGAGCGATCTGCGAATAGGCGCCGCCATTCCCCACGCTGCCGTACCCGACGCCGGTGGTCGCCTCGGATCCAGTGCCCGATTGTATCGCGGTCAGCTTGACCGCGTCGGAGTAGAAATTCACGCCGGGGGCATTCACGCCGAAGTTGAAGAACTTGATCCGCGAGGCCAGGAGCGAATCGGCGGGGAGCACCTGGACCGCGTTCTTGTCGCATGCGGTCACGAGTCCGGTCGTGAGCAGCAGGGCCGCAATCCGGTATCCGTTCATGTGTTTTGTCATAGTTGTGTAATCCACAGCTCTTTGGTGTGATAATCGTCCGCCAACCCACCGATCGCATCGAGCCCGGCCCGGTTCCAGACATACTCCGAGTTGAACCTCGGTCGTATCCGTTGCACGAGTTTCCCGACGTTCGCGGAGTAAAGATTGGCCGGCAGAATGGGTGTGAACCCGCGGAATACCTGTGTGCCGCTCACCGCATCGAGGTCGGCGTAGTGATAGCGGCGCACATCCATCCAGAGCTCGTTATGCCCCCAGCCCCAGAGCGCGATGTACTTCTGTGACATGATGTGCGAAAGCGTGAGCGTCGCCGGCACGATGTTCGGAGACGCAAGGAAGGAATCCCGAGTGGCGGTCGTAATCGACGCGGGATTGCCCGCTTCGGTGCTGCGGTCATTCACGAATTGGAAATGCGACCGAATGCCGTTCGTGTAGGCCGCGAGCGCCGTTACCTGGTCGCCCATCCGCAGTGCCGCCTCAGCCTTGATGAATTGCAGCTCCGAGTACGTCATCACGGGAAGCTTCGACCGGTCGGCAAAGATGTATCGGGACGGCAAACCCAGTCCGCCCGTGCCGGTGTATCCGAAGAAATTCCGCGGCTGTTGCGCCGCGGTGAGCGCGCCGAAGACTGGCACGTTGGGATCGAGCCCGCGGTACGTCGTGTTGGCCGAGTCGATCGCCAGGATGCGACTCATCCTGGGATCTACCGTTCCGCCAAACTGGGTGCCGTTCATCAGGTTCACAACGAATAGCGTTTGCCGGTACAGCGTGATGTTGTTGCGGGTACGTCCCCAGAAATTGCAGTCCGCGAAATCCGTGGATGTGCACGGATACGCGAGCAGCGCGTCGTCGGCGTTGCTTGCGAATGACGAGTCGACCAGCCGGATTACGCGCGCAGGATCGTAGGATGCCTTGTTGGAATAGTGGTTGAGGTTCAGGGCGAGCATGCCGACGGCCAGTTTCAACCACTTCGTCCGGTCTCCGTTGTAAATCTTGTCGCCCACGCCGAGATATCCCACGTCGACGGCGCCGTCGGTCCGATTGAGGAGCACGATCGCGCTATCGAGCAGCCGCTGAACCTCCTGATAGGCGTAATCCTGTGTGTCGTAGTCGAACTGGGTCCGTGACTGGTCGATCGCTTCCTTGACGATGATCTCCCCGTGGAGATCCGTCAGTACCTGCCAGCCCCAGGCCTTCAGGATCAGACCGACGCCCAGGAGATCCCAACGCTGCTCGGCGGTGGCCTTCGTGTTCATGTCGATCAGGTTCTGACCCAGCGACCAATACACGTCGCGCCATTGTTGAGCGCCGTTGTCGCTGCCCGGATCGTAGCCCATCTTGCCCCAGGTCCCTGGCGGCGAAAGGAGGGTGGACGTGGAATACCACTCCTGCGCGTAGTGCCCCACGAAGCGGCCGTCGAACTGGGGTGACGTCACCATCCAGTGGAGCATCGGCGGCAGGTAGAGATTCGCCGACACCGACTGCGGGCCGTTCGGGTTCGTATTGACGTCGAGGAAGTCGGTGCATCCGCCCGAGAGCGCCAGGACGCCGATCAAGAGAGCCGTGGATGTTCTTTTCATGGTCAGAATCCCACGCTGATGCCGAAATTGACGCCGCGCGGCATAGGGAAATTCCCGAAGTCGATGCCCACAGCGCCGGAACCTCCGACCGCCGCGGTGTTGCCGTTCACGATGGGATCCAACCCTGTGTAGTTCGTGATGATGAACAGGTCGGTGCCCGTGAGATACACGCTCGCGCTCCGGGCACGGAGCAACCGGCCCGGCAGCTCGTACCGGACCGTGATATCCCTGAGGCGCAGCCAGTTGATGTCCTTCTCGATGAACAGCTCTTCACTCATGTTCGTGTAGTAGACCGCCTGGGCGCCCGGAACGATGACGATGTTGTTCGGGGTCGGGTTCGCGCTGTTCTCCTTTCCGTCCCGCAAGACGCCCTGGATCACGCGTGGCTGGTCGCGGTCGAGGGTTTCCATGCTCAGACCACGCGCCGTGAGATAGTGCTCGGTCGCGTTGAAGATGTCACCGCCCTTGCGGATATCGAGCAGGAAATCGAGCGAGAGCCGTTTGTAGCGGAGCGTATTCCCGATGCCGATGGTGAAGTCGGGCTGACGATCGTATCCCCGATCCACGAAATTCGCCGATACGGCGTTCGAGCGGATGGGAAGGCCCGTAGCGGGGTCGATCAGCAGCTGCCCCTGATTGTTTCGAAGGTAGAAGAATCCGGTAAGCGACATCGTGGACAGGCCTACCTGGGTCCCGTTGCGGACGTTGCCGTAGAGCCAGGTGTCGGAGACGTAGGACTCCGGGATGCCATTGGGCAGGTGCGTCACGATGCTGCCCGAGCTCGTCCAATTGAGCGCCATGTCCCAGGAGAACGCCGGCCGCAGGATTGGGGTGCTGCGGACGGTCAGCTCGAGGCCGCGGCTGCGTGTCGCCGCGCCGTTCAGGTTGAACAGAATGAAGCCCGTTGCGTAGCTGCCGCGGATGTCGTTGACGATCTGGTCCTTCGTCGTCGCGCGATACGCGGTCGCGTCGAGTCCAAGTCGGCCGTTAAAGAACGCGAGCTCGACGCCACCCTCGACGGACTTCTTGTATTCGGGCTTCAAAGCGAGGTTCGGGCCCCAGAAGTCGTAGCCGTAGCCGCCGTAGGACGTCGTCTTGAATTGGAGCGATGGGCGATAGGCATATGGCCGCGCGTCCTTGCCGACGCCGGCATAGCCGAGCCGCACTTTTCCGGTCACGAAGCGGCGGACGCTCGGAAACGCGTCGGAGAAAACGAAGCTGGTCGAAACGGACGGGTAGAAAAACGAATTCCGGGGACGCGGGATCGTTGAGGTCCAGTCGTTCCTGCCGGTGAAGGTGAGATACCAGAAGTCCTTGTAGTTGAACACCGCCTGGCCGAACAGGCTCACCAGCCGGCGCTGCTCGATCGTCGTCAGCGTCGATCTCGTGGACGTGTTGTTCATGGACACGAAGTTCGGATCCAGGAAGCCGATGCCGGTCTGCGCGTCGGTCGTACTTTTCGCATCGCTCACCTGGTGGCCTACGAGGCCGCTGATCGAGATGCTGTTCGTGATGGGATGGCTGTTGAAGTTGAGCACCGTGAGCGCATTCAGATTGCGCGTGATCACGTCCGCCTGATCGAGCAACCCGTTCGACGCGAAGCCGAGCGCGCTCTCGGGGTTCCGCAGCAGCAAGTTCTGCGTCGTATACGCGTCGGTGCCGAGGTTGGTCTTGATGTTGCCCCACGAGAAGGGCGTGATGATGAAGCCGACGTTGGCCAACAACCGGTTGGTTTTGGCGTTGATGGCGTTCTTCGCAATGTTGAAGTACGGATTGTCGAGCTCTGCGGAGGCTGCGAGCGCGGTGAGCCGGCGCCGCGTGCCGGCCGGCGTGAGATAGTCCTTGGCATCATCGCTTTGCGGCCAGAGCATCAGCCCCATGAGCGGGCCGATGTCGCCCTTGTATACCTGATTGTTGTTCGCGTAGGTGTAAATCATCGACAGATCGGTGCTCAGCCAGGAATTGATCCGCGCCTGCGAGGCGGCGGTCACGTTGATGCGGTTGAGGTCCGAGCTCCGGACCACGCCATTCTGCTTCTCGAAGGACGTGGCCACGCGGTAGTTGATCGTGTTGTCGGCCGTTGCGCCGCTGAACGACAGGCTGTGCTTCTGGCTGAACCCAGTCCGCAGGAAGCCGTCCACGTTGTTGTAGAACTGCGTCCCCGGGGCGTACGGCGCGCCGAAATACAGGAACGAGGTGAGTGTGCCCGTGCCACTGCCCACGACGACGCCCGACGGACCGTAGACGCGCTGCAGTTGGTAGTTCGCCGCGGTCCGCTCGGCCCGCAGGGTGGTGCTGTACGTCATGCCACCGCCGGCTTTGCCACGTTTGGTCTTGATGATGATCGCGCCGTTCGCCGCGTCGATGCCGTACAACGCGGCGGCTTCGGGACCCTTGAGCACGGTGACCCCGTCGATGTCCTCCGAGTTCAGGTCAGCCGCGCGGTTCGTGAAGTCCACGCCGCGATTGCTGAACGCCGTCGTAGAGCTCTTGTCGGACGCGAGCACGCCGGTGTTGACCGTGCGGTTGTCCATCGGCAGCCCGTCGACGATGATGAGCGGCTGATTGCTGCTGCTGATCGAGCTGACGCCGCGGATGACGATCGACGAGGACGCGCCCGGCACTCCGGATGTGCTGGTGACATCGACGCCGGCCACGCGCCCCGAGAGGGCATTGAAGAAGTTCTCGCGCTGGGTCTGTGCGATCTCCGCACCGCGGACGGTCTGCTGCGCCGTTCCCAACGAGCGCGCCGACGCGTTTTCGCCGAGTGCCGTCACGACCACCGCGTCGAGATCCAGCGCCACCCGGCGGAGCTGGACGTTGATGACATCGTCCGTGGCGACCGGGCGTTCCGCGAGCGCCGTGCCGATGAGCCGGAACTGGAGCACCTGGCCCGCGGTCGCGGCGATCGCGTAGTCGCCCTGGTTGTTGGTCGATGTCACCGTGGATGTCCCTTTGACGGTGACTGACACCCCCGACAAGGGCGTGCCCTGCTCGCTGGTCACCTTCCCGGCAATCGTCCGTTGCTGTGCGAACGCGGGACCGGCAACGAGGACGAGTCCCAATAACGTCAGCAATGATCGTTTCATATCAATCCGGCTCTTGGTGAAGGATCAGGTTGTCGCGGTGTGAAGACGCAGCGAACAGGTGCAGTGCATACGCGCGGCGTCGGGCGCGCTCGGGAACACGTGGTAGGACATGCCGATGATCATCGGCACGAAGACCAGCGTGTTATACGCGAGATGCAGCTCGAGCCGCGGAACGAACAGTTGAATGATGGAGGTGGGGGCGGACGCCCCGAACAACGGGTGGCCGGCGATGACTTGTCCTTGCAGCAGCGCATGCTCGATGTGATGCCAGAACTGGATCACGAGCGCAGCCAGCCACCAGCTCCGCGCGCGCCCGACGAAGCCCGGCAGAAACGCCCAGATGCCGGCCAGCATGATCACCGCATAGCCGTAGTGCAGCACCTCAGAGTGCACGAGCCATGGAAACGCCTGGCCGAGCACGCCACGCGCCTGGTGCATCGGCCACCGGAGCACGTACACCTGGTAGGCCTGCACGAGATGCTCGGCCCAATGCGCGAGGACGATGACCATGAAGGCTTGCAGCGCACGCTTGTGCCACGGACCATTCAGTTTTTTAATCAGGCTCTTCACGACGGCGAACGACCCAACAAAGGAGGAAAGGCGAAACTATCCGCGGACGGCAAGCCGTCAAGCGCCGGCGGGTTCCATCCCAGCTCGCGTCTCCTGTCCGGACGGCGCAAACTTTCGCCGCTCGGCTCGGTGTCCGCGCCAATCAGCTGCCGTCTTGAGCACGACCAACACCACCAGCGCGAAGAGGGGCGAGCCCAGCAGCATGACGACCCACCCCCCGAGCAGCACGGTCATATGGAGCACCATGACTCGACCGTATGGCTGGGACATCAAGGCGTTCAACAACGCGCGCTCGTATTCGCCGCTCTTTAGGTAGTTCCAATAGAATGAAAGGCCGTGGCTGACCACGAGGCCCAATAGACCCCAGCCGAGCTGATTGGCGCGGATCGCGGCAGGGACGGCGGTGAGCAGGTCGAACGGTTGCGTGCCTTTGGGGCCGAAGAACGCGACCACCAGGACGCCGTGCACGTAGGTGAACCCCCCGAAGTGCACCAGGAAGAACGGGACGAGCAAGGCCTTCCCCAACCAGTACGCCGGCTGCCGGGGCTGCGCGAAGAGCAGCTTTGCCACGTTGAAGCCACCGACGACCACGTTTTCGAGCCAGTACAGAAACACCAGAGGAAACACGGTCCAGCCGAGGAACAGCACGCCCACGAGCGGGATGGCGTTCGCGATGACCAGGGCGGCGAGGGATGGCGTCACGGGCCACCTCCGCGGATAGCCTCCACCGCCGCAGGATTTTCGAGCGCCGACAGGTCACCCAGGTCCGCTTGACCGAGATAGGCGCCGCGAATCACGCGGCGGAGAATCTTGGCGTTGCGGGTCTTTGGGAGATCGCTGACGAACCGCACGGCCTCCGGGCGCAACGGCCGGCCGAGTTTTTCCGCGATGGAATCCCCAATCTCGCGCCCCAGCGCGTCGGTCGCGTCGTGACCTGAACGCAGCACCACGAACACGACGATCGCCTCGCCCTTGAGCTCGTGCGGCACGCCGATCGCCGCCGCCTCGAGCACCGCGGCATGCGCGGTCGCCGCGGATTCGACTTCCGCGGGCCCGACGCGCTTGCCCGCTACCTTGAGCGTGTCGTCGCTGCGGCCCTCGATGTACCAGAAGCCGTCGCTGTCGACGCGCGCCCAGTCGCCGTGCACCCAGACGTTCGGAAACCGGGTCCAGTACGTGGCCAGGTACTTCTCCTGGTCGCGCCAGAATCCGCGCGTCATTCCCGGCCAGGGCCGGCGAATGACGAGCTCACCCACGGCGCCACGCAGTGACCGGCCCTGCGCATCCGCCACATCGGCCGCGATCCCGGGGATGGGGCACGCAAATGCCGTGGGCTTGAGCGGTGTCCAGGTCGTGCAGCCGAGGATGCCACCCGAGCACTCCGTGCCCCCCGAGTAATTGATCAGCGGCGCCCGCTTTTCTCCGACCACACCGAAGTACCACCACCACGGCTCGGGATTCCAGGGCTCGCCCGTCGAGCCAAGGACGAAGAGCGACGACCGATCGTGTCGGCGCACCGGCTCCTCGCCGGCGCGCATCAGGCCGCGAATCGCCGTCGGTGAAATGCCGAGGTGCGTCACGCGATGCCGCTCCACGATCGACCACACCCGGGCCGCGTCGGGGAAGTCGGGCGCGCCGTCATAGAGCAGGATCGTCGCGCCGTTGATCAGCCCGCCCGCGATCAGCCACGGTCCCATCATCCAGCCGATGTCTGTGAACCACCACAGCAGGTCGCCCGACTGCAGGTCGAACACGTGCGCGAGATCCTGCGCGGCTTTGACCGGGAAGCCGGCGTGCACGTGCACCGCGCCCTTCGGCCGCCCCGTTGTGCCCGACGTGTAGATGAGCATGTAGGGATCTTCGGGCGAGGTATCGGCGAGACTTTCGTCCTCGCCCTGCGCCATCATGAAGTCCCACGTGACTTCGCGATCGCGGAGTCGTACCTGCCGGCCCAGCCGCGGCACGACGATGACCGTGCGCACGCTGGGCGCGCCGTCCACCGCGGCGTCCGCTGTCTCCTTCATTTGTATCACCTGCCCGCGCCGCAGGAACCCGTCGGCGGTGATGAGCACGCTGGCCTCGCAATCGCACAGCCGGCCGGCAATCGCGTCGCTCGCGTAGCCCGAGAAGATAGGCGTGTAGATCGCGCCGATCGCGGCCACGGCGAGCGTGGCGATGGCGCACTCGGGCGTCAGGGGCAGGAAGATTCCCACGCGGTCGCCGGGCTTGACCCCGAGTGCGCGGAGGCCGGCGGCGCAGCGCCGCACCGCGGCGCCCAGCTCGCCGTAGGTCAGCCGTCGCGTCACGCCCTCCTCGCCCTCGTAGATGACGGCCGTCCGCGACGGATCGTGACGCAACGCTGAGGCCACGAAGTTCATCCGGCCGCCGAGCCACCAGGTGGTCCACGGGATGCCGCGGGAGCTATCGAGCACGCGGCCGTAGGGCTTTTTCCAGACCAATCCGAGGTCACGGTCGACGGCGCGCCAGAAGCCGTCGAGATCTTCGATGGACCAGCGATGGAGGGCGGGGAAATCGGCGTAGCCGTGAGACTCAGCGAAGCGGCGCAGCCGGCTACGCTCGAGATAGGGCTCGGTCGGGACCCAGGCGAAAGACATTCAAACGAACCTACCCCGGGCGTTGTCCTATGGCCATGAACTCACTCCTCGCGTTGATGCTCGCGCTCGGCACGCCCGAGCACCCTCGTCCGGTTGTCAAAGAAGTCGTGCAATACACACTCCGCGTCGACAGCACCGATCTGTCCGGTTGGACGATCGAGATGCGGTTTCAGAACAAGAGCGGAACGTTCCGGCTCGCCATGGCCGCGCATCCCGAGTACGACGACCGCTACTGGCGCTACGTGCGCGATGTCGCGGTGGAGCCGAGTGGCACCGTCACTCGAGTTGATAGTGCGCTGTGGGAGTTCTCCGCGCCTGAGGGCTGGGTGACCGTACGGTATCGAGTCGCGCTGCCGTCGCCTGAGCCGGGGGCGCGGGCTTCGTGGCGACCATTTCTCACTGCGACCGGCGGCCTGGTCGGGGGCCCGCACGCCTTCATGTATTTGCTCGGCGCGGAGAGCATGCCCCAAGCTGTGACCCTCTCGTTGCCCTCGAGCTGGGAGGTGGCGACTGGGCTGACGAACTCCATGCCACGCGCGCCACACCAAGTGCAGACTGGGAGCCCCCGCATGTGGGGGTTGATCGCGCCTGACGCTGCGGCGCTGATCGACTCGCCAATTCTGGTCGGCCGCCTGCGGCAATGGAGCTTCGTCGAGGCCGGCGTGCCGCACCACGTGGTCTACTGGCCGCTGCCGAACGCCACGCCGTTCGACACCGTGGCATTCGTCGCAGGGATTCAGGGCGTCGTGCACCAGTCGTTCGCGCTATTCGGCGGCGCGCCGTATCGCGAGTACACGTTCATGTTCGAAGACGGTGCCTACGGCGGCGGCCTCGAGCATCGCAATTCGGTGACGCTCGGCGCCCAGAGTGAAGAGCTGGCGCGCAATCCGAACGCGTTCATCCAGGAGACGGCCCACGAGTTCGTGCACACCTGGAACCTGATGGCGATCCGTCCGGTCGAGTATCAGGACCTCGATTACCACACGCAGCCGCCCGTGGCGAGCCTCTGGTTCAGCGAAGGGCTCACGATGTATTACGCTGATCTCCTCCTCCGGCGTGCGGGCATTCCGCTGCGCGACTCGACGCGCACCGCTCATCTCGAGCGCCTGATCGGGAGCTATCTGTCCAATCCCGCGTACGCACGCTTCTCCGCCGAGTCGATCAGCCAGGTAGCGTACAACGTTCAACCTGGTGAACTGGGCGACTACAGCGCGAGCACGCATCTCCAGGGCGAGCTCATCGGGACGATGCTCGACTTCATCATTCGCAATAACACGAACGGCCAGCGCTCGATGGATGATGTCATGCGCCTGCTGTTCAGTCGGGTGGAAGCGATCCGCCCGCCACCGTCCCGTGCCGTGCCGACCCCGTACCACGTGGACGGGCGGACGATCGAGCAGGCGGTAGAATCGGTCTGCAGCTGCGATGTCACGCCCTTCTTCGATGCTCACGTGCGGCACGCCGCGGTCATCGATTTCGACCGCTACCTCGGCCTTATGGGTTTGACGACGCGCGTGACCCGGGGACCCGCGGTGTACAACGGTGAGCCAGAGCGCGACCTGCGCATGTACGGGTACGAGCCGCCCTCGCCCGACAGCGGACTGCGACTCGTCATCAGCAATCCGTCGAGCAGCTGGGGCAGGGCGGGGCTGCACAGCCGCGACCGGCTCGTCGGGATCAACGGCATGCCCGTGCGCACCTGGTCCGAGCTTCGGGCGAAGCTGCAAGCCGTGCGACTGGGCGACACGGTCCGTGTCCAGGTGCAGCGATCGGCCCCCGCCCCGATCGAGGCGACGGTCGTGGTGTCGGGATTCGAGCGGCCGACCGTGCGGATCGAACGGTTACCAAATGCGACGGTCGCGCAACGCCGTCTCGCAGAGGCTGCTATATTTTGAACCATGTTAGCAGACCTCAGCATCTGGCACATTCTGATCCTGGTGGCCGTCGTCACGTTGATGTTCGGAACCAAGCGCATCCCGGAAATCGGGGCGTCGATCGGCAAGGGCATTCAGGCGTTCAAGCGCGGGTTGCAGGATGCGGGCAATGCGATCGAAGAGCCGCCTCCGCCCCAGCAGCCGAAATCGGTACCGAACTCGGGCGCGCCGAAACGTCTCAGCGAGTAGGACTACTTCGCTCCCAGCGTAGCTGCCCAGGCATCCAGGCGAAACGGCCGTCCCAGAAACTGTGCGATGCTCGCTCCGGCCGGCCTTGACCGTCCGGGGTCGAGCACCGCGCGCCGGTACGCACGCGCCGTGACGGGATCCATCAACCCAGATTTGAACTGACTGAGCACGTCCTCGGCGATCACCGCGGACCAGAGATACGTGTAATAGGCCGCCTCGTACCCCACGAGGTGGGTAAAGGACGCCTCCGGGTGCGATTCTCCCGTGCCCCGGCCGAGCCGATTACTCGCGACGATTTGCGCCTGCACGATCGAGTCGATGTCGGTCGTCGGGGATGGACGCTCGTGCAGAGCGAGTGATATCCGGGCTCGCGCGAGGGACGCGCGCACGCCAAGACCCGTGCGGGTCTCGTCGGGTTGCTGGAGCGCCGCGAGGAGACTGTCTGGTAGCGGCTCGCCCGTTCGGTAGTGGCGTGCGAATGTGCGGAGCACGGCTGGATCGCGTCCCCACCGCTCGAAGACGATGGAGGGCACCTCCCGGAAGTCGAACTCCGCCGGCAGTCCCGACGTGCCGAACCAGCGGCGTACGGTCACCAAGTTCTCGAGCACGTGGCCGAACTCGTGAAACAGCGCCGCGACATCCTCCGAGCCGAGCAACACCGGCTCGCCCGGCCGCGGCTGCGGTAGCGACAATAGCAGGGCGGTACGCGGCAGCACTCGGCCGCGCACGCCGAGCCGGATCTGGGCGGTGCTGCTGCTCACCGGTTTCCCAGGGCGGCGGTGCACATCCAGATACGCGATGCCCACGACCGTCCCACCCTCGGCGACGCGATAGGCTTCGACGTCGGGATGCCACACTGGAAGGTCGGGTGCCGGGGTGAAGTGCAGACCGAAGAGGGTGTCCGCAATATGGAGCAGCGCATCGCGGACGCGCTCGTATGGGAAGTACGGCCGCAACGCGTTCGGCCGAGTGGTAGCCCGTCCGCGCAGGTGGTAGACGAGAAACTGGAAATCGCCCGCCTGCGGCGGCCGGCCCAACAACGATTCTGCCCGCGCGACGTCGCGCTGCACCGCCGGTTCGGTAGTCCGCATCAGATCATCGAGAAATCGCCACACGCGCTCGGGCGACTCGGCCATGTGATTCTCGAACTGGTAGGCGGCATACGAGGGGTAACCGAGTAGCGTCGCGAGCTGAGCACGCACCCGCAGCAACGTGTCCAACACGAAATGGTTGCGGGGTGCTCCGCGGTTCTGTAGCCGCAGCATGACCTGCCGCCGCACGCCGGCGTCCTCGGCGTTCTGCAGCACGAATCGCATGTCCTCGGGACTCACGATGACTTCGCCCGCGCGCCCGCGCCGCTGCGTCTTGAGCCAATCGCCGGGTAGGCCGGCCAGCAACGTCGTGTCCGCGAGTAGGACCGATGTAGTGTCGGCCGCCAGAATGCTATTGAACCGCTGCCCGAGGCGCACGGTCTCGTCTTGCAGCGCGGCGATGCGGGCGCGGGTGGCTGAGTCGCGATCAACGCCATCATGGCGGTACTGCGCGAGCACTCGCGCGATGTAGTATCGCGTCTCGGCGTCGGCCTGCGACGTGTCCACGGCGAGCAGGGCGCGATACAAGCGCGGATCCAGTCGCAGCGCGGTGGAGAAGGCGCTCCGACGCCGAACCCCCTCGGCGGCCGCGGCCCGCACGGCCGAGTCGGGATGCACGTTCGTGAGTAATCCCACGATCTGTCCGGCGTTGAACGCGATCGACATCTCGTCGTACAGCCGGAGGGTGTTGCGCACCGTGCGCCGCCCGCGCACCGCCAGGAGACTGTCGCGATAGACGCTCGCGTTCGCGATGCTGCTATCCACGAGCGCACGAACGTCGCCTGGGGTGAGACGGTCGAGCGGCAGCTCGGACTGCTGAGCCGGCAGCGCCGGTGCAGCAACCATCGTGGCACACACCAGGATTGCCAGAGCCATCGCGTCGCGCCGGCCGCCGGTATCATCTCGCAACATGTTCATGTTCCCTCCTGGTCTACTCAACATGCTGGCCGAATTTCCGGCGACTCGCTAGCCCGATGATCTGGCTGCATAATCCGCTTATATGCGAACCTCCAACGTTTTCCTGGCGCTCGCCACAGCCATCGCTGCGGGGCGAGGCAGACCTGTCGCCTCGCAGTCCCTCGTCGCCTCCGTCGACACTACGTTCAACTCGAACGGCGTTCCGATTCACTTCGTGGCGAGCGGTCCCCCATCTGGAGAGCCCGTCGTACTCATCCACGGGTTCTCGGCCGACTACATGATGTGGGATTCGGTGCGGGTCGCGTTGTCACGCCGGTATCGGGTGATCGCCATGGACTGCCGCGGCCACGGCACCAGCGGCAAGCCGCACGAGCCGAGCGCGTACGGCATCGAGATGGTGAATGACGTGACGCGACTCCTCGATCACTTGCACATCCAGCGCGCGCACATCGTGGGCTACTCAATGGGCGGTTCGATTGCCGTCAAACTGCTCGAGACGCATTCCCATCGTCTCTTGTCTGTGACGTCGGGCGCGAGCGTGGGCTTCCGGCCAGGCGATGATCAATGGGACTCCGTGCTGGTGAAGCGCCTCTATGCGGGGGAGCCTTTTTCCCAGGCGATGATCGAATCGGCGCCTGCCGGAATGCCCGCGCCATCGCCGGGGCAGCGTGCCATGATGGCCCGCATGGATCCCCAGATGGATTCGCGGGCGCTCGGCGCGCAGCGGCTCGGCAACCCCGGCTTGTATGTGGACTACTCAAAACTCAAAGGTGGGCACGTCCCGACCCTGTTGATCGTCGGGAGTGCAGACAATCCCGATCGATTTGCCGACCTCCGGCGTACGCTGCCCGATGCCGAGTTCGTCGTGGTTCCGGGGGCGCGCCACGGCGAGGTGCCCATGCGTCCGGAGTTTCTTACGGCGCTGCAATCGTTTCTGGCGCGACACGATCCACCTGACCTCGGCACCGCCCTGCGCTGGCGCACGATCGGCCCCTTCCGCGCCCCAACGTCATCTACGTCGGCAGTGGCGCGGGCATCATCCGGCCCGACCTCGCGACGGGCAACGGCATGTACCGGTCCAACGACACCGGCCACACCTGGACGCACCTTGGTCTCGAGCAGACCCAGATGATCGCGTACGTGGACGTCGATCCTTCCAATCCTGATCGGCTCTTCGTCGCGGCGCTCGGCCACCCCTACGGTCCCAACGCCGAGCGCGGCATTTACCGCTCGACCGACGGCGGTCGCACGTTCGACAAGGTGCTGTACAAGGACGAGTACACGAGCGCGAACGAAGTGCGGATCGATCTCAGCAATCCGAGCACCGTGTATGCCGCGCTGTGGCAACAACAGTCGACGTTTTACGAGTACGGCGCGTTTGGGCCCGACTCAACCTGGCCCGGTGCGGGTGGGATCTACAAGTCCCTCGACGGCGGCACGACCTGGACGCAGCTCACGGGAGGCCTGCCGCCCGTGCTCGAGGCGAATATCGCGATCGCGCCGAGCAACCCGCAGGTGATCTATGCGATGGTGGCATCCGTGAATCCGGCAGGCGGATCGGGACCGGTCGGGTTCTACAAGTCGACCGATGGCGGCGCGCATTGGACCCTGCGCACGCGCATCCCCGGATCTTCCGCCACGCTCGGCGACACCACCGCCGCGACCGCCGATCCGCGGGCTCTGGGCCGCATCGGCGGCGGCGACCTGCCGCCCATCGTCGTCGATCCCAAAAACGAAAACGTGATCTACAGCGCCTCGATCGTCATGTGGCGCACGGAGGATGGTGGCACAAGCTGGTCGGCCGTGCGCGGATCCCCCGGCGGGGACGACTATCAGCGCATCTGGATCCATCCGGACGATCCCAACCTGATCCTCGCGGTCTCCGATCAGGGCGCGGTGATCTCGTCCAACCGCGGAGAATCGTGGAGCAACTGGTACACGCAACCCACGGCGGCCGTCTATCACGTGACGGCGGACAATGCCTTCCCCTATCGCGTCTGCAGCGGGCAGCAGGACTCGGGCTCACTGTGCGTCGCGAGCCGCTCCGACGACGGCGAGATCACGTTCCACGACTGGCACCCGGTGAATATTCAGGAATACGGCATGGGGGCGCCCGATCCCCGCGATCCCGACGTGGTGTTCGGCAGCGCGCGCACCAACGTCTCGCGCTACGATCGCCGCACCGGTCAGACGACGCCGGTCGGTCCCGATGTCGTGCAGCGCGGTGACAGCTTCGGCCGCAATGTGCGCACGATGCCGCTCGTCTGGTCGCCGGTGAACCCGAGCGTGCTGTACTACACGTCCAACGCGGTGTGGAAGTCGATCGATCACGCCCACAGCTGGACCCGCATCAGTCCCGACCTCGCACGGCAGACCTGGGCGATTCCCGCCAGTACCGGGCGATATGCGCGGGGCGTGACGCCGACGCCGCGCGGCGCGATCACCGCGCTGTCGCCCTCGCCGCGGAGCGGAGCCGTCCTCTGGGCGGGCACCGACGACGGCAACATCCAGGTCACGATGAACGGCGGGGCGACGTGGAAGAACGTCACGCCGGCCGCGATCCAGCCCTGGACTCGGATCTTCAACATCGAGGCGGGCCACTTCGAAACGCTGACCGCGTACGCTGCCGCGAACACGCTGCGCATCGACGATATGCATCCGCATTTCTGGCGCACGCACGACGGCGGCCGCACCTGGACGGAGATCAACACCGGCATCGCGCCCAACGCCGTCGCCAACTCGATCCGGGAAGATCCACGCGTGCGCGGGCTTCTGTATGCCGCGACCGACGCCCAGGTCTGGCTCTCGTTCGACGATGGGGCGAACTGGCAGTCGCTGCGGCTGAACATGCCCGCGATCTCGGTGCGCGACATTCAAGTGAAGGACGACAGCACGTGCTTGTGCGCCGACCTGATTGCAGGGACCCACGGGCGTGGGTTCTGGATTCTCGATGACCTGAGCCCGATTCGGCAGCTGGCGAGATCTCGGAGTGCCGAGACATATCTCGTGAAGCCAAACACCGCCGTCCGGGTCCGCTTCGGCACCAACGAGCCGACTCCTTGGCCGCCGGAGCTGCCGGCCGCCGAGAATCCACCCGCGGGTGCAATCATCGACTATGCCCTCGCCGCGGGCGTTTCAGGGCCGCTTCGGCTGGAGATCGTCGAACCGTCCGGCCGCGTGATTCGCTCGTACTCGAGCGATGATCCAGTCATCGATCCCGATCCGGGCGTCGATCCTGTCGCCTACAATCGGGTGTGCCAGAAGAATCCGTCCGCTCCTGATTGCGGGCTGCCGCTCTATTGGCCGGCGCCACAGGAACGGCTGTCGACTCGGGCGGGACTGCATCGCTTCACCTGGGACATGCGCTATCAGCCGATCGGCGACAACCCGCGCACGGGCGAAGTCGAAGCGACCGGGGCGGTGCCGCGGCGCAGCGAGCACACGCCGACCGCGCCGTGGGCCCCGCCCGGCCGGTACACGGTGCGCCTGACAGTGGAAGGGAAGTCGCACACGCAGCCACTCACGCTCCGGCTCGATCCGCGCGTCAAGATGCCCGCCGCGGGACTAGAGCAGCTCGCAGCGCTGACCCGAGAGATGTACGACGCGGCCGCTCGGACGCGCGTCGCGTATCGCGACGCGCGGGCGCTGGTCGACTCCCTTTCAGGGACGCTGCGGGTACAAGTGGAGTCGCTTGCTCCGGCCGCGGCACGGCCTCGTCCGCGGGGACCGGCTCGTCCCGGAGCGCCCCCGCCGCCAACGCTCGAGAGTGCGAGCAACGCGGCGCTCGCCGCGGCGATGGCGATGCAGGACGCGGACGTCACGCCGACCGCGGCGCAGGTCGGCGCCTGTGCGCGGGCGCGCGCGCAGGTGAATCAGGTGTTGGCACGCTGGGCGCAGCTGCAAAGGGGGAAGAGATGAAGCATGCGCTGATGGCGCTATCGCTCCTGGTCTGGGCGCCGCGGATTGGCGCCACGCAAACGCTGGAGACCGAAACCGCGCGGTTGCTGCCCGCCCACTGGTGGAAGCTCGGCAACGCGTTCGAGTTCCAGCGTTCCGGGGACGGGACCGAAGCGGCGATACCGTTCGCGATCGAATATGGCATCACCGATAACCTGGAGCTGCTGGTCGAGCCGGTGCCATACGCCGCGATTCGCCCCAAGGTGGGACGGCGCGCGATTGGGGTGGGCGACATCGAAGCGACGCTGACGGGACGGGTACGGCAGGAGACCAAGCACGGTCCGGCGCTCGCGTTCGCGGCCGAGGTGAAGTTCCCCACCGCACGCGACACGCTCATCGGATCCGGAGAGCCGGACTACACCGGGTACTTCATCGCCAGCAAGCGATTCGGAAAACTCGACACGCACGTGAATCTCGCCTACACCCTGGTCGGCAGGCAGGACAACGTGCAGCTCAACAACATCGTGAGCTTCGCGGTGGCGGGCGTGTACCGCCGAGGCCCAAGCTCGCGGACGCAGCTCTTCGGAGAAGTGCTCGGCAATACCGCGGCGGTGCCCGGGAGTGAATCGACGACGAGCGGCGCGCCGGAAGTGGCGGGCGGCGAGCTCGTGGGAACCCTCGGCGCCGGGCGGGAGATCGGGTCGGGCGTGCTGCTGTACTTCGCCGTCAGCTACGACAACAACAACGCCGTACTGCTACGCCCGGGCGTTACCTGGAGATTTCGTTAGCCGCTAGGTCGCACGCCAGCGGCGGGTGACCTCGAGCCCGGAGATGCAAGCGGAAAGCCAGAGCATGCCGGCGGCGAAGCCGCCCACGACGTCGCTGAAGTAATGCGCGCCGAGGTAGAGCCGGCTCACTCCGATCGCCAGGACCAGGAGCGTGGCGCAACCGACAATCGCGAGCTGCGCGCGGCGATTGCGAGGCCCGAGCAGGATCAAGACGTAGGCCAGCATGCCGTAGGCAATCAGCGAGACCATGGCGTGGCCGCTGGGAAAGCTCCAGCTCTGGTACAGACCCGCGGCGGCGTGCGGACGGGGGCGATGGATGGCGTTCTTGAGGACGTTGTTGAGCAGGAATCCGCCGACGAACGCGAGCAGCCAGCCTTCCAGCAGCAGACCTTGCTTCGAGATCAGGAGAAAGACCGCCGCGCCGACCGCCAACGTGATCATCACGAGCGGCGAGCCGAGCGCGCTCAGCGCGCGGAATATCTGGTCGGCCGCCGGTCCGTGATGTGCCTGCATCCAGGCGAGTAGCCTCGAGTCGAACTGCGTGATTGGATCGTTGTGGAGGACATCTTCCGTGATCCCGAGAAAGATCCACAACGCCAGCGCGCTGATCAGAAACCCAATCGTGAGATGGAGGCCGAGGTATTCGCCGCGCGCGAATCGCGCCTTTATAAAGGACGTGAGCGGCATTACTCCGGATGCGCCAGCGGCTTCCCGTCGGGGCCGACCTGAACCTCGGACCGCTTGGCGCCCGTACGCACCTGCGCTTCGTAGGCCACGACGGCGCCGCGCTTGGTCAGCGACTCGACCTTGGTGATCTTGCCGGACCCGGCGAGCTGCAGGAGTCCCGCCTTCACCGCCGCGGGCAGCGAGTCGAGCGCGACCTCCTCCTCGATCTCCAGCACAGAGCCGTCGGCGGCGATCAGGACGTCTCGGCCATGGCCGCGCACGCGCAACTCGACCTCATAGACGAGCTGACCGTTGTCCGTCTCGCTCGAATACCCGCGGATGGTTGCTCCCTGGCTCTCCTGGTCGACGGTTTTCTGCACCGCGGCCGGAAGGTCGGAGCGCTTCAGCTTCTTTTCTTTCTCTTGTGCAGGCGCCTGTTGCGTTGCGGCCTGCGACGCAATTGCGCAGGACAAAACGAGCGCAGCGATCGTCCAGTTCGTGATTCGCATGGAATCCTATGGAGGGAGTCGGAGCGTAGGAGGTCTGTACCCTCCCTGTCCACCACTGAGGAGTCGTATGAACAAACTGTCAATCCAGGTCTTTGCACTGCTTGCCGGCGTTGCCCTCGCGTGGCCTGGCGCGAGCTCGGCACAAGGATTCAAGGTCGCGAAGTACAGCATCGGCGGCGACGGCGGCACCGATTATCTGACCGCCGAGCCGGGCACGGGACGCGTGTTCGTCTCGCGCAGCACGCACGTGATGGTGGTCGACGGCGCCACCGGCAAAGTGATCGGCGACATCCCCGACACACCGCGCACGCACGGCATCGCGCTGGCGCCCAAATCGGGTCACGGGTTCATCACCAACGGCGGCGATTCAACCGTCACGATGTTCGATATCGCGAGCCTCGCGGTGGTCAAGAAGGTCAAGGTTCCCACCGGCGGCCTCGACGGCATCATGTACGACGACTTCTCCGACCGCATCATTCTCACGAATCACAGCCGTCCGGCCGGCACCGTCGTCGCGATCGATCCCAAGAGCGGCGATCTCGTCGCCACGGTGCAGCTCGAGGATGACTCGCCCGAGGGCGCGGCCAGCGACGGCAAGGGAAAGATCTTCGTCAACAACGAGGGCAAGAGCACCATCCAGGTGATCGACGAGAAGACGATGACGGTGCTCGCGTCGTGGCCGCTCGCGCCGTGCGAGGGGCCAACGGGCATCGCGTACGATCGTGCCACCGACCGAATCTTCGCCGGGTGCGGCAAGACGTCCGTGGTGCTCGATGCCAAAACCGGTAAGGTCGTCGCCACGATCACGAATGGTGATGGGGTGGACGCGCTGGGGTGGGATCCCGTCCAGAAGCTGATCTACATTCCCGCCGGGCGGGACAGCAACGTCACCGTCGTGCGGCAGGACGGACCCGACAAGTACACGGTGGTCGCGACCGTCTCGACGATGCGCGGAGCCAAGACCATCTCGGTGGATACGCAGAAGCACATCGCGTATCTGTTCCAACCCGAGTACGGTCCGCCACCTGCCGGCACGCCGCCGCCGCAGCCGGGCCAGCGGCCCGTGCGAGGTCCCGTTATCGGGGCGTATTTCTTCGCGGTCACGCACTGATCGCGAGTTGGTCAGGGGCGTCGGAGCGCGATGGCGTCGATGTCGAACGTAACGGCATCCGCGACGCGCACGGTGCCACCGGGTCCACCACGGTAGGGGCGGATGCCGTAGTCTGATTGCCGCACCGTAAACGTCGTCGTTGCACGCAGCGTATCCGGTCCGATGAGAACGCGCACCGTGAGTGGGACGGTGCGCGTTCTGCTTTTCATGGTGAGCGCTGCCTGCAGTCGGAGTGTGTCTCCGGTCTGTTCGACCGCTTGCGACGTGAGGGTGATTTCCGAGTATTGCGCCACGTCCAGTACTTCCGTGCGCATCGCTGCCGTCACTTTGCGGATTTCCGCGGTATCGGGCGGCGTCAGCACCTCGAGGCGCCCCGTCGCGATGGATACCGTCACGCGCGACGACTCCGGTTGTTGTGGATAGTACACGATGCGTCCCGAGAACTCGCGGGCTTGAATGAGATGTTCATGGCCGGCGAATCCGAACAGCCCCGCCTTCCCCGTGCGTACCACGAGTTGGCTCGAGGGCGCGAGCTCGTAGACGACGGAATCGCGAGCAAGTGATTGCGTCGCCCCCGTGATGGGGATGAGAAGCATTGCAGCGAATGCGAGCAATCTTCCGATCATTGCTCCTCGACGATCCCGCCCGGCAGAATGCTCTTTGCGCCGAACTTGTCGCGGACGCGATCGATAGCTCGCGACAGGCCACGATCGCGTTCGGTTTCCTCGGACAGTATCGCAAGCTGATCGGTCACCGCCGCCTTCGCCAGGCCCGACAGCCGAACGCCGACGAGCCGGGCCGGCACCCGTCGAGTCCTGCGCAAGCCGGCGAGCAGTTCGTGCGCGACACGCAGAATCACGCGGTCCGACACGACCGGCTCGGGCAGGGTGCGCTGTGCGGAGCGGGTCTTGAAGTCCCAATCGCGCAGCCGCACGGCCACGGTTCGCGCGGTCAGCCCATCACCGCGCATGTCTGCCGCGGCGCGCGTCACGAGCCGCAGCAGCTCGCGCTCGATGTCGGTGTCCTCACGCAGATCTTTGCCAAACGTCTCGTCGCGGCTGATGCCGCGGTTCATGGTGCGATGGTAGACGTCCCCCTCATCGCGACCGTGCACCCGATGCCACAGCCACCGCGCTTCGCGTGTGCTCATCCAGCGCTCGAGCGCCGGCAGGTCGTGGCGGAGCACGTCTTCCACAGTGATCAGACCGTGGCGCGCGAGCCGGGCCTGGAACTTGGGGCCGACGAGTGGAATGTCCTCCAGCGTGCACGATCGCAGGAACGCTTCCTCAGCGCCGGGCTCGATAATCACCACGCCGCGGCCACCGGCGCTCGGCTTGGCGCGGTCGACCGCCATCTTCGCGATGAGCTTGTTCGTCCCGCCGCCGATCGAAAGGGTGAGCCCAGTCGCGTCACGCAGCGCTGAACGGATCCGCTCCGCAGTCGTTGCGAGCGGCTCGTGGTGATAGACGCCCTCAGTGCCGGTCAGGTCGAGATACCATTCATCTATACTCGCGCCTTCGACCACCGGCGAGAACTGGTGCAGCAGCTTGCGGATCTCGGCGCTCTTCTGGATGCACGCCTTGAAGGGGACGGGCACGCACACCGCATCGGGACAAAGGCGGAGGGCGCGAGCAATCGGCATTGCCGAGCGGACGCCGAACTTGCGGGTCTCATAGGAGGCGGAGCAGACGACACCGCGGCTGTCGCGCGAGCCGCCGACGATGAGGAGGGGCGCTTTTCCGGCGCCGTCGGGATCGACGGCGCGCGCGACGGCGACGTAGAACGCATCAGCATCGGTCAGCAGAATCCGACGCATGTACCCGAAAGTATCCCGAAGCTGATTCAGCGGCAAGGCGGCTCTATCTTCCTGCCGCAATGAGCAAAGGCACGATCGGTATTCTCACCGGCGGCGGTGACGTTCCCGGTCTCAATCCCGCAATCCGAGCCATCACGATTCGCGCGCTGCGCGACGGCTACAAAGTCGTCGGCATTCGTCACGGCTGGGGCGGCCTGGTCGACTACTCGCGGGAAAAGGGCGCGGACAACAGTGAGCAGATTCTCCCGCTCACCGAAGCGATCGTGAATCGCGCCGGCCGGACGGGTGGCACGTTCCTCCACACCTCGCGCGTGCGGCCGAGTCACTTGCCGAAAGAGCGCGTGCCCGCGCATCTCAGCGGCTATGGCGAGAAGACGAACGACATCACCAAGGATGTCATCAAGAACCTCGAGCACATCGGCGTCGACGTCTTGATTCCGATCGGCGGCGACGACACGCTCAGCTACGCCAAGCGGCTGCACGATGAGGGGCTGAATGTCGTCGCGATCCCGAAGACGATGGACAACGACGTCTACGGCACCGACTACTGCATCGGGTTCAGCACCTGCGTCACGCGCACGATCGAGCTCACCCACCGGCTGCGCACGTCGGCGGGATCGCACGAGCGGTTCCTCGTGATCGAGGTGTTCGGCCGGTATGCGGGATTCACGGCGCTGCTTCCCACGATGGCCGGGGCGGCGGACCGCTGCGTGATCCCAGAGTACCCCGTGGAAGTCGAGCACCTGGCCGAGCTGCTTGTTCAGGACCGCAATAAGAACCCGAGCCGCTATTCGGTCGTCCTGATCTCGGAAGGGGCGCGGCTCACCTCGCACGAAGGGATGAGTTTCGAGGGCGAGGAGACCGACATGTTCGGGCACCGCAAGCTTGGCGGCATCGGGGACCAGATCGGCACGGCGCTCAAGGAGTCGTCGGCGAAGCTCAACAAGGGCCGGAAGATCGACGTGGTCAACCAGCGCCTGGGTTACCTCGTCCGTTCGGGCGATCCCGACGCGCTCGATTCGATCGTACCGATGGCGTTCGGCAACCTCGCGCTCGATCTCGTGGTGAAGAAACAGTACGGCCGGCTCGTGAGCATCCATAAGGGGTTCTACGACACCGTGCCCCTGTCGAGCGTGACGTCGGACAAGAAGGTCGTGGACGTATCGAAGTACTACAACACACAGCGCCTGCGGCCGATTTATCAGTTCGACGGCAAGCCGCTGTTCATCATGACGAGTGACTGATCCATCAACTCCTTGAGGTACTCCATGGCGCTCCAGCTCGGCGATGTCGCTCCCGATTTCGAGGCTCAAACCACTGAAGGCCGGATGCGCTTCCACGACTGGATCGGCGATTCGTGGGCCGTGCTGTTTTCGCATCCCAAGGATTTCACCCCGGTCTGCACCACCGAGCTCGGCTACATGGCCAAGCTCAAGCCCGAATTCGACAAGCGGCGCACGAAGATCGTCGGTCTGAGCGTCGACCCGGTGGAAAATCACGCCCGCTGGTCGAACGACATCAAAGAGACGCAAGGGTTCGCGCCGAACTACCCGATGATCGGCGACACCGATCTCAAGGTGTCCAAGCTCTATGGGATGCTTCCCGCGAATCTCGAAGGCACGTGCGACGGACGGACCGCGGCCGATAACCAGACGGTGCGCAACGTGTTCGTCATCGGCCCCGACAAGAAGATCAAGCTCATCATCGTCTACCCGATGACGACGGGCCGCAACTTCGACGAAGTGCTGCGCGTGATCGACTCGCTGCAGCTGACGGCGAAGCACAAGGTCTCGACCCCGGTCAACTGGAAGCAGGGCGACGACGTCATCATCGCGGGCTCGGTCTCGGACGAAGACGCGAAGAAGGTCTATCCCAAGGGCTGGAAGGCGCCGAAGCCGTACCTGCGCATCGTACCGCAGCCCAAGGCCTAGGGTTTTCGCGTCACCCGCAGATTGGCGAAGTGACCGCCGGAGCCGTCGCCGACCCAGATGCCGATCGATCCGCGCGCCCGGTCGCTCAGCTCGTTGACGACGAGCACGGGCGTGCGAGCGTCATTCACGAACACGCTCACCTTGGGCCGCTCGACGACGATACGCACGTGAAACCACCGATCGCCGTCCGGCTCGGGAACGACCGCGGCTTCGTATTGGCCGGGATGTTCTGCGCGGAGCTTCTGCCACGGGAAGGCCGGGTGTGATACATACTGGACCGCGTGGCTGTGGCGGGTCGAGTCTGACGCCCGGAAGTTGAAAGGTCGGAAGTATACGGCGTCGTAAGTCTGTGCATCGACCACGCGGAACGCGACGCCCACGAAACTCGTCTGCGGGGGCTGGCTCTGTCCTAAAATGTCGGCTTCGATGACGCCGTTCCCGAAGTCATAGCGTTTGAGCCAGACGAGCCCCATGATCGGGACGAGCTCGAGCTTGAGGGCGCGCTTTCCATTGGTGTCGACCACCGCGGCGGTGCGGCCCGCGATCTGCCAGCGCGGATCCTTTCCGACTGCCGTGACGTCGAGTGTTTCCGGAGCCTGCGCCAGGCAGGCAGCGACCATCAGCAAAATCATGGGTAATCTCCCCTTTCCGCTTGGCTGGTGCGAAACTCTGTCATGCTAAACGTGGGCCTCGTCGGCTTTGGTTTCGCGGGGAAGGTGTTCCACGCGCCGGTTATTCGCGCGGTGGACGGCTTGCTCCTTACCACGATTGTGCAGCGGCATGGTCCCCCCGACCAGCGCTATGCGGATGTGGAATTCGTCCGAAGCGTTGACGAGTTGCTGATACGCAAGATCGATCTCGTCGTGGTCGCGACGCCGAACACGTCACATCATCCGATCGCCAAGCAATGTCTGCTCGCCGGCCGTCATGTCGTCGTCGACAAGCCGTTCGCACCGACCCTCGCCGACGCACAGGATTTGGTCCAGATCGCCCAGAAACAGAAGCGCATCGTCACCGTGTACCAGGATCGCCGCTACACCGGCGATTTCGCGACCGTCCAGCAGGTGGTGTCGGAAGGTGCGCTCGGCCACGTCGTGCTGTTCGAATCGCATTTCGACCGATTCCGTCCCGAGCGGAAGGCGAACGCCTGGCGCGAGGAAACGCTGCCGGGATCCGGCATGTGGTTCGATATCGGACCGCACCTGTTCGATCAGGCGTTGCTGTTGTTCGGCGTTCCGGACGCGATCGGCGCCGACATCCGCATCGAGCGTCCGGGCGCCGTCGTCGACGACGCCTTCGACGTCACGCTGTACTACCCGCATGCGCGGGCGGTCTTACGCGCATCGATGCTGGCGCCTCCGGTGGGGCCGACCTGGACCGTGCATGGGATGAAGGGCTCCTTCATTAAATACGGCATGGACCCGCAGGAAGCGGCCTTGAAAGAGGGTCGGCTACCGGACGAGCCCGATTGGGACACGGAACCGGCGGAGCTGTACGGGCAGCTCGTCACGCCTAATGGAACGCGCACAGTGCCCACGTTGCGGTCGAGTTTCGCGCGGTACTATGAGAATGTGCGGGACGCGATTCTTGGCACGGCGGAGCTCGCCGTGACACCCGAGTGGTCGCTCGACGTCATGCGCGGATTGGAACTGGCCGCCGCGAGCAGTCGAGCCCGTCGCGTGCTACCATGGAGCGCATGAAAAAGCCCTGGCAGTGGGTCCTGACCGGCGGCCTCGTCGCCGGCACGTTCGACATCACGTACGCCTGCACGTTCTGGTGGCTGAAACGTGGCGTCCTGCCCACCCGCGTGTTCCAATCGGTCGCTTCCGGCCTCCTGGGCGATGCGAGCTTCACTGGCGGCTGGCGCACCGCACTCCTCGGCCTCGCGCTGCACTATTCCATCGCGACGTCAATGGCGGTGACCTACTACCTCCTTGCGCGGAAGTGGTCGGAGCTCTGGCAGAGGCCGTGGGTGTATGGTCCGCTGTACGGCGTGTTGCTCTACGGAATCATGAACTACATCGTCGTCCCGCTCTCGGCCGCCAATCCAGGATCGAGAAACCTGGTCTGGGTGCTGCTCAGCATCGCGGTGCACGCGTTCTTGATCGGCACGCCCTGCGCCCTCTTTGCGCGGCGTGCCATGCTGGTCTCGCAGGCAGGGTCTTAGGGCGTTTTTGCTGCACAAGGGGTCGGTATTGCAGTATCTTCTGCGGCTGGAATGACCCCCAATCCACCGTCTGCCTGTCTGCGCTGCGGGGCGAGCCTCGCCCCCGGGGCGTCGTTCTGCCCCCGTTGCGGTACCGGCATCCCCGTCCAGCGGCCCTGGTCTGGACCCACGCTCGCCACGCCGCCCGGCTCCATCACCGATACGCGGCCCGACGCGGCAGAGGCGCAGCTCGCGGCGCTGCGCCGAGCGACCCTGGGACAGTACGAAATCCTGCTCGAAGTGGGGCGTGGGGGCATGGCCACGGTCTACCTCGCGCACGACCTGGCGCTCGACCGCAAAGTCGCCATCAAGGTGTTGGCGCCGGCCCTGCTGCTCATGGGCGAAGGCATGGTCGAGCGCTTCAAGCGTGAGGCCCGCACCGCCGCGGCGCTCAGCCATCCGCACATCATCCCGATCTACGCGGTCAAGGAGAGCGATCAGGTTCTCTATTTCGTCAGGAAGCATGTGCAGGGACGGTCGCTGGACCACTTCATCCGGGACGTTGGCCCACTGCCGCTGGCGATGACACAGGCCATCCTCGCACAGGTGGGCGACGCGCTCGGATACGCGCATCGCCACGGCGTCATCCACCGCGACATCAAGTCCGCGAACATCATGTTGGACGAAGAAGGATGGGCCGTCGTCACCGATTTCGGCATCGCAAAGGTGGTGCAGGCGCAAGGACTCACCGTGACCGGCGTGACCGTAGGCACGCCCACGTACATGAGCCCCGAACAATGCGCCACGGAAGAGCTGACCGGCGCGTCGGACCAGTACTCACTCGGCGTCGTGGCGTACGAGATGTTGACGGGGACGCTGCCGTTTCAGGACGACTCGATCATGTCCGTCATGTACGCGCACTTCAACCAGAAGCCGCGTCCGGTGACGGACCTTCGCCCCGACTGTCCCCCCAATCTGGCGGATGCGGTCATGCGCATGCTGGAAAAGGATCCGGCACGTCGCTGGGCCAGCATGGACGATGTCGTGGCGGTGTGCGGCCGCCCGTCGCTGCGACACGACGATCCGATCCGGCGCGAGATGATCACGCTGGCGCGCGGCGCCGCGCAGCACCCCGGCCCGAAAACGCCGACGAGCCCGATTGCGCTGTCACGCGTGCGAACGCGCATCACTCCACGCCGGCGGCGCTGGGTCTGGCCCGCGATTGCCGCGATAAGCGCTGTCATTGCGCTGGGACTGTGGTGGGCGTCGCCGTGGTCGCCGCGAGCGAAACAGGCTGGGCTGCCCAATCCGGCGATCAGGGACTCGGCGCCGGTCGTCGCCACGCGCCCCGACTCGAACCGCGCGGTGTCTCCTCAGCCGCCCCCCCCGCCCGCCCCGGCGCCGCCCACTCAGACGCCGCCGCGCCGCGCGCCGATCACCGCGCGCCATCCGGCCGGTGACTCGGTCGCGCGTCGCGCGGCGCAGCGCGATGATAGCCTGGTTGGCTCGCTCCGTGCGAGTGCGCTGAGGGCGCAGCAGCGGGCGGCGTTGGCGGGCGCGTCACCCGCCGATCTCAGCGGAGGCCACGCGGCGTTCGCGAGCGCCGAGTCGCTGGCTTCGGCGCGGCGCGTGTCGGACGCGATGATGCAGTACGCGACGGCGGCATCGCTGTGGGCGGACGCCGAGCGCAGCGCGCTCTCGCGCGGCACGCGCGACACCGCGCCACGCCGCGTCGCCGAAGCTCCACCGCCGGCCCCCCCACCGGCCCCCCCACCGGCCCCCCCTCCACTGCCCGCGCCTCCGCCCGTGGCATCCGACCCACGGCCGGATATTCAGAAAGTGATTGCCGATTACGCGACGGCGTTGGAGTCGCGGGATATCGAGCAGCTACGGCACACGTATCCGGGGATGACGGCGGCGCAGCAGGGGAGTTGGCAGACGTTCTTCGATCGCGTGCGCAATCTCAAAGCCACGCTCAGCATCGCCAGCCTGAATGTCGCCGGCGCCTCAGCCGAGGCGACCGTCAGCGGCGTCTACGACTACGACATCGCCAGCACCGGTCGCCCTGAGCGACGGCCAGTGACGTTCCACGCGACGGTCGCGCGCGACGCGAACGGCTGGCGGATCACCGCGATCCGGTAGCTCATCTCAAAAGTTGTATTCCAGGCCGGCGGTCCAGAGGACGTTCGGCCGCAGCCCGCCTCGATTCAACGGCCAAAGGGTGTTCGCCACGAGCGTGATGCCCGAGTGCGTCACGAACTTGAAGCCGAACGATCCGTTGATAGCGTCATCACGTTCGGTGGGGATGTTCGTGGGCTCGACGGTGCGACTGAACGGCCGGTCGTAGGTGACCGTGCCCGGCAACCGCAGCTTGCTTTCACCCACCTGAAGCTCCGAGACCAGGTCGACCGCGATCGCCGCCCAGGGCGCCATGACGTGATCGAATCCAACCGTCGCGAGCACCGCGCTGTTCTGTGTACTCCCGCCGCGAAACAAATATCCGATGTTGGCATGCGGTGAGAATGCGCCGAACCGCGCCGACAGGATGCCGAGACCACGGGCCGCGATATGGCCCGAGCCGAGGAGGTCGTCCGCGCTCCCGGTCGGGAAGCGCACGTCGCCCAGCACGGAGAAGTTGGTCCGCTCCGAGCGCATCAGATTGACCTTGACCCGCGTAGCGATGTCGCCGATACCGGTGGCGGATCCTTCCACGAAGCGAGACGTCGAGAGCTCGGGGTTTGCCGGCGTGCCGCCGAAGAAGTGCTGGGCCGTCGTGCCGCCGAAGGGCACGATCTGCGCGAAGCTGTTGCCTCGCAGCGAGGTCGAGACGATCGGCAACACGACGCCGATGTCCACTCGGTCGAGCAGGCCGAAGGTCACGAAGAACGACGTGACCGTCATGTCGAGATCGAGCGTCAGCCGCAGGTCGATCACGTCGTTTTCGTGCGTCGGGACGCCGTAGGGCGCGCAGGACGACCCCACGATGCTGTCGCAGGCTGGGCCCGTCACGTTCTCGTGCGTGAACGTCATTTCGATATCGTGCAGGTTCACGCCGCGCAGCGTCTCGAAATGCAAGCGGTTGATGTTGGCACCGACGAACACGCGGCCGCGGCCCAGCGTGGTAGCGCGTTCGCCGAACACGGCACCCGGCGAGCCCGAGGTCGGAACCGGGACCCCCGCTTCGAACCGGAAGGTCGAGCCGCCGCTGGTGGCGCTGACGGGGAGGTTCCCGGCGTTCTGGCTGATCGCCGAGCTGATGAACGAAATGAGCGTACCGTTATCGGCATTCGCGGCGGGAACGAAGTGATCGGCATGCAGCGCGGTTGCCGAATCGGAGCCGGCCGTGCCTCCCAGAAACAGCGGGTCCTTCCCGCTCGAGAAGATGAAGAGTTGGGAGATCTTATCGCGGAGCCCCCCCCCTCCTTGAGCCGGCAGCGGAGCGGCTGCCAGCGTGAGCGACAGGAGAGCCCACAAGGTGCGCTGCATCGATGCCTCCGAGTCACGGATGAGTGATTGACCGGACTCGAAGAGACGGGATGCGGATGAGCGCGTCAAGCCTACTCGACGCGATCGATTGCCGGGTTCGGGTGCTCTCCGAGAAACTCGATCCAGGCCTTCTTGGCGCACGGGTAGTGCTTGGCGGCTTCGACGAGATCGAGGAATCCGACGAACGTCTTATCGAACCGATCCGCGAGTGTCTGGTTGGCGATCTTGCCGTCGGGGGAGAATGCCTGGTGGGCCTGGGCGAGTGAAAACATGTCCGGGTACACGCGCGCGCCGAGATGCTCGAGCGGCACGCGCAGGGCCCAAAGGCCGCGGTTGCCGCCGACCACAGACGGGGACGCCGAGATCAGCATCCCCTGTTTCGCGTTGAACGGTTGTGGCTTGTACCGCGACACCCAGTCGATCGCGTTCTTCAGGACGCCGGGAAACGAGCCATTGTACTCGGGCGATGCAATCACGAACGCGTCGACGTCCTCGAGCCGGCTGCGGAATTGCTCGGCGCCGGGTGGGAAGCCGGTCGCCTGGGCGTCCTGGTTGTAGGAGGGGCAGTCGAACTCGCTCATGGACGCGAGATCGACCGTTCCGCCGTGATCCTCGATGGCATGGGCGGCGAGCTTGGCGAGCCGGGTGTTGAGCGACTCGGCACGGAGCGACGCCGAGAAGACCAGCACACGAATCGCCTCTCGTTTGGCTGTCACGGGGGGCTCGCGCATTGGAGGCAAGATTGGCGTCTTTGGCCGTTACAATGCAAGTGACCAAGCCGACTCACTTCTCCTTTCGCGGTCGTGTTGGTCGCGTGGTGGCGTGATCGCGCGGGCCCCCAGGTTGCCAGGCGGCCGATTCCCGCCGCGCCGAAAGTCGAGTAAGTATCGGGCAACCGAAGGAGCTCGCCATGCTACCGACGTTTCCGATGTACGCCTACCTCCCGGCGAAAGACATTGGCCGGGCCCGCGAATTCTACGAAGGCAAGCTGGGTTTCAGGCCCAAGCAGGAGACGGCAGGCGGTGTGATCTACGAGTTTGGAGAGCGCACCGCCTGCTTCCTGTATCCGACGCCCAATGCCGGGACGTCGAAGGCGAGCCAGGCGTTCTGGCAGGTCGACGACGTCGAGCGCGAAGTGGCCGACCTCAAAGCGCGCGGTGTGCGGTTCGAAGAGTACGACATGCCGGGTCTGAGGACGAAGAACGGCATCGCCACGGGGGGCGGCGCCAAGACGGCGTGGTTCAAGGACACCGAGGGCAACACCCTGGCCATCGTGCAGAATCTCCAATGACTCAGGCGCAGCGCACCGACTGGCTGCCACTGCCATTGCACGACTGGCACCAGACACAGACCGCGTTGCACCTGCGGGCGCAGATCGTCGGCAAGACCCGTCTCGCCTTGGCTCCGATGCAGAATCATTGGTGGCAGGTTGTCCAGTACGTCACCGCGCGCGGCCTGAGTACCTCGCCGATGCCGTACGGCGACCGTACCCTGGAAATCGAATTCGACTTCATCGGCCATGCCCTGGTCTTCCGGACCGGCGACGGGGAGGTCCGCAGCCTGCCACTCGTTCCGCAGTCCATTGCGGATTTCTATCACGATTATCAGGCGGTACTGCGCTCGCTCGAGATCGACGTCCACATCTGGCCGCTCCCGCAAGAGATGGCCGAGACGGTTCGCTTCACAGACGATCGCGGCCACGCGGCGTACGACCGGGAAGCGGTGGAGCGATTCTTCAAGGTGTTGGTACAGGTGGACCGCGTCCTGAAGAGCTTTCGGTCGCGGTTCATGGGCAAGTCGAGTCCCTCGCACTTCTGGTGGGGCGGCTTCGACATGGCGTGCACGCGGTTCTCAGGCCGTGCGGCGCCCACACATCCCGGCGGCATCCCGCACCTGGCCGATTTCGTGACACGCGAGGCGTATTCGCACGAATGCATCAGCGGCGGCTGGTGGCCAGGGACGCCCGGCAGCCCGGTCGATGAGCCGGCGTTTTACGCGTATGCCTACCCGGAACCGGCCGGCTGCGCCCAGGCGCCGATTCGGCCGTCTGGGGCGCGCTATGATATGGCGATGCGCGAATGGATCCTGCCTCACGCGGACGTCAGCAAGACCGAGAATCCAGAGGCGGTGGCGCTCGAGTTCCTGCAAGCGACCTACGACATCGCGTCCAAACTCGGATCGTGGGACGAAAGCCTCGAGCGACCGGTCGCGATCCAGGAGTCGTTCGCGCGGCACCGCTAGTGGCGATTTACGTCAAACGCATGGACGCTGAACCACCGCCGGTCATCCACCCAGGTGTGTCGCGAGACAAAGCCTGCTGCCGTCACGAGGTCGCGGAATTCTGCGATGTGATACTTGTAGGAGTGTTCCGTTCCGATCAGCTCACCACGGTCCAGATGGATCGCGAGCGGCCCTTCTGGAACGGCGCGGAGCGTGACTGTTTGACTGGCGACGCTGCGCAAATGCATCTCGATACGCCCTGCGTCGCTATTGTAAAACGCCAAGTGCTCGAAGCGCGAAGGATCGAAGTCCGACGCGCATAGCGCATTGACGTGCAGCAGGACGTTGCGGTTGAATGCCGCGGTAACGCCCGCGCTATCGTTGTAGGCCCGCTCGACAATCGGCTTCGCCTTTTTGAGGTCCACGCCGATCAGCAGTCCCCCGCCAGCACCGGCCAGATCAGCGGCGCGATGGAGGAATGCCGTCGCCTCCAGCGGCTCGAAGTTGCCGATCGTCGAGCCTGGAAAGAACACGGCCGTCCGACGCGCACCGGTATTTGCGGGAAGCTGGAGCCTTTTCATGTAATCGGCGTGCACCGGCTTTACCGCGAGTCCCGGAAACGACTCGCGCAGAGATTGTGCATTGATCAAGAGCTGCGGCGCACAGATGTCGATCGGCACGTACTCGTGCGGCTCTGACAGATGCCGCAACAAGAGCCGTGTCTTTTGCCCGCTGCCGCTGCCGAACTCGACGACGCGGGCTCCGTTCCCCGCCCACGTGCCAATATCGCGGCCGTGACGCGCGAGAATGTGTGTCTCGGTGCGTGTCGGGTAGTACTCGTCGAGCGTGCAAATCCGCTCGAACAGCTCTGCTCCCGCGTGATCGTAGAAATACTTGCAGGGAATGGTCTTGGGCGTGGCGGTCAGTCCGGCGATGATATCGCCTGGCGCAGCAGCGGGAACGGTCTGAAGGCGGAGACCGGTCATGAGACGTCGCGGGCCAGGCGGATGCCCATGAACTGCCAGGTCACCTCAGGCGGGAAGAAGTTCCGATAGGTGGGGCGAATATGCGTGATCGCCGTGGCGCATGACCCACCGCGCAAAACGAACTGATTGCACATCCATTTCCCGTTGTATTCGCCGACGGCGCCGGGCGCGGCCTGGAAGCCGGGATAGGGTGAGTACTGGCTGCGCGTCCACTCCCACACGTCGCCGAACATCTGCTGGAGCTCATCCCGCGCCTCGGCACCTTGGGGGTGCAATGCTTGCGATTCGACGAAATTCCCCACGACCGGCACGGTTTGCGCTGCGACCTCCCACTCGAACTCCGTCGGCAGCCGCACGCCCCGCCAGCGCGCGAAGGCGTCGGCCTCGAAATAGCTGATGTGACACACCGGCTCGTGCTCCGCGACGGGCTGCATGCCATGCAGGGTGAAGGTCTGCCACGCGCCGTCGCGCTGTTCCCAATAGAACGGCTCCGTCCATGCATTCTTCTGGACCGCGTCCCATCCCGCCGAAAGCCACAGCTCGGGCCGCCGGTACCCGCCGGCGTCCATGAACTCGAGATACTCGCCGTTCGTCACGAGCCGCGACGCGATCTCGAACGGCTCGACGAACTCGCGGTGACGCGGCGTCTCGTTGTCGAAGCTGAAGCCGGTCCCCTCGTGCCCGACGTGCTGCACGCCGCCTGCGAACGCGATCCAGCGCAGCGGCGCGGCCACTCCGTGGTGTGTTGGACCGGCTTTGCGATATACAGGACGCAGCGGATTCACCGAGAACACGTGCTTGATGTCGGTGAGCATCAACTCCTGATGCTGTTGCTCGTGATGCAGACCGAGTGTGACCAACTGGCTCACGGCGTCCGTGAACTCGCCCCCGAGCAGGTCCTCCATCGCGCGGTCGACGTGAGTGCGATACGCCATCACTTCCCGCACGGTCGGACGCGAGAGGTAACCGCGCTGGGCGCGGCAATGCCGCTCGCCCGCCTGGACGTAGTACGAGTTGAACAGATAGTGATAGACCGGGTTGAGCGGGCGATATCGGGGCAGGTGCGGCATCAACACGAATGCTTCGAAGAACCAGCTCGTGTGCGCGAGATGCCACTTGGTCGGGCTGACGTCGGGCATCGACTGGACGACGTAATCCTCGGCGGCGAGCCCTTCGCCGAGCGACTCCGTGAACGCCCGGACTCGGCTGTAGTCCGATCGCAAGCTCGCCGGGAGCGAAACTTCCTTCAATGTCGTGGTCATTGTGGCCTTTCTGTCTTTCACTTGAAGCTACCTCGACGTTCCGGCATTGAGTTATGGTATCAATACTTCTGAGCGGAAGACGTTCAAACACCTATAGAACCACTGCCGGTTCCCGGTTTAGAACGCGGGAGACCCGGATTAGGCGGGATAGCGCAAGGCGCGAGCCCTGATCGGTGGATGGTCGGCATGGCTGATGAGTGGCCATCCGGTCGAGTCGAAACCCCGGTGAAGTCGATCTCTTCGGGGCGGCCGCATGCCGATTGCGCGCGGGCACTATCGACGTTAAGGTCGCCGCAATGCGGCCATACATCCTCGACGAGCTGACATGGAAGACCGTGCGCGACACGCGGTACGACGTCGCGGTCTTGCCCTGGGGCGCGACCGAGGCGCACAACTATCACCTCCCGTACACGACGGACAACATCCAGGCTGAGGCGGTCGCTGCGCTCGCCGCCGAGCGCGCGTGGCAACGTGGGGCCAAGGTCGTGGTGCTGCCGGTCGTGCCGTTCGGTGTCAACACGGGACAGCTCGACATCCCGCTCTGCATCAACATGAACCCGAGCACCCAGGCGCTGGTGCTGCGCGACGTGGCGATGTCCCTGGCAGAGCAGGGGATCGGGAAGCTCGTGATTTTCAATGGGCACGGCGCAAACGATTTTCGCCAAATGATTCGTGAGCTACAGCCGCAGGTCTCGCTGTTCCTCTGCGTCGTGAACTGGTACAAGGTGCTCGACCTCAAGGGGTTCTTCTCGGATCAGGGGGATCACGCGGGCGAGATGGAGACGAGCGTGATGCAGCACATCGCGCCTGAGCTGGTGCTGCCGCTGTCCGAGGCCGGCCCCGGAGCCGCGCGGAAGTTCAAAATCCCCGCATTTCGTGAAGGGTGGGCGTGGGCGCCGCGGCAGTGGACGCAGGTGACCGATGACACAGGATCCGGGAATCCGGCTGCCTCGACACCAGAGAAGGGAAAGCGCTACATCGAGGCGGTAACCGGGAAAGTCTCGGATTTCTTCGTCGAGCTGGCCAAAGCCGACGCGTCGAAGCTGTACGAGGCTTAAGCGCCGAGCAGTTGCTGTACCGCGCGATTCGCTTCGCGAATCGAGTTCCGATGATCGCTGGCCCCGGCGAGATCCGTATTCGCAAACGCGATCCGCCCGTGCGGACGATTCCTCAGGATATCCCTGGGCGCCGGCTTGCCACCCGAGCCAAAGAAAAACCCCGGCTGCGGATTCACGTAGGCGTGGCCCCAGCGATTGAGAATGATGCCGGCGATGTCCCGGCGCGGATCGAATCCGCCGGGGGCGAACATGTCGGCGAGCTGCTCGCGGAATGCATGCTCGTACTGCGCGAACGACGTGCCGAGTAGCTGCGCGCGTCCCCGGCTGCCCTGCTCGGCGATCGAGAGGCCGGGCTGGGCGAAGAGGACCTTGATCGTCAGCACCGTCGGTGAATCGGGACCGATGGTGCGGGGCTCGTTCCCGACGAGCGCCATCTTCCGCACCGAGAGATAGTCGCCGAGTCCCCCGAACCAGCGGCAGCCGGACAATCCCATCTTGTAGAGAAAGCGCCAGTTGCGAACGGCGATGTTCGCCATCAGGCACGGCGATCGATAGAACTGCGCGTACGCCTCGCGATGGCTGGCGGGGAGATCATTCACGATGTGCTTCGCCGTCCAGCTGCCGCCCGCCACGACGACCGAGCGCGCGTTGGCCTTGTAGAGTCGATTGCCCCGCACGTACGTGACGACGACGTGCGGCGCGCTCGTGGGATTACCGGCGTGCTCGACGCGGACGACGGTGGAATTCAACCGAATCCGGGTTGCCTGGCCGGCGCGATCGAGCGCGCGGAAGTTGACACGATTCTGCCATACCGCGTCGACGGTGCGCGGACCGGCGAAGGCAGCGGGGATGAGCGTCTTCACCATCAGTCGCGCGAATCCCCCGTTGCCGTCCGGGAACATCTGGTCGCCGAGCGCGTCGTCGCCGTCCTCGGGAAACTGGTTCTCGATCGCGTAGTTGCAGTACGCCGACAACACGTCGGGACCAAGACCGTAGCCTCCGCCTTCGATTGGCGATAGAAACGTGCGCACGGTCTCGCGGCTGATGGTGTATCGCGCCATCAGGTGATCTTCGAGCGTCATCGCGTCGAGCTGGCGGGAGATGGCGTCGCCTTCGGTCTGTGGTCGCGGTCCGTCGACGCCGTGCGTTCCCCACCGTAGCAGCTCCGCTCGGGTGGTCTCGCTGATGGGAGCGCCTTCGAGCTTCCGCCCCCACGGATCCATCACCCACACACCGGGTCGCTGGCCGAACTGGGGTCCGAAGTAGAAGCCGTAATTCCTGGGCGTCTCGTAGGGCGAGTGCGCGAGCGGCATCTCGGGCGACGGTCCGCGCCACGTCTGGTAGGCGAACGCCGAGCGGTCCATCCCGATCAACTCGTAGAAGCGATCGGTGTAGCCGCCTTTCCCCGGTACCAGGAAGATTGCCGAACCCTGGTGCGCGGTGAGCCGCTGTCCGTCGACGAGGAACTCGTTGCGCTTCGCTTCGCCACCGAAGATCGGGTGGTTATCGATGACGAGGCAGCGCCCGCCTTTGTATTTCTGGAAGAAGATCGCCGCGGCGAGTCCGCTGATGCCGCCCCCGACGGCGACGAGGTCGTACATCTCGCCGGTGTCGGTGGCGGCGGCGATCCGCTGTTCGAATGCGCCCCCCCCGTCGCGCAGCGTGTGTCCGGCGCTCAGGACTTCCCAGGTGTTGCCGTTCGAGTGCTGGTAGTCGCCGATGCCGCCGTAGCCGTTGAAGGCGTCGGTGGGCGACGTCGTAGGCGCTTTCCCGGGGACGAGCAGTCCGGCGCCGGTGAGGAGGATCCCGTCGAGGAAGTCGCGGCGGGAGATCGGTTCGCGCAAGCCGATGCCTACTGCCCCGTCGCCGCCGGCGCGCTCAGCCAGCGCGCGAACCAGGCCGCTATTTCCTTATAGAAGAAGCGGCTGTCCTCGCCCTTCAGAACCCAGTGGTTCTCCTCCGGCCAGATGATCAGCCGGGAGGGGATCTGTTGGCGCTGCAGCGCGGTCCAGAACTCGAGTGCGTTGTTCATCGGCACGCGGAAATCGCGCTCGCCCACGGACACGAGTACTGGCGTATGCAGGTGCGCCGCGCGCCGCATGGGGCTCTGCGTCCGCCAGATCGGATGATCTTCCCAGGGCGGGCCGCCGACGTTGCGCTCACGATCGTAGTTGAAGTCGCTCGTCGCCCATTGCGTTTCGAGATCCCACTCGCCGGCATGACTGACGAGCGCGCGATAGCGCGTCGTGGTCACCGCGAGCCAGTTGGTGAGATGGCCGCCGTAGCTCGCGCCCCCCGCGATCTGTCTCGACGCATCGATGAACCGGAAGCGCTTGATCGCCGAATCCGCGGCTTCGTTCAGGTCAGTCGCCGGGCCTTCGAGTGGATCGAACTGGATATCCTGCGAGAATTTCTCGCCGTATCCGGTCGAGCCGGTGTAGTCGGTCATGAGGACGATGTAGCCCGGCGCGCCAAGGAGATGCGGATTCCAGCGCAGACCAAAGTTGTCGGTCCACAGGTTCGCGGCGCCGCCGTGGATCAACACGAATAACGGATAGCTGCGGGTGGAGTCGAACCCCGGTGGGAGCGCGTAGAAGCTGTGAATGCGCTTGCCGCGGCTCGAGGTGAACCAGAACTCGCGGAACGGCTGCCACTCGATCTTGGCGGCGCGCTCGGTATTGAACCTGGTGAGCGGCGTCGGGCGCCCCGTGGCTGGATCGATTCTGACGATCTCCGGCGGATTCGTCCCGCTCTCCCATACCGCTGCGATCTGTGGCGCAGTCCTGGTGGTGCCAGTGGCGACCTGGAGACTGCCGAGAGTCCCGCTCGTCATCCGACCGACTTCTTGCTCCGCCCCTTCTGGAGCCGGCGCGCGGAATAGGCGCTGATGGCCGGCATCCTCCGCCAGGAAGAACACCACACGGTTGTCCGGTGCCGGGGCGTACGTGCCCACCGAATGTTCGGCACCTCCGGCGACGACTCGCGCAGCGACATTGGCGCCGTGAGGCCAGGGCCACGCCACCAGCCGCCGATTGTTGAACGTGTGTTCGTTCGTCGGCGTCATGACGGCGTACATCGTCTTGCCGTCGGGACTGAACTGTGGCGCGTCATAGTCGTCACGGGCCTGCGTGACGCGCTGCGGCTCCCCGGCCGCTGCACTCACGAGCCACAGCGCCTGCACCACATCTCCGTGGGTCCAGTCCGTGCGGTTTGTGGTGGCCGCGAACACGACGCCGCTACCGTCCGGCGTCCACGCAGCGGCGAGATCCTCGCCGCTCGTGCCGAGCTGCCCGCCGAATCCGGCGCCCTGCACGAGCTGTGATCCTGCCAGCAGATCTTTCGCTTGCGCGCCAGGCTCGAGCGCCTGCACGAACAAATGCGGCCGCCGGTCGTCGAGCCAATGATCCCACAGCCGAATCGGCGAGGCATCGAACACCCGTGCATTGTACTTGCGCGCCTTACGCTCGGCCGCCGCGGCGCGGTTCGCCGAGTCGGTCGTCGCCCCGGGGTAGATCATGCTCGAAAACAGGATCGCCTTGCCGTCGGGACGCCACAGCGGGCTCGCGGCCCCGGTGGAGATGTTCGTCACGCGCTGCGCTTCGCCCCCGCTACTTAGGTCCAGCACGTAGATCTGCGTGGCGTCGTCGCCTTCGCGCCTGGCGCTGAAGGCGATGCGCCGGCTGTCGGGGCTCCAGTCCACGCCGCTCTCGCCACTTTTGGTATTCGTGAGGCGGCGGGGCTCCGCGCTACCGTCGCTTGGCACGACCCAGAGGTCGCTGACCTGGTCGCCTTCCGTGTACGACGGCTCGGTGACACTGAAGACGATCCAGCGGCCGTCGGGGCTGATCGCCGGCGACCCGACGCGCTTCATCAGAAAGACGTCTTCATGCGTAATCGTGTGGCGTTGCTGCGCGGCGAGCGGCATGGCGACGGCCGCGCTGAGGAGGAGCAGCGAGCGAGTGAGGTTCATAGTCCCCTAGCGCATGTTCGGTGCGACGTTGGTGGCGATGGTGCGAAACTCCCTTGGCAGTGAATGCATCGCAGCGTTCAAAGGCTGCAACGGGGGTCCATTGTCGGCAAGAGGGGGTGACTACAGGCGAAACAGATAGCTGAACTTCACGAACAACGCGTCGTCGGTCCGCTGGAGTCCGTGGAAGCGGAATGCGTCGTCGTCCAGCATGTTGCTGCCGTAGCCGGCGAACACGACGGTGCCGGGGATCGGCTGATAGCTGATCAGCGCATCGACGTGGAAGAGATTCGTGGCGCTCGCCGTGGTGCGCGTCACGCCGCTCGACCCGGCGATCAGAATCGGCGCGTTCGTCCGCGAGTCGTCGCGCAACGAGTCGGTCTGATCCTGGATGTACTGGCCGACGAGCCGGATGAAGAGCGGCCGCGAGATCTGGTACTCGAGCTTGACGCGAGCCACGCGCCCGACGTTCACCAGGCTGCCGTCGGTACGGCGATTCACCTGCTGCCAGAAATAGCTGAGCGAGTTGCGCAGCCGGTCCGTCGGGCGGTACGACACATCGACGCTCAGTAACAGCAAATCAGCCGAGGCCCACTCGAAGAAGTTCTCGTCGTGACCCTGCAGGAAGAAGCCGCCGCCGCTGAAATGCTTCCACTCCGGCGTGCCGATCTGGATGAGGTACTCGCCGTTCGCGATCGTCGGCTGTCCCACGAAGGGAATCGTGTCGAGTCCGCCGCCCGATTTGGGCACTTCGAGACGATACCCGGCGTAGAGCGCGGAGTCGTACCCAAACGATTCCACGAAGTAGCCCGCGCCGATGTTCCACCCGCCACGCAGCGACGCGTTGCCGTTGAAGTGCAGCTTCTTGTCCTGGATGTGGCGGCCGTGGATGAAGTTCTGGTATTGCCAGATGCCGTCCACGAGAATGTCGCCGGTGAAACGCTGCAGCAGCGCACCCGGTTTTCCATAGGTCGTGAAGCTGGGATCGACGTAGGAATGCACGATCCCGTTGCGGCCGATGAATCCGCTCGACGTATGGAACTGATCCGAGATCCCCGCGAAGACACTGCGCAGGCCCCACACACGATGCTGAACCGTGAACTGCGTGACCCACAACGGCGCCGTCGTCGTCACCCCTCCAGTGCGCGTGCGGCTGCCGGCGAGCTGGAAGGTCAAGCCGTAGATCTCTTTGAACACCAGGCGGCCGTCGACGTCGGCGACGCGATCGTAGCTGTCGCCTTCGATCCGGTCCGTGTAGGCCACGCCGATGCGCGACCCATGTCCCAGGCTGTGTTGCGCGCGCAGAACGTTGAAGATCGGATTCTCCGTACCGCTCGCCGAGGCGAACTTCTGATCGACCGCGGACAGGAAACCGATGTCGGTCCCGGAGGCGTTGCCGGTCAACTTGACGGCCACGACCGGCTGCACGATGCGGCGGGTGTAGATCAGGTTCTGCGGTACCTGAAACAGCTCGCTGCCTTCGAGAAAGAACGGACGCTTCTCGGGGAAAAACAGCGCCAGGCGCGGATCGAACGCGAGCTGGCCCGCATCCGATTCCACTTGTGAGAAATCGGGCTTGATCGTGCCGTTGAGGTTGAGGTTGTCGGTAACGCCCCACCGGACGTTCCCGCCGATCTGTGGATTCCCCCTGTTGTAGGTGTAGCCGCTTGCGGTGGGCGCACCGGTCGCTTTGCCGGTCGCTTCGGGATTGATGTCCACGACGAGACCGCGGTGCATCCCCGAAAGGCCGATCAGGTTTCCCGACTGTCCGATGAACGTCGCGCTGGCGCGGCGCGCCGGAAACCAGGTGTCCTCGAAGCCGGAATGCTTCACCTGCCGCACGATGTTCAGACTCCAGTCCTGCGGCTGCGTCGGCTGGTAGCGCAGACTCTTGAACGGGATCCGCACCTCGACTTCGTAGCCCCACGGCGTCAGGCGGCCGTGCGATTGGAAGACGTAGTCGGGACTCAAGTCCGGTTGCTCCCGCCCGATGACCGCGCCACCGATGAACCCGCTGGCCGAGATGTTCCCGCCCTCGATCAGGGCGCCGTCACCCTGTACGCCGAGCGGATTCACCGCGAACATCAGCGCCTTCTTGCCGTCGTGGAACGTGCCGAGCAGGATCTGCACGTTGTCGTCGCCGAAGATCTGGTCGCGGTCAGCCAGCGTCGCGGTGGGACGGCCATGCAGCTCGTAGGCGCGAATCCCGAAGTAGATGGCGTTGCTCGAGTACCACACCAGCACTTGCGTCGAGTCCACGGCTGAAACACCGTCGTTCGGGGCGTACTGCGAGAAGCCCGTCAGCAGCGCCGCGCGCACCCACGTCGAGTCGGACAGGTCGCCGTCGATCACGACCTCGGCGTCGAATCGCGGAATCCGCACATCCAGCTGGCGCTCGCGGCCCGAGTAGATTCCCAGAGAATCCGGAGCGTGAGCGGCGCAGCCGAGCAGCAGGCACAAGGTCAGCAGCATGTTCGATAATAATGTCCGCGCAACGGCAGGGTCACCTACCAGTGGAGAGTTAGGAACGTGTCACAACTCGCACTTACGTTTGTAATCCTGCTGCAGACGCCTCCGAATTCTCCACCACAGCCGCGGCGCGAAATCCCCGATCCCGGGATCATCGCCACGACCCAGCGCGTCGCACCGGCCGGCGTGCAGAGCGTGTTCACCGACCGCGTGTTCGGCGTCCGGTTCGGGACGCGTCCGGAAGAAGTCTGGGTGTCCATCCACGGGGCCGCGTACCATCTCAGCTGGCGCGACAACGCCGTGCTGAGCAGCGCCGCGTTCGATGGGCGCGCGGGCGTGCAGGGTATCGTCATCGATCCCGTCACCCGCCGCGCGCTGATCACGAGTGTCGGGCGGTTGCCCGCGGACGTCGCATTGAGCCGGATCCCTGGGTCCGATCGCCTCGCCCGCACGAAATCGGTCGCGCAGGTCTCAGCGTATGACGGCGGCGACAGCGCCGTCATCCGGTGGACCTCACCCGCGCTTGGCGACTACATGGCCGGATCTCCTGCGGTCGCGCTGCGCGCGAATGCATCCGGACATCGCGTGGTGGTCGTGCCGCTACCCGCGAACGACGCGCTCGCGGTACTCGACGCGGATGATGGCTCGCTGCTGAAGACCATTCCCCTCGGCGTACTGCCGGTGGCCGCGGTCGTCAACACGGATGGATCGGTGGCGTACGTCTCGAATCTCGGGGGCCCCAAACCCGGTCCGCGCGATCGCGCGGCAAAACAATGCTGCGACCCGTTCGCCGAGCTCGTGCGCGTCGACGCGCGCGGCATTGCGCAGCCCGGCAACGTGACCCGGGTCGACCTCGTGACCGGCGCAATTCGGAAAACCATTCCGGTGGGGCGTCATCCCACCGGCATCGCCTGGGACGAGCTTGGCGACCGCCTGTACGTCGCCAACGGCAACTCCGATGCGGTCAGTGTGATCGACACCCGGCGCGATAGCGTCATCAAGACGATCGCGATCGCGCCGTTCCGCGAGCGCAAGATCGGCCTCGCGCCGACGGCCGTCGCCTTGTCGCCGGACGCCACCACCTTGTTCGTCACGTTGGGCGGTGTGAACGCGGTCGCCGTCTACGGATTGTCGGGCGGCGAGCTGCGCGGGCTCGTGCCCACGGGGTGGTATCCGACGAGTATCGATGTCAGCCCCGACGGGCGCGCACTTGCGGTCGGCTCGCTGTTCGGTGTGGGATCGGGCAATGGCCGCGCGTCAGGCATGACGGGCCGATACGTGCTCTCCTACCGCGGCTCGGTCAACGTCATTGCGAAGCCGTCGGCCGCCGAGCTGGCTGCATACACCACCTCGGTCGCACAGAACAATCGGCTCACGCTGAGAACGGATAGCGGGGGACCGGTGCTGGCTCCGCGTCGCAAGGTTGCGGCTCGTGCCGTCCCCGAGCGCCCCGGTGAGCCATCGTTGATCGATCACGTCGTCTACATCGTGCGCGAGAACCGCACCTACGACCAGGTGTTCGGTGACATCGGTAAGGGGGCGAGCGACAGCTCGCTGGTGCAGTACGGGCGCGATGTGACGCCCAACGCGCACGCCATTGCTGAGCAGTTTGTGCTGCTTGATCACTTCTTTGCCACGGGCGGCAACTCGGCGGACGGGCACAACTGGCTCACGCAAGCCATCGAGACCGAGTATCCGATGTGGCCACTATACACGGGGCGGAGCTATCCGTCGGAGGGCGTGGACCCTCTCGCGTACTCGTCCGGTGGCTTCCTCTGGGAGGCGGCACAGGCGAAGGGCAGGACCGTCCGAGTGTTCGGTGAATATGCTCCTTCACCCCAGTGGGACAGCGCCAGTGTCCGGACGTCGCTGCTCGCGCAATACCGCGATTCGCAGCCCCACAATCCCGCATATTTCCGTCGGCTCGTGGCCAAGCGGTACAACACGCGGTCGGATATTCCGTCCCTCGACCGGTTGCTGGTGCGCGAGTATCCAGGATGGACGCAGACGATCCCCGACGTGGTGAAGGCGGACATCGTCCTGGAGCACCTCCGCGTGTGGGAATCGAAGCACGCCATGCCCAACCTGGTGTTGATCATCCTGCCCAGTGACCACACCGAGGGCACCAGTCCCGGTTGGTGTACGCCCAAGGCCTGCGTCGCGGATAACGATCTGGCCCTGGGCCGGATCGTCGAGGGGCTGTCGCACAGCTCGTTCTGGAAGGCGATGGCGATTGTCGCCGTGGAAGACGATGCGCACTATGGCGTGGATCACATCGACGGGCATCGCACGGTCGCCCTGGTCGCCGGCCCTTACGCCCGGCGGGGGATCATCGATCCGACCTTCTACAGTCAGCTGAGTATGGTGAAGACGATCGAGCTGATGCTCGGCCTGCCGGCGCTCAGTCTGTACGATCTCGTGGCGACCGATATGCGCGCGAGCTTCATCGGGCCGGACGAAGCGCCGAACGTCGAGCCCTACACCGCGCTGATGCCCCGGCAATCGCTATACGAAGTCAACCAACAGGTGGGCTCGATCACCGGCCCGCGTGCCGCCGAGCGGCGCCGTGCCGCACTGGCGTCGGCCCGAATGAACTTCCGGGAGCCCGACGCCGCACCATCGGAGCTACTCAATCGAATTCTGTGGCACGACGCGCGGGGGTGGGGCGCGCCGTATCCCGAAGTGAAGCACTCCTTGTTCTTCCCGATGGCGGTGGACCTCACGGACGAGGAGCGGGAGGAACGGGAGCCGGAGCGGAAGCCCTAACCGCCGGGGCTTTCCGCGCGATCGCCACGCCGACCAGGCAGAGCGCGCCGCCGAGCACGGCGATCCCACTCGGTGCCTCACCGAGGATCAACCAGCTCATCGCGATCGTGATCGGCGGCACGAGGTAGGCGGTCGCGGCGAGCCGGCCTGCCGATCCGCGCGCCAGCGCGTAGGCCCACGTCGTGAAGGCGATCGAAGTGGGAAAGACCCCCAGGAAAACCAGCCACGCGATGCCGCTGGCAGGCGCCACACGCCATTCTCGCACCAGCTGTGGCGCGTAGGGGAGACAGAGGAGCGCGCCGATGGTGCAACAGATCCACGTCACCTGCAGCGCCGACATGCGATTGAGTACCGGTTTTTCCGCGACGACGCCGATCGCGGACGACAGCGCGGCGACGAGGCAGAGCATCACTCCCACGAGTGAGGCGCTGCGCGACGATGTCGCGAGCCCGATCACCACGACACCCGCGAATGCGAGCGCGCCGCCGAGCAGAAGATTCGGAGTGGTACGCTCCTTCAGGAATACCGCTGCGAGCGCCACGATGAAGATCGGCGCGATTAGTACTAACATCGACGCCGTCCCGGCATCGACACGCTGCTCGGCCTCGTTGAGGACGACCTGGTAGACGCCGAACCAGAGCAGCCCGGCGAGCACGAGTAGCGCGAGCTCGCGTCGCGTCGGCCGGACCGTGGGGCGAGAGAGCACGACCGCAGCCAACAGCACACTCCCGATCGCGAGACGACCCAGCGCAAGTGGACCGGGCGAGAAGGAACGGCCCGCGGCTCGGATGCCGACGAAGGCGGCGGCCCACAGGACGACCGAGACGAGGGCCGCGAGAAGCGGAAGACGTTTCGAATTCATAGCGCAGTATGATAACTGCGCAACCGCATCATCGGATCAGCGTGGAGACGTTCCCGTCGCGCCAATCGAGATCAGCGCACCATCGCGACCCAAGGACTGCACCCCCACCACCGTGGCGACGGGAGCGTTCGCACCAAAGTACGCCGCACCCGCGGTGCGGATCGTCTCGAGATCCGCGCTCCGATAGTTGACGACGTAAATCGTGAGTGCGCTCACGTCGCGTAGCGTCGCGCCCGCCGCCTGCAGCACCGCGCTGAGATTCGCGAAGGCACGCTCCGCCTGCGCGCGAAGATCAGATCCGACCAGCGCGCCCGTACTGTCCACGCCGAGCTGGCCCGTGACGTAGAGGGCGCGTCCCACGCGCACCGCTTGCGAGCCGAGCGCGGGAGCTGGAACCGCAGTCGGGGTTGGGAGGGCCGTCTTGATCTCGGTGGGGTTGGACCGCAGGCCGCCGAAGTCCCCGCGGAAGCCCGCTTCGTCCCACCGCAGCTGGTCCTCGCGCCGTTTCCTGTCGGTGGCCTGGTCTTCGCCCTCGCGCCACTTCTTGTACGCCTTCACCTGATCACCATTGAGGAACCGGCGCAGATCGCCCTCGAACCGGTCTTGGCGATCCCGGAGCGATTTGCCCAGGTCCTGGACTCGTTCGGCGTAGAACATTGCGGCGGCGCGATCGCCGCCGTCGAGCTTCTCGTTCATCTTCACGATGGCCGCGTTCGCGCTGTCACGCTCCGGACGCGTCGCGACCATAAACGAGTCGTACACCTGCGTGTAACGGGTCGACTGATCCGCGGTCAGGTTGAGCATCACGCGAGCGAGGGCCGTATCGAGCGGTCCCACCAATTCGACGCCGGGCATCTTCGGGGCCGGTGGTCCGTACCGGGTCGGCTGACTCAGACTACCGCCGCGACCATAGCCGCCCTGTCCCATCCCGGCGGACGGTAGCAGAAGCAGCGTTGCGACAAGGAACACATTTGCGCACGAGCGTTTCATGGGACTTCTCCAGAAGGACAGCTTTCGTCGCACCGTCAGCACTTCTTGGCCAGGATGCGCTGGCGTTCCCCTTCAGTGACCATATCGCGCGCGACGACGTCACGGACGATGCGCGCGACGAATACATACCCCCGCGCCTCGGCGACGAGCCAACGGCGCCATTCCAGCTCGTCGAGCGCCGCGTGCAACTGCTCTCCCATGAGCTCCGTGGCGCAGCCGATCCGCTTTGCGGCGACCCGCTCGCCGAGAATCGCGGTGGCGACCAGGGCCTGTTGTGCCGGCCGCGTCAGGCAGCGAAACCCGACGCGAATCGACGCGACGATCGTGTCTGGAAGATCGCCGGGGAACGTGGAGTCGAGTGTCCGCAACGGGTGCGGCCACGCCCCATTGGTCGATTCGAGATCGAGGCCCTGCGCCATTGCGTGACAGATCTCGACCGCGAGGAGCGGCAAACCTCCGGAATCGGCGGCGATGCGCCGCGCCAGGCGATCGGCGGCGTCGCCCTTGTAGGCCGGCAGCGCCCATGCGATCAACTGCAGGATCGCCGGGTGGTCCAACTTGCCCAGTGCAATCGCCGCACCCGTGACGTCTCGTCCGATACGAGCGCGTAGCTCGGCAAGCTTGGGGGGGCAGGGTTCCGATGTCGTCGCAAGCACAACGAGCACCGACGAGTGCGCGAGGTCGCGCGCCAGCTGCTCGATCATTTGGTACGACGTCGGATCGATCCACTGGGCGTCGTCGAAGATCAGCAGATGCGTATGCTCGGCGCTCGTCACGCGTAGCACTTCGGCGATCGCGGCATCCAGCGTCCAGCTGCTGGCTACCGGGGTCTTCTGGGGAAACCGTTCCGCCCACACGCTCGCCTGGGCGGCGAGCGTGGCGAGGGCGCTGGGATTGGCACCGGCGACACCGGGCGCATTCGCCAACCCGCCCTGCGCGAGGCTGAGGATTGCGCTCGCCGGATGATCGAGATCGGCTTGGACGGCGCGCATGCCGATCACAACGCCACCTTCCGCGGCGGCGCGCGTCGCGAGCTCTTCTGTGAAGCGCGTCTTGCCGCCACCGGACTCGGCTTCGATCACGAGGAGCGTCAAACGACCGCCGCGCGCGTGCCGCCACTGCGCGAGTGCGGTGGCGAGCTCGCGATCTCTGCCGAGCAGCGGCGCGCGCCGCCACGACACACTCTGCTCCGGCGCGTGCGCTTCTTTCGGCAGATGCCAGGCGCGCCCGCTGCGCAGCCGCTCGACCATCGCCTGGGTCTCGGGCTCGACCGTCAGCTCCCCGTCGCGGCGCGCGTCCGTCAGGAACTTGTCGAACAGTTGCACCGCGCCCGACCGGTCACCCGTTGCTGCCAGGCGCCGCATCTGCAGGCGCAGCGCGCGCTGTGAGAAGGGGTCGATTTTCCTGGCCTTAACCAGCGGAGCGGCGGCACCGAGCTCGTCCCCGGCATCGAGCCGCTCTTCGGTGTGGCGCAGCAGCGCATCCATGGACAGACCATGCCAATGCGATCGCTCCACGGTGAGCCAATCTTCGAACCCCGACGCCCCGGTGATTTTGAAGCCGTCGAGGAAGTCGCCGTTGATGAGCGGCGTCGTGTGCGCCCAATCGCGCTGCTTCACGAGCCGCTCCAGCTGGTCGGTATCGAGCTCAACCGCGTCGTCTGCCAGCTCGATCACATCGCCCGTCGCTGTCAGACCTTCGCCGACGTATTGCCGTAGCGTCCGAATGGCCTCACGCACCGATTGCCGTGCTGCCTCGTCGGCTTTATCCGGCCAGAGCAGACCGATCAGCTGTTCGCGGGTGCAGCGGCGCCTGGGCGCGCGCGCGACGTAGAGCAGGAGTGCGACGTTTTTCTTCCAGTTCAGCTCGGACGGCGCCGCCGCGCCGTCCATCGTGACCTCGAGCGGGCCCAGCGTCTGGAAGCGGATCATCGACTCGCCGGGCAGTGCAGCTCTGCGGCGCGGGCTCGGGCTGTGTCGGCCCGCGCGCCGTACGGAGCCGGCGCGTGCATCCAATTCCGCACCACCGCGGCGTATGGCTCACACGCTTCGCCGCGCTCGGATCGTCCCGCGCGGTCGAGTAGGCGCGCACGGCGCCAGCGGGCCAGTGTGCCGAACGCCCAGTCGACTTCCGCGGCCTGCGGACGATCCGTCGGCAGCCCGACGACGTCGTTGTGCTCGTGCCAGCGCAATTCGGCTCGTGCTCCTTCGGTGTCACCGATCCGGACACGCCAGTCAGCACGCTGCAGGTGGACGATGGTGCGGTAGAACGGATCGAACCGCCGCGCCGCCGCGTCGACGTCGATGTTATCGAGCAGCAGGAGCGCGGCGCGCGGATGCCCAGCGGCCGCCAGTGAATCGGCGGAGAGGAGGAGCTGCAGCGCGAAGGGCGCGCCCGGGCGCATGGTCGCCCGCCGATCGAGCAGGGCGCTCATCCAGAACGCGCGGTCGTGCAGCAGCGGCTCGACTTCGCCACCGGCAACCCAGGGACGCAATCCCTCGCGGGCATCGGTCACCGACACGCTGCCGGAATCGAGGACCGCGAGCGCCGCTTGCAGCTGCGCCGTGAACAGACCGAAGTCCGCTTCGGGCGCTACGGCATTGAGCTGGCGGGCGAAGTTTCGGGAATCCTCGAGATGGCCGAGCGCCAGCGCGCCGAGTGTCTGCGCGACCAGACCGGAGCGACGAAGATTTCTGGTCGGGCTTGCTGCCAGCATCTGGCCGAGCGCGATGGCCCCCCGCGGCACGTCGAAGGTCGGCAGCAATCGCGGTCCCGCGCCCAGATCGGCGCTACTCGCGGTGCCCGGCCTGCTGACCTCCCGTTGTGTAACTCTGATGGCGGCACTCTCAGGCAGAAAGCGCCACGCGAAGCCAACGTTGAGCAGTCCGCGCAGCTCGACTGAGAAGGTGTCGCGGGCACTGCTCGTACGCTCCAGCGAGTCGAGTGATTGTGCGGCAGCCGCCGAGTCACCTTCCGCCGTCGCCACCCAGGCGAGGTGCTCCCACGCGGGACCAAAGTCGGGGCGCAGCCGAGCCGCCCGTTCCAGAGGCGCGATCGCCTCTGCCCGGCGTCGTCCGACCAACGGACCGCGGTGGAACAACTCGTCACCGAGCTGAAACCAACCCAGGAAGAATTCGCGCGAACTTTCGGCGGCGGCGCGTAGCGTGTCCAGCCGTGGCTGAATGGGGAGTTGCGCAGCGCGAATGACGTCCCGGTACAGCGGCGGTAACGAGTCCGCATGCAGGAGTACGCGGCGCACCCGGTCCGGATCCGGCTCGCGGCCCCGCCACCGTTCGATCTCCGTGATGCGCCACGAACAGATCCAGCACGTCGAGTCGGTTTTCTCGACGTCCACGTAGGCCCCATAGGCGAGGTCCCATTGCTCCTCGGCGACGAGCTGCTCGGCCTTGAGGAACCGCACCAACCCCTCGTAGGTGTGGGGGAGCGCGCGCACCGGCAGAGATGGCGCGAGGGGGCTGCGGTCTGCCCAGATGCCGAGGACGATCTGATATGCGAGAGAATCTCCCAGCGTCTGCCATTGCGCGAGCGACACGTGGAACTCGGACGCCGGAATCCCGCCGGTCACCTTGAGCCTGACATCTTCGCCAGCGACCGTGATCCCCGCCTGGAAGGTGAGCGATCGGGGAGTCGAGTCACCGAAATTGACGTGCGCGCGCAGGTCCTTGCGCACCATGCAAAGGAGCTCATCCGCCGTCGACACGTGCTCGGGCGGGCCGGCGTAATCGATTCGCGGGAGCGTCACCACCGGAGCGCCTGGTGTCGCGAACGTGCATGCTGGATGTAGCACGCCGCGCACCAAGATCGCGACGACAACGAGCGCCGCGGCGGCGACGAATGCCAGGACTCGAAGGGGAATTGGTGGGCGTTTCCGCTCCAGCCCCCTCTGGAACGCAGCAGCGTCGGGCCAGCGCTCCTCCGGGGGCTTCGCGACAGCGCGCCGCACCACTCGGGCGAGATCAGAGGGAATCCGACTCCAGTCAACGTTGTCGCCCTGCTCGTGGAAATGCCGCCCCGACACTGCTTCGTAGAGCACCACGCCCAGCGAGTAGATATCGGTCCGAGGCGTGATCGGTCCCGCGTTGATCTGTTCGGGGGCCATGTAGTCTGGAGTCCCCCGCCTATCGTCGCCTTCGTCCGGCTTGTCCGTGCGCGGCCGCGCAATCCCGAAGTCGCTGATCAACGCCACATCCGACAACACGAACACGTTGCTCGGCTTGATGTCGCGATGCACGAACCCCAGACGGTGGATCTCCTGGAGGCCGTGGAGTAAATCGCCGCCGATCCGTACCACCTCTGCAGGCGGGATCGGACCCGCTTCGAGACGACGCTCGAGCGTGGACCCGTTCACCAACTCCATGATGTAGAACTGGAGACCCTTGCCTTCGCCGGGGCGGTAGATGACGACGACGTTCTTGTGACGGACGCTGCCCATCATCTGCGCTTCGCGCAGGAAGGCCTGCGCGCCCTCGGCCGTCGCAAGCTCGGGTCGGAGGACCTTGATCGCCACGCCCCGGTTCATCAGGACCTCGTGGGCGCGGTACACGACGCCCATCCCCCCTTCGCCGATCCGGTGCTCCACCCGGTAATCGGGCGCCACCGATTGCTGCAGGCGTTCCATCAGGGGATCGAAAGGCGGATCGATCGTCATCGCTGCCTCCGGGGCTTGAACTTACGGCGGAACGCCCGCTTCCGCCCCGGCTGGAGGCTACGATTTCTACTTGAGTCGCGGCAGCTTAGGAGGCTTGGGCCCGTGGCGGATGGCGCCCCGCACAGGTACGCACTCGAGGGGCGTCCCGGTCCGCGCGCACCGCAGGAGCAGCCCGCCTCGGCTCATGTCCCCGCGGCCCGCGAACGTGGCGGGGAAGAGCAAGCGATCCCCAAAGACGTCCAGCAGCGGGCCGACGTACTTGTCGGTGGCCACGCTGCCCAGCAACACGACTCGGTCGTCGGCCCCGAGTCCGCGGTGCAGTGCGGTCGCATCCCGCACGAGGGGGTCGCGAAACGCTGGCTCGGCTTCATCGACCGGCACCGTCGCCATCTTCCGGAGATCGTCGACACGAATCAGCACGTCGGCCGGGAGGAGGCCGCGCCCCGGCGCGATGACGAACGGCCGGCCGAATCGCGTGGCGTAGGCGAGCTTCCCGCGGAAGTAGAGGCTGCTCATGAACGTGAAGACTTCGCCGAGTGGCGCGCCGCCATTGGTGAGGCGCGCGGTCAGCGGGCTCGTCTGACTCTTGATCAACAGCTGCGCGCGAGTGCCGGCGCAGCTGGCGGGGGACAGCAGGAACACCGTCAGCACGCTACCGCTCCATGTAACGACGCAAGAAAAAGATCGCCGCGCCAAAGATCACAATAATCAGGACGATCCAGACAATGCGGGGCATTGCCATGCTCCTGAATAGGTATCGGCGGGAAAAAATATTGCATCCCCAAACCCGGTTTCACATATTAACGCATGCTCGGGCTCGGTGGTGGCCTGTTCACCTTCGCGGCGCTCTTCTATTTCGCCGCAGACTACGAGCACCTGACCGGATGGAAGTGGGCCCTGGCGAGCGTCGCGGTCACGATCACCGTCAATCAGTTGTTCCCGGCGTCCTTCATCTTTATCTTGCCCGCCCAGTTTGGCCTGTTCCTCGTGATGTGGTGGGCGCACTTGAAGAATCAGGCGCAGCGCGACGTCGAGCGCGACCAGCGGCAGAAGGATGCCATGCGCGAGCGCCAGCAGCGGGTTAGCCGGGCCAGGGAAGAAACCGCTGCGGACACCGATTGGAACGCGCAGGAGCGGGAGCGGGAGGCCGCCGCCGAGGCCGCGGCGAAGGAGCGCCAGGAGCGGGTCCGATTGGCGCGAGAACAGCGCGAGCGCGAGGAGCGCGAGATGGGGAAGGGACCGGGAACCTAGTTCAGATCCGTCCCTGGCCTAACGTCCAGGCCGTCGAGATACCGAGTCCTAACCACAGCAGATCCAGCAGTTGGAACGTCCCCCAGAACAGCGCCCAGAATCCCAGCGTCGACAGGAATTGGTCGAAATGGACGTGCACGAGGCGCTCTCGCTCGGCAAATGACGAAGCCTTCGCCGCAGTCATCGCCTCATTGATCATCTGCTCCCGCACTTCGTGCCCGGGACCGAAGAATGTCGTATCGGCGACGAGGTTGGGACGGGCATCAATCGTCTTCTGCAATTCCGGCGAGAAGGACTTCTGCTGGGTCTTTTCGACGAGGAATATCATGGTCAGTGATCCGGGATTGTTCGCCAGCTCCTGCCGCAGGATCGGTTGCAAGGCGACGACAATGAGGACCACTTTCGCGAGAAATACCGTGACGAGGGTCAGCACCGCCGCGAGCACGCCGGTCGCCTTGGTCGGTGGTTTCGCCGTCTTGGCGACCACGATCCCCAGCAGTCCGCCGACACCCCACGCGGCGACGCCAACCGGATGGTGCGTCACGTAAACGAGGGCCACCCACGCGATGATGATTCCGATGGCTGCGAGCATGCCAGCCAGGAGCGGCGATCCCTCCGCGCTCTTCGGCGTCGCTTGTCCGTACACGCGCACCGTCGGCATGGGCCCTACGATAGTGATCGACGTCCCGATTTGCACTACCGACTATGACGTTTGGCTCGCCGCGGCTTACTCAGTCGTCATCATCACCGGCGCGTGATCGCTCGTTCCGACATCGGCCTGCACCACGCAGCTCGTGGCGCGTTCGCCGATCGCCGGTGACGCCAGGACATAGTCGAGCCGCCAGCCGATGTTCCGGGCGCGCAGGTTCCGCCACGGCGCCCACCAGGTAAACAGATTCGGGTTATCAGGATCGAACTGCCGTCCCAGATCCACGAGATGCGTGCCGAGGAGTGTTTCGAAGAGCGCGCGCTCCTCGGGGCGCTGGCCGACCGTGTTCGGCTTCCGCTCCTTGGGATGCACGTCCATCTCGCTGCGCGCGATGTTCATGTCGCCGCAGAGAATCAGCCGTCGGCCATCGGCCGTCAGCCGGGCGGCCCAATCGGTGAGGCTCTGTACGAACGCGAGCTTCGCCGGGTAATCCTTGCCGCCGTTGGGAACGTAGACGGACGCGATGACCAAATCGCCGTGCTCCACCAGCACGATGCGCGACTCCATGTCGAACGGCGGATGGCTGAAGACGGGATCCACGGCGAAGAGATCTTTGCGGACGTGGAGCGAGACGCCCGAATAGCCCTTCAGGGTGTGCCAGTAGGCGTGGTAGTCGGGGAGCTTGGATTCGGCGGGGATCTGCGCCGCCGTCGCCTTCAATTCTTGGAGGCACACCACGTCGGGCCGGTCTCGCGCCAGCCACTCGGACAGTTGGGCGGCGCGGGCGCGGATCCCGTTGACGTTCCACGTGGCGATTTGCACGCCCGGAATGATAAGCCCTTGACGGCGCCCGGGTGGGGCTATACATTACCACTCAGTTATGAAACCATCTGGTTATGCGCTTGACGCGACCTTCGCTGCCCTCGCCGATCCAACCCGCCGGGCGATCCTGGCGCGGCTGGCGGACGGCGAAGCGACGGTCACCGAGCTGGCGGCCCCATTTGCCATGAGCCAGCCGGCGATCTCCAAGCATCTCAAGGTGCTGGAGCGCGCCGGCCTGATCACGCGGGGCCGGGAGGCGCAGCGGCGCCCCCGCAAACTCGAGCCGCGGCCGCTCGCCGAGGCAACCGACTGGATCGAGCGCTACCGCAGGATCTGGGAGGCGAACTTCAAGCGCCTCGATGCGGTGCTGCAGGAGCTCAAGAACAAGCAGAAGAAGGCCGTGGACGCGCTGCTCGAGGACGTGAAACCCAAGCCAAAGAAGAGGAGATTCAAATGACACGGCCCGCAGCCTTGCAGGTTACCACTCCGACCGACCGGGAATTAATGATGACGCGCGTGTTCGACGCGCCGCCAGGTATGGTGTTTGACGCGCTCACCACGCCAGACTTGATGAAGCGCTGGCTGCTCGGTCCACCCGGCTGGACGATGCCCGTGTGCGAGGTCGACCTGCGGGTCGGCGGAAAATATCGCTACGTCTGGCAAAACGCGGACGGCCGGAAAATGGGGATGGGCGGAACGTTCAAGGAAATCGTACGGCCGTCGCGCATCGTCGCCACGGAGATGTATGAAGACTACTGGACGGGCGGCGAGACGCTCGTCACCACTGAGCTCGTCGAAACACGCGGCAAGACCACGCTCCGCACGACAGTCCGCTACGCGTCGCGAGAAGCACGGGACGCCGCCATCCAGATGGGCGCGACGAAAGGTTTGGAGGCGAGCTACGACCGGCTGGAAGAGCTGCTGCAGGCATAAACCATGTCACTTGACGGGAGACACCGATGGCTGGTCAAAAAATCACGCCGTTCTTGTGGTTCGACAACAACGCCGAGGAAGCTGCGCAGTTTTATACGTCGATCTTCAAGAACTCCAAGATTCTCGAGGTCAGCCGTTATGGCGACGCGGGACCGGGCCCCAAGGGCTCCGTCATGGTAGTCAAGTTCCAAATCGCGGGGCAGGACGTCACGGCCTTGAACGGCGGCCCGCGCTTCAAGTTCAGCGAGGCCTTCTCGCTCGTCGTGAGCTGCGACAATCAGCAGGAAATCGACGAGTACTGGAGCAGGCTCACATCCGGCGGCGGTGAGGAAAGCATGTGCGGCTGGCTCAAGGACAAGTTTGGGTTTTCCTGGCAGATCATCCCGGCCAACCTCGGGAAACTGATGAGCCAGAAGGATCCCAAGAAAGCCAATCGTGTCATGCAGGCTTTGCTGAAGATGCGGAAGCTGGACATCGCAGCTCTGGACCAGGCGGAAGACGAGGTTGCGATCAGCCGTTGACGGTGCGCATGCCGCCCTCAGGGTAGCGCGCGCCTGCGGCGGTGCCCATGTCTTCGATCTGCGCGAGGTCGGCGCCCGACAACATCACGTTGAGGGCGCCGACGTTTTCCTCGACGTATTTCCGGTGCTTGGTGCCGGGGATCGGGACGATGTCGTCTCCTTTGGCGAGCAGCCACGCGAGCGCGAGCTGGCCGGGGGTGCACCGCTTCTGACGCGCGACCGTTTCGACGCGCCGGACGAGATCGAGATTCTTCTGGAAGTTCTCGCCTTGAAAGCGCGGATGGTTCTTGCGCCAATCACCCTCGGCAATGTCCTCCGGGCGCTTGATCTGGCCGGTGAGGAATCCGCGGCCGAGGGGACTGTAGGCGACGAAGCCGATCCCGAGCTCACGGACGGTGGGCAGGATCTCGTCTTCCACGTCGCGGCTCCACAAGGAGTACTCGGTCTGCAGCGCGGTGATGGGATGAACCGCCTGCGCGCGCCGCACCGTCGGGGCGGAGGCCTCGGAGAGCCCGAGGAACCGCACCTTCCCGGCCCGCACGAGGTCCGCCATCGCGCCCACGGTCTCCTCGATCGGCACGGCGCGGTCGACACGATGCTGATAGTACAGGTCGATGTGGTCGACGCCGAGGCGTCCCAGCGAGGCATCGCACGCGGCCTTCACGTATTCGGGCCGGCCGTTCTGGCCGATGAACTTGCCGTCGGGCGCCCGCACACTGCCGAATTTCGTGGCCAGGATGACCCCCCCGCGCTTCCCCTTGATCGCCTTCCCGACCAGGATCTCGTTCGTGAAGGGGCCGTAGACGTCGGCCGTATCGAGGAAGGTGATGCCCAGATCCAGTGCCCGATGAACGGTCGCGATAGACTCGGTATCATCCCGGCTGCCGTAGAAGTCTGACATGCCCATGCATCCCAAGCCCAGGGCCGATACCCGCAGGCCCTTGGTCCCTAGTTCGCGCGTTTTCATGATTCCCAAAATATGACGTTTCGCGCGCCTCTGGTGACGCGATGGGGGTCTCGCTTGGTATCCTCTCCGAAGGTCCCTTCTCCGTCGAGGTGTCTATGGCGCCCTCCGGCCTCCGGGCCGTTTGTCTCATCGTTCTGCTTCTCGATCTCGTCAGTCCCGCGCATGCGCAACTGATTCCAGTCAAGACCATCCCCATCGCCCAGGGCGATCAGTTTCAGATCTTCCCCACGAACAATCTCGGCATGGGAAGCGTCTCGATCGCGCTGGCGGATTCACTCTCGGATCCGTTCGTGAATCCGGCGATGGGCACGCGAGTCGCTGGCGCCCGCTTCTTCAGCTCGCCGACGCTGTACAGCGTTTCGCGGAACGCCGGCGGCGGCCGATCGTTGCCGTTCCGATGGACTGTTCGTGCTAGATGTGCCACAACCGAACGCGATCCGCCCTGTCGCGGTCGACCCCTCACCGATCCCTGGGCCCGACCTTCGAGCCCATGGCAATGAGTACGCGTTCGCCATGGCGGGTCGCGACCTGCCGGGCAGCAAGATCTCGATCGGGGCGAGCATGCTGTGGACCGGACTGCATGCGCTCGACGGGGTCGATCTGCTCTACGCCGGCAGCCAGCGCGTCGCGCAAGACGGCCACACCCTGGATCTCCGGCTCGGCGCGGTGAAAGCGTGGCCGGGGCAACTGGGCGACCGTTCGCTCGAGGCCCTGGTCCTCCACAACGACTTTGCGGCGACGCACACGGTGACGTATGTGGACACCTTCTGGGACCCGGGACTCGAGGCGTTTGGACAGCGCGCTCGTGTCGAACACAACGCCGACCGCACCCAAACGTGGGGACTGCATTTCAAGTACACCGTGCCGTTCACCGCGTCGGGTTGGCGCCTCGGTTGGATCGCGACCCTGAACCAGTCGTCGCATCCCAAGATTCCCAATTACGAGCTGGCAAATGTGCCGGCCGTTCCGCGCGACCCTGGCTACACCACCGCATTCGATTTCGGCATCGGGCTGTCCAAGGTGCGCGGCCGGGCGACGTTCGGTGTGGATTTCGTGTACGAACCCATCCGCAGCTACACGTGGGCCGACGCCGACAGGCCGATGAGCACCGTCTCGGGCGACACGCTCGCACCGGGGGCCAAGACCGTCGAAAACCATTTCCACTTCTCCAACACGCTCCTGCGCCTCGGGGCCGCACGCGACATCGAGCTCCACGGAGTGGGAAAGACGCTCGGTCTCCAGCTCGGGCTGATGCTACGCACGATCCACTACAACCTGAGCCAGCAGGACAATGTGCTAGCGCTGCAACGACGGCTGACCACAGGATGGATGGAATGGACCCCCACGTGGGGCATGAGCCTCCGCTTCCCGGAATTCGAGATCCGTTACGCCGGTCATGTGACGCACGGTGCGGAACGCCCGCAATCGACCTTCTTCGTGCCGTGGGGGACTCGTGACGCCGCCCTGGCCGGTGGAACGATCCTGGCGGCGCCTAACGGGCCGCTCAACCTCACGCACGTCAACACCACGACTCATCAAATCTCTCTGGCGTTGCCGCTGCACTGAACGGCGAGGAGGCTCACGATGACCAGATACGTCAGAACGCTGTGCGTCCTCGCCGTCCTCGGTCTCGCGGCATGCGATGACCCAAACCCCATCGAGGGCGTACCCGAGTCGCTCGATGCGCAGCTGCGCCGCCAATTCACGCAGTGGAATATCGTCCCCATCGGCCCGAGCCCGGTGCAAGACCCCGCGATGGTGACCCTCGGCCAGGCGCTGATGTTCGACAAGATCCTCAGCGGCAACCGCGACATCTCCTGCGCCACCTGCCACGATCCCGCGCAGCACCTGGGCGACGGACTCGCCCTCGCGGTGGGAACCGGCGGCAGCGGCTCGGGGCCCGGGCGCACGCTGGGCGCGGGGCGCGCATTTGTGCCCCGCAACGCGCCGACCTTGTTGAACAGCTCGATCGGCATGCCGTACATCTTCTGGGACGGCCGCCTCACCCGTTTTGGCCCCCCGCTCCCGCCGCCGGACGTGGTGTTGCCGGCGACCACCAACTTGCTGGCGGCGCAGGCGATGCTCCCGGTGTTGAATCGCCGGGAGATGCGCGGCGAAAGAGGCGACGTCGATGTCTTCGGGAATCCGAACGAGCTCGCGCAGTTCGACGACACGCAAGCGACCGCGATCTGGCAGGGCGTGATGCAGCGTCTCGTCGCGGTGCCGGGCTATGTGACGCTGATCAGGGCCGCGTTCCCGTCGATCCCCGCCTCCGGCCTGCGATTCCAGGACATGGCGACCGCGATTGCCGCATTTCAGACCGATGCGTTGATGAAGACGGGCTCTCCGTTTGACCGCTACGTGGCGCGGGATAACAACGCGCTGTCCGTCGCAGCGAAGCGCGGCGCCGTGCTGTTCTTCGGCGTGGCCCGCTGCTCGCAGTGTCACCACGGACCGTTTCTGGGCGGGCAGGACTTTGCGAATTCGGGTGTGCCGCAGATTGGACCCGGCGTCGGCCAGGCCGCGCCGCTGGACAAGGGCCGCGGTGAGCTCCTCGACTTCCAGTTCTACCAGTTTGCGTTCCGAGTGCCGCCGCTGCGCAACGTCGAGCTTACGGCGCCGTACTTTCACAACGGCTCGTTCGCCACGCTGGAAGCCGTCGTGAAGCACTACAACGATGTGACGACATCATTGCGCACCTTCGACCCGTCCACCCTACCCGCGAGCGTCCGGGACAGCTATCACGGCGATGCCGCTACGATCAACGCCGTGCTCACGAGCCTGGACGGACGCCTCCAGGGGCCCCTGCATCTGACGGACGCGCAAATCGCCGATCTCGTCGCGTTCCTCAAATCGCTCACCGACCCGACGGCTCGCGATCTCACGGGCATCATCCCGGCTTCCGTCCCGAGCGGCTTGCCTGTGCGCTGACGCCCGTTAGAAGCCTTCGGTCAGGCTGAACCGCACCAGCCAATTCTTTTGCGGGCGATCCAACGGGTGCACGATATCCATCTGGCCGATCGCGTAGCCGAGCAGATTCATGCGGAATGATACGCCGGTGCTGCGGACGAGGTTGCGCGTGCCCCCAAACAATTTCGCCCCATCGGTCTGGGTCCACGCGACTCCGGCATCGTAGAAGATGCCGGCTTCGATCGGCAGAATGCCGTAGTAACCGCCGCCAAGGCCGAGCAAGCCAAATGGGGGGAATCGCAGCTCCGCGTTCCCGACGAGGAGCCTGCTGCCCCAGAGCTGATCGTAGACGGGGCAGGGGTCGCTCGCGGTTCCATTGACGCACTCGGCGCCCTGCCCAAAACTACCGCGATCGTAACCGCGCACGAAGCTCGGATAGCCGATGAAAAGCGGATATATGCGCTGGTCTTCAGCGTCCCTGCCGTAGCGGCCGATGTGGAGGACTCGCACCGCGAACGTGAATGGGCGGACCGGCATCACGTACTTCCGATAATCCGCCAGTGCCGTGAGGAATTGCAGGCCGCCGAATGTCGGGTCCGCTTCAACCCGCCAACGATCGCCCAGAATGGGGCTGGTGGCGCCAAAGAACGAGTTGTCATGGACGAGCGCAACGCTCAGCGGCTCCAACGTCACCGGCGGTGGAACCGCGAAGTGGATGGTCGAATCGAACGCGGGCGAGCCGTCGGAATTGAACCCGTGCTTCTGGAGCTCGTGATCGTACGAGATCTGCTGCAACCCCCCCGATACTTCGAAGCGATCCGAACGGTTGAACGGGTACGCCGCGACGCCGCTCACCCCGCGGTTGGTTTGCTTGATGCGTTCGATTTCCTCCACGTAGAGGCCAGTGGTCGGATCCAGGCCCGCGAAGATGTTCCCCCAGATGTACGGGGTCTGTTGGGCGGCGACGCTCCAGTTCAAGCGCGACTTCCGGTTGACGTACGCGACGAGCGCGGCAAAGTCCGAAATCCGACCCTGGAACTGCGCCAACGTCACGAGATTGTGGTCGCCGAGCATGTCGCTCCAGTACAGCGTGGCGCCGCCACCGACGTAGGTCCCGAAGCGGTCGGCTGCGACCGCCAGGGACGGTTGCGCGATGAAATCGAGCGACAGCTTCGGATGATACGCCTTGACCTCGCTGGTGAGGGAGACCGCCGATGCCGGTAGCACGGGCATTGGATCTTTGATCACGGCGGTAATGACGGTTCCGATCCCGGCGCGTTCAAGCGGCGGCAGTGCGGCCGCCGTCGGGGGCAGCTGCACGATCGGTCCGCCCTCGAGCGCGCGAATATCGTCGATCGCCTGAATCGCGTAGCCGCCGCCGGAGTAGACCGAGAACACCGCGCGGGGCGCCTTTTGCGCGACGCTGAGCGCCGGGCTCAGCGAGGTGATGCCGCTGACGCCCGTGAACACATTCGTCACCTGCGCAATGGCGCCGTCGGCGAGGGACAGACGATACACGTTCGTGATCCCGCCCGGATCGCCGAGGAAGTAGATGCTCTTCCCGTCGGGACTCCACTGCGGGTTGATGTGTTTGGCGTTGGGGAGATGCGGGAGCTGCCGGGTCTGGCCGCCGCCCCGCGGGTCGATGACGGCCAGCTGGTAGTTGCCGTAGGACAGCTGATCCAGCGACGTCGTAAAGCGATCGGTCACGAACGCGATCAGCGAACCATCGGGAGACCACGCCGGCTCGAGGTCGGCGTAGGGGTCATCCGTCAGGCGCCGCAGCTGGCCGCTGTCGAGATCGTACGCGAAGAGATCGGTGACCCCTCCGACCTGCGAGCTGAACGCAATCTGTTTTCCGTCGGGCGACCACGTCGGATTGAAGATCTCGCCCAGCGACGGAAACTTGATTTCCTTCACGAGGTCGCCGTTGCTCCCCTTGACGATGCGTAAGGCCGGATGGCCGGTCACGACGGCGCCGAACACGAAGCGGCTGCCGTCGGCATCCCAGGCGCCCGCCGAGTTGATGAACTGCATGCTCTCGAGGTGCGGATCGCGCGTCGAGGACACGAGCTTGCGGATCGTACGCCCGTTCTCCGCGTCGGCGAGATACAGGTCGATCGAAAACAGGCCGGCGTCGGAGAAGTAGGCCATGCGCGTGCCGTCGGGGCTCAGGGCCGGCGCGAGGTTATAGTGCTGTTCCTTGCCTGGATTCACGAGCAAGCGCGCGCCGGCTGTCGTCACCGGCGTCAGCCGCGCCTGGTCTCGTTGGGCGCGATCGGCGGGCAGCGGAATTCCTGTGGCGACCGCAACCGGCCGCGCCCCGTCGATCAGTGCGCGATGCCAATCGGCGACGAGACTGTCTACCGGCCGATGGGTCATCTGCTCCAAAGCCATTTGCACGTTGCCGCTGCGGCCGGCGGCGCGCAGGAGCGCCCCGACGATATCATCGCCGTACGTCCCACCGAGGTAGGACCAGAACGACTGGCCCCACCGATAGGGGAAGTACCGCGGGTTCTCCAGATCTCTGAAGTTGGGGAGCCTGCCGGTCCGCACCGCGTCGCGCATCCACATCGTCGTGTTGGGATCGACGTTGCCGAGGGACACGTACTCCGCCATCCCTTCGATGAACCACAGCGGCACGCGATTCAGCCCGGTGGCGAGATTGCCCCGGCCGACTCCCGTGATGTCGTATTGAAATGCGTGGGTGAGCTCGTGGCCGATGACGTGGTCGGTTTCTGCCATCGACGCGCCCATCGGGAGAATGATGCGTCGCTTCAAGCTCTCGGTGACACCGCCCGTGCCCTCGCCCGGTTGCTCGCCGAGGACGTTGGTCTGCTCGAAGTCGGGGTGGTCGGAATAGAGGATCAGCGGCTGGCGGCCGCTGAGCTGGTGGCGCAGCACCGTCGAGATCCTGGCGTACCACCGTTCCGCCATTCGACCCGCCTGGGCAGCGGCGTCCGCTTCCTTATCATAGAAGTAGATGTCGAAGTGCTGGGTTTTCAGGATCTTGAAGTGGAAGTTTTCATACTGGACGGCGTTGCGGCCGAAGTATTGGGCCTGCGCGGCAGACGCCAGAAGACCCAGCGCCCCCAGCAGCAGCGTGACGCGAGCAGTGGTGTTCATGTCCTAGAATTACCCCCATACTCCGGGTTCGGCACGGTGTGGACTAGCGAACTTCTATCCTGAACGTACACCCTCTAACGAGAGTTCACATGGTTAGCGCCGTCGGCACTCTGTGCACGTTCATCCTGATGTTGCAGCAGGCTATCAGCCAAAAGCCAGTCGATTGGAAGGCGATCGACCAGGTGCTGGGGCGATCAGGCAATCTGCAAGGTGAAATCTACCGCGTCGGCTTCCCGCGCAGTGATCTTCACGTCACAGTTGGCGCGGTCAGGGTACGGCCGAGTCTCGCGCTGGGATCCTGGGTGGCGTTCAAACAGACGGACGACAGCACGGCGATGTTAATGGGCGATCTGGTCTTGCTGCCGGCCGAGGTGGGATCCGTCATCGATGCCCTGCAGCGCGGCGGCATCGAGCAGACCGCCCTTCACAATCACCTGACAAGCGAATCGCCGCATCTCGTCTATCTCCACATCGGCGGGCGCGGACGGCCGGTCGCGCTCGCCGCGGCGGTGCATGAAGCCCCGGGTCATACCGGGACACCCGCGCCTGAAACGAGCGCCGCGCCGCCGCGCGGTCTCGATACGGTTAAGATTGCACAGGTGCTGGGCGTGCCCCTGCAACGAGCGCCGCGCCGCCGCTCGGTCTCGATACGGTTCAGATTGCACAGGTGCTCGGCGTGCCCGGCAAGGCGAATGCCGGGGTCTATCAGGTCAGCGTCCCTCGTGTCGGCTCAGTGACCCTTGACGGCGTGGAAGTTCCGCCGGCGATGGGTGTCGCGACGGCGATCAACATTCAGGCCACCGGTGCCAAGACCGCGGCCGCAACGGGCGACTTCGTGCTGATCGCGAGCGAAGTGAATCCCGTTTTGCGCGCGCTCCGCACCAATGGGATCGCCGTGACCGGGCTGCACAGCCACATGCTGAATGAGACTCCACGATTGTTCTTCATGCATTTCTGGGGCGAAGGCGATGCGCTCAAGCTGGCCCGTGGACTGCGCGCGGCGCTGGACGAGGTGGACGTCAAGCGAGACTAGATGAATGTTTCCTGCGGCATGAGCACCCCTTTCGCTGCGCCCGCACCTGCCGCGCCTATTGCCGCGACGTCCCGCGTCGCGTCGATCGACCTGATTCGCGGCGCGGTCATGGTCCTGATGGCGATCGATCACGTCCGTGTCTACTCCGGACTCCCCGCCGGTGGCGCCACGGCGGGGATTTTCTTCACGCGCTGGGTGACGCATTTCGTGGCCCCGGCTTTCATTTTTCTTGCCGGCACGAGCGCGTTCTTCTACGGCCGGAAGCACAACGATTTGTCCCGCTTCCTGTTCGTTCGCGGTGTCTGGCTGGTGCTGCTCGAGCTGACGGTGATCCGTGTCTGCTGGACCTTCAACTTCGACTTTAGGAATTACCTGCTGGCTGGCGTCATCTGGGTGATCGGTTGGTGTATGATCCTCATGGCGGCGTTGGTGCGGCTGCGGCCTCGAGCCGTCGGCATCATCGGTGTCGCGATCATCGCGCTGCATAACCTCGTCATGCCGTGGCTCGTCAGTCACGTCCCGCTCGGCGAGCTCTGGAAGATCCTCTACATCGGTTTCTTCAACGGGCCGGTGGACGGGACGCCGCTGATCGTGCTCTACTCGATCATTCCGTGGATTGGCGTAATGGCGGCGGGCTATTGGTTCGGCACCGTTCTGACATGGGAGCCGGCGCGCCGTAACCGCATGTGCCTCCGTCTGGGCCTTGGTGCCACCGCGCTGTTCCTCGTCCTCCGAGGCTTCAACCTGTACGGCGATCCGCGGCCGTGGACCTCGGGGACGCCAATGCCCGCGCTGCTGTCTTTCCTCAACACCACCAAGTATCCGGCCTCGCTCAGTTTCTTGCTCATGACGCTCGGCCCAACGATCGCCCTGATCCCACTATTGGATCGCGCGCGCGGGCGTGTCGCGCAGTGGCTGACGGTGTTCGGCCGCGTGCCGTTCTTCTACTATGTGCTGCACATCCCGCTCATCCACGCCCTGGCGCTGGTGGTCTCGAAGATCCGGACGGGGACGGTGGACCCGTGGCTGTTCACCAACCACCCGATGGGAAATCCGCCCGCCCCCGAAGGCTACACCTGGAGTCTCGGACTCCTTTATCTCGTCTGGGTAATCGCGGTCGTGATGCTCTACTTCCCCTGCCGCTCGTACGCCGATCTCAAAGTGCGGCGCAGTGACCAGTCGAGGTGGCTGAAGTACCTCTAGAACGCACCGCCGCCGCCCCCTCCGCCCCCACCCCCCGAACTTCCACCACCACCAAATCCCGAGCCGCTGACGGTCGACAGATGCGACATGCTGCTCGAGAAGTGGCCGACGTTGAAATTCATCACGCTGGGACCCACGTACCACTGCGGCGCCTGGGTGTAGATCCCCTCGAACGCGCGGGCAAACTGCCGCTCGACGCCAAACGCCATCGCGTAGGGCAGGTACTTATCGAACAGCTCCGGATGCCCGATAATGACGCGCTTCAAATGCTCGGACTCGACCCGCCGCAGGAACTCTTCGAAGCCCAGGACCTGCTCCAGCGCACGAGTGCCCGCCTCGGTGCGCGCCGGCATGATCTGGGCGAAAATCAGCAGAATGACGCCTGACACGATGCCCGCAATTACGAACGGCACGGGTGTGAGTAGCGTGGCCTTCGAGAGGTACGTGCCGCCGATCGCCACCAATATCCCGATGCCCACGGCGACGCCCATCCAGGTTTGTTTGACCTTGTCGGGGCGACTGCGGTAGAAGCCATTGGCGGTCAGTGTGTCGAAAACCGCGTCGCGAATCGTGGGCAGCTGCTTGTAAAACTCGTCCTTGAGCTCCGAGAGCGGGACGACCTCGTCGTGGCCCAGGAAGATCCCGGAGTACACCGTGCGCTCATGCGGCGCCATGCCGTCGCTGTCCACTGAGACCGGCTTCAGCCGGTGGAGCGAGTACTCGGTCCCGCCGCCGAACAGCCCGAACAGCTTGGGGTTTTGGTGCTCCTCGATGCGCATCGTTCCGCGCACCGCGAGGTCCACCATCGTCGCCGTGATGTCGCGCATGTCCGCCGAGTTGTCGAGCAACGTGCCGGCCTCCGCCGGCGACATCTTGGGCGGCGGCTCGTACTGGACCGCGATCGGTCGCCGGCGCGGATCGCGGCCGCGGCGCCACCAACTCGCGAATGCGAACAGGAAGACGAGGATGGGGATGAGGAGCGGCCAGTTGCTCCGAAGCGTGCCCCACGCCCGTGCCAGCGTCGATGGCTCCGTGACGACGCCCTTGTCCCAGCCCACGACCGCAGTCAACCCTTCGTGATACTCCAGGGGATGCGGCATCATGAGGTGCACGTCATTGCCATCGATGCCCACGGTCGCATCTCTGGTCGTGGAGCCGTAGACGCCATTAAAAGCAATCGCGCGCACGCCCGTGGTATTGGGCGGGAGCTCGATGACCGCCCTCGCCACGCGGATCGGTACCTCCCACTCGTCGCCGGTCACGTTCCAGTACAGCTCGTCGTGCTCGTCGAAAAACCGCAGCCCATTCGTGGCCCGGTAGCGCAGCACGATGGTGCGCATCGCATCGACGGCGCCCGGGATCCAGACCTTGTACTTCACGTAGTGGCCCTGGCGGCTGGTCTCCGTGCGCAGATTGCGGCCGGCGTCGTCCTGCACGCTCTGCAGTGAGACGCCGAGTGTCCAGTTCAAGCCCTGGCCGGTGCGGTATTCCAGCGGGATCGTACGAAATAGCCCGTTGTAGGAGCCGACGAATCGTGCAGTGATCGTTTCGGTGACGTCGATGCTGGCGTCGCGATTGACGCGAATCCGGGCATCGAACCGCTCGATCGAATAGGAGCGCTGCGCGCTGAGCGATGTTGCCGCGAGCGTCACGAACAACAGCACGAGCGGGACCTTCGGGACGGCACGCTCCGCCGGATCGTCCAGGCCAAAGAATTCCCGCGGCTGCAGGCGCATCATCCCCGCGATGATCCCCGAAGGGAATTGTGCGATGGCGGTATTGAAATCGCGGACCACGGCGTTGTAGTAGCGCCGGGCGTTCTGCAGATGGTCTTCGACATCGGTCAGCGTCGCCTGGAGCGAGGCGAAGCTCGCCGCCGCCTTGAGCTCGGGATAGGCTTCGGCGACCACCAGGACGCGCTGCAGGGCGTTGCCGAGCGGGTCCTCTTCGCGGGCGCGCGTCGCCGGACCCGCCTGGGACGCTTGCAACGCCCGGCCGCGAGCCGCGACGACCGCCTCGAGCGTGCCTTTTTCGTAGCCGGCGTGGCCCTGCACGACCGCGACCACGTTCGGAATGAGATCGTGACGGCGTTTGAGCTGGACGTCGATATCCGACCACGCGTTGTCGCCCAGCTGCCGAAGGCGGATGAGCCGATTGAACGTAAAAACCGCCCAGCCGACCACCAGCAGTCCGACGACCACGGCGATAGTCATGGGCTCCTACGCTAGCTCGGCGAAGGAACGAACGCGAGGATGGCCTGTGTCGGGATCGTCCGGCGACAGGGCGCCGCGAATGCACAGAGCGGTGCGCATGCCGGCCTCTCTGGCGGCATCGAGCTCCGCTGGTACGTCCGAGATGAAGAGCATGTCACGCGGTTCCTGGCGTAGCGTTGCCGCAATCTGACGATAACTTCGCGCTTCGCGTTTCGGCCCCGTCGTCGTATCGAAGTAACCGGAGAAGAACGCCGAGAGATCACCTGTCGTGGTGTTCGCGAAAAGATTGCGCTGCGCCTGGATGCTGCCGGAGGAAAAGATCGCGATCGTCTTGCCCGAGCGGTGCCAGCGCTCGAGCGCCGGGCGTACATCGGGATAGACTTCGCCCTTGCCCCTGAGCTCGCCCGTGCGATATCCGTCTTCCCAGATCCGGCCTTGCAGCGCCTTCAGCCCTGTCGACTTGCGGTCGCGATCCATTAGCCAATAGACGTAGGCTTCCGGATTCCAGGGAGGAAGATCAGGCGGCGGCGGCAATTCCGCGGCGTACTCGGCGCGCAGCAGCGCGACGTCCGCGCGGACCTCGGGATCGTCGGCGTACTGCTCCAAATAGGCGTGGACTCGCGCGCGGGCGTAGGGAAACAACACCTGATGAACGAACTCGATCGGCGTGGTAGTGCCTTCGATGTCCAGCAGGATCGCGCGAGTGTCGGTCAACGCAAGGGGATGTACGTCGGCCCCAAGCAGAGCGGCTGAAAGCCTTTATCCGTCCCGCTGTTCGTGTAGTGCGGCGTCCACCCCGATTTGTCCTGGAACAGCCGAATCGCGCGAATGTCGCGATCGCCGCAGAGATCGAACCAATGCCAGGTGCCGCGCGGCACGCGAATCAGGTCGCCCGCTTCGACTTCGATCGCGATGACCGGGCCGCCGCCTTCGCGCGGATGGATATGAAACAGGCCCCGGCCCCGGACGATGAACCGTACCTCGTCCTCGTCGTGCCAGTGCTCGGTGCTGAACTTCGCGAGCATCGTCTCGAGGTTGGGGGTCGCCGGGGTGACGTCGATGACGTCGGCCGTCACGTAGCCGCCCTGCGCTTTCAGCTGCTCGATTTCCGGCGCGTACGCAGCCAGGACCGCTTCCGGTGGCGCGTTCGCGGCCGCGCGCTGGGCAAGCGGCCAGCGTTCGTAGTCTATGCCCAGCGTCGCGAGATACGCCGTGACCTCGGCCTGATCGGTCAGGGTGCGCTGCTCTGCAGGAATTCTTACTGTTGCCATGCCATACCTCGCTTTCGTCCCATCACTTCGAACAAGAACTCGAGGATCTCGATCTGCCGGTTGGCGTCCGCGAGATCCTTGCCCCAAGTATAGAGGCCATGGCCACGGATCAGGAATCCGTGCGCCTCGGGGTGCTCGCGCAAGATCGTCTCGATGTGCGGCGCGGCGGCGGTCCAGTCCTGTGTATTCTCGACGATCGGCAGCCGCTCCCGGTGCTCATGCGTACCAACACCGTCGAGACCTTTCAGCATTTCGTAGCCTTCGATCGTCAGGCTGCCACCGGCGGGAGCCTCCGACAGAATCGTGCTCCAAACGGAGTGCGTATGCAACACCGCGCCCGCGCCGCGGGACCGCACGATCGCCAGATGCAAGCTCGCCTCGGCGGACGGCCGGCCTGAGCCCTGGACCACACGACCGTGGTCGTCGACGGCGACGATGTGGCTCGCCTCGAGCAGTCCCTTGTCCACGCCGCTCGTCGTGATTGCGAGGGTGAGCGGTTCCTTGCGCACGACGGCGCTGAAGTTGCCGCTGGTGCCGAGCGCCCAGCCGCGTTCGTAGCAGTGACGGCCGACCTCGGCCAGCTGCCCGGCAAGCGCCTCGAACGTGGGGTTCACCGGAGGAATCGTTCCGCGAGCTGTTCGAGCCGCTCGTTTCCGCTGGCGCGCGCTTCGGCGAGGATGCGCTCGACATGGGGACGCAGCTTCGGCTCGCCCCAGCGATAGCCGGTAGCCAGCTCGGCGCTGTACGAGTCGCCGCCGTTGGCACCCTCGAGGAGCGCCCAGGCGGCCGCGGCGTCGTACCCCGAGTCAGTGCGCGGCGGCAGACTGTAACGCCGCTCCGGGCCGCCAGCATCCTCTTTGACGAAGGCGCGCGACATCAAGAACTGATCTCCAACCCCCCGCTGCCCAGCCGTGCCGGCCACCGCGGTGTAATCGACACGCCTTGCACCGTCTCTTCGAATCCCCGCTCGCTGCGCGCGACGGTGGTGATCTTGGAGCGCCAGACTTCCGTGTCAGGCTGCAGCCGCAGCGCAACCTCTCGCGCCAGCGACAACTCGGGCGCAAACACGGCGTTCGCCGGTGCCGCCGCCGCCTTCCAGCTGTAGGCGACGTCGAGACAACCCGTCGCGTCGAATCTCAATCGCTTCTCGAGGTCGTTGCCCTCCAGCACCACCGTCACGGAGTCATCGTTCAGAGAGACGCGAGCGCTCATCGGTACGGCGGCCCACGACTGGACGGGTGTGTATCGGGCGTTCGCGTAATCAGCCGCCGACACGTCGACGCCGAGCAGTCGCTCGACGAGGATCGCCCGCGGCTCTGCGTCGACCGGCGGCAGCTCCTTGAGCCGGGACGCGCGCTCGATGTCGTGAATGCTCGCCGTGCCGCCGTCTTTCCCCTCGCCCTGGCCCTCGGCGGGTTGCTTCGGAATCTCGTGATACGATTCGCGTCGCCGCGTGAGGACGTCGGCGAGATTCGTAAGGTCGCTGAAGCGAGTGAACGTCTCGATCGCGCCGCCGCGCTGGGGACTGATCACGGCCGAGAACTGCGCGGAGTGGATCCATAATTCCGCGTAGCCGTCGTAATCGAGATCCAGCTCATCATACGCGAGCGCCTCGCCCTGACGGAGCACCCGCTCGGCGATCGCGAGCTGGCGCCAGATGGCGTTCCGCAGGTGCGGGAGATAAAGCCCACCAAACACGCCGTGCCAGTAGGCATCGTTGCATTGAGCGCGGCCGATCGCCCGGCGTGCTTCCGGTGGATCGCCACGCCGGCGAGAGAGGGTCGAGAGCGCGACCATCGTCTTGTGCATGCGGTTCGACTCAGGGTACTTGACGAGGAAATGGTGCCAGTGCCCTCCCCGCACGAACGACGCCGACGCCTCTAGATTCTTGGGGCCGAGCTCTTCCTCCAGCTTAGTCAGGTTGCGCTGGGCCTCCGGCGGGAGCGCCCATTTCTCCATCTCGCGGTAGGATGCCGTGCCCAGGTAGGCCAGTCCACCCGACGCGACCTGCCGGAACGCATCCTGCGCGGTGCTCAGCTGGATCTCGCCGGCCGAGGTCAGCTGCTCCATCGTCTTCAGGAACGAATCCAGCCAGCCAGAGCCGTAGACCCAATCCTTCGTGCCCGGCCAGCCGCCAAACTTCTCGCCGTCGTCGGCAAGGATGGCCAACTCGTGGCCCTGGGCGCGGAGTTGCCGCAGGTAGGACGCCGTCTCTTCGGGAGGGCGGAACGGGATCAGGTAACGGAGCCGCTCGTCGATGGCGAGAAGTCCAACGTGGCGGCCGTCCGATTCCGTGTGATGCGGGCGGTGCAGCTCCTGGTGCTGGAAGCCGCAGACGAGAAAATGGCGGTCATCCACGAGGGCATATTCCACGCCCGCTTCTGCGAGATCTGCGGCCAGCTCCGGTTGCCACACGCGCTCCGTGAGCCACAACCCCGTTGCCTGCACGCCGAAGCGGCGCCGCAGGAACTCGCGCATGCGGCCGATTTGCTCGAGCCGATCGGGGCGGGGGAGCGACGCAAGAATCGGCTCGTCGAATCCCGCGAGCAGCAGCTCCAGGCGGCGGTCGGCGGCGAGCCGGCCGATCATGTCGAGCCACGCCGTGTCGTGCTGTTCCAGCCACTCCAGCAACGGACCGGAGACGTGCAGCGTAAGCGGAAAGAAGCCGGCCGCGGTCGCGTGCTCGATGATCGGCCGGTAGACGTCGCGCACGTGATCGGCCATGACGTGGTCGAAATTTCCCACCGGCTGATGCAGGTGCAGGCCAAAGACGAACCGCAGGGGTGACTTCAAGAGGGCGCCGGTTGAAACGTCTGACGGAATACGTCGACGTTCTTCTCGTCACCCAGCTTCTCGACGAACCCCGCTTCGAGACGGCTGCTCTCCGCTCCCGCGAGCGTGATCGCGTGCGCGGCGTAGCGCAGCACTTGCCGCGCCTCGATCCCGGTGATCTCGTCGAAGAACCAGCCGCAGGACGACATCGAGCGCAGCACATCGCGCTCCATTTCGATCAGCCGTGCGGTGTCTGCGTCGCCACTGACCGGGCCGATGGCGCCGGCGGCATCACGGAAGGCCCAGGGCCCCCGCGGCAAATCGCGTCCCTCGCGCTCGTAGATCCCATGAACTTCGGCGGCCAGCCAATCGATCGCCGCGCGCAGCGGGGCGCGCCACTCCTGGTGCGGCGGTACGTCCTGGTTGATCCTGTCGCCGCAATTCGAGCGCCAGCGTTCGACGCCGTGCGCACAGCTCCATGACGTGGGCTCGATCAGTGTGACCGTTTCACTCGGAGGGTGCGCGGCCAGCGCGGCCGCGAAGTTGGTCAGCTCGAGGTTGTCGGAGCGCTGCAGCCGGTAGAGCACGGTGGCGAGCGCTTCGTCGCCGCCTTTGTGGTGATGGCCCCACGTCTCACCGTCTACCGCGATGCTCGCGATCGTGCCCGGCTCCGTGCCGGTCAGCGCATCAGTCCAGCGATTGGCATCGGTCGCCAAACCGCCAAACGCGATATCGTGGGCCAGCACGCCATCGTACACAAACACGGCGATCGACCGGCCGTTGTTCAACTCCACGTTCGCGGGCAACCCGCCCTCCGGCACCTTCGACACCTGATGTGGCGCGAGGACGGTGAACGCGATGCCCGCCGCGGCAAGGACGTCGAGCGACTCGCGATCCACGGCCGTCTCCGGGAGCCACATGCCGACCGGCTCCCGGCCGAACCGCTTCTTGAAGTCGGCGATGCCCCAGCGCACCTCGGTTTCCTTGTCGCGGCGGCCGGCGAGCGGGAGGATGATGTGGTGAAAGGGCATCGCCAGCGCGCTGCCGTAGCGGAGTCGCTGCACGCTGGCGCGATCGGCACGAAGGACCGCGTCGTGGATCTCGGGTGCTTCGCGCTCCATCCAGTCGAGCAGTGTCGCGCCGAAGTCGAAACTCAGGTATTCGTACACGGGGATCTGGAACGTCTTGCCATCGTCGTCGATCGCGACGGACACCAGCGGCAGGTAGCTCTCTCTGGTTACGCGAGCATTCCAATCGTGATCCGGCGCCGCCGACGGCTCAACGTCCACCTGGCCCGTCCACGGATTCTCCCGTGGTGGCTGGTAGAAATGTCCGTGAATGACGACGAGAGCCTTCTGCATCGCGCCCCGGGCCAACTCCGTCGCTACAGTGGTGGTTGGCCGGGGCTGACTTCTCCGGCGGCAGCGGGAACGTAATACTGGGTGACGTACGTCTCGAGCATCCGGCGGGTCGTGAAGCGTTCAACCGCGACCGTCAGCGCTCCTTTCATCATATGTACCCATTCGGGCGAGTGCTGGCCAGGGAGTCGGTTGTAATACATCGGAACAACTTTGTCTTCGAGCAGGCCAAACAGATGTTCCATATCCTGCTGATCGGTGTCGCCGTCCCCCGACGCAAGCGGGATCGCCCATCCGTTCTCGCCCGTATATCCCTCCGCCCACCAGCCGTCCAGCGTTCCCAGTTGCGGCACACCGTTGAGCGCCGCCTTCATGCCGCTCGTGCCGCAGGCCTCGAGTGGCACCCGTGGCAGATTGAGCCAGAGGTCGACGCCGGCGACGAGGCGGTGCGCCAGGTGGACCTCGTAATCTTCCAGGAACGCGATCCTGCCCTCGAAGCTGGGATCCTGCGCTGCCAAGAACACCTGCTGGAGCACGCGCTTGCCCGGATCGTCGGCGGGATGCGCCTTGCCGGAGAAGATGATCTGGACGGGACGGCTCGGGTTGGTCAGTAAACGCCGCAACCGTTCCCGATCCCGGAGAAGCAGGTCGGCCCGCTTGTACGTCGCGAACCGTCGCGCGAAACCGATGGTGAGGATGGAGGGGGAAAGGAGCACGCCGGATCCGGCCAGTTTCGTTGGATCCTTCCATTTTTCCCGCCAGCGGGTGCGAGCCTCTTCACGGATATAGTGAAAAAGCAGTTGCCGGAGGCCGTCGTGAGCGGCCCACAGGCGGTCGTCCTCCATCTCGCGTACCGCGGCCGCGACCGCCGCCGGTTCGGCCTCGAGCTCCCAATCCGACCCGAGGGATTTGGCCACGAGATCCCGAATGGGCCGAGCCATCCACGTGCTCAGGTGCACACCATTCGTCACGTGATCGATTGGGATTTCCGCGGCAGGCTGTTTGCCCCAAAGCCATCGCCAGATGCGCCGCGATTCTTCCTGGTGTCGAGCCGACACGGCGTTCACACGGCCGGCGAGCCGCAGCGACAAGACGGTCATCTCGAAGCGGCGCTCGTCGCCACCCGGTTTTCCGAGCGCCATGAATTGGTCCCGGGTGAGCCCCATCGTGTTCCAGAACGGTCCTGTTGCCTGCTCGAGTTGCTCGGTGGCAAAGACGTCGTGCCCTGCGGCAACCGGCGTGTGCGTCGTAAACACGCTCGTCGCGCGAATCTGGTCTGTCGCCATTGCCGGCGTGAGCCCCTTCTCGGTCAGCTCGCGCATGCGCTCTATGAACATGAAGGCCGCGTGCCCCTCGTTCGCATGCCAGACCTCCGGCTGAATGCCGAGGGCACGCAACAGGCGGACGCCGCCGACACCCAGCACCCACTCCTGCCGCACGCGCCATTCGGGCTCGCCGGTGTAGAGGCGCGCCGTCAACTGGCGGTCGCTCGGATGATTGCTTTCGATGTCGGTATCGAGCAGGTAAACGGGAACCCGCCCTACCATGACGCGCCACGCCCCAACCCGGACTTCGCGGCCGGAGATCGTGACGGCGACGAGACACGGCTTGCTGTCAGAGCCGGTGACTCGGGCGACCGGGTTGACCGCGGGATCGACCGGATCGTCGGAATCGCGTTGCCATCCATCCAAGCCGATCAGCTGATCGAAATAGCCGCCGTGATAGTACAGGCCGACGCCGATGAGGGGGACGCCGAGGTCGGAGGCTTCCTTGCAGTGGTCACCCGCCAGCACGCCGAGCCCGCCGGAATAGATCGGGAGCGAGCGGTGAAACGCGAATTCAGCCGAGAAGTACGCAATCGGCCGGTTCAGGAGCTCGGGATAGCGGGCGGCGAACCAGGTGCCGTTCTTCTGGGTGAGCCGCTCGAACCGCCGCACCACACGATCGTAGCGTTCGAGAGATATCGGATCCTGAGCGTGCTCCTCGAGACGCTCCGAGGAAACCTGCCGCAGAAACTGGACGGCGTTGTGCCGTGTGGCCTCCCATAAACGGCGATCGATGCGGTGGAACAGCTCACGGGCGTCGAGCTGCCAGCTCCACCACAGATTCTGGCTGATGTCGGCCAGGAGCCGGATGCGTTCCGGGAGGTGATTGCGGGAGGCAACAGAGCTCGAAGCAGCGGCGGAGGGGGCCGCGGGAGCGGCCGGCGGAGACAGCTCGGGTCGTGTCATCGGTTGCACATATCTAATGAAGGAGATTGTAAGGCTCCAGTCAGAGCCGCAACCTTTTTGCTTCCGAGCGCGTCCAACGTGGTATCCTAGCCCACGTGACCGCCATGCCGAGACTCTCCGTCGCGCTCGCCGTCCTGTGCCCCGCCGTGGCGCTGCCGCCTTCCTTAATAGCCCAGAACATCCATCCCGTCCCCTCGCCCGAAGTGCGGGCGGTGCCCCTCCAGGGCACATTCAAGCTGGACGGGCGCCTCGACGACCCGGTGTGGCAAACCGCTCCCGCTGCTACCGGATTGCGGCAGAGCCAGCCACGCTCCGGCGACCCCGCGACCCAGCGCACCGAGGTGCGCTTCGCGTTCGACGAGGCGGCGATCTACGTCGGCGCCCGCATGTACGATGACTCGAGCGCTCGCGGTGTGCGCACGCGGCTTGTTCGACGCGATGCGGACATGCACTCCGACTATCTCGAAGTGATTTTTGATACGTATCACGACCACATCGGCCGGCTCTTCTTCCAGGTGAATCCGTCGGGCGTGAAGTATGACGCCAACGGTCTGGGCGGTGGCGGCGATCCCTCGTGGGACCCTGTCTGGCAGGTGCAGACGAACATCGACTCGTTGGGGTGGACCGCCGAGATGCGCATTCCGTTTTCGCAGCTGCGGTACCCCAACACGTCCGAAGAACAGACCTGGGGGCTGCAGATCTGGCGCCAGGAGAACCGGCTGAACGAGCTCTCGCAGTGGGCATGGTGGGGACTGGACGAGACGGGCGGTCCGCCGCGCTTCGGGCATCTGCGTGGTCTGGTGATTCGACACGCGCCAGGCCGGGCTGAGGTGAGGCCGTACGTGGTGGGCCGCTCCTCGAACGTGCCCGGCAACCAGGCCGATCCCTTCTTCGATCCGCACGCGCTCGATGGCCGCGTCGGCGGCGACGCTACGCTGCGCGTCACATCCAACCTGACACTCAATGCCACGGTCAACCCCGATTTCGGGCAGGTCGAGGTCGATCCGGCCGTCGTCAATCTCTCGGCCTTCGAGACGTTCTTCGACGAGAAGCGGCCGTTCTTCGTCGAGGGCGCGGGCTACTTCGGTCTGGGCGGGCTGAGCTGTTTCTTCTGCTCCAACGTGTCGAGCATGTCGATGCTGGCCACGCGGCGCATCGGGCGGCCGCCGCAGATCAACCCCTTCCGCAACGGGCTCTCGATCCCCGTCGCCTACGCGGACATGCCGGAGAACTCCACCATTCTCGGCGCGGCGAAGCTCACGGGCCGGACACCAACCGGATGGTCCATCGGCGCGCTCGACGCCGTCACCCGCCGCGAAACGGCTCCAGTGCAATTCGATGATTCCACGCTCGGCCGGTTCATGGTCGAGCCGGCGACGAATTACTTCGCGGCGCGCGTCGCCAAGGATCTCCGGGGCGGTGCCACACAGGTCAAGGCGATGGGGACGTCCGTCTACCGTGATCTCGGCGATCCGTACGTGGCGAGCCGGCTGTCGCATCACGCCGAGGCGTTGGGCATCTCCACCGACTCGTGGTGGAGCAAGCGCACATATCATTTGATGGCGCAATTGGCGGGGACCGATGTCGCCGGGGATACGGCGGCGCTGCGGCGCATCCGCTTTGGCTCGGCGCATTTCTTCCAGCGGCGCGATCGGAGCGATACGACGGACGCCTTGCGCCCCCGGACGTCGATGCAGGGCGTGGGCGGCTACGCACGGTTGGCGAAGGAATCCGGCCACCTGCTATGGGAAGTCTCCACGAACTTTCGCACGCCGGCGTACAACAACAACGACATCGCGTTCTTCTCGCGAGCCGACTATTGGTGGATGCAGGCCAACATCTTCCCGCTTTGGACCAAGCCGACCAAGTGGTACCGGCAGTTGTTTCTCATCGCGGGGGGACAACAGCAGTACAATTTCGACGGGGACCTGAACGACCGGCAGTTTCAGACATTCGCGCAGGTCCAGACCCTGGGCTATTGGTGGTTCACGGGATTCTGGATTCACCGGCCCAGCGTGTTTGACGACCGCCTGACGCGCGGCGGGCCGGTCGTCCGGCGACCGCGCAACGACTTCTTCTCCACCGGCATCCAGACCGATTCCCGAAAAAAAGTCTCGGGCAACCTCAATGTGAACTTCGGCTGCGATGGTGATCACAACTGCAGTCACTCATACAATGTGTCGTTGCAGCTGCAGCCCCGCTCGAATGTCGCGGTCTCGCTGGGTCCGTCGATCGATCACTCGGAGACGGGCTATCAGTATGTCGGGAGTTACGCCGATCCCGCCTACGGCCTGTTCTATGGGAACCGGTACGTCTTCGCGCATCTCACGCAGAACACGGTGTCGATGGATACGCGCTTTAATGTCACGTTCTCGCCCACGTTGACGCTCGAGCTCTTCTTGCAGCCGCTGATCGCGTCAGGCCAGTTCGCGCGCTACAACGAGTTCGCGGCGCCGCGCTTGGCACGGCGGCTCGAGTACGGTCGGGACTTCGGCACCGTGGTCGTTACCCCCGCCGCGAATCCCGCGCGCGATCCGGCGGCGATAACCCTGGACGCGGACACGCTGGGGGGGGGAGCGCCGAGCTTTACGTTCCCCGATCCGACGTTCACGTTCCGGTCGCTGCGCGGGAACGCGGTGCTCCGCTGGGAGTACCGCCCGGGATCCACCCTGTTCGTCGTCTGGACGCGCAGCAGCCAGATCCCCGACCTGCCGCGTGGCAACATTCAGTTCGGCGACGATGCGAGCGCGCTGTTCCAGGGCCCGTCCGAGAACATCTTCCTCGTGAAAATGACGTACTGGCTCGGCTTCTAGGCTCGCGGGAACCGGTTAGTGTTCTTGTATCAACTGGTTTCCACGAGGACATATGTCGATCCGCGCCGTCAAATCGATTTCCCAGTCGCTGCCCACGCTCGAGGGCGCCGGCGTCAAGCTGCGCCGCGCGTTCGGGTTCGGCAAAACCGGCGACTTCGATCCCTTCCTGCTGTTGGATGATTTCCGTAACGACCACCCCGAGGACTATCTCCCCGGCTTTCCATGGCATCCGCATCGCGGCATCGAGACGATCACCTACGTGCTGAGCGGTAGCGTCCAGCACGGCGACAGCCTTGGCAATCGCGGCAGTATGGGTGCGGGCGACGTGCAGTGGATGACCGCCGGCAGCGGCATTCTGCACCAGGAGATGCCGAAGGGCGACGAGCACGGCCGGATGCACGGCTTCCAGCTGTGGGCGAATCTGCCGCGCAGCCTCAAGATGACCGATCCGCGCTATCAGGACATTCATGCCAAGGAAATCCCGGAGGTCGTGGACGACGACGGCACGCGCGTGCGGGTCGTGGCGGGCGATTTCTGGGGCAAGCGCGGCCCGGTGGAAGGTGTCGCGGCCGATCCCCGCTATCTGGACGTCTGGATTCCGCCGCGCGTGCGCAAGACGATTCCGGTGGAATCGTCGCGGCATGCGTTCGCTTATGTGTTCGAAGGCAACGGCAGCTTCCGCGATGCGTCCGCGCCCCAGGGCGTCCGCACCGACCGCGTGTCGGCGGGCGGCCGCGATGCCGGCAGCGAGAGTCCCCAGGACTCGGGAAACCGCTCCCTGGTCCTGTTCGACTCGGGAGACGAGATCACGGTGCAGGCGGGCGCGCAAGGCATGCGGTTCTTGCTGGTGTCAGGGCACCCGCTGCAGGAGCCCGTTGCCTGGCAGGGGCCGATCGTGATGAACACCCAGGAGGAACTGCAGACCGCGTACGACGAGCTGCGCCGCGGTACGTTCATCAAGCGCTAGCGGCCGTTGTTTTGGGGCGGTTATCCTTCACGCCGCCCTATGTGGACCTTCCTCCGTCGCCGTACCCTCACGCAGTGGATCATCGCGGCCATGGTGGTCGGCGTGCTCGTCGGAATCTTTTTTCCCAAGTTCGCGGTTTCCCTCAGCCCGATCTCGACAGTATTTCTCCGGATGATCAAATCGATCATCGTGCCGCTCATCTTCGGTACGCTGGTCGTCGGCATCGCGGGACACGGCGACGACATGAAGCGCGTCGGCTGGCTCGCCTTGAAGTCCATCGTCTATTTCGAAGTCGTCACGACACTCGCGCTCTTCATCGGCTTGCTCGCCGTCAACATTTTGAAGCCCGGTGTCGGCGTGTCACTGGTATCGCCCGAGACCGCCGGTGCGGTCGCGCCGGCAGGGAAAGTCACGTTCACGGGTGTGCTCGAGCACATCGTGCCGCAGAGTTTTTTCGATGCGGCCGCGAACAACGAGATGTTGCAGATCGTCTTCTGGTCGGTGCTCTTCGCGATCGGGCTGTCGCAGGTGCGGGGCCGCGCGAAGGAGACGATGCTCGGATTCTGTGAGGCCGTGGCGGAGGTGATGTTCAAATTCACCGGCGTCGTCATGAAGTTCGCGCCGCTTGGCGTCGCGGCCGCACTAGCGTTCACGGTGGGCCAGGCTGTCGTGAAACACGGCGGCCCGGAAGGGGCCTTCAAGCTGCTGCAGAGTCTCGGCCTGGTGGTCCTCACGCTCTACATCGCGCTCGTCGTGTTTGGACTCGTGGTGCTGCTGCCGGTCGCGCGACTGGCGCGAGTGCCGCTCGGCCCATTCATCGCCGCGGTCAAGGAGCCGGCGCTGATCGCCTTCTCGACCGCGTCGTCGGAAGCGGCATTGCCCAAGGCGATGGAGCAGATGGAAGCGATCGGTGTGCCGCGCCGCATCGTCGCGTTCGTGATGCCGACCGGCTATTCGTTCAACCTCGACGGCAGCACGTTGTACCTCTCGGTCGCGTCGCTGTTTGCGGCACAGGCGGGCGGGGTGTCGCTGACGATCGGGCAGCAGGTGCTCATGATGCTGACGTTGATGTTGACCAGCAAAGGCGTCGCAGGCGTGCCGCGCGCGGCGCTCGTGATTCTCACTGGTACGCTCGCGTCCTTTCACCTGCCCGCGGAAGCTGCAATCGTGTTGCTGGGGGTTGACGTGCTGATGGACATGGCGCGGACCACCGTGAACCTCATCGGCAACTGCCTGGCGACCGTCGTCATGGCCCGGTGGGAAGGGGAGTACGACGACTCCCGCGCCGTCGTAACCAAAGCGGCCGAAGCCGCGTAACTTCTCCGCGTGGACCAGACCCTGGAGATCCCCGCCGACCTCCAAACCGCGCTCGCCGATCGCTACACGTTGCGACGCGTGCTCGGCCGCGGCGGAATGGCGACGGTGGTATCTCGCCGACGACAAGAAACATTACCGCGCCGTCGCCCTCAAAGTCCTGCTCCCGGGCCTGGCGGCCTTCCTCGGCGCCGAGCGCTTCCTGAAAGAGATTCAGATCGCGGCGCGGTTACAGCACCCGCACATTCTCACGTTGCACGATTCGGGCGAGGCAGGCGGTTTCCTCTATTACGTCATGCCGTACATCGACGGCGGCTCGTTACGCCAGCAGCTCGAAGGACCACCGCGTCGTGCCCTCTCGCGCGACCAGGCCCTCGCCATCGCCGAGCCGGTCGCGGATGCGTTGTCCTACGCCCATCGCATGGGCGTGCTGCACCGCGACATCAAGCCGGAGAACATTCTGTTCTCGCAGGGACATCCGATCGTCGCGGACTTCGGGATCGCCAAGGCAGTCAGTACGGCCGGCGGTGCGAACCTGACGCGGACCGGTTTCCCCGTCGGCACGCCTGGCTACATGAGCCCGGAGCAGGCCGCGGGTCTGGCCGATCTGGACGAGCGTACCGACGTGTACAGCCTGGCCGTCGTCGTTTATGAAATGCTCGTCGGCGACGTCCCCGGTCGCTGGCCGACCGAAGACGCCGTGCGAGCCGGGCGCTTCCTCGAGGCGTCGGCGAGCCACCGCACCCGGCTGACGAGCATCGGTGCGAAACTCGAGGGCGCGCTCGTGCGCGGCCTGGCGATCCGCCACGACCAGCGCACCGCCACCACGGCGGTGCTGATGGACGAGCTGACTCGCGGTGGATCGGGTCCGCGCCGGCGGTATGACAAAGACGAAGTGCAGGAGATCGTGAAACGGGCGACCGAAATCGAGGCCAACAAGACCGCCTCCGGCGCCATGACGATCGGCGGAGTCCAGGCGCTCGCCGGCGAGGTGGGCGTCGCCCCGGAACTCGTTCGCGCCGCGGCGGAATCGCTGCAAGCGCCCTATGTGGTCCCAGGTGCGCTCCCGCCGAACCAGGTCAACAACTGGGTTGCTGGACCGACCGAGCTGCTGTTCGAGCGCATCGTCGAGGGTGAACTCCCGGAGTCCGAGTATGCGACGATGGTGGAAGAGATCCGCCGGGTTCTGCGCAACGCCGGACAAGTGAGCCAGTTCGGCCGCTCGTTTTCGTGGGTCGCGTCCCGCGGACCTGCGATCCGGCGTGACCTCGAGGTGGCGGTCTCCGTACGCCGGGGACAAACGCGCATCACGATTCAGGAAAGCATGGGTCAACTCATTGGTGCCGTCTTCGGAGGAATTGGTGGCGGGATGGGGGGTGGTGGGCTGGGGCCGATGTTGGGGGTCGGAGCCGGCGTGCTACACCTCGCGGGACCAGCCATGGTGATCATGGTGCCGCTGTGGCTTGGCGTTACCTACGTTACCGCCCGAACCGTATATCGGCGCAGCTCGACAAGGCGCGCCCGTGAGCTCGAAGAACTCGCGAATCGCCTGGCGGCACTCGCGCGCGAACTCGTCGAAATGCCGCACCGCCTCAACCCCTAAAAGACGAAACGCCACTCCAGTCGGGCGCCACCGGGAGAGACGAGGAATCGCGGAGGGCCGAGGCCGAAAACGCGCCAGCGGCCCTCGATCGCTTTGGCCGCTGTGATCCCGACTGCCGCACCGCCGAGAACATCTGATAGCCAGTGCTCGTGATCGTTGAGGCGCGACCACGCGGTGCCGGTGGCCCCGGCATACAACACGGCCGTCGCCCAGGGGCGGTGGATTTCTTCCGCGAGTGAGGTTGCCAGCGCGAACGCCACCGTCGTGTGGCCGGACGGAAACGCATCATGGTCGGAGAGCGGCCTGAAGACGTACTGGTCACTGGTGACGTCGGGACGAAACCGGCCCACGATCCTCTTGATCGCGACCGTTGTCAGCCCCGCTGTGACCACCGAGGCGAGCACTCGGCCGCCGCTGCGCTGCAGGTCCTTGCGGCCGCTAATGACTCCGGCAGCCAGAATGCCACCGGTGATGCCGAATACGACTACGGGTTCACCACCCTTGCGGAACGCGCGTGCGACGGCATCGCTATGGGACGAACGACGGTCCTGTACCCAGTCGTCCACCTGCCGATCGAATACGCTCACCGCGCCGATCGTACCGACGGTGATTGCGGCTTCCCACCACCGGATGGTGTGACTCGCCTGGCGCTGCGCCGGGGCGCCAGAGAGCGGCAGGAACTGCCAGACGAGAACGAGCAGAGTGCACTTCACGGCGCCCCCGTGCTTTCGCTCAGGGCGTCGTCGTGCGTTCGGGAGCCTCGATGTCGATCGTGATGCGCACGTCGTCGCCGACGATCTGCGCGCCTTCCATGAAGCCGTTCCGGGTGATGCCGTAGTCCTGGCGCTTGATGGTGGTGGTCGCCGAGAAGGCAACCCGGCGGCCCCGAGACGTCGTCAACACACCGCCAATGTCGGCATCGAGCACGACGGTGCGGGTGACGCCTCGCATCGTGAGGTCGCCGCTGATGCGCAGCTTATCGGGTGCGACCTTCTCCACGCGTTTACTGACGAACGTGATCTCGGGAAAACTGTCGACGGCGAGGTAGTTCTGGCGCAGATCGTTGTCGCGGCGGTCGTTCCCGGTCGTGACGCTGGCCGTCTGAATGTGGGCCGTGACGGTCGCAGCTTCCGGCTTGCTCGGATCGTAATTCAGGTCGGCCGTCCACTGGCCGAAGGTGCCGTTCACCCACGTGATGCCGAGATGGCGCACGCGAAACGCGACCGCACTGTGGACCGGATCTGGAGACCAGCGATTCGTTGTCGGGGGAGTGGCGGCCTGTGGGGCGGCTTGCCCGGCCAGCGAAAGCGCAGCCGGCAGGAGCAGGGCGAGCGCGAAAACGGATCGAGTCATGGGTTTAAGATAACGCGGCAAACAGCCCGACGACGGCAACGATCAATCCCAGCGCGATCTTGACGGCGGCTCCCGCCGCGCGGCCCACCACCGCGCCCCAGCCGGCCCGCGTTGCAACGCCGGTATGCCGCGAGTAGCTATACTCGAATAGGGCCGCGCCGACGAAAGAGCCGATGAAGGCACCGATGACGCTGCCGATGACGGCGACGGGCACGCCGACCACCGCGCCTATGAGTCCCCCGATCAGCGCGCCCCAGCCGGATCGCGTGGACCCGCCGTAGCGCTTGGCATACCGAAAGCCAATCCAGTTCTCGATGATTTCGCCGAGGAACGCGAGCCCGAGCACGATCGCGATGGTGGTCACGCCGACCGTTCGGAAGTCGGTCAGCCAGCCGTAGGCGAGAATCCCTCCCACCATCACCCACAGTCCCGGAAGACCGAGCGGGATCATCGCAAGCCCGACGAGTCCCAGGCCGACGAGCAGGACGACCGCGAGAAGCGTCATGGCTTAGTGGCGACGTTCACATGCGCCCAAATGACGCGCGAGTACCGGAAAATGATGGGAACGCAGATCATGTGGATCGTCACTACGGACACCACGGCCCAGACGATTCCGATCCGAGGCACGAGCAGTAGCTGCGCCAGAATCGCGAGCACAGCCAGATAGGTGACGCCCAGTACCCAGCTCACGTACATCGCTCCCTGAAAGAATCCCTGCTCGCGGTCGAAGCGATGCCCGCACACGGGGCACGCGGGGTTCATCGTGAACCGTCCCGAAAACATCTTGCCCTCCAGACAGACCGGACAGTGCTGTCTGATGATTGCGCGCAGGCGCGGTGCGAAGCGCATATATTGCAGCTCAATCTTATCTCTCGATCCGGTGAAGCGCTGATTCTTCTCGCCTTTCTCCTCCAAATCTCCGTCCCACCGCCGCGCGGTTTCGTCAACGACTTCGCGGGTGTTCTCGATTCCGCCTCGATCCGCCACGTGGAGACGGTCATCCAGGAAGTACGGGAGAAGACGGGAGGCGAGATCGCGGTCGTCACACTGTCCGATCTCGAGGACCGCGCGGCGAGTGATGTGGCGGTGCAGATCGGCCGGCAATGGGGTGTGGGCGCCAAGGGCGAGTCCGGTGATCCCAAAAAGAACCTGGGCGTCGTCGTGCTGCTCGTGCCCCGGAAGAATCACCGATCCGGGACTGGGGACATCTTCATCGCCACCGGCCGCGGGGCGGAGGGATTCCTCCCGGATGTGCGCGTAGGAAGAATCCGCGACGCGATGCTGCCGGCGCTTGCCACCGAAGATTACGGGCCGGCGCTGGCGCTCGGTGTCGATCTCATCGCGCAGGCGTTCGCAGCCGAGGTCGGCGTCACGCTGACTGGTCCGGCGGCTGACCCGGTCGGGAGAGCGCTGCGCGAGCGACCGGGCGTCAGGATTCCCATCGGCTGGATTCTTGCATTCATCATTTTTCTCCTGGTCGTCACGCGCGGCCGCATTGTCTGGTGGGTCCTTTGGGGTTTGAGCCAGAGCCGCGGCGGCGGTGGTTGGAGAGGCGGCGGGGGCGGGGGCGGGGGCGG
>WNEZ01000068.1_pt1 | contig 84456 bp, 87 predicted proteins | sample 5400521 | NCBI WGS metagenome assembly WNEZ01 (sample SAMN13153339, study PRJNA577476) | soil metagenome | isolation source: 120 cm saprolite under Douglas fir tree site 2 hole 1 replicate 1 | place: USA:California | collected 2015-04-18
TCATCGGCATCCTGGCGGCTATCGCCATTCCGAACCTTCTGACCGCCATGCAGCGGTCGAAGCAGAAGAGGACCATGGCCGACATGAGAACGATCGCGACTGCGTGGGAAGCGCGCGCGACCGACGTCAACCGTTACAACGCTGCTGGTATCACGCTTCCCAGTGCTTCGGTCACCATCGACAACCTGACCACGTTCCTCTCCCCGACGTATGTCAAGACGTTCCCTCGCAAGGACGGCTGGGGCAACAACTGGGGCATGTCTGCTGACCAGGCATGGGGGTCCACCACGGCCGCGCAGATTTACGTGATCATCTCGTACGGCAAGGATGGTGCGTCACAAGGCACAACGTATTCCGGTGGCGCCACGACCAACTTCGACTGCGACATCGTCTACTCCAACGGTACCTTCATTCAGTACCCCGAGGGCGTGCAACAGCAGTAACGACGCTTTCGGTTCGCGAGAAGGAAGGGCGCCTCACGGCGCCCTTTCTTCTTCACCTCTCGGCGAGCACTCTCGTCACGGAGTTCATCGCGGAGTACAGCCGGTCGTGGTACGCGGATGCGTCGCGATAAATCTGCTGGAAGGATCCCAGGTCTTTCTGCGCGACGACGAGGTTGACCCCGTAAAGGAACGCCGCATTGCCGTCGAGCGTGCGCAGATTCTCCGAAATCAAAATGAAGAACGAACGCCGGCGATCGAGCGGAGCGAGCGAAATGATCGGCTGCATCGATTCCAGCGGCGGCGCAGTCGTCTGTGGCGGATTGAGCATCACCACCGGCGGAAACTCCTGCATGTAGTAATCGCGAGCCTGCTGTGCAGTCGGCATGTAGACCGGTTGGAATCCGATCAGCTTCAGCGCCTGCCGCAGCGCTGGCGAATCGTTGCCCACCATCACGGCCTTGGCGCCGAAACCCTCGTCTTCTTCGGCGGCCGATGCTGCCCCGGAGGCATCGGGTGAGATCGCGGGCATAGGACCCGAGGCGCTTTCGAGCTTGCGGCGGTCGACGGTCAACTTCGTCTTGCACGCCGGACAGGGAAAGGTCACTTCCTTCATAGGAAGCTTGGTTTCGTCGAGCGAGAGGGGCTTCTGGCAGGACGTGCAAACGATCTTGATCATGTTTTACTCGAGCATCGAGAGCATCGATTCGCCCTCGGCTTCCTTCTCGGGCGCGGGGGGAGCGTTCTCGTCGGTCAATCGCAGGGCGAGATTGGTGGGATTGGTCGCGTATCCCAACGCGATCTCTTTCGTGATGGTGCGCTCCAGCCAGAGCTTCTCCAGCTCGTCATCGAACGTCTGCATGCCGTCCACCTGGCCGTCGTGCATGGCGTCGGTGAGTGAGCGCCCTTCCGTCTCCCCTTTCATGACGTAGTCGCGCGTGCGCATGGTCGACTTGAGGATCTCGAGCACCGCCACCCGCCCCCCGCCCGTCTTGGGCAGCAGACGCTGTGAGATGACGTAGCGGAACGATTGCGCGAATCGGGTGCGGACCTGCGGCTCCTGATCTTTCGGGAACACGCCGACGATGCGATCGACTGTCTTCGCGGCGTCGATGGTATGCAGCGTCGAGAGTACGAGATGGCCGGTCTCGGCGGCCTCCATCGCGATCTCGATGGTCTCGACGTCGCGCATCTCGCCGATGAGAATCACTTTCGGCGCCTGCCTGAGCGCGGCGCGCAGCGCCAGCGCGAAGGTCTTTGTGTCCGATCCGACTTCGCGCTGATTGACAGTCGACTTGATGTGCCGGTGCATGTACTCGACCGGATCCTCGATGGTGATGATGTGGTAGGCGAAATCCTGGTTGATCTGATTGATGAGCGCCGCCAGCGTCGTCGACTTGCCCGAGCCGGTAGGCCCGGTGACGAGGACAATGCCGTTCTTCAGCTGACAGACGTTGTACAACTCTTTGGGGAGTTTGAGACCGTCGAGCGAGGGGATTCCATCGGGGATGACGCGAAGAACGATGGCGTACGTGCCTCGCTGCGTGAAGATGTTGACGCGGAAGCGCTTTTTCTGGGGGATGGAGTACGACAGGTCGACCGAGCCGTTGGCCAGCAGGGTGCGCGTGAGCTCACGGTCATTGCGCAGCATGTGCATCGCGATCATCTCGGTTTGATACGGAGTGAGTCGCGGTAAACCGGGAAAGTTGACCGCCGCCAGCTGGCCATCGACCTCAACCTGCGGCGGCCGGCCAACCGAAAAGTTGAGATCCGAGACGCGATCGGAGATTTTCAGCATCGCCTCGAGGATGGCGTCGAGATTGAAATTCTTCATGGACCCCCGCCTTGGGCCACAGATTGTACAGCGGCCATCGTCATCCTGACCCCGCCGAGCGGGGGAAGGATCACGGCGGCGCTTACAATCGTAGGGTGTCGATCATGGCCATCGACTACGGCAGCCGGCGCATCGGAATTGCCGTCAGCGAGTCCGGACTCCTCGCAACGCCGTACTCGGTGCTGGCCAACGAGGGCGATGTGGTTGAGACGCTGGCAGGCCTGGCGCGGAAGCTGGAGGCCAGCACCATCGTCGTCGGCATTCCCCGCCGCAGGTTTCGCGACCGCAGCGAGACCAAATTCCACGATTTTGCCGAGCGCCTGCGGCAGAGAACCTGCAAAGAGGTCGTGCTCTGGGATGAGGCGCTGACCACCGTCGATGCCGCCGAAAGGCTGCGGTCGGCCGGACGAAAGCGGCGCGAAGCAGAGCAGGAAATCGACATGGCGGCAGCAGCGGTGATCCTGCAGTCGTATCTCGACGCGCAGCGGAGGCAGTCATAGCCCGCAGCGGTTCGCGGCGGAGCAGCTGCCGCAAATATTTTCAATCGCTGCTCACGATTCTCTTTTTCGGAGCGCTGCTGGCAGCCGGAGGCGGCTACTTTCTGTGGCGCGCTCTGACCTCGCCCTACAAGGGCTACCAGCAGCCGGTCAAGGATGTGGAAGTGCGAAAGGGTCAACGCACGGCCATCATTCTCCGTCATCTTCGCAACGCAGGCGTTCTGCGCGACGAATACGTCCCGCTGATCTACATCAAAGTGGTGCGACACGGCGAATCGATCAAAGCGGGCATCTACGAATTTTCGCGCCCGCAGTCGGCGGCCGAAGTGGTCGAGAAACTGATTCGAGGGGACGTCGCGCTCAAGAGCGTCACCATCCGCGAGGGACTCGATCGCTTCGCAATCGGACACCTCTTCGCCGCCGATGGATTCGGCAAGCCGGCCGATTGGGACAAGCTGACGGCCGATCCCGAATTGATCCGCGATCTCGCGCCCCAGGCGAAAACGCTCGAAGGCTACCTCTTTCCGGACACCTACAAGTTCAGTCCCGGAACGCCACCGCAGACGATCGTGCACGCGATGGTGCAGAATTTCCGTAAGCACTTCGGGCCGGAGATGGGCTACATCACCACCGGACTCAATCTGCATGACACGGTCACGCTCGCTTCCATCATTGAAAGCGAGGCGAAGTTGCCGCCGGAAAGACCGCTGGTGGCGTCGGTTTACCTCAATCGCCTCAATCGCCACATGCTCCTCGGCGCCGACCCCACCGTCATCTACGCTCTCAAACTTGCCAATCGCTGGAATGGAAACATTCACAAGGTCGACCTGCAGATCGACTCGCCTTACAACACCTACCGTTATCCCGGCCTCCCGCCCGGCCCAATCGCGAACGCCGGGATGGCGTCGCTGACCGCAGCCGCCGCCCCCGCCAAAACGGCCTTTCTATACTTCGTGGCGCGGCACGATGGATCGCATGCTTTCGCGACGAATCTCGAGGAGCACAACCGCAACGTACAGCAGTTTCAGGTGCAGTGGTACCGCGATCAGCGTGCCGCCGCGGCCTCGACTGCACCGAAGTGAGGGCAGGGCGGTGGTAGAATATCGGCCACCCAAATAGAACTCCGGAGCAGGAAAAGTGCCTTCCAGAACGCGGCCGTACGAGCAGTTCGGCAACTACATTCTCCTGAAGAAGCTGGAAGCCGACCTGCTCGGCGAGCTGTGGCGCGCTGTCCGAATCGATGATCGACACCTCGGCCCGCTCGCTGCGGTTCGCCGTTTCACCGGCGGCGATCGTCAGGCCCTCGCAAACGCCGCGGCCGACGCTCGGGCCGTCGTTCCGATGCTCACCGGCACGTCCTTCGTCAAAGAGCAGACCATCGACGTCATCGATGGCCTCCCCTTCATGGCGCACGAGTACAACGGCGGCCGCTCGCTGCGCCACATCATCGATCGCGCTCGCGGAGGGGCGGGAGTCATACCCAATCCGGTGCCCATCGACCAGGCCATTCACATCGCGGAGAAGGTCGCACTCTCGCTGGTGACGCTCGCCGATCTTCGATATGGCGGGAATCGCCTGGCGCACGGCGCGCTGATCCCGCAGTTCATCTGGATCGAGGAAGACGGCGAGATTCGCGTTGCCGGTCAGCAGCTCGGGCGCGGCTTGATCGCGTCGCTGAAGGACGCCAAAGTCGCGGCGGCCATCGGTCGCTATTTTTCGCCCGAATATGCGCATTCCGGCGAGCCGACTCAGACATCGGAAGTCTTTGCGATGGGCGCCATTCTCTTCCTGCTCGTCACGGGACACGACGCGCCGGATGCCGCGCACGTCAGCGCATTTTCGCAGCACGTTCGCGGTACGAAGACCATGACGGGCGAGGCGGTCCCGGACGACATCCGTGCCCTGCTCGAAAAATCGCTGGCCATCGATCCGGCGCGCCGCTTCGCATCCATGGGCGACATGAAGCAGGCACTTTCTGCGCTCGCGCATGGCGGAAAGTATTCCGCCACCACGTTCAACCTCGCCTTCTATCTCACCAGCCTGCTGAAGAAAGAGATGGAAAGCGAAGCGCTCGATCGCGAGAAAGAGTCGAAGGTCAACGTTGCGCCCTACCTCGAGCAGCAGCTCGAGAAGATCTCGGCGCCGGTTCTGTTGCCGCCTCCGACCCTCAGGAGCAAGGCACCGCTGATCGCCATCATCGCCGGCGTCGTGGCCGCCATCACAAGTCTGGGCATCTGGATGCTCCGGAGCTCGAGTGCCAACGCCACTCCGAAGATCGCCTCGCCTGCTCGAGTGGCGACCCGGCCGCCCACGCCCCCGGCGATCGTTCCGCAGCCGATTGTCGCCACCGCCTCGCAGGCGCCGGCAAACGCGACGACCGCGACCCTCGATCCGGCGGCCCAGAAAAAAGCGTTCGAGGATGCCGTCAATCAGAAGCTGCAGGAAGAGATGCTGAAGATGCAGTCGCAGTTCGACAAGCAACTGCAGCAGAAGAAGGCGAAAAACGCCGCGGTCCAGACTCCGCCGGTGCTCACAGCTTCCGTTGCACCACAGGAGCGAACCGAGACGATCGACGATCGTTCGCCATCGGCGGCAGCGTTTGATGAACGACGCCTGGCCGCTCGCACCGAAACAGTTGCTCCCACCACGCTTCAACCGGCGGTCACGCAAACGCAAGCGCCTGTGCCGGTTCCGCAACCACAACCGCAGGTCGTCAACACGCCCGCTCCGGGGCAGGTTTCGGCTGTGCGCGAGGGCGACGTCGTCAAGTTCGAACAGCTCGACGTCCGTCCCGAGCTGATCTCACAGCCGCACGTTCAATATCCTCCCATGGCGATGCGGCAGCGCATTGAATCGGCGGTCATCGTCACGGCCCTTGTTTCCGAGAACGGCGACGTCGTCGACGTCAACATCCTTCGCGGCGACGCGCGATTCGGCTTCAATGAGGCTGCTGTCCGCGCAATGCGGACCGCGAGGTTCAAGCCTGCCATGAAGGACGGCAAGCGCGTGAAGACGTGGTTGCCGCAGCCGATCGACTTCAAGTTGCACTAGGCCGGTGGCGGCGCAGGACGGTCGTCGCGGAATTGGGGTCAGGTCTTTGATTCTCGCTTCACTCTTCAAAGAGTAGAGACTGAAGAGTCAAAGAAGGCCATTCAATCACTTCTTAGCGGGCGACAGCTTTGCATCATCCGACAACGATCGTTTTTTGCCGGAACGTTGAAAAACACGCCCTTGCGCCGCGTCGCGCGCGTAGGCCGATCTTCTACCTGTAGAACCGAGCGAGAATCAAAGATCTGACCCCATACGCCCATACGCACTCTCCTGGACAGACGCATCGCGCAGTTGTCTGAGGAAATAGGCGTCGATCGATACCGCGCTCGCGCCTGGACATTCGTCCGGGTCGTGCTGGCGGTCTTGTGGTCGCTCGAGGATCATGGGCACGGGCCTGAGGAATGGCTCGCATGCAGTCACCTGCTTCCGCAGAATTGCGCCTGACTTTTCACCGGGCCGGCATCCAGGCGATCGAATTCAGACGCAGGCCCAACGTCCGAGTGTCGGCATTGATGTGCTGTGCCGCCGGTGTGACCACGCGATCGGTCTCGATGACCAGTGCGTTCGGGGCATCGGATCGTCCGGGCACGGTGATGGCGCGATTGACGAAACTGCGACTCGCGCGAAAGCGGTCGACGATGGCGCCATTCATGCGGATCACGATGTTAGGCGGAGATTCGAGGGCGTCGAGCGGGATGTAGAACGAGAGGGTCAGGCGGCCATTTCCCGGCATCGGCGGCAGCGTGGCAACCGACCGCGCCGCCATCCAACGCCATGGCTGATCGCCCGACTCTTCCTCGTACCAACCTTGACCGAAGACGATGATCTCGTTGACCGGGCGGACGGATACGTCGAAGTAACGCCGGCGGACGAGCTGCCACAGATGCCCGTGCGGCCGGCTGAAGTTTTGTGCATTCGGCGACCAGATTGCCTCTTCGCGGAGGTAATAGCCCGGTTGCCTGGGCGACCATGTCGGCGGGGGCTGGCTTTCTCCGATGAACCGCAGTTTGTACTCCGGCAAATACCACTCCGCGAACGGAGTCATACCGCTGTCGACGTAAATCGTGGCGGTCCCGGCGTCGACGTGGTTGCGAATCCAGTCGACCGCCGCGACCGGCGGCGCGATGCTCGGCCTGACAACCGAGAGTGCCGGCCAGGTCCAGGCGGCCATCAAAGCAATCACCGCCGCCGAGGCCATCGGCTCCGCGCGCCTCGCGATCCATTGCATGCCGTCGGCCGCCAGGAGCGCGATCAACGGCGCGTATCCGATCGAGAACCGGCTGGCACTGAAGCGATCGAGCATCAGCCAGCTCGCGATGCAAAGCGGACCGAATGCCGCAAGCGCGGCCATGGCATACGGACGGCTTCGAATGATCGCGATCAGCGCCAGCGCGCAGAGGATGGCATTGATCACCGGCGCGTGGTAGGGCATCACGAAGAAGTCGTCGAAGACGCGCCACAGCGGCGGCCGCGTCGCTGAGAGAAACGAATCGGTGCGTGCGATGTAGGCCTGATGGATGCGCAGCGCCTGGCGGTATTCGCTCCATCCCGTCAGAAATGCGGCCGTCAGATAGCTGAGGCCGATGATCACGACCAGCACACCGATTGCGCCGGCAACGCGGGCCACACTTCTGCGAATTTGAAAGAGTGTCGCCATCGCGAATGGCGCAAACCCGACCAGCAAATTCTGCGGACGAAATCCCGCAGAGATCGCGAGCACCACCGCGCCACCGAGATACGCGCGCGGATTGCGGCACCCCGCCAGCAGGAGCGCGCACGCCGCGATCATCAGCGTCATCGAGGGCACATCGCTGAATGCTCCTCCGCCGTAAAACCAGACATTGGGAAAGAACGCCAACAGCATCGCTGCGGACAGCGATGTCGAAAATCGCATGCGTAATTCGCGGCAGAGAAAAAACATTGCCGGCACGATCGCGATGGCCCCCAGGACGCTGAGAGCCTGCAGGGCGTGGAAATCGCCGAAGCCGAATTTGCGGATCACTTTCGCCGTCAGGACGTACAACGGAAAGCCGGGCGGGTGTGGGTGGTGGCGCGCCACATTGAAGTGATCGAGTGAGAGCATGAACAGCAGCTCGTCCCAATCCCATGGAGTCCGCGCCAGCGCCAGAAGACGGCTCACAGCGGTGATGACGGTGGCCGCGACCACCATTCCCCACTGCCGCCCGGTCAGCGGCTCGGGACGGCGCTCCAGTGAGAGCCACCACTCGCGCAGCAAGCGGCACCATTCTCGCAAAAACTCGACCCCGCATGCCGGGAAAACCGGTGCGGCGACGATGGGCCCTCGATCTCCACGGCATCCGGCGGATCGGGAGCAAGGACAGCGGTTTCAGCTATGAGCACTCCGACGGCTCTCCGGTCGTCGATGAGAAAACGCTGGCGCGAATCCGAAAAATACGTGTACCTCCGGCGTGGCGCGATGTCCGGATCGCGCGCGGCGAATCCTCGCCGCTGCAGGCCATCGGCGTCGATAAGAGAGGCCGCACACAATACCGCTATCACTCGCGATTTCGGGCGCAGCGCGAAGAAGAGAAGTTCCAGCACGTGGTCGAATTCGGGGAATCGCTTCCCCGCCTGCGCCGTCACGTTCGCGGTGACTTGCGCCGGACCGAGCTCGATCGCAACCGCGTTCTGGCGGCCATCGTCCGTCTGATCGACCAGGGCTTCTTCCGTATCGGCAACGAAAAGAGTGCGCGGTCCGAATCGACTTACGGCCTGACCACGATTCGCGGCAAGCACGTGACCGTCAAGGGACACATTCTGGCGTTCGATTACATCGGCAAGTGGAAGAAGGCCCAGCAGCGAGCAATCGACGATCGCGAAATCGCGCAGATCGTCCGTGCGCTGAAAGGCCTCAATCAGAAGGAGCTGTTTGCGTTTTTGGAAGACGGCAAGGTTCGCAACGCCAGAGATCGTCACGTCAACGCCTATATCCAATCGATCATCGGCAACACCTTCACCGCGAAAGATTTTCGGACCTGGGCGGGAACGCTCCTCTGTTCGATCGCCCTGGCCATGCAAGGGCAGGCGCCAACCAAGAGCGAGCGCAAACGCAAAATCAAGAGCGCCATCCAGGCCACGGCCGAGCAGCTCGGAAACACGCCGGCGGTGTGCCGGTCGTCGTACATTTGTCCACGCATCCTCGAGGAGTACACCGAGGGGAAGCCGTTCGAGCTGTTGCGGAGAGGACGTCGCGGCAAACCTGTGGTGCGCGTCGGCCTGTCGCGGGAGGAGAAGTCGCTGCTGAAGTTCTTGCGCGAAACGATCGCGGACCGCCGAGTGAGGCCGCGCGCGGCGTAACGGTTGCCGGGTTGCTCAGGGTTGCTGGGTTGCTGAGTAACCTAGCAACCTAAGCAACCGAGCAACCTAGCAAGCTAAAACGTCTCCCCGATCCAAAACTCCGTTCGCTTGCTGCCGTAGCTTTGTTTGAGATCGGTCCGTTTCGCGAAATCCCAATGCAGCTCGAGCCCGAGGAAGTTGAACGACAGCCCGTATCCCACTGAGGCTGCTCCGTCGACCAGACGCCCGCCCTTCATGAAGGTGTACTTCTGGCCGTTGAACTTCGCGCCGCCGATGTCGAAAAACAGATTCCCGCGCACCTGCGTGAAGGCCAGGATCGGCGTGGCCAGAATGTCGATCAGCGGGAAGCGGAATTCAAAGTTCGCGAAGGCCGCCTGGTTGCCGATGATCGATCGGAAATCGTAGCCGCGGAGAGTATTCAATCCGCCGAAGTAGTAGAAATTCGGGACGTTGCCGCGCGAATAACCGACGAAAAGGCGTGCCGCCAGCAGGCTGCGCGACGTCAACTGCAGATACTGCCGCGCGTCGATGTTGTAATCGTTGCTCAGCGTTCCGCTCCGCTTGATGTCGCGTGCGTAAGAGGTGCTGAGCTCATAGCGCCGTCCGGAGACCGGACCGAATTGCTTGAAGACCGTGCTGTCGCCGCTGAAGGTCGTGCTGACCAGTGGAAACGAGTCGTTGAAGCTGAGCAGAAACACGTTGCCGGCCAGATCGGCGGCCGGCAGCGTGTAGTTGCGTTTTTCGAAACCGACGCCGGCGTCGATGCGGTGGTAGCGATCGAAGGGATAACTCGCGATTCCCAGCACGCCGGTCTCGCGGTAGAGCTGATGGCGTTCGAAAAGAGAGGTGTTCGATTGGCTGGGAGTCACGTAGAACGAACGCTGATCGAAGAGCCGGAAGCCCCAATTCGTTCGGCGCTGCAAATCGAAGTAGAGAAAATCGAAGTTGGAGAACGATGACACCGAATCGAGCGACGCGATGAAGCGGCGGTTGCCGAGCATGTCGCTCATGTAGATGGTCGAGCGCGAGACCAGGAGCTGATCCGAAGTGACGCCGGCGTTGACTTCCACGTCATCGACAAACAACTTGAAGCCGCGGGGCTTGTCGATCTTCTCCTCATCGATGGCCACCTCCACCGGCGGCTGGAACGTCTGCCGGCTCTCGGCCAGAAGGGGGGCCGAGGGCAAGGTGGTCTTCTCGGCGGCGTGCAGCGGCTTGTCGGTGGGCGTGGAGAAGAGCTGCCAGCGCCGCTTGTAGTACGACGCGAACACCATCTTTTCGCGATTGTTTTGTCCGATGAACACCACCGGCGTGAAGCAACCGCCGACCACGTCGGTGTACTGCAGCAGATCGCCGCTCTGGAGATTCAATGAATAGACGTTGTAGGCCGCGAAGTTGGTCGGATCGGCCGGCGGGGTGTCTCCCTGCCGCTTGGCCTTGTCCTCGGCATTCTCGAGAATCTCGGCCGCTTTCTCGACATTGCGGCCGGTCTGCTTGTCCGACGAAAAGAAAACGCGCTTGCCGTCCGGCGAGAACCACGCGTCGATGTCATTCCACTGCCCGGTGGTCAGCTGATAGCGCTCGCCGGGCTTCTCGAGATTCAGCTTGAAAAGCTTGGCATAGCCGCCCACGACAGATGAATAGACCAGCCATTTTCCGTCGGGCGAAAAGACAGGCGCGCCGTCGAAGAATTTGTCCTGGGTGATGTTGGTGACCTGCCCGCTGGCGATGTCGTAGATGAAGATGTCGTCCTGACTTCCGACGTAACCCGAAAACGCGATCTTCTTTCCGTCGGGCGAATAGGTCGGACTGAGCTCCTGCTCCTGCGGCAGCGGCACCGACCGTTCGATGTGTCCGTTGAGAGCGTTGATCAGAAGCAGGTTGCGACCGCGCTCCTTCTTGACGAACAGGGCGATCTGATCGCCGTTAGGCGCGAAGGCGATATCGCGTCCCATCACAGGGCCGATGGTCAGCATCTGCGCGATGGCGTACTCGTAGCGGCTGGTATAGCCGCTGGTGAGATTGCGGAGCAGCTTTCGCTCCGGAATGTTGAACAGAACGACGTCGACGTCTTCTTTGTAAGTGGTGTACGCGGCCAGAAGATCGCCGGACGGCGCCGGAACGGGAGACATCTCTTCGCTGTGCAACTCGGGATTGATCTTGAATGGATCGCCGTATTCCTGCGGCTCCCCTTTGGCGACCAGCGCCGGCAGGTACTGCTTGCGGAGCCAGGTCCGGAAACGGCTGTCGAATTCATCGGGAGTGACATCGAAGGCGCGCTTGAGAGCCTTGTCGACTGAGGATCCTAATGTATTACGATATTCATATATGAAATCACGCAGCCCGTCCCACCCGTACTTTTCCTGAATGTACTTGAACACTGCGTGTCCGAAGCGGTAGGCGAAATAACCGCCGCCCTGGGCGCGCGTGATGGGGGGGACTTCATCGTTGACCACCGCGTCGCGCAGCACCATCCGGTCTTTCGAGTCTTCATCCCGTCCCATGAACGAAGCGAGACCTTCCATGAACCAGGTGGGCGGATTGGCGGTCACGGTCTTGCCGAGCTTTCCCTGAAAGAGGATCTCGTACTCGAAGACGTGTGTCAGCTCGTGCTGCACCAGTTGCAAAAGCTTCTCATCGCTGGTGTCGATCGGGATGACCATGCGGTTGCGCGTCGGTTCCGCGAACGCACCTACGCCTTCCGGGATGAAGTTCAGATCGACGTTGGTCTGCTCGAAGGCCGAATGGGTGTGGTAGAAGATCAGCGGGATTTTTTTCGTGATCTGATAATTCAGCTCGCGCGACAACGTGTCGTACGCACTCTCGGCGGTATCGACCACTTTCTGCAGCGCAGGTTTCTCCTCGTCGTAAAAGTAAACGTCGAAGTGCGTGGAGTGATAGATGTTCCAGTGGAAGCGGTCATAGACGATCTTGTTCTGACCGAATGGGAACGCCGGGACAGCGATGGCCAGTGCGACTGCGATGAACGCGATCAGACGTTTCAAAGGACCCTCCGGCCCATCTATTCAGTGAACACGTAACGCGCTGCTGACGTCTCCTGCGGAACGAAGATGCCGACCAGCTGCGTCTCCAGCGAGCGCAGGTTCTCGAACAGTCCAAGGATTTCGTCGTAATTGCGTTGATCGAATTCCTTGAAGTCGCGGAAATTGTCTTCCAGCACTTTTTCTCCCGAGTCGGCGTTGAAGACCACGATGTCGATGTCGAAGACGAAACCGGTCGTCTCGACCAGGACCTGGCGGTAGTACGTCCTTCCATCCGCCGGCGAGACATACTCCTCGGTCCGATATCCCGATTTGTCGTTGATGTCGAAATCGAGAATCCCGGTCACGATGTAGTCCGCGCCGGTCTTGGCCCCCAGCTCGCGCCAATAATCACGGTTGGCTTCCAGGGTCTTCAAATCCGAGCCGGGGAGGCGCGTCGAGGGCGTGTCGACGATTTTGAGCTTCGTGCTCTTGCTCAACTGCTTTCGCAGGTAGCGCTGGAATTCCGACTGCACGTCGACCTTTGACGCTCGGTCGCTCCTCTTCTCGCCGTTGTTCGCGATCACGAATGGTGCGATCGCGACCTTCTCGTCGCCCGTGATTTGGAGTTTGGGCTTGAGCGGCAATTTCAGCTTCACTTCCAGCACGCCGGCCTGCGTCATCATGGGGACCGAGGCGCAAACCAGAACAAGCGCCATTCGCTTCATCGGGCACCTCCGGGTGGTGTGGGCGGCGGCGGTTTCGGAGCTTCCGGCGCCGGCGGCGCGGTGGCGGGTGGGGTGGGTGGATTGGTGGTGGTGGCCGCCGGCGGGGTCGTGTCGGCGGCTGAGGTTTGCGCCGGCGCGGGCGTGGGCGTGGCGGCGGCCGTCTTCACTTCCTTCGCCTGCCGCTTGCGATTTCGCGAGAGGAACTCCACGAAACGGCTGTAATTCTTCTGAATGTATTGATTCGAGCGATCGAGTTTCAGCGCTTCCAGATACTCCTTCCGCGCCTTCTCGAAATCGCCGTTGGCCTCCCAAGCCACTGCCAAGTTGTTGTGCGCCATGGCATCGTTGGGATTGATCTCCACGGCCCGCTGAAAACGGAAAAGCGCTTCGCGCCACAGGTTCATCCTGGCCATCTGGACGCCGAAATTGTCCTGCGTGGACGGCTTCGCCAAATCCTGATGATGGAAGCAGGCCGACGCGAAGACGATCAGCGCCATCGTTGGGATCATTTTTCGCGTCATGAGGGGTCTCCCTGGAGGGCGGGGCAGTGGGGCTTGGCGCTCAAAGCGGTCGAAATTATAATTCTCTTTGGTAGCCGCACAATCGCTCCCGCCTTCGGCACCAAACAATCAATGGATCATGGCCTATCTCGCGATGTCTGCATCGCGTACGCGTTGTCTCCGTGCATTACCCCCGTGCGAATTCGGCTGTTGCGGGAGCACTTTGAACCGCTCGGTGATGCACAGAGCGCCCCGCTGAAGCTTCTTCAGGGTCTGCTCTCTATGGATTCCGATCAAGCGGAGATCGTAAAGAATCCGTTACGAAAGGACGATCTGCGACGCCAGGTCGACGCAATTCGCGCCGCGGCAGTCGCGATCGTCGATGGGCAATATCCCGCGCTGCTGCGCGAGATGGTCGATCCGCCATTTGCGCTTTTCTACCGCGGCGATCTGTCGCTGCTGCAACGGCCGATGGTGGCCATGGTCGGATCGCGGCGCGCATCGGCGTACGGAATGAATGCCGCCGCCCACCTGGCGCGACAACTCGTCTCGGCGGGCGTGGTGATCGTTTCGGGACTCGCGCGCGGCATCGACGCCGCATCGCATCAGGCCGCGCTGGAAGGGGGCGGAAAAACCGTGGCAGTCCTGGGCACGGGAATCGATCTGGTCTATCCGCGCTCGCATTCGCGACTGTCGCGCGACATCGCCGAGCACGGAGTCGTGTTGACCGAATTTCCGCCCGGCACGCCGCCCCTGGCCGCGAACTTCCCAATTCGCAACCGCGTGATTTCGGGCATGACGCTGGGAACCGTCATCGTCGAGGCCACCAGCCGCAGCGGATCGCTGATCACAGCACGCATGGCCGCGGAACAGGGGCGCGAAGTCTTCGCGGTCCCCGGTTCGATCTTCGCGTCCGGTTCGGAAGGGACGCATCGGTTGATCCAATACGGCGCCAAGCTCGTCCACGATGCCAATGACATTCTCGAGGAGCTGCCGGGCGGCCTGCGACTTCCGGAGGCGACTGCGCCGGCGGAACCGGAGTCGCCGCTGCGCGAAGTGCTGGACGCCTTCTCGCGCGAAGAGGCCATGCACATCGACATGCTGGCCTCGAAATTGGGACGCACGGTGGCGCACATCTCCGAAGCCGTGCTGCAACTCGAGTTAGGCGGATGGCTGAAAGCGCTGCCGGGAGCGCGATACGTCAGGGCGCGCTAGAGTTCACAGTCTATCCCGAGCCGCGAAGACGGCGAGGGATATCCGGTGGTGTATCGCGACAATGGGTCCGACAATTCAAGGTCGTCGGCCCGTAACGTGAAGGCTGGCTGCACCGACGGAGATCCCTCGCTGCGCTCGGGATAAACTAAAAGTCAGAGCGCGTTAGAGCCATTGCGCGACTTCATGAATTTGTACGCGAAGAAGCCCAGTGGAACGCCGAGCTGCATCACGCGCATCAGCGGCTTCGGAAATCCAAAGCCGACCAGGAATCCCACCACCGCCCCACCCACCATGAGCTGCGGGGCGTGCTCGGATGCGAAGGTGTTGACGTCGAGGGTGCGGCGAAGTTTGTAATCGAGCTCGTCGATGCGATTGCCGACGCCGTCGCGAGCGCGCTCGATCTCGCGCTCGATGGTCTGCTTTTCCTCTTTCGCCATTTCAGTGACTCCTGACGCGCGCGATGTCGGCCTTGATGCTCTCGAAGTCGGTCTTGATCTGTTCCATCGACTCCTTCGGCACAAACTGCGCGGCCGCAAACTTCTTCTTTCCGAGGATCGCCAGGACGCCGGCGGTCACGAACAGCACCACTGTCACGATCAGGGACGACAGCCACGGCGGCACGCCCAGGGCCACCAGGCCGAGGGTGATGGTGACGAAGACGAACGCCAGGCCGACCAGCGCGACGAAGACCGCGGCTGCGAAGAGCGCCGCGCCACTACCGAGTTTGGCGGCGGTGTCTTTCAGCTCCCACTTGAGCAGCGCGATCTCGCTGCGAAATAGCGCGGAGATGTTCTCCATCAGCTCCTTGACGATGGTGCCGATGGAGCGGTCCGTCTCTGTGGCAGTTGCCATCAATTCTTTCCAGCGAGCAAAATGCGATCCAAATGGTGGACGCGCACGTCGTTGAACTGGTCAAGGACTTCCGATTCGAAGCGGCACATTATCTCCCCAACGTGGCCGAGGGGCACAAGTGCCGCCGAATGCACGGCCATTCCTTTCGCGGCGAGGTCGCCGTGCGCGGGCCCGTCGATCCGCGCATCGGCTGGCTGATCGATTTCGCAGATCTCAAGCGCGCCGTCGATCCGATCGTGGCGCGTCTCGATCACTACGTTCTCAACGATGTCGAGGGCCTTCAAAACCCGACCTCGGAATCCATCGCGATCTGGATGTGGGAGAAGCTCGCCCCCCTGCTGCCGCAGCTGCATCGCATCACCATCGAGGAGACGTGCACCACGCGCTGTCACTACTATGGATGATGGGTCACTTCCGCGCGGGAAGATGGATCTCGATCGCTGTGCCGTCGTGCCCGATGTGGGCCACGACGCGCGAGCCCACCTGCATGTCGTCCCATTTCCCGTCGGCGTCGCCGACGCGATAGGTGGTGGCGCCGGTGAGTCGGACGGTTTCGCGAACTCCATCGACGCGTTTGACGACCACGGAATCTTTCTCGATTTTCACGATCGTGCCGCGGATGTCGCGCCCGCCGGCGTGCGCGAACACGAATGCCGGCAGCAGCAGCATCGCCGCGATGGCACTAATGGCCTTTGAGAAATTCCTCATCTTCCTGCCGCTCCATACGCTCGTGCGCACTGACCGGATTCATTTTCTTCATCTCTTCAATTTCCCCTGGCGTGATCTTGGGCAGATGACGAATGAAATGCACGAGCTTCCAGTTGTCTGTATTGTCGCGTTCGTCGCCCCACGCCGGCATCCCGGTCAGGCGAACGCCGTTCCTGATGATGTAGAACAATTCGCCATCGCTCAAAATTTGCGTGCGCGCGGTTCGCATATCGGGCACTTTGGGATAAAAGTTAGTGCCCATTTCCGTCTGGCCGCTGCCATCGTTGCCGTGACAGCTCGCACAGTGATCGGCGAAGTGATGGCGGCCTTCGGCGAGCACGGCCGGGCTGAGCGGAATCGGATTGCGGATGTTTCGCGCAGCGCGTGGAACTGCGAAATGTCGCGCCGTGGTGGCAATCATCTCTTCGGTCCTGGTCGGGGTTGCTCGTGCACTGACTCCGTTGCGCAGAACGAGCATAAGGAAGATCGCCGACACAACGATCACGATGACCAACAACGCCACCAGAAGTTTTCCGATGGCCGCCCATCCGCGCTGCGACATCAAAAATACAATGAGGAATTTCGATGAAGACGTCAATTGGCCTGGCCATGATGTTGTGCTTCGCGTGCGGTGCGCGGACCGCACCTGCTCCGCAAATGTTGCGGCACTACGATTTCCGCGCCGACCAGCTTCCTGCGCCCTACGCCACGCCGTCGGCGGGAAATCCTCCGCGGGTCACCGGCCCGCCGCCAGGTGCACGGCTTCTCCTTCCGCCCTGTTTCAAGATCTCCCTCTTCGCTGAGAAGCTCGATGACCCGCGCCGGATGTTGCTGGCCGCCAACGGGGATGTCGTTCTCTCCGAGCCGGGCGCGGGCAAGATCACGATTCTTCGCGACGCGAATCATGACGGGGTCGCCGAGCAGCGCTTCACCTTCGCAAGCGGTCTCGATAATCCGTACGGCCTCGCTTTTCACGAAGGCTGGCTCTACGTCGGCAATGAAGATGCAGTCGTGCGATTCCCCTACGTACCCGGCGCGACGCACAGCGTGCGGCCGCCGCAGCAGCTGGCGCAGCTTCCTCCCGGGGGTCATTCGACGCGCGGCGTCATCTTCAATCGCGGCGGAACGAAGATGTACGTGAGCGTCGGGTCGGAGTCGAACGTCAGCACCGGCGAGCCGCCCGAGCGCGCCGCGATCCTGGAGTTCAATCCCGAAGGAACCGGCAAGCGCATTTTCGCGTCGGGATTGCGCAATCCGGTCGGCATGGCGTGGGAGCCGGTGACCGGTGCGCTCTGGACCGCCGTCAACGAGCGCGATGGCCTCGGCGACGACCTCGTCCCTGACTACATCACGGAAGTGCGCGACGGCGGCTTCTACGGCTGGCCCTACAGCTATCTCGGCCAGCACGAAGATCCGCGTAGAAAAGGTGAACGCCGCGAGCTGGTCGCACGCGCGATCGTCCCTTCGCTGCTGGTCCAATCCCACTCCGCCGCTCTCGGCATCGTGTTTTATGAAGGCTCGATGTTTCCGGCTGAATACCGCGGAAGCGCGTTCGTTGCGCTGCACGGTTCATGGAATCGATCGCAAAGAACGGGTTACAAAATCATCCGTGTGCCCTTTCGCAATGGGCACCCGACCGGAGGCTATGACGATTTCGTGATCGGTTGGATGACTGACGAGCAGAGCCGCAACGTGTGGGGACGCCCGGTCGATGTGCTGGTGCTCGGCGATGGATCGCTTCTCATTTCCGACGACGGCGCGGGAAAAATCTGGCGGTTGAGCTACAGCGCTGCGCCCTGATCTTGCATTGTCCAGTATGCGAAAGGATCAATGGCAATGGCACGAGCGGAAAAAGCCTCGTCGTACACACCGAAGCAGACGGGGCTGAAGACTTCGTTCCGCGCCACCGGCAAGGAACAACAGCGCGATCAGGAGCTGGCAGGTGGATTCGCGGATGAACGCTGGAATGATGAGGACCGTTACACCAACAAGTCGGGCGATCCTCGCATTGGAACACATCATCGAAAGTACGAATGAAGGGAGATGCCCATGGATACACCAATCAGAGGCGGTTTCGGAGAGACGAGCGCCCGCGAACCGAAGGGCGTCGGCAACATCGGCGGGGTTTGCCCGACGTGTGGCCAATCGACCAATCGCGGCCTCGAGCAATTCCTTGCAAAGCTCGGGATCAGCGACGAGATGATCGGCAAACTCAAGAGTCAAATGCAGAACGTCGACGTCGAGGAGTACCTCAGTACCGCGCGCGAATACCTGCGCACCGGCGGCGACAAGGCCAAGAGTTTCGCGAAAGAGAATCCCGGCAAAGTTGCGGCCGGCGTAGCAGTCCTGGCGGTGGGCGTGGGACTGCTCGTCAATGCATTGAAGAGGGATTAAAGGGCGCCGTTGTGGCACCGACACTCTTGTCGGTGCCTTTCTCCTGCTTGTAGAGTTTCTTCGCCTTTCGTTTTGTCCGAGGGAAAATCGGAGAGTGGAGGTCTCTTCAGGGATTTTCTATAGGCGTAATTTGCCGCACATCGTCCGCGCTCGCACAATCGCTCTGCGCCACGTCATTTACGAACACTTGCGACGGGCATGGATTGACGTCGCGGTCATGATGCCCGATCACGTTCACCTGATTCTGTCTCTGATCGCACCCGATCACTACGATGATCGCGGGTTATCGCGCGTTATGAAATCGATGAAGGGTATATCAGCTCGCAACATTAACCTTTTGCTTCGGCGAAGAGGCTTCGTTTGGATGGACGAATCATTCGATCACGTCGTACGCGCGTCAGAGAGATCGCGAGCAAAATTTGAATACGTCCGTGCAGGACTAGTCAAATCGGCGGATGAATATCCGTGGCTCTGGAGATCGTGGATTGAAGGGGCGCAGACAAGATTGTCTGCGCCACACACGCTTAGCTCGCCGGCTGCAGTGCGTCGCGCCACTCGCGCCACTGCTCGTCGATCGAAGTCGTAAACGTACGACGCGGCGTCCATCCGAGCTTGCGCCGCGTCGCGTCGCTCGAAACGTCCTGATCGATTGTGAGCGCCTGACCGAGCGGACCTTCCGCGCCGGCGTGCTCGATCTTCCCCGACGGTGCAACGACGTGCGCACACTCGTGGATCGTGGCGCGCGTATCGTCCACGGCGTGAAAGATTCCGGTTGCGTGCTGCTCGACGATCCGCACGTAACAATCGGCCAGATCGTGCAGATTGACCATCGCCCAGCGATTGTTGCCGTCGCCGGCGATCTGCAGCGGCTTCCGCTGATCGGCAGCCGCGAACCAGCCTGCCAGCAGGCTCTGCTTGCCGCCGTAGACGCACCCCGGGCGAATGACAGCAGCCGGTCCAGCTCCGATGGCGGCTTGCTCATGCGCTGCCCTCCAGGCCACGAGCGGAATCGGATTGACCTTCGACGACTCGTTCGACTTCCCAGCGCCGAGAACCCACACGCCCGACGTGAAGACGAAAAATCCGGCGCGGGAAAGAACATCGACGGCGATCTTGTCTTCGGCAGCGATGTCGCGCGAACGGGGGAAGGCCGCGTGAATGAACGCATCGTGACCCTTGAGCGTGTCGGCGAGATCGGGAAGCGACCGCAGGTCGCCGGCCACGATGACGGCTCCCGCTTCACGAAGATTCCTGGCCTCCGATTCGGGCCGGACCAGCGCGGTGATTTCGTGGCCGCGATCGCGGAGAACGGCGGCGACGGCTGACCCGACATACCCCGTCGCACCCGTGAGAAACACTCGCATGCCGCGCGGATTATAGTCAGAGGATGCTGGCCGCCGTGGCGTTGACAGTCGCTCTCACGTTTGACGATCTGCCTGCGCAAGCGCTGCCGCAAACGGAAGGCTGCAATGCTCTGCGATGGAACCAGAGACTATTGTCGGCTCTGCAGCGGCATCACGCGCCGGCGTTGGGTCTGGTGAACACCGCAAAGCGCTGCCATCTCGAATCCGTGCTCGATGCCTGGCTCGACGCCGGCCAGGACCTCGGCAATCACACCTACTCGCATCGCGATCTCAACTCCACACCGGTTGCGGAGTACGAACAGGACATCATTCGCGGCGAATCGCCGCTGCGTGAGATTCTCGCGGCGCATGGAAAGGCACTCCGATACTTTCGCTATCCCATGCTGCACACGGGAACGTCGCGCCAGGCGCGCGACACCGTTGCCAGATTTCTTCGCGAGCGCAATTACGTCGACGCGGTGGTGACGCTCGACAATCACGATTTTGTCTTCGCGAACGCGTACGCGCGAGCGCTCGATCGTCACGATGCCGCGCTGGCACGCCGCATTGCCGGCGCTTACATCCCCTACATGGAATCGACGCTGACATTTCTGGAAAAGCGTACCCGCGAAGTCGTCGGCCGTCCCATCGCGCACATCCTTCTGCTCCACATGAACGCGCTGAACGCCGACACGCTGGACGATCTCCTCCGAATGTTCGAGCGACGGGGTTATCGATTCATCACCGTCGAGGAAGCATTGCGCGATCCGGCCTACGCACTTCCCGACGGATACGTCGGGCGCTACGGCATATCGTGGATTCACCGCTGGGGCGTCGCGAAGGGGATGCCGATGGTGCTGGAGCCGGACGAGCCGGCGTGGATCCACCGCCCGCCCGGTTAGGATGTTGGGACGTCAGGATGTTGGCGCTGCGGGTGCAGGACGTCCTCACGTCCTAACATCCCAACCGGGCGGGCGAAGGGCTACTTCTTCTTCTCCATAGCGCGGCGGAACGCCAGCGCCATCGCGCTTTCGCCTTCGGCGACGGTTTCACCACGCTCTTCCGCGAACTTGGTGAATTCGTCGCGCTCCAGCGCCGCCTTGGCGGCGTCGTGGCTGAGCGACATCCGCTTGCGCTGCGGATCGACGCTCATGATGCGCACCAGCAGCTTCTCGCCGGGCTGAAACGCCTTGGAGGGATCGGCACCGGGCGGCACGCTGATTTCGGAGTTCGGAATCAGACCGGTGAGACCTGGCTCGAGCTGCACAAAGATGCCGGGCGCGCCGCCGTGATCGACAGTGGCCTCGACGACCTTTCCGATCGGATAGCTCTGGTTGACGTTCTCCCACGGATCGGTGATCGCGACCTCGCGCAGCGATAGCGAAAGACGCTTCTTCGATGGATCGACTTCGCGGACCCAGCCGGCGACCTTCGTGCCGATGGCGATGGAAGGATCGCCCTGCTTCACTCCGAACGGCAGTTGCGAATAGTGGACAAGACCATCGACGCCCGGCTCGAGCTCGACGAACAGGCCAAAGTCGGTCGAGCGCACGATCGTGCCGGAGAACTGCGCACCAACCGGAAAGCGATCGCCGACGTCAGCCCACGGATCGGGCTCCTGATCTTTCATGGAAAGCGAGATTCGCTTTCCGTCGTTCTCGACTTTGATCACCTTCACCCGCACCTGCTGCCCTACCGAAACGAACTCCTTTGGATCGGTGACGCGGCGGCGGCTCATCTCCGAAACATGCAGCAACCCGTCGATGCCGCCGAGGTCGATGAAGGCGCCGAAGGGAGTGAGGGTTTTGACCGTGCCCGACAGTTCCGCACCCGGGACGATGGCCTTGCGCGTTTCTTCGGCGCGCGCGGCGTTTTGTTCTTTCAGCAGTGCGGCACGCGAGACGACGATGCGACGGCCGTCATCGGAAAGCTCGGTGACGCGAAATTCGAACGACTGACCGATGAAGGCATCCGGATTTTCGATTTTGCCGAGGGCGATCTGCGAGAGCGGACAGAACGCGCGAAGCCCGCTGACGTTGACGTCGAATCCACCTTTGTTGCGTGCCGCGACCTTTCCCTCGACCGGGAGCCGCGCTTCGTAGATTTGCCGGAGTTGATCGAGAGTCGCTTTGCCGCGCGCCAGCTTTCGTGAGATGCGGATGTCGGGCGCCGTGCGGATGACGGTGCCTTCGACGGTGTCGCCGACTTCGAGTCCTTCCAGCTCCGCCGCCGCCATCACGGCCTCCGATGGTCCGCCGTATGAGACGAAGGCGTCCTCGCCGGAGATGGAAACAATTTGTCCGCGCAGCAGCTCGCCCTGCGCGGGAGTTTTGAAATTGAGGCTCGCTTCGAACGCCTCCGCAAAGCTATTCGCTTCGGTGGCTTCTCTCGACTGAGTCATGGAAAACGGTGTGCCTTTCGTGATTTGGCGAAATCAGGGTTGCGTATCTTACTCGATCTCGCGCAAATAAGGGTGCATGGCCGCAACGCAAGCGGCCCGAACTTTCTTCCTCACCCGAAGGATGTACGCGGAGCCGCGACCATTTTCGCGTTGAGCAGAATCCGTCCGCGAACCTTTCCGAAATGACCACGGATTTCGCTGGGCCACCGGAGATCCTTCGCTCCCGCCCGCCTCGCCGCCCACGCTCAGGATAAACTTTGAAACGCGGATTCTTCCCACTCCTCACTCCTCAGTCCTCAGTCCTATAAACTCTCGACATGCATCCCTGGCACGACGTGAGCCTCGGCGACCGCGCGCCTGAGATCGTCCCGGTGGTGGTGGAAGTGCCGAAGGGCTCGAAGACAAAATATGAGCTCGACAAGAAAAGCGGGCTCATTCGTGTCGATCGTGTGCTGTTCAGCTCCGTTCACTATCCCGCGAACTATGGCTTCATCCCGCAAACGTATTGCGACGACCATGACCCTCTGGACGTCTTGGTGCTGGGCCAGGAAGCAATCGTGCCGCTGGCGATCATGATGGCCAAGCCGATCGGCGTGATGAAAATGCGCGACCAGGGCGAAGAGGACGACAAGGTCATCGCGGTCCACGCCGACGATCCGGAGTACGTCGCCTATCAATCGATCCGCGACCTCCCACCGCATCGCATGGAAGAGGTCCGGAGATTTTTTCTGGATTACAAAGTTCTGGAAAAGAAAACGGTGACGGTCGAGGACTTTCTCGATCGCGCCGAAGCGCTGGAGGTCATCGGTCGCGCCATCGAACTCTACAAGCGGGAGCGAACTCGCCTGCGCGTCTGAGCTCCTTCGCTTCGCTCAGGACGACGCGCGGCGTCATTTTTTTCCGCAGATCGAAAAAAAATTTCCGCAGTTTCCACAGCCGCGAGAGATTTTTTTCCTCAATTCAAAATTCTTTTTCCACACGCAAAAAAAGTTGTGATGCCCTCTTGCATTCGCGAAATGGTGGACCTACATTGCACATCACTTTCGCGTCGGATGCTCCATGGCAGATATTAACGGCGCGGAGGGAAGCTTCAGAACGCGATGGGTTTTGAAGCGAATGCGACACGGATGCTCCTTTGCAGATGTCAAAGTGTCGCAGTGCAACGAGAAGCAAGGGTTCTCGAGGCAAAGTCGGTTCGAATGCCCTTTGGTGGATGTTAACGGACCGAGGACGGGCTCGCGAGACCAGAGATCGCGGGCCTTTTTATTTTCGGGCACAATGCGCGCGTGACCACGCGCGTCTTCCTCATCCGTCACGGCGCCACCGAGCTCTCTGCTGAAGATCGCTTCGCCGGTGCGGTCGACGTTCTCCTCTCCGAGGCCGGCCGCGATCAGGCCCGCCGCCTCGGCTCGCGGCTGGCGCAGGAAAAAATCGCCGTCGCTTATGCCAGCCCGATGCAGCGGACCATCGAGACCGCGCGCCTGGTCGTCCAGCCCCACGGTGTCGCGGTCACACCGGTGGACGGCATTCGCGAGATCGCCCACGGGCGGTGGGAGGGGATGAAGCGCGATGAAGTCGAGCGTGAATTTCCGCAGGAGTACAACCGATACGAACACGATCCGTTCTCATTCGCACCGGTCGGCGGAGAGAGCGGATTGCAGGTCACCGCGCGCGCCCTCCCGGCGCTGCTCAAGATCGTCGAAGACCATTGCGACCAGCGCATCGTCATCGTTTCGCACAAAGCGACCATCCGGCTTCTTCTCAGCTCACTGCTCGGATTCGACCCGAGGAAGTATCGCGATCGTCTCGATCAGTCGCCGTGCGCGCTCAACATCCTGGACTTCAAAGACGTCGCGCACGCCCGCCTGACGCTCTTCAACGATACGTCGCACTACACCGTCGACGTTCCGGAGGTGCCCCACAACCGGCTCTCAAAAGTCTGGAATCAGCGCACCTGAAAAACGGCACCGGCCAGCAGCGGATCGCTGGTGTAGTAGACGCGGAGATTGTGGCCCTTGTCGTTCAACTGAATCGAGTTGATCCGCCACGTGCCGCGGGCGGCGTGGGCATCGAGCTGGATCCGTCCCATGAAGGTATTCGGATCGCCTGTCTGTTGCATGGGAAAGAAGCCGCCACTGCCCGTCCCCGGGCCGATGAACTGTCCGCTGACGCCCGCCACGCCGCAGTTGTCATCGGTGGCAATGACCGTCACCACGACCGTGGTTGCACCGCGTGAGACATCGACGTCCCGGCTGTCGAGCGTGACCGACTGGAGGACCGGCGGCGTGTTGTCGCAGGCGTCACCGCTGATGCTGATCTTCACGGCCTGCACCAGTGGATTGTCGGCGCGAAAGGTCGCGAGATTGTTGGCCTTGTCCTGCAGAGTCACCTGTTCGAGCTGCCAGTCGCCGCAATCGATACACGTCGGAACGTTCAGATCGCAGCGCCACACATCGCCTTCGGTGCGCTGACATCCCGCTCCGACGCGCGCAAGCTTGGTGGGACTCTGGAAAACCGCGCTGACCAGATTGACGCCCGACTTGTCATCGGTCGCTTCGATGAAGATGGCATCTTTCTCGCCGCCGCGGACCGCGCGCTTCTCGACCCAGATGTTCTTGAGCGTCGGCGGCGTCGAATCGGAATTTGAGGAGACGACGTTAAGCACGGCACTCTGGGGAACAGTGCCCTGCGCAAAGCTCAGCGTCACGGAGTTGCTGGCGTTGTCGCTCATGTTCAGAAAACTGACCCGCCACAGCCCAGCCTCGGCATCTTTTGCGATGACGACGCGGCCGATGTAGCGATTCGAGTCGCCTTCGCGCTGCGTCGCGAATCCTTGCAGCGCCTTTCCGGTCGGGCTGCTCATCGTTCCCGAGATTCCCCGAATGCCCGATAGATCATCAATGGCGGTGATCGCGACGGTGGCCTCTTCGCCGTCGTGGACTTGCCGCGGCATGAATTCGATCGCGATCAGTTGCGGCGGTGTGGTATCGGAATTCGGATCTTTCGGTGTCTCGTGCTCCGGCTGTTTCAGCGAACTCCCCTGGGATTGCGCCGACGTCTGGGGCGGGGGCGTGGTTGGGACAGGCGGCGGGGGTTTCGAGGGCGTGAGCGCTTTCACGATCGGCGAGAGTACGCGCGAAATCGCAGATTGATGCGGCGGCGCAGAGGCGTTCGGGGATGGCGAAACGCGGTGCACCGGCTTGGGAGGCTGGCCGTCTTTCGGCTGCGCCGGCCCGGTTGAAGCCGGCGCTCCACGATTTGTCGTGCCGGTCGTTTTCTTCGTCGCCGGCTCGAGGGTCATCGTCTCGGCCGGCGACTGCAGGGGCGGGGGCGAAGAAGTCGTCGCCGTAGACGGGCTGGCCGTGGTCGTCTTCACGGGTTCGCGCATCTCGCGGCGCAATCGCGCGAACAGCACGATCACGAACACGATCGTGAGGATCGTGAAGAAGATCGGAAGGAAGCGAGAGCGGCGCATGTCAGAGGGATGAATGATGAGGGATGAGGGATGCAATCATCAATTCGTGCAATTCAGCCCTCATCCCTCAGCCCTCATCCCTCATTATTGCGCGATGCAATACGTCAATCTCGGAAAAACCGGCCTCCGCGTCTCGCGCCTGTGCCTCGGAACAATGACCTACGGCTCGAAGAGCTGGCGTCCCTGGGTTTTAGACGAGGAGGCAGCGCGGTCGTTCTTCAAGCGCGCCATCGAGACGGGCATCAACTTCTTCGATACCGCCGACATGTATTCGGTCGGCATGTCGGAAACCATCGTTGGCCGCGCATTGCGCGAGTTCAGCCGACGGGACGACGTCGTGATCGCCACCAAGGTTTTCTATCCGATGGGCCCTGGGCCCAACGATCGGGGATTGTCGCGAAAGCACATCATGCTGGCCATCGAAGCTTCGCTCCGCCGCCTGGCGACCGACTATGTCGATCTCTATCAGATCCATCGCCTCGATCCCGAGACTCCGATCGAAGAGACGCTGGAAGCGTTGCACGATGTCGTGAAGTCCGGCAAAGCGCAGTACGTTGGCGCATCGAGCATGTTCGCGTGGCAGTTCGCGAAGATGCTGCATATCGCGGAGTCGAACCGCTGGACGGGATTCGTGTCGATGCAGAATCACTACAACCTGATCTATCGCGAGGAAGAGCGCGAAATGATTCCGCTCTGCATCGACCAGGGAATGGCGGTGATTCCATGGAGCCCTCTCGCGCGGGGGTTTCTGGCGGGAAATCGGAGTCGAGCGACTGAACGGGCGAAGACCGACGATATCGCGCAGGGCTTCTACGTCGCCGAATCGGATTCTACGATTGCCGATCGCGTCGCAGAGCTCGCCAGGAAGCGCGGCGTCGGTGCGGCGCAAATCGCACTGGCATGGATCCTCCACAAACCCGGCGTCACCGCGCCGATCGTGGGCGCTTCGAAAATCGAGCAGCTCGATCAATCGGTGGCAGCGCTCGACATCAAGTTAAGCGAGACGGAGATGAAGTTCCTCGAGGAGCCCTACCAACCCCATCCCGTGTTGGGCCACAAGTAGTCACTCCCCTCGAATCTCCTGAAAAAAGGCCTCGCTGGAAACCGGGCGGCCGAGGAAGCGTTCGACGAGGTCGCGGGCGGGTTCTTCGCTGCCGCGGCTGAGGATCAGATCGCGGAAGCGGCGGCCGGTCGATGTGTTCATCAGATCCGTGCCGAATGCGGCGATGAGATCGAGCGCGATGACCTTCGCCCACATGTAGCCGTAGTAGCCGGCGGCGTATCCGCTGGCGATATGTTCGAAGGTGCCGGGAAATGATGTCCCCTCGACGTGGCCCATCGGCGTCCCGGCTTCCATTTTCTTCCAGACCTCGAGACATTGGCCGGGCTCCGCGCTGGAGAGCGTCATGTCATACGCGGCGTAGAGATGTTGCCGGCCGTAATCAATTCCGCTCCCGAATTTCCTGGCCGCGCGAATGCGATTTACCAGTGGGGCGTCGATGGTCGGGCAGTCGGCGCAATGCTGACGAAGAACCGACAGACTCTCCATGCGGTTCCCCCACTCCTCGTACATCTGCGACGGCGCCTCGACGAAATCGCGTTCGACGCTCGTGCCGGAGTGCTGGTTGTACTCCGTCTGCGAGAGAACGCCGTGCATCACGTGGCCGAATTCGTGGAGCAGCGTTTCGAGCTCGTTGTGGGTCAGACCCTCGCGATTGAAATTCGTCACCAGCACGCTGATCGGCTTGCGGCCGGCCCCGCGGCTCACTCCGCGCACGGGCCATGCGGCAGCGTGCTTGTACTTGTCAGGACGCGGATAGAGATCGAGATAGACGCCGCCGACGAATGCGCCGCTGCCGGCGTCCTTGACATCGAGATACAGCACGTCCTCATGCCAGAGGGGGACGTTCGCTTCTTCGAATCGAACGCCGTACAGCCGCTCGGTGATGTCGAGCATCCAGTGCAGCGTCGGAACGGTGGGAAAGTACGCCCGCAGCGCTTCCTGATCGACGGCGTACCGTTGCTCGCGAAGCCGTTCGCGGTAGTACAGCATGTCCCAGCGCTCGATCTTCGACTTTCCCGCGATGTGCCGCAATTGCTCGAGATCGCGCAGTTCGGCCTCTGTCACCGCGCTTTTCACTTCGTCGAGAAATCGCGTGACGGTTTCGGGATTCTCGACCATGCGCCGCTTTGTCACATAGTGCGCGAAGCTCGGAACGCCGTAGAGCTCCGCGATTTCTCTTCGCAGCGTGACGATTTCGTTGAGGATCTCCATATTCCGCGGCGTGCCGCGGTTGGTGTTGGCGATGTAGTAACGCTTGCGCCCCGGCTCACTGGCCGAGTTCATCATGAATGGGACGTAGTCGGGATAGTCGAATCCGACCACGATGTTCCCTTCACCGTCTTTTGGAACGCGATCGAGATACGACTTCGGAAGGCCGGCGCACTCTTCGGGCGTGAAACGGAGCACCGTTTTGTTTTCGCGGATGTTTTTCGCGAATTCCTGGGAGAGCTCGGTCAGGCGTTCCGAGATTTGGCGGAATCGATCGCGCTTCTCGGGGGAAAGCGCAACGCCGCTGTCCTCGAACGATTCGAGCAAATCCTTCTGCAGCTGTTTCTGCGCGCTGTTCGCGGGAATGACATTCTCGACCCTCTGGAACAACTTCTCGTTCTGAAAAACCTCGGTCATGAACGCCGATTCGGCGACCAGCGCGCGATCGGCAGCATCGCGCACGGCCGCCTCGGGATGCACGCTGTTGAGAAGCGAGATCGGACCGAAGGCATCCTCGAGAAGGATGGCGGTGTGGTCCCACATCTCGAGGACCGATTTGCTCTCGGCCGTTTCGATCGCTTCCAGGCGCCGCAGCGCTTCGCTGAGCGCCGCTGCAGCGGTGCCATCGACATCGTCTGCGGTTAGAATTGGAATGGTGGCACGCACGAGAAAGGTGGGAATTCTAGCGGTCTTCGCGCTGGGCGTGTGTGTCCTGGCATCGGCGCAGACGACGCTGCTCGATCAGGGACGCGCCGCCATGCAGCGCGGCGATTACGAAACGGCTGCCAATCTCTTCGAAAAAGCCGTCGCCCAGAATCCGAACAGTTCCGACGCGCACGAGCACCTGGCCGAGGCCTACGGATCGCTGGCGCAGAGAGCGAATATTTTCAAACAACCCAGCCTGGCATCCAAAACCCATCGCGAATTCGCGCATGCCGTGGAGCTTGACCCCAACAATCTCGACGCTCGCTGGGGACTCATCGAGTTCTTCATGATCGCGCCTGGAATCATGGGTGGCGACGAGAAAAAGGCGGTCCAGGAAGCCAACGAGATCAAGAAGCGCGATGCCATGCGAGGGCATCAGGCATTCGCCTTTATCTACGGTCGCCAGAAAAAGCCCGATCTGGCCCGGAAGGAATATGTCGATGCCGTCCGAGAGGAACCCAACTCACCGAAGTCGCACTACTTGCTCGCGATTTCGTTTCTGCTTGCCGACAAAAACTACAAATCGGCGGCGGAAGAGTTCGAGATGGCCGTGAAGCTCGATCCGACCTTCATGCCGGGCTGGTTTCAGATCGGACATATGGCGGCGCTCAGCGGCGCGAATCTTCAACGCGGCGAGGAAGCGCTGCAGAAATACCTCGCCTACACGCCCAAGCAGGACGAGCCGCAACACTATCGCGCCTATTTCTGGCTGGGCGGGATTTACGAAAGGCAGGGGAAGAGAGCCGAGGCGCGGCAGAGTTACGCCACCTCGCTGCGAATCAATCCCCGCCAGCCTGATGTTGCGGAAGCTCTGAAGAAGATCTCGTGACACCGCGGGCGGTCAGGATCGGATAAGGATTGATCGGCTCGCCCTTCCACCACTCTTTCGTCGGCGGCAAAATCGAGATCGCAAAATGCAAATGCGGCGAATTCCTGGGCGCATTGCCGGTCGATCCGACATATCCGATCACATCACCGCGACGGAGCATTTTCCCTTCCACCAGGCCCTCGGCATAGCCATCGAGATGCGCGTAGTAGTAGATCATCTCCTCGGCCGGATCCGTTTCGTAGATCGTGATGCCGCCGGCTTTGCTCGTGAAGAGCTTGCGCACCTTTCCGTCGACCGCCGCCAGAACCGGCGTTCCGCGAGACGCCATGATGTCGAGCGCGCCGTGCATGTGACCTGCGCGCGCGTCCGCGAAATTGTCCTTAAGACTCTCGACATGCACGCCCGCCACGGGAATGGTGATCGCGTCCGCCGCGATGATGTGCATCGTCGGAACCGCGGTTTTGGGTTTCGGAACATCGGCCGCCGTCCACGCAAGGGTGAAAAGGGCTGCACAGCCGAGCCCGGCAAGAATCCATTTTCTCATTGAGTTATTCATAGTAATCAAGAACTGATGCCGGAACTTCCCGATGTGACCGTTTATGTCGAGGCGCTGCAACAGCGCATTGTTGGTCAAACGCTTGAGCGCGTGAGACTTGCCAGCCCTTTCATCCTTCGCACGGTCGAGCCCGCTGTGACCGAATTTGAAGGAAAAGATGTCCTGGACGTACGACGAGTCGGAAAGCGCATCGTAATCGAAGTCGCAGGCGAATTGTTCATCGTCATTCACTTGATGATCGCGGGACGGTTCAAGTGGCTTCCGCCAGGCTCGAAGATTCCGGCGAAGCTCGGCTTGGCGGCGTTCGACTTTTCGAGCGGGACGCTGCTGCTGACCGAGGCAGGATCGAAGCGGAGGGCGTCACTGCATTTGGTACGCGGGGCGGAGGGCGTGAAGGCGCTCGATCCCGGCGGGGTCGAAGTGCTGGAGATCGACCTCGAGACTTTTCGGAGTCTTCTGACACGAGAACGCCACACGCTCAAGCGCACGCTCACCGATCCGCATCTCTTCAGCGGCATCGGGAACGCGTACTCCGATGAGATTCTCCATCGCGCAAAGCTTTCGCCCGTCCAGATGTCGACCAATCTGACTGATGACGAGATCGCGCGGCTCTTCGACGCGACGCGCACGACGCTCATCGATTGGATGGAGCGATTACGCGATGAGGCCGGCAGCGGTTTCCCTGAAAAGGTGACCGCGTTTCGCGATGGGATGGCGGTGCACGGGCGGTACAACAAACCGTGTCCCGTCTGCGGCTCGCCGGTGCAGCGCATCGTCTATGCCGAAAACGAGACGAACTACTGCGCCCGCTGCCAGACGGGGGGAAAGCTCCTGGCCGATCGGGCGCTGTCGCGTCTGCTGCACGGCGACTGGCCGAAGTCGATCGACGAGCTCTAACTTTCCGAATTTGCCGGCGTCTACAGCCATGAAGATGCATGGTGTAGCCCCGGCCGTAAGCTTAGCGAGCCCAGTGATTCCCACCGAGACTCCGATTCGACCGACGCGCACCGCCAATGACGAAGACCTTCGTCTTGCGCGTGCATGCGCCACGGGTGACACCGGAGTCTTCGAGGAGATTTACCGCACGCATGGTGACCGCATGAAGAGCATCGCCTACAACCACCTCGGCAACGTTTCCGACGCCGAGGACGCGGTGCAGGAGACCTTTCTCAAGGTGCATCGTGCGGCGTCGACGTACAACGGCGAATCGGCGTTCGGCACGTGGCTTTATCGCGTGCTCATCAACACGTGCTACGACGCGCTGCGGCGCCGCCAGCGACGGATACAGGAAGCGCCGATCGACGACGGCATCGCGACCGGCCGGGCGGGAAGCAGCGTCGACGACGCCAAGCGCATGACGCTGCGCAAAATGCTGAACGAGCTTCCCGAGCAGCGCCGCTCGGTCTTTCTGCTCTTCGAAGTGGAAGGACTGAGTCACTCCGAGATCGCGCAAGTCCTCAACATCACCGAAGGGAACTCGAAGTGGATTCTCTTCACGACCAGAAAGCAGCTCCAGGAAAAATGGAAAAATATGTCATGAGAATTAGTTGCGATAATATTGACGACTTATTGATGGAAGGCGACCCCTTCTCACTCGAGACGGCTGCCAGGCACGCCGACGGATGTCCGGCCTGCGCCGCGAAGCTGGCATCGTGGAATGAGATCTCGAACGTCGCGCGAGAAATGCGCACGACGTGGCAGAACGACATGCTGTGGCCGCGGATCGAGCGCTCGATCCGTGCCGAGAAGCGACACGCGCAGTCGAAGTGGTGGCAGATCGCCGCCGCCGTCGTCATGCTGGCTGCCCTCGGCGTCTTCGCCTGGAAAGCCAACGAGAGAGTTCGCATCGACCAATTCAACCAGCGCATTCTCCAGGCGTCCGCTCTCGACGCGGTCGAGAAGGCCGAGAAAGCGCACCTGACGGCCATCGACGCGCTGGAAAAGAGCGCCCAGCCGAAACTCGAGGAAGCTTCGACTCCGCTGCTGGTCAGTTACAAAGAAAAACTCATGTTGCTCGATGACGCCATCGCAGAGTGCCAGGCCAACATCGACCGCAACCGTGAAAACGCACACCTGCGCAAACAGTTGCTGGCGATCTATTCTGAGAAACAACGCACCCTGCAGCAGGTGTTGCGGGAGGGAAACCATGTGTCGAATCAGTAGATGGATTGCGGCGGGCCTGATCCTGCCTGCCGCAGCATTGGCAAACGAAAACAGATACGAGAACAGCGTTCACCTCAACGCGAACTGGCGCGGCGGCCGCGTGTCGATCGAGCATAAGTTCGGCCACGTCGATGTCCGCACCAACAACGGAGACGAAGTCATCGTCCGCGGAACCATTCGGGCGTCCGATGAGGACATCGGCAAGCAGATTCACGTCTCCATCTTCAACAACTCCGAGGGCATTTCGATCCGGACGATGTATCCGGAGATCCACATCCATGGCGGCAACGTTTCCTATTCCGCCGATCTCGAGGTCACCATTCCCTTCAAGGCGCCGCTGGTGCTGCGCAATCGCTTCGGAAGCATCGAAGTGGAAGGGTTGCGCGCGTCGAGCGAGATCGTCAACGGCCAGGGATCGATCACCTTCCGCGACAGCCGCGGCACGCAGCGGATCGAAAATTCATTCGGATCGATCACCATCGAGAACGCCGGCGGCGACACCACCGTGCAGAACGCCAACGGCTCGATCACGGTGGAAAAAGTGGAAGGGAATCTCAACATCAACGACCGCTTCGCGTCCGTTTCCGTGCGCAGCGCAAAGCGAGCGGTGACGATTCAGAATTCGAACGGCTCCGTTCAATTGACGGATGTCGGCGGCGACACCAGGGTCACCAACGCCTTCGGCAGCGTCGGCATTCACAATGTCGACGGCCGCCTCGATCTCACCAATCAAAACGGCAACGTCACCGTGAGCGACATCAAGGGAGCGACGGTGATCCGAAATTCATACGCCATCACGAACTTCTCGGACATCCACAACAATCTGAGCATCGCGTCGCAAAACGGACGGGTGGAAGGATCGAACGTCGCCGGACCGGTGAGCATCAGCGCAAGCTTTGCGCCCATCGAAATCCGCAACATCGCCGGCCCGGCCTCCATTACCAACACCAACGGAAACGTCAGCGCCATCGACATTCGCGGCAATCTGACCGTCGACACGAAATTCGGATTGGTGAAGGCGGAGCGCATCCGCGGCCAGCTCGATGTCGACAATTCCAACGGCAGCGTCACGGCCGCCGATGTGGCGGGGTCGGCGCGCGTCCGCACCAGCTTCGCCTCCGTCTTCCTCAAGGGCATCGATGGATCGATCGACGTCGAGAACCAGAACGGCGCGATCTCGATCGGTGGGTTGAGACGCACCTGCACGCCGATGTCGCTCCGAACGACGTACGCTCCCATCAAGGTTGCCTTGCCCGGCAGCGGCGGCTACAACGTCGAGGCCCGCACGAGCTACGGCTCGATCAACACCGATGTGCCGATCACCATCAATCGCAAAAGCGAGAACAATCTGTCGGGCACGATCGGGGGCGGCGGCTGCAAGCTCGATCTCACCACGTCCAACGGCAACATCACCATTACGAAGGAGTGACGATGTGGGACGGGCTTTAGCCCGTCCGGTCGGGCTGAAGCCCGACCCACATGACGCTCACCTCAACACGTGGCGTCGCAACTGCGACGCTGCCGTAGAGCGGTCAACGCTTCTTGAATCGCTCGACCAGGTCGTGGGCCTGATCGCGCGTCACACCGCTGACCTCGAAGCGCAAGCTGATCTCATTGAAGAGCGTCACATCCGGTCGCACCGGGTGATCGCGATCGATGATGCCCTCGATGTGCACGCGTGCAGTCGGAATCGGAAGCGAGAGCTCGCGCGCGATCACCTGCACCAGCTCGACGCCGCAGGCCGCCACGCCCGTCAAGAACGCTTCGGGCGGCGTGACGGCCTCGCCCGGACAGCCGTTCTGCACCGGACCATCGATCACGAAGTGATGATTGCGCGCGCTGCACAGCACGCGGCCGAAGGTGTCGGTCGATTTTGCGTCGACTGCGTACTGGCGGACGTTAGCGCTCGATATCCGTTTCTCTGGGACTGCCATCGGCGCTCAAAACGAACGTTTATACGTGAAGATGAACGCCTTTGCCACGCAATTGCGAACAGGCGGCAAAAACCTGGCAGCTTTGATCTCACGCTCAGCGATGGCGCCGAGGGAATCGTCGCCGGTGGTGTTGCCGACGATTTTCGTGGAAGTCACGTTGCCTTTGGTGTCGACACTGGCGTCGACGGTAACGACGCCATGGGCGGTGCGTTCGCGCAAATCGGGAACGGGGGTCTTCACGAACGAAAAATCAGCATCGGGCGCACAGCCGCGACGGCGTGGCGCGCCTTCGCGGATGACGTGATCGACAGAGACGAACCCGATGGCGCCGTTGCCGAGGCGCACGCGGTGCCATTGGTCGCCGGCGGAGAGGAGCGCGAGACGCTCCCCTTTTCGCACCTGTGCCACGACTTCCGACGCCGCGGCCGCTTCGCGTCGCACGTTGAGCGTCGTGGCTGTCACGCGGACGGTGCCGATCGCCTTTTCCTGGCCCCCGACTTCTCGCGGGGCGGGGGCAGGCGCGGGCGGCGGGGGGGCGGCGCAGGAGGCCAGAAAGAGGACCACGACCAGAAAGCGTTTCACGATGCCAAACGCTTCACCAGCACATACAGAAACTGCAAGCTGTCATAAAACTCAGCGATGCCGACGCGCTCATCGCGACCATGCGCGCGCGTGTCGTTGAGCTCCGAGAAAAGGCCGGACACGCCGTAGCTCGGAATTCCGGCGTTCCGAAGATACAGGCTGTCGCTGGCGCCGGTCGCCATCAGCGGCATGACCGGAACGCCAGGCCAGAACTCGTTCGTCACTTTCTCGATCGGACCGATGACGGCCGCATCGAGGGGCGAAGGGGGGCTCGGTTTCGGACGATCGATCCACGTAACTTCGATTCCCGGATCGCTCAGCACTTTGATGAGAGCAGCGTGCACGTCATCGGCCGAGTCGGCCGGAAGCACACGGCAGTTCACAGTTGCCGTCGCCGATTGCGGAAGCGCATTGTCGGCGTGCCCGCCTTCGAGCCGCGTCGCGACGCAAGTCGTGCGCATCAATGCGTTGTAAACCGCATTGTCGGAGAGCCGCGCCGCCGCAGTCTGGTCGCCTCTCGCGACGGCCGCCATGTCGGCGGCCATCGGTCTCTCCTCGATCTTCGACATGCGCTCGAAGTACGTGCGCGTCACTTCGTTGAGCTCGACCGGAAACTGATACTTCGCCAACCTCGTCAACCCTTCGGCGAGCTCGTAGATCGCGTTGTCGGGGCGGGGGACGGAGCTGTGGCCGCCTTTGTTGTGCGTCGCGAGTCCGAACGAGACATAAACCTTCTCGCTCGCGCCGACGCCGTTGTAGAGCCGCTTCCCGTCTTTCAGCCGCCCGCCGCCGCTTTCATTGAGCGCGAACGCGGCGTCAATCAGATCGCGATGCTGACCGAGCAGCCATGACACGCCGTTGTAGTTACCGGTTTCTTCGTCCGCGGTCAGCGCGACAATCAAATCGCGCTTCGGCACCCAACCCTCTTTCTTGTATCGAATGAGATTGGCGATGAAGATCGCCGCCATCGCCTTGTCATCGGTCGTCCCACGGCCGTAGTAGTAGCCGTCCTTTTCAGTGAACGTGAATGGATCGACCGACCAGTCCTCGCGCTTCGCTTCCACGACGTCGAGGTGTGCCAGAAGCAAAATCGGTTTCTGATTCGTGGAGCCGCGCAGCCGCGCGACCAGATTTCCCTTTCGAGGATTGGGCGCCAGAACCTGGACGTCAGCGGCAGGAAACCCCGCCGCCCTCAACCGCGCCGCCATGGCCTCGGCAGCGGTGGTGGTGTTGCCCACCGAGTCGGTGGTATTGATCTCGATCAGTTCCTTGTAGATCTCGCGCGTGAGCTGGCGCGTCGCATCGTCCAGAGCCGGCGGCGCGGCGTAGACGACAGGCGCAACGATAGCTAGAAAGAGGAAACGGTTGAGCATGCGGCGCGGATTGTAACTTCACAACCGCGGCTTGATCGTCTCGAACGCCTCTGCCGACGTAACGATCGGGACGATTTCAACGTCGACGAGGTCACGCCATCGCTCAATCCATGCGTCGAGTTGGCCGCGATCCGCGGACTCCATCACCTGGTAGCACCGCTTCAGATCGGGAGTCACCCAACTACTGATATAGCTGAGCCCGTCCGGCGCCAAACGGCCGCGGTCGCGAAAGCGACGGTAGACCTCAACGGGATCGCGAAAGGATTCGATCACCATGTAGAGCACGCTTAAACCTCTCAGCCTTAGGTTGTTATTGGGGGATAAATGGGCACTCGTTTCGCAAATAACTGCACAAGGAGGCGCAAACATGACTCCGCTTACAATGAAAATCAATGCAGCCGTGCTGGGCCTCGCGCTCTTGATGCCGGCTGGATCTGCATTCGCGCGAACGCGCCATCATCGTCGAGCCTACGCGTCGACGACATACCACCGCAAACACTACAGCCAGACCGGCGGCGCGCTGGTCGGCGCCGCTGCCGGTGCGCTGATCGACCATCGTCATCCGCTGACCGGGGCGTTGATCGGCGCTGCAGTGGGCGAAGGTGTGCAGTACGAGCGCAACAAGCACGTCAGACACTAGCGCAGTGGAGCCCCGCCGGCCTCGGCGGGGCCTTTTCTTACGGAGTCGCCAGGAAAAATTGCGCGATGGCAGCGGTCGCGCTACGGCCAGGATTTGTTGGTCTCCGTTGCCTAACAACGCCACGACCAGATCAACATCGGGATAGTTGACGACGCAGGCGTTGAAGCCTTTCACGGTCCCACAATGATTGATGAACGTCCGTCCGCTGGCGTCCTTGAAGATGCGCCACATGAGACCTTGCCCAAAATCGAGGTCGGCTGGCGTACCGTTTTAGTTGAAGCGCTTGATCGAATCGAGCTGCGGTCGATACATCAACGCGATTGTCTCCGGCTTGAGAAGACTTCCTCGATTCAATGCCGCCCCGAATCTCACCAGATCCTCGGCTGTCGAGATCATTCCGCCGCTCGCGAACTTGTAGGTCAGATCGTTGTAGAAATAGTTGAGAGGACGACCCTCCACGACGCGGTAGCTGCGCGCGCGATGATTGACGATGCGCGACGGGATGTCGACCGAGGTGCTGAGCATGCCCGCGATCGTCCAGACGTTGCGGCGAAGGTAGTCTGCGTTCCCGACGATCGCCACAGCTGCTCCAGATGCGTTGCAACTTGAGATTCAGCCGAAGGTCCAGCGGCCAGCGAGGAGACTGCCACCAGCAGGGTGAGGATCGTGGCGACCCATGCGCGGCGCATCAGCGCGCTGCCTTCTTCTTTTTCACCGCCATGGCCTTCGGTCGTGCGTGCCGCGGCTGATACACGCCTAACTTTCCTCCGCCGGGCAGGGCGACCTCGGTGAGCAATCCCCAACCCTGATTGTGAATCGGACCACAGGAGATTTTGCGCGACTGCATCTCCGCAATGAACGCCTCGACGTCATCGCACATCAGATAGAACTCGTGCACGTTGTTTTTCTCGCCGGGATGCACGGCGACTTCCGAGGGCGGCAATCCGAAGATCAGCCATCCGCCGCCGACGTCGACGTTGGGAAAGTTGAGGACATCGCGCAGAAACGCACGATCCGCTTCCGGTTTTTTGCTGTAGATGATCGCGTGTGACCCGATGATCATGCTTCAACCCTCCCGCGCGTGTACCGAATCCAGGCTTCGGCGACCGCAAGTGTAATCAACCATCCGCTCCAGATCGAGACGACGAATAGCGCGCGCGGATCGGCAGCCATGATTCGTGCCATGTCGAGTGCCGTAAGGACGACGCGTACGGTCGCGATCGCGAGTGCGACCGCGAACGCGCGAATCATCCACTCGCGATGCCTCCTGACCTCTCCTCGGCGAATCGCAATATAGCCGCGGATGGCGGAGAAAAACAGCAGCGCGCCGAAAATCGCGATGGGAATCGATTCCTTGAAACCGCCCAGCGGAAGAAACAGACCAAAGAAGAGACCCGCGGCTCCGCTGATGAGCGCCGCGACAATCAGGATTCGGCCTAACCAGCGATGGAGGCCGAGGAAGCGGTTGCGAATTGACGGCAGAAATTGGATCGGCGCCAGAAGGAGAAAAACAGCCCCGGGGATGACGTGCAGCCACGTTGTCACTCGATGGTTGCCGAATTTGTCGTCGACCTCGACCAGATCCTGCGGCTGGTGTGCAATGTCACGGTCGTTGTATCCCATCGCAAGAAGCATCCGCACGCGTAACGGCTCGGCGCGGTGCGCCCAATCGCCGATGAAGATTGCGCGTCCAACGGCGGCGGCAACGCCGATGACAACCAGCACAAGAACGGCGCAGACGAGCGTCGTCCTCATCCCACTAAGAGATAGAGCAACAGCGGGATTGCTGTCCCCAGAACCATGAGAAGAACGGCCAGCCACGTGGGACGCGTAAGGCGAAATGCCGCCATGAGACCGAGGAGAGTTCCGAGAACGAGCACACCGGCGGCGGTAGAAACGGCGTATTGGAAAGGAAGCGCGCCAGGCTTGCCGTTGACATCTTCGGCTTTGTGAAAATTAGAAAGGGTTTTGAGCCTCTGCGGCGCGCGGCGCCCGTTCTTCTGATCCTCGTGCAGCCGGAAGACCTGCCAGATGCCGGAGATCGCGAAAAAGAGAATCAGCGGCGCAGTGATGAGTCCCGCGTAGCGGTGAAGGCGGAGCAGCGTCCGGAACGTCATCGGTCAGGCAGCGCTCGGAGTCACGGTCGAATGATACGCAACTCATGAGTTAGACGCGCGTGCACATGCTACCGTTCTGACGTGAGCTCGACGCGTATCAGTCGCCGTATCAAGGCGCCCCGCTCGGTGGTCTACAGCGCCCTTCTCGATGCGCACGCGGTCGCGAAGTGGAAAGTGCCGACCGGCATGACCAGCTTGGTCCATGCATTCGACCCCCGCGAAGGTGGTTCGTTCCGGATCTCGCTCACGTATGACGCGCCGACGGCGACCGGCAAGACCACTGCCCACACGGACACTTACCATGGCCGCTTCGTGAAACTCGTGGCAAACCGGCAGGTTGTTGAGGTGGTGGAGTTCGAGACCGCAGATCCCGCGCTGCGCGGGGAGATGACCATCACGACCACCCTCACAGATGCAGAGAACGGCACCGATGTCGTGGCCGTGCATGACGGCCTTCCGCCGGGTCTCTCGACCGCCGACAACGACGCCGGCTGGCAGATGGCACTGGCGAAACTCGCGGCGCTCGTCGAAGCGGACTATGCACTCGGTGCGGCGCTGGCTCATCCGGTGCCGAGGTAGAAGTTCGGTTTGCGGCGAAGCAGACGGAGGAGGTGCACCACCAGTTCGATACCGATCAGGAGAAGTCCTCCGATCCACAGATCGGGGTAACGAGCAAGTTCTCGCGACAAGAGCTGCGCTGTTGCAGTCATGCCGAGATAGAGAAAGCAGCCGCCGACGAACCAGAATGCCAGTCGCGCCAACAGTTGCAGGCCGCGGCTCTGCGGCAATCGATCACGAAATTTGTTGAGGAACGCCACTTCGACATAGTGTCCGCCGAGCGTAAACCACATGGCCAGAAGGGTGAATGGGCCGATCAAAGAAAGGTTCCGTCGCCCTACGGCGAGCATCGTCCCGACGACGACGGCGATGAGCACGTTGCGAAAGAGGGTTTGCCAGAGCGGCTCGTGAAAATGCTCCCACCGCCTGGTGCTGTCAACGGCCACAGGCGGGATTCTATTAGGCCCCCCGCAACTTCCCTGCGAAATCGGGTCTCACGCGGTTCGCTTCCGCCTCGGCCGCTGCTTTGCAGAAACTACGCGAATGATGAGTTTCCCGCGACCGGTGGTTGGCAAGGGTGTCTTAGCCTGTGCGACCGCGGCGGTAATGAGCGTCTCGACCTCCGGTCGCGTCAACAATTCGGCGGACTCAAGGCGAATGAATCGTGTCTGGTTGCCCGAGCCCAGGAGGATTTTTCTTGGATCGTGAAGTCTTGCGCCGTGGATAAAGCACAGTCCCACGCCGTTGGCGCCAGCCGCCATTGAAACGATGCAGTCCGAGGGTCGTTCCGTCGGCCCGATGACGAAAAAGTTGTAATTGTCATACGCCAGCTCGTTGGCAGTGGGCAGACGTTTTCGTAATGCCTTCCGAACCGCTCGAATCAGAGCCTGGTGTTCAGGCTCGAACTTCTTGATAAAAGTCTTGAGTTTGTCTTCGGCAGTCGTCATGACCACCATATGTTTACAGCGAACAGCGAGAAACGTGAAATCGCGCGCCGTCGACTTGCGTTGCGCGTAACGTGATGAAGAAAGCCCTCACCGCAATCGCCATCGTCGCCTTCGCTCTCAATTGCAACGCCGAGGCAGTCAACAAGAACATCCCCGGACCATCAGTCGATACGCCGGCCGCCGAGGCCATCGGGCCGCAGGTGGCAGTGCTTGCGGGCGGATGCTTCTGGGGACTGCAGGGCATGTTCGAGCACGTGCAGGGCGTGGCGAAAGTTGTGGCGGGTTATTCCGGTGGCTCGCGGGCGACCGCGCATTACGAGATCGTCGGAACGGAGACGACAGGTCACGCGGAGTCGGTTGAGATCACCTTCGATCCGAAGCAGATCTCGTACGGTCAGTTGCTGCGGCTGTTTTTCTCCGTCGCGCACGATCCGACGCAGCTCAATCGCCAGGGCCCGGACAGCGGACCGAGTTACCGCTCGGAGATTTTCTTCGCATCGCCGACACAAGAACGCATCGCGAAAGCGTATGTTGCGCAACTCACACAGGCGAAAGTCTTCGCCTCCCCGATTGCGACGAAGATCGAGCCGTTGAAAGGCTTCTACCCTGCCGAGGATTACCACCAGGATTACCTGATCTACCATCCCAACCAGCCGTACATCGTGATCAACGATCTGCCGAAGATCGACGCGCTGAAGCGCGTCTACCCGGAGCACTATCGCGCGGCTGCGGTCACAGCCGCCGTCCCACCGCCGGCACGATGATCCGCAGCTCGTCCATCAGCCGCGCGAACTGATCGGGATAGAGCGACTGGGGACCGTCGCACAGCGCGTGGTCGGGATCGTTGTGCACTTCGATGAGGACTCCATCCGCGCCGGCGGCCACGATGGCGCGCGCCAGCGGCATCACTTTGTCGCGCCGCCCGGTGGCATGCGACGGATCGGCGATGATGGGAAGATGCGACAGCTTGTCGATCACCGGGATGGCGGAGATGTCGAGCGTGTTCCGGGTGTAAGTCTCGAACGTGCGAATGCCGCGCTCGCAAAGGATCACGTCGTAGTTGCCGCCGTTCATGATGTACTCGGCGGCCAGCAGCCATTCCTGAATGGTGGCAGACATGCCGCGCTTGAGCAGAATGGGCTTGCGGATCTGGCCTAGCGCGGTCAGCAGATTGAAGTTCTGCATGTTGCGCGCGCCCACCTGCAGGATGTCGACGTAGGGCAGCATGCCCTCGATCTGGCTGATCTCCATGACCTCCGACACCGTGGCCATGCGATTCTCATCGGCCGCGCCGCGCAGCAGCTTGAGTCCATCCACGCCCATGCCTTGAAATGCATAGGGCGATGTCCGCGGCTTGTACGCGCCGCCGCGCAACACCCGCGCGCCCGACCGCGCCACCCGGCGCGCGATCTCGAAAACCTGCTTCTCGTTTTCGATGGTGCACGGTCCGGCCATGATGACGACATCGGGACCGCCGATCTCGGCGCCGCGAACCTTCACCACAGTTTTTTCGCGACGAAAGGTGCGGCTGGAGAGCTTGTACGGCTCGCTGATGCGAACGACTTCCTGCACCCCGTCGAAGAGCTCGAACTCCCGCGTGTCGATCTTGGCGACATCGCCGACCACGCCCAGGACGGTCTGCTCGGTGCCGGTGGAACGGTGGACATCGAAGCCGCGCGTGACCAGCTCCGCCATCACGCGCTCGATGTTCGACTCCGCGGTGTGTTTCTCCATCACGATGACCATGTTGTTCTCCGTTCGGGTTGCTCGGTTGCTCGGTTTCTGAGTTGCTGAGTAACTAAGACCGAGTAACCCAGCAACCGAGTAACCCAGCAACCTAAGTCTTCGCCGCTTCGCGTTCGGCGCGCCTGGATTCGTCGATGATGCGTTCGAACAATCGCCGCATCGATTGCACGTCGAGCGGTCCTTCGCACGTCTTCTCGATGTGCAGCAACACTTCTTTCTCGCGCTCCGGCGCATAGATGGGGAGGCCCAGGACGCCTTTGATCTCGCCGATCTCGATGGCGTACTTGGCGCGCTGATTCAGCAGGCGCACGATGACTTCGTCGACGCGATCGATGGCGTCGCGGATACGGTCGATTTCCCGTTCAGCATCGGATCGTTCCATAAAAAAATAATCCCCTTCCCGCCGTCGAGAAGAGGTGATCGATCCGTCGATGCCAGCGCCCCTTCTCCGCGACGGGGCTCTGGAGCAGCCCCTCGCTAAGTGCGATAGCCGAAGTAATAGGCGCTGCGTGACATGAGCGCGTGGAGATTACAAGAATTCGGTACACTCTGCAACGCAATCCAAAATGGCCCGAGCAGCGACACAGCGATGCTCGAATCACCCCGCACGACCGGCCTTCGCCGTGTGCATGTCGTGCGCGAAGCCGCTCTGCCAGCAGTGCGCCACCCAGTGGGACGGAATCTGGCACTGCGCAAAATGCCTGGCCGCCAAACGCGGCTCCTCGAGAATCGGCTCGCATCTCGGCGGCTGGCTGGCCTTGATCTTCACCTCTCTGCTCCTTCTCTATGTCAGCGCGCGGATGATGGTGTGGGCCGGAGCGCTGCTGTCGGGAATGTTTTGATTCACGCGCCGCTGTCGACCACCTCCGTTCTCGACGAATCGACCGACATCGTTTCGATGATCGCCGCTCCGTGGGCGGCGGTCGTGATCGCCACTTCGATTCCCTACCGTTTCATGCAGGCGCTGTTCATCGATCGACTGCTGGAAGTCGGGAGCGAAGCGTCGCACTACGGCACACTCCTGGGCACGACCGCCAATCTCGCCATCGGGGCCTTCGTGCTGGCCCTTTGGGGACGGGCAGTATTCGCGCGCGCGTGCAGGCTGGCGGCCGCCCGCGGCGCCTCACCCGGCAGCGAGGCCTGGCGCGTAACGCCGGTTGCCTTTGCGAGCTATCTCTTCACGGGCACGCTGGCGGAGCTGATCTTCTACGCCACACTGTTCAGCGGCATCGGAACGATCGTGGCCGCGGTCGTGGGCGGCCTCGCCATCGGTACGATGGAGCTCAATGAGCGCGCCAGCATTTTCGGCGCCATACGATTGATCTCGCGCTATGGACGCGAGCTGCGAATCGTCACCGCTCTGGTGATCGTCTTCGGTTGCGCTTCGGTGGTCGCCCTCATCAATGTAACCGCCACGTTCGGCTTCGGCATGTGGCTGGCCGACGTCTTTCTGGGCGCCGATCTTTCGCGATGGAGTGTTTTGTTCAGCGGAAACAATCGGCGCTTCGTGCTGGCCACCATCGCCGGCGCGTGGATCGCGATCGAGCCGTTCTGGATCGCCGCCAACGTCGTTCTGGTGCGCAAAGCGGGAGCGGCCGAGACGGGCGAAGATCTTCGCGTCTGGTTCGAGGAGCTGCGCCAGCCATGAAGCGGCTGCTCGCGATTCTCTTGATCGCCAATCCGCTCAGCGCGATGACGGCTCGCGAATATGCGCGCTCGCTCGACCGCCTCCGTTCGCTGCTGGCCTCCAAGCAGATCCAGCAGGCGCACGTCGAAGCAACCGCCATGATGGGAGCCGATGTCGAGAGTGGATTTCAGGTCGACGACACCCTTCTGCGCTCGGTGATCGAAGCGACGACCGCCGACATCAAATTGCTATCGCGGCTGGCGCTCACTTCAGCGCAACTGCGCGCGGCGTCGACGGGAACGGTCTCCCCCGCCGATCAAAAGTTGTTGGGCGAGCTCGAGAAGCAGCAGTCGGCCGAGGCGCTGAAACCGGGCGGTGAAGTCTTCTCGCGCGAGCTCGAGAACGCCTCGATTTTTACACGCATGGCGCAAGCGATAGAAAAAGCCTTCGATTGGATCGGCGAAAAGCTCGCCAACTTTTTCGATTGGCTGAAAAAATTCTGGCCCGACATCAAGCTGACAAAGCAGCGGCCGACGGCCGGCATGCGCTGGATCGTGGGAGCGGTGGTGGCCATGATCGCCATCATCATCGGGGTGCTGGCGTTCGAAGTCATCCGCCGGAGCAGACGCCGGGCGGCGGAAGTGATGGTCGAGAGCGTGCCGGCAACATCGGCGCGCGACGCCGATCCGCTGTCCCGCGGCGCGAACGAATGGGAGCGCCACGCCGTGCAGCTGGCGGCAGCGGGCCGGATCCGCGAAGCGATCCGGGCCTGGTATCACGCCGTGCTGGTGACGCTCTACGGAAACGGCATTCTCACATTTCGGAAAGGGCGCACCAATTGGGAGTACGTCTCCACGCTCACTCCCTCGATTCCATGGCGCGGCGACTTCGTGAAGCTCACCCGTCGCTTCGAACATGAGTGGTACGGCTCCGCCAACAGCTCGCCCGACGCGCTGTCGGAGTGCCGCGGAGTGGCCAGGGGGATTTTGAATCAGGTGAGGCGCGCCGAGTGAAATACGTCTTTCCTCTGATCGCGATGATCGTGGCGTTCTACGCCGTCTCGGTCCTGTGGATCACCACCGATGCGCGGGCCGCCAAACACACCTTCGATGAGAGCTCGGCCGCCAACACATCCGATGAGGGCGTGTCGCTGGCCTACGCCTACCTTCGCCGTCATCGACACGTGGAAATGCTCACGCGCCTGGTGAGCTCCGATCATCTGGCCAGGAACGGCGTGGTGTTTCGGATCGGAAGAAAGATCGAGCCGAATTTTCTGGAGGAGCAGGAAGACGAACAGTCGCCCAAGAAAAAGCGGACACGCTTGCGCGACAAGCAGCGCACCAACCCCCTGCTGACCTCGGACGAAGCGGAATGGGTCGAGCACGGCGGGCGGATGGTCCTGGCCATGGCGGGGGCGGTCGGTCCGTTGACGCTGCAATACGACGCGGAAGCGGTGGCCCACAAGGTTTTTCCGTTCGCGCCCGGCATCGAGCGCATCGCGCTGCCGGAGCGTCGCGGCATCGCGCCGTCGTCGCTGGGCGCGCGGATGGTGGGACTCTACATCAGCGGCAAGTCGGTGGTCGTGTCGCGCGAGCCCTTAGGCGCCGGCGACATCATCGTCATCACCGTGCCTGAAATGTTCCAGAACAAAAATCTGGGAATCGGAAATCACCTTCCCCTTCTCATCGCGCTTTCGGGCGCGTCGCGTCCGATCTATTTCGACGAATACGTGCACGGCCTGGCCAGCGCCGACGGCCCCCTCGATCTTCTCAAGGAGTGGCGGCTGGGACCGTTTCTTGTGCTGATCCTGCTGGTGGCGCTGCTGAAGTTGTGGCGCGGCGCGGCGCGGGTGGGACCGCCGGAGGAAGAATTTCGCGACACGCGCTCAGAGGCCGTCGACCTCGTTTCGTCGCTGGGTGCCCTGTATCAGAAGTCGATGACCGACTCGGAAGCGCTGACGCTCTATCAGGACGCGCTCACGCGCACGGTGGCGGCCCAAACCGGATTGCGCGGCGAGGCGCTGCAGAAACGCGTGGCGGAATTGTTAGGCGGAGCGACGCCCGAGTCCACCCGGCGTCGTCTGGCGTCATCCGATCTCCGCGCCGGCCTGAAGCGCATCAACAACGCCTTTCGAAAACTCGCCCCCGTCAGGAGGAGGCCCAATGCAAAACGTCAGCGAAATCTCGACGCGATTCGGCGCGCTTCGCCAGCAACTTGATCGCGTCATCCTGGGGCAGGATCGCGTCAAGACGCTGGCCATCACGTGCTTACTGGCCGGCGGCCACATGCTGCTCGAGGGCGTCCCGGGAACGGGCAAGACCCTTCTCTCGCTGGCGCTCTCTCGCCTCCTGGGCTGCCGTTTTCGCCGCATCCAGTTCACTCCCGATCTCATGCCCGCCGATCTGCTAGGCGCAAACGTGTTCAATCAGAAGACGCAGGAATTCGTCTTTCGCCCCGGGCCGGTGTTCACCGACATCCTTCTGGCGGACGAGGTCAACCGCACCCCGCCGCGAACGCAGGCGGCGCTGCTCGAGTCGATGCAGGAGAATGCCGTGACCGTCGACGGGATTCGCTACAACGTCTCGCCGGTCTTCACCGTCTTCGCGACCCAGAATCCGGTCGAGTTCGAGGGCACCTATCCGCTGCCGGAGGCGCAACGCGATCGATTTCTCTTCAAGATCAACATCGATTACCCGGAGGCCGCCGACGAATCGCGGATTCTGCAGGCCTACGCTGCCGGACAGCGTTTGCACGACGAGATCGTGGCGTCGCTGCAACCGGTCGTGAGCGGCGAAGAGCTCATGGCGGCGCGACGCGCCATCTCGTCGCAGGTTCGCGTCGAGCAAAACATCATCCGGTACATCCAGGAGCTGGTTGCCAGCACGCGAAAAGACGATGCCGTGCAGATCGGCGCAGGACCGCGCGCTTCGCTGGCGTTGCTGGAGGGCTCGCGCGCGGCGGCGGCGCTGGCGGGCCGCGACTTCATTACGCCCGACGATGTCAAATCGCTCGTTCCGTCGGTCTTCGCACATCGCGTGACGCTGAGTCCCGAAGCGGAGATGGAAGGGCTGGCGCTGGAAGATCTGCTGAGCCGCATTTTCGATCAGGTGGAGGTGCCCCGATGATGGGGTCAGGCCTACGCCCCTCACCCGGCGCTGCGCGCCACCCTCTCCCCGCTTGCGGGGAGAGGGCAGGGTGAGGGGCATGAGACCCGGACCGCTTCTGATCCGCCTCTCGTTTCTCGTCGCCGCCAGCGCGGTATTGATTCCCGTCGCGGCCGAGATGATCTGGCTCACGCTGGCTCTGACGCTGGCACTCTCGGTCGCTGCTGCGGGAGAAGCCCTGATGTTGCGCGGCGTAAAGCTCAACATCGAACGGAGTGAAGAAGAGGCTCTGCCGCTCGACGAACACGAAACGATCCACATCCGCCTTGGCGCCCGCTCGCCGCGCGCGTTGCACTTGATGGTCCGTCAACTGTGGCCGGATGTGGTCGAGCCGCGATCGTCGTCGCTCAGCGCCATCTGCCGTCCGAGCGAATTCGTCGCGCTGGACATGCAGGTGCGCGGCATTTCCCGTGGCAGCCAGCCCGCCGATCGCGCCTGGGCCGCGGTCACGATGTACGGCCTGGTCGAGCGCATCATGCCCGCCGGCGAGCCGACCACGATTCACGTCCTGCCCAATCTCAAAGCGGTTCGGCGCATGCACAAACGGCTGAATCAATTTGCGCTCCGTTCGCTAGGCGCCCGCGCCGCTCCTCGAATCGGCAAGGGACGTGACTTCGACCGCTTGCGCGACTACGTCAACGACGATGATTACCGCGACATCGCCTGGCGCGCATCGGCACGTCATGGCCGTCTCATCGTCCGCGAATTCCGGCTCGATCGATCGCAGGAGATTTTGCTGTGCCTCGATCAGGGACATCGCATGGCGGCGCGCGTCGAACAGATCACGCGGCTGGATCACGCCGTGAACGCGGCGGTGCTGATCAGCTACATCTGCAATCGGATGGAGGACAAGGTCGGCATCCTGTCGTTCGACACCGACGTCGACAAAGGCCTGCCCACCGGGCGCGGCGCGCGACAACTGCGCGCCATCACGGCGTACGCCACCCAACTGACCGCTGCCTATCAATATACGGACTACCTGGCACTGGCAGGAGTCCTGCGAAACCGGCTACGGCATCGCACGCTCATCCTCATCATGACGGTCCTTCCGGAACGCGAAGAGCGACACGACCTTCTGCGCGCTGTGAAGATGCTCGCGCCGCAGCATCTGCCGCTCTTCGTGGTGTTGAGCGACCGCGATCTGCGGGCCGAGGCGGAGTTTTTGCCGTCGAATCGAGAGGAGCTGTCGCGCACGCTGGTGGCACGCGATCTCCTGCTGGGACGGCTCGAGCTCATGCGCGAGCTGCGTGCACACGGCGCGATGGTGGTCGATTCAACGGCCGAGGATTGCGGCGTCGATGCCGTCAACTCCTACATCGATATCAAGAAGCGGCAGATGCTATGAACATCGAAGCCTTCATCGCGGAACGGCGCCCGGTGTGGCAACACCTCGACGACGTCTTGAAGCGCGCGGAAATGGCCGGCGACACCTTGTCGCGAACCGATCTGCACGAACTGGTCGAGCTGTATCGGCGCACCTGCTCAGATCTGAACCGCGTGCAGTCGAACACCGCCAATCCCGAAATCCTCGGCTATCTGAATCAGCTCACCGGCCGCGCGTATCGCTTCGTATATCGCGCCGCGCATGAAACGTCGGTGTGGGCGTCATTCAAGCGCCTGATCTCGACCGAGATTCCGGCGACCTTTCGGCGCGAGCGTCTGGCGGTCACGGCCGCCGCGTCCGCGATGGTTCTGGGCGCGCTCTTCGGAGCTGCCGCGGTGCTGATCAATCCCGCCAACGGACGACGACTGATTCCGCCGATGTTTTTCACGGAGCGGCCGCGGGATCGCGTGGAGCGGATCGAGAAGGGCGACGAGCGTATCGACAACGTCGAGAAAGCGCTCTTCTTCAGCGCGTCGCTCTACACCCACAACATCAAAGTCTCGATGCTGGCGTTTTCGCTGGGCGCCTTGACGATCATCGGCACGATCCTCCTGCTCTTCTACAACGGCATGATCCTGGGCGCGATCGCGACCATGTACATCCTCGACGACGTGCCGCTCTTTTTCTTCGCATGGGTCGGCCCGCACGGGTCGCTGGAATTGCCGGCCATCGTCTTCAGCGCCGCGGCGGGACTGGTGGCCGGCCGCGCCTTCCTCATGCCCGGAAATCTCTCGCGCGCGGCCTCACTACGGCGCGTGCTGCCGTCGGTGTGGCGGATGATGATCGGAACAGCGCTCACGCTCGTCTGTGCCGGAATCGTGGAGGGATCGTTCTCGCAATTCAGCTCGCGCGTTTTCCCCTATCCGCTGAAAATCGCGGTCGCGATTCTCCTCTTCACCGGCTTGCTGGCTTACCTCTTTCTTCGCGGCCTGGGGGAGGAAGCCTGATGCGCGAGCTGACCATCACCACGCCCGAGCAGGTGAAGATCCGGCTCGAGCCGGCGGGATCGGGAAGCCGTTTTCTCGCCGTCATGATCGACGCCGTCATCATTCAGGCCGTCGCTGCAGTGCTCTACCTCGCGCTGGTGAACATCGTGCCGCGCCTGGTTGCCGCCGCGATTTTCGTGACGGCGACCTTCATCCTGACCTGGGGATGGCACGTGTACTTCGAAGTGAAGCGCCACGGCCGGACGCCCGGAAAACGCGCGCTGTCGTTGCGCGTCATCGACGCACGCGGACTGCCCGTTTCGCTCTATCAGTCGATCGTGCGCAACATGGCGCGAGTCGTCGATTTCATTCCCGCGTTTTATGCCGTCGGCGCCCTGGTGAGCATGCTTCGCGGCGATCGGAAGCGATTGGGCGACGTCCTCGCCGACACCCTCGTCATTCGCGAGTCGCAACCGCTCGCCTATCGCGGCGAACTGGGCGCCGAGCGGCATTTCAACACCCTTCGCACGCCCCGAACGCTGCGGCTGATCCGGCATCGGGTCAGCCTCGAAGAACGCGAATTTCTTCTGGCGCTGTGTCTCCGCGCACAAAAAATGTCCCCCGCCGCACGGTACGATCTCATGGAAGAGGTAGCCAGGACGTATCGGGAGAAGCTCGACATCGACGACGCGTCGATCAGCGGTGAGAATCTCGTCCGCGACCTGACCGCCGTCCTCTTTTCGAGAATGCGCTAAAATTCGCTGCAATCACGACAACCTGGGGGAACCATGATCTGCCGCAATCACGTTGACGTTTCCGTCGGCGTTCGCCGCTGTTCGCGTTGTGGCGTGACCTTCTGCAAGGACTGCCTTGTCGACATTCAGGGGAAACCGTACTGCGCGACCTGCAAGAGCGAGCAACTGCTCGACGTTCGATCGGGCGTCGATCGCACCAACCTGCAGTTCGCAAGCATCGGACGGCGCTTCGCAGCGCAGTTTCTGGACGGCCTGATCATCTCGATTCCGACCATGATCCTCGTTTTCGCGATCGCCTTCTCTGCCGCTGCCGGCGGAAAACCGCCCGCGGCACTCAACCTCTGGTTCATCATTCCGAGCATCATCGCCGTGATCTACGAAGCGCTGATGCTCAAGTCGCGCGGACAGACGCTCGGCAAGATGGCGATGAAGGTGAAGGTGGTCTCGCCCGATGGCACCGACGTCACCGGCGGCCAGGCGTGGGGCCGTGCCGTCGGCCGCGCCCTCCTCGGATTCCTTTACATCGTCGACTACATCCCGGCGCTCTTCACGAAAGAGAAGACCACTCTTCACGACATGATGGCGCGAACGCGCGTCGTCATGTGGGCGTAACGAGCGATGGCCACCGCGGCCAGAAAAAAGGCGCCGTACGAAGGTCCCGAGTGTCCGCGCTGCGCGTTGCTGTTTGGCGATGATTTGCGTCGCACCGGGACCATCATCTGCCCGAATTGCGGGCTGACGCTCGAAGCGGTGGCCTTCAATCCGCCGCAGCGGAAACTGCAGGTCGTCGAAGTCGCGCAGAGCGGGCCCGAAGGCGCGAATGCGTGCGCCAATCACGAACGCAACACCGCCGTCACCAGTTGTCAGCGCTGCGGCCTGTATATCTGCTCGTTGTGCGACATGAACGTCGGCTCAGGCTCCTTTTGCCCGAGCTGCTTCGATCGCGTGCGGACCGACGGCTCGCTCAATGCCGCGACTACGCGCTTCAAAGACTACGGATCGATGGCCCGCGTCTCGGCCATCGTCGGATTTCTCTTCATGTTCATGTTCCTCGGGCTCCCCTTCGGCGTGTTGACGATTTATTACGCTCGCAAGGGCTTCAAGCAGGCCAAGGCCGAAGGGCGGCCGACAATCGGGGTACGCGTCGCGGCCGTGTTTGGATTTTTGGAAGCTGTGGTCGGAATCGCCTACATCGTGTTCATCGTCCTGGCAATCATGGGCAAGCTCAAATGAACCCAACCCGAACACGATTGGGCAGAAGCGCGCATGTATTCGGGCGTGAGGATGTGTACGAAGTGCCGGACGGCCTGGAGGTCGAGACGCGCGAAAACTACGAGGTCATCCGAAAGCGCGTCTTGTTCGAAGATGTGCAGCTGGCGACATACCACCGCGAGATCGGGGCGTGGTTTGTGGCCCTCATGGGCCTTACCGGCGGCTTCTTTCTTTTTCTCGGAATGGTGATCCTCAACGCCGAGCCCAGATTCAACGTGTGGACTCTTTTGCCGTGGCTGGTGATGGCGTTTCCGTTCCTGCTGGCTGCCTCGCTGCGCGCGATTTACGGCGTCGAAGTCGTCACCATCTGCGGCCGGCGCTCTAAAGCCATGCTGCGATTCGGTCGCAAAAAAAAGGCGCGGGAAATCTACGGCCGCATCCTTACGCGGGTGCGCCAGGCACAAAGCAGGCTGGAACGTGAAATCGCGGAGAGCTCGGCGGCCGAGGTCCCGCAGGCGCCCGAAATGCCGCCCATGCCGATGCCGGAGTCAGCGTCCTAAAATCCGCCTGACCACAGCGGCGGCGCGGTCGGGTGCGCCGGTGGCGTCACCATCCCCGATCGCGCGCACGATCGCGCTTCCCACGACGATGGCGTCACATCGATCACGCAGGCTCTGATAGTGCGCATGCTCCGAAATGCCGAATCCGACCGCCAGCGGTTTCTTCACCTTCTTTCGCACCTCGCCTAACCGCGCCAGGAGCGCGGGATCGAGCTCTTTGCGCGCGCCGGTCACGCCGGTCGTCGAGACGTAGTAGATGAAGTCGTCGCTGGCGCGATTGACCGCGGCGATGCGAGCATCGGTCGATGTCGGCGCAAGGAGGTAGATCATTCCAAGTTTGCCGAGCGAGAGTTTCTCGTCGGCGGGCAGATCCGTGATCAGAACCGAATCGATTCCCGACTTCTGCGCCGACTGCGAAAAACGCTCGAGGCCGTATCGCATAATCGGGTTCAGATACGAGAACGCGATGAGAGGGATCTCGCTCTCCTGCCGGATGCGCTCGGCGATGTCGAAGATGTCACCGATCTTTGTGCCGCCCGCCAGAGCACGTTGCGATGCCGCCTGGATGACCGGCCCGTCGGCGATGGGATCCGAGAATGGGATTCCCAGCTCGATCGCGTCGGCGCCGGCGCGCTCGAGCGCGGCGATGATACGAATGGTCGTGTGCACATCGGGATCGCCGCAGGTGATGTAGGCGATGAATCCGCAACGACCCTCTTTGTGAAGCCTCTTGAACAGATTGGCGAGGCGCGAGGGATGAGGGATGAGGGATGAGGGATGAATTAGGCGTCTTTCAGCCCTCATCCCTCAGCCCTCATCCCTGCCACCTGCGGCACATCCTTGTCGCCGCGGCCGGACAAATTCGCGAGGACGATCGCGCGCCGCTTGATCGAGTCTCCGTTGCGCAGCAGCCATCCGAGAGCGTGCGCCGATTCGAGGGCGGGAATGATTCCCTCGGTCTCGCTCAAACGATGGAACGCTTCCAGCGCCAGATCGTCGCTGCAGTCGTGGTATTCGATTCGCCCGATCTGCTGCAGGTATGCGTGCTCGGGTCCGATCGACGGATAGTCGAGTCCGGCAGAGATCGAATGCGTCTCGGCGATCTGACCGAATTCATCCTGCAGAATCATCGACCGCGTGCCGTGCAGCACGCCTAACGCGCCGCCGCTGAAGCGCGCCGCGTGCTGACCGAGGTTCGGGCCGCGACCGCCGGCCTCCACCCCGATCAACCGGATCGACTTGTACCGCAGCATTTCGTAGAACAGGCCGATGGAATTCGATCCGCCGCCGACGCAGGCGATGGCCACGTCGGGCAGCGATCGCGTCCGCTTGCGGAGTTGATCGAGCGCCTCGCGGCCGATCACCGATTGAAAATCGCGGACGATCATCGGAAACGGATGCGGCCCCAGGACCGAGCCGAGGATGTAGTGCGTGGTGCGGACGTTGGTGACCCAGTCGCGCAGCGCTTCGTTGATGGCGTCTTTCAGGGTGCGGCTGCCGCTCGAAACCGGCACGACTTCCGCGCCTAACAGCCGCATCCGGAAAACGTTGAGCTCCTGGCGGGCCATGTCGACCTCGCCCATGTAGATCACGCATTGCAATCCCAGAAGGGCACAGGCGGTGGCGGTCGCGACGCCGTGCTGGCCGGCGCCGGTCTCGGCGATGATGCGCTGTTTCTGCATCCGCTTCGCGATCAGCGCCTGTCCGACGGCGTTGTTGATCTTGTGCGCGCCGGTGTGATTGAGATCTTCGCGCTTCAGAAAGAGTCGGAAATCGCCGCACAGCGCCGCAAACTTCGGCGCTTCAGTGAGGGCGGTCGGTCGCCCGACATAGTTCGCGAGCATCGATTCGTACTCGCGCCGAAAGGCGCGATCGCGCGAGACTTTCCGATACGCGCGCTCGAACTCGTCGAGGGCCGCCATCAGCGTTTCGGGAACGTACTTGCCGCCGAACTCGCCGAAATAGCCGCGCCGATCCGGCAGCGTTCTCACTCCCGCCTCACTCGTTCAAATAATCGTGCAACTTTATCGTGATCTTTTATTCCGGGCTCGGACTCGACACCGCTGGAGAGGTCGATGGCATCCGGGCGCGCCAGCGAGATGGCGGCCACGACGTTGTCGGGCGTGATCCCGCCCGAAAGAAAGAACGGCTTGGAGCGATCGTAGCTGGTGAGCAGCGACCAGTCGAAACGACGGCCCGTCCCGCCCACGCGCCGCTCGTCGTAGGTGTCGAACAAAATCCAGGCGGCATTGGTGCAGCCCTGCGTGGTCGGCAGCGAATCGGCGACTCGCAGGGTCTTTACGGAGGCGATGCCGAGGTCGCGGATGTCGTCGTCGGATTCGCTGCCGTGGAGTTGTGCCAGATCGAATCCCACCAGCGCCTGGATCTCGCGGATGTAATCCTTCGACGAGTCACGAAAGACGCCCACGATCTTCGGCCGTTTCTCGTTTTCCTTCAATCGCGACGCGATGGCGGCCGCTGCTTCCGGCTCGACGAATCGTGGCGTGGAGGGAACGAAGATGAAGCCGACGAAGTCGGCGCCCTGCTCGGCGCAGAAGAGCGCATCGCTCTCGCGGGTCAGACCGCAAATCTTGATCTTGGTCATGCGATGAGTGCCCGGACCGCTGCGGCGCGGTCATTCTGCCGCAACAACGACTCCCCCACCAAGAATGCCGTGAATCCCGCGCTGCGCAGCCGCTCGACATCGTCGCGGCTCTTGATTCCGCTCTCGGCGACCTTGATGACGGCTTTGGGGATTCGCTTCGCCAGTCGCTCCGCCGTCCGAAGGTCGACGTCGAAGTCGCGAAGATTGCGGTTGTTGACGCCGATGATGCGCGCGCCTCCATCGAGCGCGCGCTCCAATTCGCGTCCGTCGTGCACCTCCACCAGGGCATCGCAACCGAAATCGTCGAGGATTTCGATGGCCTCGCGAATGCGCTCGCCATCGAGAAGCGAGGCCAGGATCAGAATCGCGTTCGCACCGGCGGCAATGCCGCACAGAAGCTGGCGCTGATCGATGATGAAATCCTTCATCAACACCGGCAGACCCGACGCTTTCGCGGCGCGCGCGAGCCAGTCGTGCGATCCGCGAAAGAACTCCGGCTCGGTGACGATCGAGATCGCCGACGCGCCGCCCTGAGCGTATTCGCGTGCGATTCCATCGACGTCCGGATTCTCGATGATCGTTCCAGCGGAGGGAGAAGCGGACTTGATCTCGGCAATCAGCGCGACTCTCTTAGCCGCCAGCGCACTCGAAAACGCGAACGGCCGGGCGAGGCGCTGCGGGCACGCCGGCGCGAGATTCTTCACTCGCGCGCGCGTGTGCGCGACGATGGTCTCCAGAAAATCGTTCATGCAACTTCTCGCGAAACAGCGATCAGGCTGTCGAGCTTCCGGGTGGCCTCCCCCGATTGGATCGCCTGGCGCGCCAGCGATACCCCGTCGCGAATGGTGGGAGCGATCCCCGCCACGTACAGCGCTGCTCCGGCATTGGCAATCACGATGTCGGCGCGCGCGCCGCCTTCGCCTGAAAGAACTCCGCGTGCGATTCCGGCGTTCTGGCGCGAATCTCCGCCCGCGATCTTCTCGATCGGATGCTGCCCTACGCCCACGCCCTCCGGCGTGAGGTCGTAGGTCCGAATCTCTCCATTGCGAACCTCGGCCACTCGCGTGGGAGCGGACACCGAAATCTCATCGAGGCCGTCGCGGCTGTGCACCACCATGGCGTGCTGGCTGCCCAGCGCGAGAAGAACGCGCGCCAGCACATCGACCAGAGGATCGGAGTAGACGCCCAGGACCTGCCTCTTCGCGAAGGCCGGATTGGTGAGTGGCCCCAGAACATTGAACACCGTGCGGATGCCCAGCTCGCGGCGCACGCCCATCACCGCACCCATGGCGGGATGCAGCTTGGGCGCGAAAAGAAACGAAATCCCGGTCCGGCGCAGCACTTCGCTCATGCGCGCAGCATCGAGATCGATCGCGACACCGAGCTCGGAGAGCAGATCGGCGCTGCCACAGGACGACGACACCGCGCGATTGCCATGTTTCGCGACCATTGCTCCGGCGCCGGCTGCGACGATGGCCGCGACCGTCGAGATGTTGAATGTCCCACGACCATCGCCGCCAGTGCCGCAGGTGTCGATGACATCGGCTCCATTGGTTTGCAGCGGCGTCACGCGCTCGCGCATGGCCATCGCGGCGCCGGTGATCTCGTCGGCAGTTTCGCCCTTCATGCGAAGCGCGACCAGAAACGCGCTCTTCTGCACGTCGGTGGCCTTGCCGTCCATGACGTAGCCGAAGACGTCGTACATCTCCTTCCGCTCGAGGTCGTGGCGTTCGACGAGTTTCTTGATGGCCGCGGCAATCATGCGCCTGCCTCGCGGAGAAAATTCTCGATGATGCGATCGCCGCACTCGGTCCCGTACGATTCCGGATGAAATTGGATGCCGAAAATCGGCCGCTTCTTGTGCGACACCGCCATGATCGCGCCGTCGGCGGTCTCGGCATCGATACCAAGATCACCCGGTATGGTGTTTCGCTCGATGATCAGCGAGTGATAGCGCGCGGTTTTCATGGGCATAGGACAATTCGCGAACAATCGTTGGTTGGCATGACGAACCTCGGTCACTTTCCCGTGAACCGGGACAGCGCCGCGAACGACCCGGCCGCCGAAGGCTTCGCCGATCGCCTGATGCCCGAGACAGACGCCCAGGAGCGGAATCGTCGCATCGGCCCGAATGAGATCGACGATACGGCCGGCGCGCGCGGGAGTTCCGGGCCCCGGCGAGATGACGATCGCCTGCGGTCTCTCGGCGATCAGCGCGGCCGGATCGAAGGCATCGTTGCGAACGACACGCACTGCATCGCCGGCGATCCGTTCGATTTGTTGCACCAGATTGTAAGTGAAGGAATCGTAGTTATCGATGACGACGATCGGGCTGAGCGAGCCAAAGACGGTCTCGGGGATTCATGGTGGGCGTTAGCGTAGCACAGCGAACCCCTCACCCGGTCCCGCCCGCTTGCGAGGAGAGGGACGGGGTGAGGGGTTACGGCGGCTTGGCCGTGCCCGTCAGCGGTGAAGTGTTCGTCGACGGCGTCGGCATGCTGGTGTTGGTGATCGGCGGCGGGGTGGTGGGTTGTGGCGGGGGTGGCGGAGGCGGCGTCGCCGGCGCCGGTTGCGGTACGGGCGGCGCGGGAGCCGGCAACGGCGGCAAAGCCGCGGTGTCGGTCGGCACGGTGCCTGTGGTGTCGAGCGCGATCGGATTTCCAAACTGATCGACCGGCGAAAGCGGCGGCGCCTGCGGGCTGTGCAGCGGACACAAATTCTCGGGCTGGGTGCCGTCCTTGAACGCTTCCTGAATGACAATATTTTGCGGACAGAGCGAGGTGCTGAGACCGCCGCTGGTCTCATCGATGGAGGCAAACGAAATTCCCTGCGGGACCGGAAAATCGATATTGGCCTGACCGCCGGTTTCCGCGAGCATGAACCGCGTCCAGATCGGCACGGCTCCTTCCCCGCCCGAGAGTCCGACCGGTGAGTCGTCATCGAACCCGATCCACGTCAACGCCAGCGTCCGCGGCGTGAATCCGATGAACCATGCGTCGCGTTTGTCATTGGTCGTTCCCGTTTTGCCGGCCGCGATCAAACGGAACCCCATCGATCGCGCGGCAGCGGCCGTTCCGCGGTCTAACACACCTTTCATCGCGTCGATGAGGATGTACATGTCGCGGGCGGGAAAAACACCGACCGGCTGCACGGCATCGCCGACCGAGACAACGCGTCCGCGATCGTCGGTGACGAATCGAATGGTCCGCAGCGGCATCCGCGATCCGGTGCGGGCGATGGTCGAAAAGGCGTCGGCCATCTCGATGGGCGGAATGTCGACGGCGCCGAGGAGCATGGCCGGGTTGTCGGCGATCTCGGTGAGAATGCCGAGCGTGTGCATGGTGCGGATCACGGCCGGCACACCCGAGGCCAGGCCGATGCGCACCGACGCCGAATTCATCGACTGCTCGAGCGCCTCTCGAACCGTCACCGTGCCGTGGTATCGATCCTCGTAGTTGCGCGGCGACCAGTCGGCGGCGAATCGTCGTTTGAGAACGAATCGCGTGTCGCTGACCAGCGTCGCTTCGGTGATGTTCTGCTGCGACAGACTCGGCTCGAAGGCCGTCGCGTACACGAACGGCTTGATCAGCGATCCGATCTGCCGCCTGGCGTTGATGGCGCGATTGAATTGGCTGAACTCGTAATTGCGTCCGCCGATCAGCGCGCGAATCTCGCCGGCCGGGACATCGACCATGATCATCGCGCCCTGCAGCGGACTTTGACGGCGCCGCAGGTATCGACTGCCGCGCTCGAGCGATTGCAGTCCCGATTCGAGGATCTTGGCGGCCGCGTCCTGGGCATTCAGATCGATGGCGGTGTAGATCTGCAGCCCGTGCCCCTTGACGTCCTTGACCCCGTAGTCGCGCGACATTTCCTGCAACACGCGATCGACATAGAAGGGGATCGATGACAGCCCGCTCCTTTGCTGGAATGGTTTTTTCGGAATCGGCGTGGCAAGCGCTTTCTGGTAGGCCGCCTGATCGATCCTTCTGTTGTCAAGCATCAACTTCAAAACCAGATTTCGGCGCTGCAGGGCCAGATCGGGTCGCACGAACGGCGAGTAATTGTTCGGGCTCTTGATCATTCCTGCCAGCAGCGCCGCCTCGGCGGCGCTGATTTCAGAGACCGGCTTGCCGAAGTAGTAATGCGAGGCCTCGCCTACGCCGATGATCGAGATCGATCGATTCCGCCCCAGGTAGATGTCGTTGAGGTAGGCCTCGAGGATTTCCTGTTTGGTGTATTTGGCGTCGAGGATCACCGCCATAAACGCCTCGACGAGTTTCCGCTTCAAGGTTCGCTCGGGCGTGAGGTAGTAGTTCTTCACGAGCTGCTGCGTCAGCGTGGAGGCGCCCTCGGTGACGCCATGCGCGCGAAGATTCCGAAAGCCGGCGCGGAGGATGCCGAAAGGGTCAACGCCCGGGTGATGCCAGAACCGCACATCCTCGGTCACGATGACCGCATCCTGAACTTGCTGGGGCACCTGGGTGAGCGTCACCGGCCGCCGGTTCTCGAGCTGATCGCTGAGAATCGATGTCAGCAGCTCCGGCTCGAGCGCGGCTTTGTCGAGCGCATGTCCATCGGTGAGCGAGAAGATTTTTTCGATCGCGCCGCGGCCGAACGTGATGCGAATCGGCTGGGCCTCGAATTTTCCGCTGGGATGCGTGAACTCGCGCGTGTAGATGAAGATGTCGCCGCGCCCGGATGCGTAATCGCCGCTTTGCGCGACCGACTGCACCTGCCGGTAGCCGAGACGATCGAGTTTTTCGAGAAGATCGCCGGCTGAGAGTGCTCCACCCGGCTGCAGCACCGAATAGTCGGCATACACGCGGGTGGGCAGAGAAAGCCTGCGGATCTCGAATTTCCCGACCGATTCCTTGTAAACGTACAGCGTGAGGATCGCGATCAGAACCAGGAACGCGACCACCACGATCGAAATCGTCTGAAAAACGACTCTCCGGGACGGCATCACTGCGCGACAATTGCAAGGTTCCGTCCACTTCGCCTGTCGCGCCTGTACGAGTGGAAGAGGGGTTGTGTGGTCTCGCGGTTTCGTGGTCTCGCGGTCGCCGACTCCGAGACCTCGCAACTGCGCAACCGCGAGACCCCGTTGCCACACCTGGTGCACAATCCCGTGTCGACGATGTTGTTGATTCCGCGATCTCGAAGGAGCGCCTCTGTAAACGCGATGATATCGACGTGCGGTTTTGTGCCCAGCGATCGATCGACGAAGCGACGATCGAACTGGGCTGCGACTTCCTCCCCGACTTCGAAGCAGCAGACTCGAATCGAGGGTCCGAGGACGGCCAGGGACGCTGATGGATCGAATGGCGTCGCGGACAGCGCAGTGGCGGTCATGTTCTGCACCGCGCCGCGCCACCCGGAGTGAATGTTCGCGATCACCGAATTTTTCGGATCGATGATCGAGACCGGCAGACAATCCGCCACTTTGATCGCCAGCGCCGTGTTTTTCTGGTCACTCCACATCGCGTCGCACTCGGATTCATGGACCGGCGCCTTGCAAACTTTCGCGCCATGGACCTGATGACAGCTCGACAGAGCGGCGGGCCTGACGCAATCGCGGATGCGATCGTCGATGCGGCCGTCGAAATCGATGGTGGTGTAGAAAAGCCTGAAACCGGGCGGCACGTTGGGCGGAACGACGATGCGGCCGATCGAAGTATGCTCTACCGATGATTCGACGGCTGGCGTTTGCATCGACGCTCCTTCTGTCCGCCTGTGCCACGACATCGCAACCACCATACGACATCGTCATCCGCAACGGAATGATCTACGACGGAAGCGGAGCGGAGGCCGTGCGCGGCGATCTCGCCATCCGCGGCGACCGGATCGCCGCCGTGGGTCGCTTCGGCAGCCGCGGAAAGAGCGAGATCGATGCGCATGGCCTGGCGGTCGCTCCCGGTTTCATCAATGTCATGAGTCAGGCGCAGGAAACGCTCATTGCTGACGGCCGCGGAATGTCGGACCTCAAGCAGGGCGTGACCACCGAGATATTCGGCGAGGGGGAATCGATGGGACCCCTTTCGCCAAAAATGAAATACGAGATCCAGCAGTATCAAACCGACATCAAGTACGACATCGCGTGGACCTACCTGGGCGAGTATCTCGACTGGCTCACCAAACGCGGCGTTTCGCCCAACGTCGGTTCGTTCATCGGCGCCGCCACCCCACGCGTGTACATCCTCGGCCGCGCCAATCGCGCGCCGATCCCGGATGAGCTCGAGCAGATGCGCGAGCTCGTTCGAGGAGCAATGGAAGAGGGCGCATTCGGCGTCGCCTCTGCGCTCATCTACGCGCCGGGCGCTTATGCCAGGACCGACGAGATGATCGAGTTGTCGAAAGCTGCTGCGCCCTACGGCGGCATGTACATTTCGCACATGCGCAGCGAAGGCAATCAACTGCTGGAGGCCGTCGACGAGCTGATCGCCATTGCGCGCCAGGCCGGCGTCCACGCCGAGATCTATCACCTCAAAGCGGCCGGCGAAAAAAATTGGCCGAAGATGGACGCCGTCATTCGAAAGGTCGAAGCAGCCCGCGCGAACGGACTGCGGATCAGCGCCGACATGTACACCTACACCGCCGGCGCGACCGGACTCGATGCTGCCATGCCCACCTGGGTCCAGGAAGGCGGGCTGGAAGCATGGCGGACGCGATTGCAGGATCCCGCCACCCGCGCGCGCGTCATTCAGGAAATGCGAACGCCCAGCGACTCGTGGGAGAACCTGATGATGCTGGCCGGCTCGCCCGATCGCATTCTGCTGGTCGGATTCCGCAGCGACAAGCTCAAGCCGCTGACCGGCAAAACCCTCGCCGAAGTCGCGCGCATGCGCGGCGTATCACCGGAAGACGCCGCCATCGATCTGGTCATCGAGGATGACAGCCGCATCGAAACGATCTACTTCGTGATCTCCGAGGACAATCTTCGCAAGCAGATTCGCCAGCCGTGGGTCACCTTCGGATCGGACGCCGGCGCGCCGGCGCCGGAAAGCGTGTTTCTGAAATCGCATACCCATCCCCGCGCCTACGGCAATTTCGCAAACCTCCTCGGCAAATACGTGCGCGAAGAGCACGTGATCGCGTTGCCGGAAGCGATCCGCCGCATGACCTCCTACGCCGCCTCCGACCTCGGGATCCCCGAGCGCGGTCTGCTGAAGCCGGGATATTTCGCCGACGTGGTGGTCTTCGATCCACAGACCATCGCCGCACGCGCCACTTACGAGAATCCGCATCAGTATGCGGTCGGCGTCGCGGATGTCTTCGTGAACGGCGTGCAGGTGCTGCGCGACGGCCAGCACACCGGCGCCAAGCCGGGGCGGGTGGTCAGGCATTCACGATGATATATATGCTAACATATATGCTATGAAGCGCACTACTATTTATCTCGACGCGGATTCCGAGGTTCTCCTCAAGCTCGAGGCGATGCGAAGCGGCAAGCCGGCGGCGGAGGTGATCCGCGATGCCATTCGTGCCTATGTGCAGGATCGTCCCCAGCGTCTACCCCCGGGGGCTGGCGCCTTTCGCAGCGGAAAAAAGAAGACAGCCGAGCGCGCCGAGGATGTCCTGCAAAGCTCGCGCTTTGGGAAGGACTGAGTGGCGGTCCTGCTCGACACCGGGATTCTGTATGCCTTTTACGATCGCGACGATTCCTGGCACAAGCGATCGCGGACTCTCTTCGAAACTGAGCAGCACGCCTTGATCGTCCCAGCTCCAGTGATTCCGGAAGTCGACCATCTTCTCGGAGCACGATTGGGACATGCAGCGCAGTTGGCCTTTTATCGGGGGCTGAGCGGCGGTCATTACTTCATCGCCGATTTGCCACAAGAAAAATATCACCGAGTCGAGGAGTTAAATCGTCAGTTCGCGAATCTTGCGCTCGGTTTTGTCGATGCCGCGGTCGTCGCGATCAGCGAAGTTTTGGTACTGCCGCGCATCGCCACCACCGATCGCCGTGATTTCACTCCCCTGGCGGCGGCGTTATCACTGCAGCTGCTGCCCTGACGCGACGACCTGCTGCTTCTCCCCGTCCCAGCGCCACATTCGCTCGTGCGTGAGATGTGCGCCGCCTAACCAGAGGTCGGCGTTATTCAACGCGATGAAGTCGGCCTTGCCGTCCAGCACTTCCTGTCCCATCGGCGTGAGCGCGTAGCGTGCTTTGGGCGGATTGCCCTGCGCCTCGCTGATGGTGATCATCGGCACGGCGCAGGTCGCGAGCCGGCGAAGATGGCGGAGAAATTCGCCATCGCCGAAGCCGAACAGCGGCGGCGCGGGATCGAACCGGGCGAAGAGCGCCGTGAAGTCGGTGGCACCGCCTGCGATTCCCTCCATGACGCGGCGCTCCACTTCACCAAGACCGTTGCGTGTCGACGGAAATCGAGACGCGTGCAGCTTCAGCCCCTCGGCGAGAAACGCAAAGTCGCGCTGCGGGTTGGCGATGCAACGATTCAGCTCCGTGGCATCTTCAGCGGTGTAGGCCGTCCAAGCCTGGCTGGCCACCCATGTCATTGCGTGTGTCACCTCGGTCCGCGTCTCGAAAGCCTGCCACAGATCCTGCGGTTCCTGCACGCCCAGCGCTTTAGGTGACCACACCAGCTTGAGGTGCCGATGCTTTGCCAGCCGGCCGAGAAGATAGATCAGATGCACCAGACAGTAGAGATCGTGCTCGAACCACAGGACGACTTCGTCTTCGTGCCGCGATTCATCGATGGCCTGCTCCTGCTCCAGGAGATCGTTGCGCACGCGCAGAAGTTTCTCGTCGTAGCTGTCGGCCAGAAACCGGGCGCGCTGCTCGAGCCAGTCGTGATGCGGCAACGCTCCCGGCACCGGACCAGCGATCAGAATCTCCCGGAAGGGCAGGTGACGTCCGGGGAGATTGGCGCGGCGTGCCGAGATCGCGACGCTGTCGCCGTTATGGATGTGCAGCATGCGCGCGGATTCTAATGCCGCGCACTGCGACGCCGCGGCGGCGGGAGGGTGAGGCGCAGATCGAGCCGTCCGATTCCGCGAGTCGAAACCGCGAATGGCTTCGTGGTTCCTTTCGCCAGCCCCGAGGCGTAGGGCAACTGCACGAGGGCCTCTCCTCGTGCGGCGAAGTAATCGAGTACCGCCATCTCATCGTTGTTGAGCGCGCGGTCGCGGCTGATGACGACCGTCGCGACACGAAACGAAGTCTTGGCGCTGCCGGCGGCCGGCACACGCGGGCCGTTGACCTGAACCACGTCGTTGATCGTCAACGGCGTCGCGGGGATCACGCAGTTGTTGCATGGCGACTGCTGCAGCACCAGGCCGGGCGCGACAGCGGACGCCGGGATGAACCCCATCAGATAGAGATCGAAGTCGTCGAATTCGCGGGTGATCGCGCCGAACGTCGTGCGCACCCCGCCGGAGACGGTCTCGATGTTCCAGGGAAAATCGCCACCTTCGTTCGTCGGCGGAATGTTGGCGCCCATCACCCCTCGGGCCATGGTCGACGGCGGCCAGTGCGGCCCGGGCAGAAGCGAGGGGTTTCTGAGAAAGAGGATCCACTGATGGCCGATCTCGTGCTGAAAGCCGGTCTCCGCTCCATCGAAGACAGTGTCGAACGGAAAGACCGTGATCCCGAGAAGGCGGCTGGCGCTGCCGTAGAGCGAGCCGGTGTCGAGGGGCGGCAGACCGATGCCGGATACGTTGTTGCGCACGGCGAAGTGATACCGATTGGCGGGATAGTTGGGCTGGGAGAAAATGACCGACAGAAATTCGAAGTCGTCGCGGTAGAACGCGTAGAACTGTTGGGCCGCGCTCCGCACGTCGGTGAGCGAAACGTTAGGCCGGTAAAGATTGAGAATCCGCGTCGTCGCGCGCGCGCCACTGCCGAGCTCCGCGACTTCCACGGATGGCACATTCGAGTCGACGACGTTGATGAATGCATTGAGCGTTGAAAGAGTCTCACTGGAGGGACCGAGAAGCCGGAGAAAACCGACGAAGTTGTGATTGACATCGTCCGCTCTGTAGTCGAAGAGCGCTTGCGCAGCCGTGACGGTCCCGGTCCAATGGTTCGCGCCCGCTGCGGTCAGAGTGACACGCCCGCCCGCCGCAGCATCCAGAGCGACTGCCGAGACGGCGCCGCTCGTTTGGACCTCAATCGCGACCGGATCGGTGCGACCGGCGCGAATAGCACCCGGATCGAACTTGTTCCAGACCACCGTCTGGCCGTGCCCGGCAACGGCGATCAGTGCCACCACGAAAATTCGCAGCTTCATGGTCGCCATCGTAGCGAAAGCCACCCCTTCGTTCCTCGGAATCCGCTGACGCGAGCAGCGCCCACCGTCAGGTCGAGGGCAGCAAGGCGCATCAGCGGCACCGGGGGTGTGCTGGTCGTGTATTCGATGCCGCGCACGGTGAGGTGTCGGCCGTGTCGCTGCCAGAACGCCGTCAGGCCGGATGCGGTCAGCTCCCCTCGCACTCCGCGATAGCGTTCGATGTGCGCGAAATCGCGCGGCAGTGCCGGATCGAGAACGCGTTCGATGAGAAGAGCATCGGGCGTGATCGATGATGCGACGCCGCCGACGGTCATTCTTCGCGCCGCTTCGCCCGCGAAACCGAGTCGAATGCCGCCGAGGCGCGCGGCCAGTTGCAGACTGGCGCGGGCGTGGTCCTGCGAATCGGCCGCGATGCGAAGCGTCGCCCTCTCGGTCTTCCTGCGAACGCTGAACGCACTGTCCGCAAAGGCGCGCGATGCGCGGCCACCGAGGAAACCGGATTCGATCGTGAACAAAGTGAGCGGGCCACGAATGTCGTAGTCGCCGCGCAACTCCAGCCCGTGTCGAACCGCATGGGCAGTCACCGCAACAGGCCATCCACGCCAGGCAACAGCGAGCGCTCCGCCCTCGGATGCAGCGATGGCCAGCGCATCGACGCGCCCGACGACATCGCCCATGCGAACGCCGAATTCCTGATTGCGATCGTACGCCGTCCACGATCCGCCGAAGATCGTCGAAAGTTCCTGGTGGCCGAATCGATAGGGTTTCGCCGACGCCACCGGCTCGTCTTTGAAAGTCACCGCCGCCGCCGTCACGGGCGGAATCGCCGGAGCGAGCCGCGTCTCGAATGACGGGAGCCCGCTGAGAGCCGGCTCGACGTTGGTCAGATGCCGCACGACGAAGCCGTCGCGTTCGAGCGACATGAAGTAAAGCGAGCCGTCAGGAGACGGCGCGGGCTGCATTGCCACGCCGGAGGCGCGCGTCACGTACGCGATGCCGTCATCGATTTTCGCGATGTCGATGAAACCACCCGAAGCGACCGATGCGTAGAGCTTGTTGCCGCTCCACTCGGGCGAAAAGGCACCTTTGACACTGCCGACATGCCATCCCAACGCGTCGTGCTCGGCCCAGGCGATGCGGCCATCGGCGGCCGCGCGCGGATGTGAATAGATCCGATCGAGCGACGGCGTGTTGTAGGGCTGGATCGCTCCGGTAAAAATATCTACTATAACTAGTTGTGATAATCCATTACGATTTCGAATGGCGATTGCGGTGCGCCCGTCCGGCAGCGGATCGGCATTCTCGACATCGGCCAGACGGGTCACGCGGCGACGGGTGTGTGACTGCGGCGTCCACGAAAAAAGGTCGTGATGGAGGAAGCCTTCGCGATCGGGTTGCTTGTGGGTGTAGAGAATGGATTTTCCATCGCGCGTCCACCGCGGCCAGGCGATATCGCTGCCCTCTTTCGGCGTCAGGGTATGCAGCGGCTTGCGCGGAAGCGGCTTGGTACGGACCGGCGCGACGTCCTGCGGATCGCGCTGCAGCATCTTTGCGATCCGCTCCTTGAATTTTTCTTCCTCCGGATTCGGACCGGTGGAGTAGATGACCAGTTTCGCGTCGCCGCGGGCATCGCGCTGCACCAGCGCGATCTGCTTTCCGTCCGGCGAGACCGCGGGATCGCCGGACGCGCGGGAAGTCTCGAGCCACAGATCCCCTTCCCGAAGCGACGGTTCTTGGGCGCGCTTCACCGCCGCCGCGCGCTCGGTCAGCTCGGCCGTGAACTTTCCGTACAGTCGTTCCGGCGATTCGCCGAACACGCCTTCGAAGGCCTGAGGGAAGCTTCGCCGCTGACGCGCCGTCATGCGCGCCCACAATTTGGGCATGGAATCTTCGCCGCTGCGCTGCTGCAGCCATTCCAGAAACGCCGAGCCGGTGAGGTAGGCCATCGCCATTCCGGCAAAGCTGCGATCGGAATTGAGTTGCGCATAGGTGGGAAGCCTTCCGCTCAGGGCCCATTTGCGCAGGACGGCCGCGCGCAGGGAGCTGTTAGGCCGGCCCCATCCCGTGATGCGTCCCTCCTCCACGGTGGCGTAGCCCTCCAACACCCAGCGGGGGGCGGACAGGGTGATCGGATCGAGCGAAATCAGATTGGTCAGAAAACGCTGCATCGGATTTCGCGAGGGACGCAATAGATGGACGAGATGCGCCATCTCGTGCGTCATCACCAGATCGTTCCATTCCCCGAACTCCCCGATCTGACTCTCCGGCTCCGGCGCGTCCGTGAAGAGGACGATGCGCGGATGGTCGAGGAATGGGAGCGTCTGTCCGTTGGCCTCGGCGATCGGATTCACGATCACGACGTCGGTGGTTTGCCTGGGCGAGAATCCGACTTCGCGGACCACAGCGTCGCGCACCGACTCGATCCGCGACGCCGCCCGCCTGGCCCACCCTTCGTACTCGGCCGGATAGTGGATGCGGAAGTGCGGCGTGGTGATGGTGCGCCATTCGGCGCTGGGGCCCTGCGCGAAGGCGAAGGCAGAAATCAGAAGGCAGAAGGCAGAAGGCAAAAAGCGATACCGACTTCTGCCTTCTGCCCTCTGCCTTCTGCCCTTAGAATCCGCAGCCATGAAACGTGCGGCTGCCCTCCTCGCCTTTATCCCCATCATCGCCCTCGCGCAAGCGCCCAAGATCATGTTCGTCATGCACGGCGGAGCGGGAACGATCACCCGCCAGAACATGACGCCCGACATGGAGAAACAATACCGCGAGAAGCTGGAAGAGGCTCTGCGGGCCGGCCACGCCGTCCTCGCCAAGGGCGGCTCGAGCCTCGATGCTGTCGAAACGAGCATCCGCATTCTGGAAGACTCGCCGCTTTTCAACGCCGGCAAAGGCGCCGTCTTCACGCACGAGGGTCGCAACGAGCTCGACGCCGCCATCATGGACGGCAAAACCAAGCGCGCCGGGACCGTCGCGGGCGTGACGATCGTCAAGAATCCGATCTCCGCCGCGCGCGCCGTGATGGAGAAGTCGCCGCACGTGATGATGTCGGGCCGCGGCGCCGATCTTTTCGCGACCCAGGCCGGACTCGAGATCGTCGATCCGTCGTATTTCTGGACCGAGCGGCGCTGGAAAGATCTGCAGCGCGAGCTGCAGAAGGAGCAACCGCCGGCGTCACAACACAAAGGAACAGTCGGCGCGGTGGCGCTCGATCAGGCCGGCAATCTCGCCGTCGGAACTTCCACCGGCGGCGCGACCAACAAACGATGGGGACGCATCGGCGACTCGCCGATCATCGGCGCGGGAACGTACGCCGAAAACGAATCGGTCGCTGTCTCCTGCACCGGAACGGGCGAGTACTTCATCCGCTGGACAGTGGCGCACGACATCGCGGCGCTGTACAAATATCGCGGCATGAGCGTCGAAGCGGCCGGCAACGAGGTGATCCATCACAAGCTGCCCGACGACGCCGGCGGCGCCATCATCCTCGACGCCAAGTGCAACTTCGCGATGCCGTTCAATACGCCCGGAATGTATCGCGGATGGATCGGCGCGGACGGCGCGCCTCACGTGCTGATTTACAAGGACTAGTGTCCGCCCACACCATCTGCCCGAAATGCCACTTCCCCGAGCCGTCGGCCACGAGATGCTCGCGCTGCGGAACGGTATTCGAGGAGTGGTACTCGGCACACAAACCCGAGCCGCCGCGCGATCCGGATGCGGTGATCGCAGAAGCCGTGGCGCGGATGGAACATGAGCGCACGGTCGAGCGGGTTCGCTGGCGACAGGCGAAACTGACCGCAGTTTTGATCATCCTGGCCGCGCTCGCGATCGCGCTGATCAAGCTTGTTGCAAGCTATCGCCATTTGTTTTCTAACGCCTGACGCCTGGCGCACGACGCCTTCAGCTACCATTCCCCGCCATGTTTCGAAGAATCGCAACGATCCTTCTGCTCCTGCTGTGCGCGAGCGCGTATGCGGCGCCCGATGCCGCGCAGCTCCACATCGCGATCAGGAGACTTCCGGTGGTCGGAAGCGCGATGTACGTCGCTGCCCACCCCGACGATGACAACGCCGGGCTGATCGCCTACCTCGCCAATGAGCGCCTGCTGCGCACCGCCTATCTGTCGATGACGCGCGGCGACGGCGGACAAAACCTCATCGGCGACGAAAAAGGCGAGCTCCTCGGTCTCCTTCGCACGCAGGAGCTGCTCGACTCGCGGCGCGTCGACGGAGGCGAACAGTTCTTCACGCGCGCGATCGACTTCGGCTTCTCGAAGAATCCGGCCGAGACGCTGCAGATCTGGGGGCACGACACCATCCTGGCTGACGTGGTCTGGAACATCCGCCGCTTTCAGCCCGACGTCATCATCACGCGCTTCCCCACCACCGGCGAAGGGGGACACGGACATCACACCGCCTCGGCCATTCTGGCGGGCGAGGCCTTCGCGCAAGCCGGCGACCCGTCGAAATTTCCGGAGCAGCTTCACTTACTTGCTCCATGGCAGCCGAAGCGTCTGTTCTTCAACAAGTTTTCGTTCCGGCCGCTCGCACCTGACGATCCTTCCGTCGCCAAGTCGCTGCGCGTCGACCTGGGCACCTACAATCCGCTGTTAGGCCGGTCGTATGGAGAGATTGCCGGCATCAGCCGGACCATGAACAAGAGTCAGGGCACCGGCGGAGCGGAGCGGAAGGGATCGATCCTCAACTACTTCGATCTGACCGCCGGTGATGCGGCGTCCACCGATCTTCTCGAGGGCGTCGACACGACCTGGTCGCGCTACGCCGGCGGCGACGCTGTCGGAAAAATTCTGCAGCAGGCCGCCGACACATTCGATCCGAAGAATCCGCACAAAAGCATTCCGCTGCTCCTGCAGGCGCTGGACGGACTCGATCGCCTCGGCGCGACGCCGCCCTGGAACCCGCGCGTCAATCCGTGGATTGCCATCAAACGCCGCGACATTCTCGATGTGCTTCGCGCCTGCGCCGGACTCTCGATCGACGTCTCGGCAGGCGACTCCTCCGTAATTCCGGGCGGCGAGATACCGATCAGCGTCACAGTCGTCAATCGATCGGATTATCCGTTCAACCTGCAGATGGTCGCGTCGCGTTACGCAAATCCCGGAAAGGGCGTCGGCAAGCCGCTCAAGAACAATGAACCGATCAAGACCGATCTGTCATTCAAGGTGCCGGAGGACATGCCGATCTCGCAGCCCTACTGGTTGCAGAAACCGCCCGGCAAAGGCGCATACGCCGTCGACGATCAGGAGTTGATCGGGCTGGCGGAGAATCCGCCGCCGATTCCGATCGCGGTCACGCTCGATGACAATCAGTTTCACACCATCATCTTCATCGTGCCGGCGGTGTATCGCTGGGTCGATCCGATTCGCGGCGAACAGACCCGGCCTGTCGACGTCGTTCCGGAAGTGACCGCCAATCTCGAATCGAAGGTGGTGGTCTTTCCCGACACGCAGCCGAAGACGGTCACGGTGGCCTTGCAGAATTTTGCAGCGGCCACGGCGGCCACCGTCCGCCTGACCGCGCCGCCGGGGTTCAAAATCGATCCCGTTTCAACACCGGTCAATTTCGACAGAAAAGGTGACGAGGCGCGCGTGGCGTTTCGCGTGACACCGCCGGCCGGCGAGACGACTGCTGCGCTGTCGGCGGAGGTGGAATTGCCGGGCGGCAAGAAAGTCTCGAAGTCGATCACGACCATCGATTACCCGCACATCACGCCGCAGCGGGTGTTCAGCGATGCCTCTGCAAAAGCGGTTCGCGTGACGGTCAGGAAACGCGGGTCGCGCATCGGTTACATCATGGGGTCGGGCGATGAAGTCGCCGACGCGCTGCGCCAGATCGGATACGACGTTGCGCTGCTTTCCGATGCCGATCTCGAACGCGCCGATTTCTCGAAGTTCGACGCCATCGTCACCGGCGTCCGGGCCTACAACACGCGCAAACGGCTCAAGGGGGCGCAGGCGAAGCTGCTCGATTACGTGAAGAACGGCGGCACGCTGGTCGTGCAGTACAACACGCTGCAGGAGCTGGTGATCGAGAGTCCCGGCCCGTATCCCTTCAAGATCTCGAACGATCGCGTGACGGTGGAGGAGGCGCCGGTCAAATTCGTGAAGCCGGATCACCCGTTGCTGACTACGCCTAACAAAATCACGGCGGCGGATTTCGAGGGCTGGGTGCAGGAGCGCGGACTCAATTTCACGCGCGACTGGGATCCGCGCTACGAGACCGTCCTGGCCTCGAACGATCCGGGCGAGCCCGAAAAGCCGGGCGGCGAGCTGTACGCGCGGTATGGCAAGGGCGTGTACATCTACACGGCCTACGACTGGTTTCGCGAGCTGCCCGCGGGCGTACCGGGAGCGTACAAACTGTTCGCGAATTTGGTGTCTGCGAAGTGAGTGGGGACGAAAGTTCGAAGTTCGAAGTGCGAATGAAGAACGAAGAAATAGAGCCGCCAGTTCTGAATTCTTCGTTCGAACTTCGAACTTCGAACTTTAGGCGCCTTTACGCCGTTGTCCTCATCGAGCTGGCGCTCACCATCGCCATCTTCTACGCCTTCACGAAGGCGTTTCAATGAGGCCGATCGACTGGATCGTCCTCATCGCCACCTTGTTGCTGATCGTGGCATACGGCATGTGGAAAGGGCGGCGGCAGCGACATCTGGCGGCCTACCTGCTGGCCGATCGCAAACTGCGCTGGCCGACCATCGGAATCTCGATCATGGCCACCCAGGCCAGCGCCATCACGTTTCTATCCACGCCCGGCCAGGCCTACGTCGACGGCATGCGCTTCGTGCAGTTCTACCTCGGCCTTCCCGTCGCGATGGTGATCCTCTCCATCACCGCTGTCCCGATTTTTCATCGACTGAAAGTGTTCACGGCCTACGAGTACCTGGAGACTCGATTCGGCGTCGGCACGCGAACGCTGACTGCAATTTTGTTTCTGATTCAGCGGGGACTCTCGAACGGCATCACCATCTACGCGCCGGCCGTCATCGTCTCGGTGATCCTGGGCTGGAACATCCACGCCACCAACATCATCATCGGGCTTCTGGTCATTCTCTACACCGCCTCGGGCGGAACGAAGGCGGTGAGCTGGACGCACGTGCATCAGTTGCTGATCGCGTTAGGCGGAATGGCGGTGGCCTTGATCATCGCGATCCACACGCTTCCGGTGGGATTCATCGACGCCGTGCGCGTGGCCGGACGGATGGGGCGCCTCAACGCGATCGATTTCTCGTTCGATCTCACCACCCCGTACAGCTTCTGGTCGGGCATGATCGGCGGGCTTCTGGTCGCGCTTTCGTATTTCGGCACCGATCAGTCGCAGGTGCAGCGGTATCTGACCGGTTCGAGCGTGGCTGAAAGCCGCCTGGGACTGCTGATCAACGGCATGGTCAAAGTGCCGATGCAGTTCTTCATTCTCTTCGTGGGCGCGATGGTGTTCGTCTTCTATCAGTTCGTCGCGCCGCCGCTGTTTTTCAACAGCGCCGAACGCGCGCGTGTGGCCGGAACTCCGGAATACGCCCGACTCGAGGAGGCCCATCGCGCAAATTTTGTGGCCCGGCGCGCCGCGGTCATCGAGATGATCCACAATCCCGCCGCCACCGGCCGCGTGCATACGTTGCAGCGTCAAGAAGAATCGACACGCCGCGCCGCGCTCGATCTGATTCGCAGGAAACATCCCGGCGCCGACGCCAACGACACCAACTACGTTTTCCTCACCTTCGTGACGCAGTTTCTTCCTGCGGGGGTGGTCGGGCTGGTGCTGGCGGCCATCTTCTGCGCCGCCATGTCGTCGACTGCGGCGGGACTCAATTCGCTGGCATCCACCAGCGCCGTCGACGTCGTCAAACGCTTGTTGTGGCGCGATGCCACCGAGCATCAATACGTCGTCGTCTCGAAGTGGCTGACGATTTTCTGGGGCGTGTTTGCAATCGCGTTCGCGGAGTTCGCGGGACGGCTCGGATCGCTGATCGAGGCCGTCAACAAGCTCGGATCGCTTTTCTACGGCACGATCCTCGGCATCTTCCTGCTGGCGTTCTACACCAAGGAGATCAGCGGAACGGCGGCCTCGCTCGGCGCGATCATCGGCGAGGCTGCCGTGCTGTGGTGCGCGGCCTTCACGAATCTGGCGTGGTTGTGGTGGAACGTGATCGGGTGTGCGGTAGGGGTGGCAGCGGCGTTAGTCATCGAAAGGCTTTTGCCCGCGCCACTCCCTTCGCGCGTCTCATCTGAGCCATAATCCGGACCATCCATGAACATCGCTCCGGGTGTGCGCCTCGGGCCGTACGAGGTCGTGGCGGCCATCGGCGCCGGCGGCATGGGAGAAGTCTATCGGGCGAATGACACGCGCCTCGATCGCATCGTGGCGCTCAAAATCCTTCCCTCGCATCTGTCGTCGAATCCACAATTCCGCGAGCGTTTCGATCGCGAGGCACGGACCATCTCCTCGCTGACCCATCCGCACATCTGCACGCTGTACGACGTCGGGCATCAGGACGGCGTCGATTACCTCGTGATGGAGTTCGTGGAGGGGGAATCACTCGAGGAACGATTGACCAAAGGACCTCTGCCGATCGAGCAGGTTCTTCGCTATGGAATCGAGATCGCCGAAGCGCTCGACAAAGCACATCGGCAGGGCATCGTGCACCGCGATCTGAAGCCCGCCAACATCATGCTCACCAAATCGGGAGCGAAGTTGCTCGACTTCGGACTGGCGAAGATCGTTGCGGCCGAGAGCCCGGTCGTTCAGCTCTCGCACCTGGCGACCGCGCAACGACAACTCACCCAGGAAGGAACGATCCTCGGCACGTTTCAGTACATGGCTCCGGAACAGTTGGAAGGTCTGGAAGCCGACGCGCGAACTGACATCTTCGCGTTTGGCGCCGTGCTGTACGAGATGGCTACCGGCCGCCGGGCGTTCGAAGGCAAGACCAAGACGAGCCTCATCGCGGCCATCGTCGATCGCGATCCGCCGCCGATCTCGTCGATCCAACCGTTGACGCCTCCGGCATTCGAACGGGTGGTCAAGACGTGTCTGGCCAAAGATCCGGACAGCCGATGGCAGAGCGCGCGCGACGCCGCGAACGAGCTACGATGGATCAAAGAGGCAGGTTCGCAGGCGGGCGTCGCGGCGCCGGTTGCGCTGCGGCGCAAGACGCGTGAATGGATCGCGTGGTCGGTGGCACTTGTCGCAATTCTCGCCGCAGGGGCCTTCGCGTATTTGCATTATCGTGCCGGCCCAGAGCCGCAGACGGTTCAGAGCACGATTCTTCCGCCCGAGAAAGCAAACTTCTCGTTCGCCCCCGCCAGCGGTGGACTTGCCGTTTCACCCGATGGTCGCCGCATCGCGTTCCTCGTGAATTCCGAGGGGAAGACGATGCTTTGGGTCCGTCCGCTGAATGCGTCGACGGCTCAACCGCTCCTCGGCACCGAGGGAGCGACGTTTCCGTTCTGGTCACCCGACAGCCGCTTCATCGCTTTTTTTGCTGCCGGTAAGTTGAAGAAAATCGACGCCAATGGCGGTCCTCCGCAGCCGATTTGTCCCGTTGGCAATCAGCCGCGCGGCGGCACCTGGAGCCGTGACGGAGTCATCCTCTTTTCGGGCAGTACACGTGATCCGGTCTCCAAGGTCGCCGCTGAGGGAGGAGCTCCAGTTGCGGTGATGAAGCTGAAAGCCGGTGAGTTCAGCCAACGCTGGCCGAGTTTCCTCCCCGACGGCCATCACTTCCTTTATTACTCTCAGGCCTTGGCCGGCCAACCGAACGAGCGGAACAAGACGTACCTTGTCTCATTGGATTCCGGAGAGGAGCGACCGCTGCTTTCCTCGAGCGGCCCCGCGATTTATGCGCCTCCCGGATACGTCATTTTTGTCCGCGATCGGATGCTACTCGCTCAGCGATTCGATCCCAAGAAGCTAAGCCTCATCGGCGAGCCCTTTCCGATCGCTGAGAGAGTGGAATCGTACCCGGGGGCTACCAGCGCGGCCATCTTCTCGGCTTCCGACAACGGCGTCCTCGCGTACCTGCGCGGTGAGAACACTTCGGACCTCCACCTGTCGTGGGTCGACCGCAGCGGCAAGGAGATCGAGGCCGTCACGCCTCCAGGCGACTACAATCACCCGCGCCTGTCGCATAACGGCAAGCGTGTCGTCTACGAAGTCACTGATCCGCAAAACGGCCTCGCCGATATCTGGACGTTCGACCTGGTCAGGCGAGTGCCGACCCGCCTGACCTTTGAACCGGAAGGAGAGGTCTATCCGATCTGGAGTCCCGACGATCAAACAATCGTCTATGCCACCTCGCAGCCGAACGGCGGTTCGATCTTTACCGGAAATCGTCGACGGGCGCGGGCGCAGCGGAACGCGTCTACACGTCCGGCGCGCTGAAGTTTCCGACGGATTGGTCCGCCGACGGTAAAACGATCGTGTTCCAAAGCAATGATCCGGTGCAAAGGAACAATTGGGACATCGCGCAGCTCTCTGTCGATGCGGGCACGGTCGCCAACGTGATTGCCAGCCGGTTCAACGAGGTCGCTCCACAGCTTTCAGCCGACGGTCATTGGCTCGCGTACATGTCCGATCTCTCAGGCTCGCTGAACGTGTATATCGAACCATTTCCGCCACGCGGAGCGAAGTACCAGGTCTCAACAGGCGGTGGATACCAGCCGCGCTGGCGGCGCGATGGAAATGAGCTTTTCTATCGCGTAGGCGACGATCGGCTGGTCTCCGTAACCGTTAGGCCGACCGCTCAGGGACTGGAGATCTCGACACCGACGCCGCTGTTTCAGATCCGACTAGCCCTAGCCGGCGGAGTGCAATACGACGTCTCGCCCGACGGACGGAAGTTCCTCATGAACGTCTCGAAGCTCGAAGGCGCAAGGCCCTTGACGCTCGTGACCAACTGGACCGCGGATCTGAAGCGATAGCTACTTGGACGGTTTGCCCTGCCAGCTCGCGATGGAGTGCTGGATTTCGCCGACTACGTCCTTGTCCTTCTCGCCCGCTTTGGAGATAGCCTTCTGCGCCGTCGCGATGGCGCCCGCTCGATCGCCGGCCGCAGCCTGCGCCCGCGCCTTCTCGAACAGGTTGCGGATGTTTTCGTTGGCCTTGATCGACTGATCGAGCCACTTGTTCGCTTCCTCGAGATCGACGCGGTTCTCGATGGCGAACGTGGCCGCGCGTAGAGGCGTCTGCCAGTCGTCCGGCTTCGCGGCCGCAACAGCGGCACGTGCGTCGGCCAGCACTTTCTGAGTGGTGTTCGTGGCGACCGTGAACGGAACCGAAAGATTCTCCCAATGGATCGCCACGGTGGCCTGATCGGGGCTGAGCTGCGGAATCTCGCAGGTCAGCCACTCCGCGAACGGCGCGCTCTGTGGTTTGGCCTTCACGCGCAGCGCGTCCTTGGCGGGATCGTAAGTGAACGAGCCCCACTGGTTCGCGGTGTTGTTGAAGACGATCGTCCACTCGTCCTTTCCGGGAATCGTGTGCAGGCTATACGTTCCTTTCGGAAGCGGCTGGCCGTTGATCGTGACGTCGTCGCTGAACGCGATGGTGGTCGCTTCATTCGCGCCGGTGCGCCACACTTTGTCGTACGGCACAAGCCCGCCCCAAATCTGACGGCCTTTCACGCCCGGCCGGCTGTACGTGATCGTGACGTCTGTGAATCCGACGGTCTGGGTCACCACCTGTTTCTGGCTCGCCCGTGGCGTGCGCAACTGCGGCGCCTGCGTTTGCTGCGCGGCGAGCGGAAGGGCAATCAGCGCGAGCACAACGATGGACTTTCGCATGCGGTCTCCTTTCGGTTTTTTGGCCGCGCGATGTTAGCAGAAGTCACCACCCCCGCTCCCGCCGCCCGCATCTGATCGAGCGCCGTCGCCGAATCGCCGGGCTGCAAATTGACGCCGCGACACGCATCCTCGATGACGTACACGTTGTAGCCAAGCGTCCGCGCATCGAGCACCGTGAATTTCACGCAATAGTCGGTCGCCAGTCCGGCGATGTAGACGTCGGTCACAGCATTCGATTTCAAAAACTCGGCGAGACCGGTGCCGCGGCGATGGCCGTTGTCGAAAAGGCCGCTGTAGCTGTCGATGTCGGGATCGACGCCCTTGTGAAAAACTTTCGCGATGCGGCGGCGATCGAGCTCGGCGTGAAATTCGGCGCCTTTCGTACCCTGCACGCAGTGATCCGGCCACAACACCTGAGCAATTCCGTTGAGGTCGATGACATCGCCCGGCTTCTTTCCGGGATGTTGTGACGCGAAGCTGCCGTGGTTCGCCGGATGCCAATCCTGTGTCGCGACGATCAGGTCGAAACTTTCCTGAATTCGATTGACGATCGGTACGATCCGATCGCCTTCCGCGACCGGCAGCGCGCCAGCCGGCATGAAATCGTTCTGAATGTCGACCAGAATCAGCACACGCTTCATTGTAGACTCTGCAAATGCCGGCGATTCCGTTCACCGGGAACTATCAAGATCTCTCCACCGACCGAGGCTTTCAATTCAAGTTCTACTGCGAGAAGTGCAACAACGGTTACATGTCGTCATTCCAGACGTCGACGATGGGGGCGCTCGGCTCGGCAGCGCGCGTCGCCGGCGATCTCCTCGGCGGCGTCTTCGGGAGGGTCGCCGAAGGATCTTACGAAGTGCAGCGTGCAATCGGCGGACCCGCTCACGACAGCACGCTGAAGGTGGCGGTTGCCGAAATCTCCCCGATCTTCAAACAGTGCACCCGCTGCGGCAATCGGGTCTGGTGTGTTGGACCAAATCGCGGGACATCGCCCAGGTGTCCGGCGCAGTCTGCAAGCAGTGCGGGGCGAAAACGCAGGGCGGCAAGTTCTGTCAGGAATGTGGCGCGGCGCTGGCGCCAACGCGCAAGTGCGCGCAATGTAGTCATGAGGTTGAGGGATCCCCGAAATTCTGTCCCGAGTGTGGGCAGAAATATTGAATGTGACGGTGATCGTTCTTTTCGGCGGCCCCTCCGACGAGCGCCACGTTTCGGTCGCCTCGGCACAAAACGTCGTGCGCACGCTCGGCAATCCTCTGGCCTGGTTCTGGGCGCACGATGGGCCCGTGCATGACGTCGCCCCCGATGACCTCCTCGCGCATCAACGTCCCTTCGAAATCGATTTTCATCCCAGGCGCCCCGCCATCTGGCCCAATATCGAGCAGGCGCTCGACACGATCCCCGTCGAAGATCCAGTGTTCTTCCTCGCTGTGCACGGCACGACCGGCGAAGACGGCACGCTGCAGAAGATGATGGAAGATCGCGGCATCGCTTTCACCGGCTCCGGTTCTGAGGCCAGCGCCGCTGCCTTCGACAAGGGTCGTGCGAAACAGATGTTGAAGGATCGCGTGCGTAACGCCGACTCGCAGATTCTTCAAGATCCGAGGAGACTGCAGGAGACGGTTCGCGAAATGCTGACGCAATACGATCGAGTGGTGGCAAAACCACTGGCGGGGGGATCGAGCCGCGGATTGTTCTTCGTCGATCGAGGTCAGAAGTTCACAGAAAAGGTCGACATTCCGTACATCGTCGAACAATGCATCAGCGGTCGCGAATTGACGATCGGCGTGATCGACCGCGACGATGGGCCCCTGGCGCTGCCGGTGCTCGAAGTGGAAGTCGACGCCGGCCATTCCTTCGACTACGCCGGCAAGTACCTCGGCCAAGGCACGCGCGAGATCTGTCCGGCCAGGATTTCCGATCGCATGCGCGCCGCGGCGCAGGACGTCGCTTTGGCGGCGCACACCACGCTCGGATGCGAAGGCTGCACGCGCACCGATGTCGTGGCCGCCGATGACGATCACATCTACTTTCTCGAGATCAACACCCTGCCCGGACTGACGACCAGCTCACTGGTTCCGAAAGAGCTGCAGGCTGCCGGGATCGCCTTTCGCGATTTCCTGGAACTGCAAATTGCGCAGGCGCGCCGACGAGTCGGCATGTCATTCCGAGCGTAGCGAGGAATGACATACAGAATCCTCGCTGACGCCACGGCGGTCCTCCACTTCGCGTTCGTGTTGTTCGTGGCGTTGGGCGGTTTGCTGGTCCTGCGATGGCGCAAGCTCGCCTGGATCCATCTGCCGGCGGCGATCTGGGGAGCGCTCATCGAGATTGCGAATTGGACCTGCCCCCTGACCACGTACGAAAACATGTTCCGCATTCGCGCCGGCATGCACGGCTACCAGGAAGGCTTCATCGCGCATCACATCTATCGATTGATTTATCCGGCCGGACTGACGCGCGGCGTGCAGCTCGTGATCGCGATCATCGTCTTCGTGATCAACACCGCGGTTTACGCGAAAGTCTTTCCGATCAGGTTTCGTCGACGTCGCCAAGCGTGAACCCGGTAGATGTGGGATACGATTTCGATCGTGAATCCCGCTAACGACGCGCGGCGCGCTTGGTTACTTATATCTCTCGCTATGGCCATCCTCTTCGCGTCGGACGTGCACGCTCAGCAGCCGTTCTCCGCCGCAATATCCGGCTACTTGACGGCCGGATGCTACTTTCTCGCGAGCCCGGTATACATACCTTCAGCAGAGTGGGTTGTGTCAGCCTATCCACGGACCTTTCCTACCTGGACGGATGACGTCAGGGCGATCGATTCAGCCGATGGTCAAAATGTTTTTGCGGTGCTGAGAACATATTCAAGCGTTCAGATCGTGAAACTCGATTTCCATGCTGCTTACCCCAACAAGTCTCGGCAACCGTTCTTTGAGGGATTGCCGGGCTACCAAGCGCTCGACGGGTTCGCTGTCGCCAGGAATGGCCGCGTTTTTGCCGCTGTCGCGTCTTCGGGTGAGTCGCGGCTGGCAGTCATCACTAGTTCCGGAGCTCTCGAAAGCCTCTTGAATGTCACGATCACAGGCAACATGGCCGTTGCCGCGGATGGCTGCACTCTCTTTTTCGGGGACCGCAATACGATCCGGCGCGTCAATGGTTGTACCGGCGCCTCTCTGCCATCGTTCGTGAGCCTCGATCGCTACGTGACCGATGTCGCCGTGCTATCGAACGGAAATGTTCTGGCAACAGGAAATAACGCTCTGCTTCAATTCGATGCCGCAGGCAATCTCGTTCGCACGTTCGCCATTCGAGCCATTCAGGACCTCAACCTAGAAGGTGTTGCCGTTTCGCCCAACGAACGTGCCGTCGTGGTGGCGGCGATGGCAGGATGCGATAGCCGCGGGGAAATCATTGCTCTGTCAATGAGTGATGGTAACGAGTTGTGGCGCAGGGAAACGGCGTTCATCAGCACGGCAACCGGCGTCGTCGTTGGCGCGGATGTGACGCCGATTCCGGGGCTTTCAGGTTTTTCGCTTCTAGTGTTCGCCGTCGCTCTCGCGGCGATTGGCCTCGCCGCCTGTCGAACTTGATGTCGCACTTCGACGCTAGCCGTCGTCGACGTCGCCAAGCGTGAACCCGGTCACTCCGATGGGAACGTCGGGACCTTCTTTGGGGGTCGCACCGCGGCGGCGGCTGGCTTCGATCTTCTTCTCGCCGTCCGGCGAAACCGGAGTCTCCTTGGCGATCTGGGCCCGCGCGCTGGCGAGATACACCTTGACGCCTTTTTCGGCGTAGAGCTGCGCGATGTGCAGGGGCTCGGCGTCGATGACGATGTAGTCGTCGATGCGCGTCGAATAGATCGCGAACTTTCCGTTGGCCTGCTTCTCGATTTTCCAGCCCATGGTGCGATTATCGCCGGAAGCCGTAGCGCACGCCCACGCGCAGCGCGCGCGGCTGTCCGTTGGTGATCACGGGCGTGGCGGCGGTCTCGATGCGATTGTCGAGGATATTTTCGATCGCGACGGTCGCGTCGAGCCGAGGCGCGAGGGGGTGCGCCGCCAGGAGATCGATCACGAAAAAGCGGCGCAGCGAAAACTGGTTGAGATCGTCGTCAAACTGCATCGACGACCATCGCGCCTGGACGCCGGCCAGCGATCGATAGGAAAGCTGCAGCGTGGCCTGATTGCGTGGCACCTGCGGCGTTCGCGCGCCGGTCGAGAGCGTTGCGTCCGCGAGGAGATAACCGGCGCTGGCGTTCCATCCGTTGCGCCAGGTCCGTGAATACTCGATCTCCGCGCCCCGCGATCGGCTGCTTCCGAAATTCTGGCGCTGACGCGTGATGAGCGCCGGCGTCGTCGTCTGCGTGACATTCGTGATGGCGTCGGTGATGGTCATCGAGAAGAGCGTCAGGCGGAGCGGGCCGTTGCGCGCGCCGATCTCAAATCCCGACAATTGTTCCGGGCCGAGGGAACCGTTGGCCAGCGTCACGATATTGCCGACGCGGAACGAGCGATACAGCTCGTTGAGCGTCGGCGCGCGGAAGGCACGATAGGCCGCGGCCGTGAAGGCCAGACGATCGGTTGCATGGACGAGAAGCGAAACGCGCGGCGACCATGACCCATCGCTGCGCGCGCCCTTCGCATCGGAATTGCGCCAACTGTCGCCGCGGATCGCGGCGGTGAGGTTCGCGCGTGATCCGAAGTCGATGATGTCCTCGACATACAGCGCGCCTGTGCGCTGATGTCCGGCCGCGCGATTGGGTGGCTCCTCGTCCGTCCCCCCCACCGCCCGCCCTTCCAGGCCGGCGATCAGCGCCTGCGCTCTGCCGATCGGCATGCGCCACTGCGCCGACCCGCCCGCGCTGCGCGACGGCACGCGCTGATCGACGGTCAGCCGCTCGGTGGCGCGATTCGCGGCGATCGCTGAAAATGTTTGATGATAATTATTGATGTTTTCGTCGAGTCGGACGACCAGCGGCCCCCGATCGAAACCGGCGCCGATCTGGCGCAGCACGGTGTCGTTGATCTGCAGCGGCGTGCCGTTGTTACGCGATTCGGCATAGCGCGAGCCGCGAATGAAGAAGCCTTCGTGCCGCAACGTGCCGTCGAAATCGAGATGTCGCGACGATGCCGCGCCATCGACCGTGCCACGCTGATCGCGATCGACCAGCACGTAGCCGTCGGTGGTCAGAAAATCGGCCGCGATATTGCCGTTCCAATCGCCGCGCGCGAAGGGCAGGAAAACCGACATGGTGGCGGTGCGCTGCGTGCCGGCGTCGGCTTCGACCACCATGTCGTTGCGACGGCGGATGAACTGCACCACGCCGCTCATGGCGCTGCTGCCGTAGACGTCGGAGGCTCCCCCCCGAAGCACTTCGATGCGGTCGAGCGACGCGCGCGGAATGCGTCCCCAGAAAATCCATCCGCCAAACGGATCGTTGATCGGGATGCCATCATCGAGCACCAGCGCCCGCGAGGTTCCGCTGCCGCCCAGACCTCGAAGCGAGGCGCCTTGTGAAGTCGGATTCGCGGTGCGGCTTCCGCTGCGACGAAACAGCGAGAAACCCGGGACCTGGCGCAGAGCATCGTCGACGGTCGGAGCTGCGCTCAACGCGATCGCCTGTTGATCGAGAATCACGACGCTCGAGGGTGTGTCGGCCAGACGGGATTCGGTTCGCGTGGCCGTCACCGTAATCGAGTCCTGAGTCCTGAGTGCTGAGTCCTGGAGAAGCAGAAGCAGTAACAACACAGGATTACTCTTGCCTCGGCCGCAACGGAAGAAAACTCGAGACGCCCAGGCCTAACAAGGCGAAGAAGGCGCCAACCAGGAACGCGCGCTGGATGCCGGCGGTTGTCGCGAGTCGTCGCTGCGCCATCATCTCTGTGCGAATCGGCGGTGGTAGCGCGTCGAAGATCCCGCTCTCGCCGAGTGCCAGGCTGGTCGCCTGCGCGCCCAGCATGCTCATGATCTGTCCCTTTGATTGCGGCGGAATGGTGTTGCTCTGCTCGACCGCCCCATCCAGTCGAACCAGAATCGTCGAAATCAAAATGGCGCCGATGACCGCCGCCCCCAGCGACAAGCCGATCTGCCGGAAGGTATTGGTCACGCCGGAAGCCTCACCTGCCTCGCGTAGCGGTACGGCGGAAAGCGTCAGATTGTTGATTTGCGAGAGGACCAGGCCGAGTCCGATCCCGTACAGCGAGAGGCCCGGAATCAACCACATCAGGTTCATATCGATGCGGATCGTCAATCGCAGCATGATGATCGCGAGTACGTTGAGGATCAAACCTGTCTGCACCAGACGCTTGTGCGCGATGCGTTTCGTCAGGGCGGCGGCCGCCGGCGACACGATCAGCAGCATCAGCGACATGGGCAGGAGGGTCAGGCCGGTGTGGAAGGCGTCGAGCCTTTTGACCGACTGCAAGAACACCGGCAGCGTGAAGATCACGCCGTTCTGCGCCAGCATCAGCACGCCCACAACGCTGGCGCCGGACACGAACTGACGATTGCTGAAAAGCCGCATGGAAACGATGGGCGTCCCTCCCCGGTCCTCGAGTCGCCACTCCCACATCGCGAAGAAAGTGAGGATGACGGCGCCGATGGCGACCGCGATCGGCGCGATCGAGATCGAGTCGGGCTGCCAGAGCGGAAAAGATTTTCGCGCCCGCAGCCAGCCGTAGCTCTCCGACTCGATGATGCCGAAGACCACGAAAAAAAGTCCGGCCGCCGAGAGCAGCACGCCCATCCAGTCGATGTCTTTCCCCGATCGCTCCTGCACGTCTTCGATGATCATCGATCCGACCAGCAGGAGCGCGACCACGAATAGATTGATCCGGAAACCCCAGCGCCAGCTGTAATGCGTGGTGAGGAAGCCGCCCACGATCGGGCCGATGGCCGAGGCGGCAGCGGCCACTCCGCCCCAAACGCCGAAAGCGATGGCGCGATCGTGGCCGCGATATTTCGAGACCAGCAGCGAGGCCGTGGCCGGCATCATCAGCGCTGCGCCGATGCCCTCGATGATCGACTCGCCCATCAGAAGTACCGGCACGGAATTGCTGATCGATGCCAGGAACGAGCCGATCGCGAAAATCAGCGCGCCGCCCATGAACATGCGCTTGCGGCCAAAGAGATCGCCCATCCGCCCGCCCGTCACGGTGAGCGCGGCCAGCATCAGCGAATACGACGAGATCACCCATTGCAGACTCTGTAAGTTGGTGTGCAGCTCGCGGATCAGAGTCGAGAGCGACACGTTCAGCAGCGTCGAGTCGATGATGATGATCGCCAGCGCGAGCGAGAGCACGCCCAGTGGCGCCCACTTGCGGATGCCGCTCTCGGGAGCCTGTGCCACCGTGCGGGCGGACATTTCTTGCGAGGCGTTCAATTTGGCCGCCAGTGCGGTATACTTTGTGCAATAAAGTACTTCATGCGAAATGAATACGACATCGCCGTCGTCGGCGCCGGCCTGGCCGGCCTGCAGGTCGCGCGGCTCCTCGGCGCGCGCGGCTTGCGCGTGCTGCTGCTCGACCGAAAAACCTCGCTGGCGGCACCGGTCTACACCACTGGCATCTTCGTCCGCAAGACGTGGGAAGACTTTCCCCTCCCCGCCGAACAGCTAACAACGCCGATCCGCGATGTCTTTCTCTACTCGCCTTCCGCTCGCCGCATCCATCTGGCCGCCGCCGAGGACGAATTTCGAATCGGGCGCATGCAGTGGATCTATCTCTCCATGCTCGAGGGATGCAGCCGCGCCGGCGTGCGCTGGCTGCCGGGATCGCGCGTCGTGCACTGCGCTCCAGGAAACATCGCAGTGCTTCGAAGCAATAAGACCGAAAACTTCAAGGTCCGCTTCGTCATCGGGGCCGACGGCGCGCGATCGATCGTCGCGCAGCAGCTTGGACTCGACCGGAATTCTGATTTTCTCGTGGGCCTGGAAGTCATTGCGGCGTCGCGATGCCAGCCGTCGCTGCACTGTTTTCTCGATCCGCGCATTGCGCCGGGATACATCCCG